>Ga0157379_10001344_pt1 | contig 20104 bp, 16 predicted proteins | sample S25metaG_FD_121802 | JGI IMG/M metagenome (GOLD analysis project Ga0157379, IMG submission 121802) | Switchgrass rhizosphere microbial communities from Kellogg Biological Station, Michigan, USA - S2-5 metaG | ecosystem: Host-associated > Plants > Roots > Rhizosphere > Soil | place: USA... | reverse complement strand
GTCCCCAGCGGCCGCGACATCGGCCCGGGCGCGCCGGCACGCGACGATCGCGTCGCGGTCCAAATCCGTCGACTCCGCTGCGACACCCTGCTGTGTGATCTCGAGTGTCATTTCCCACGGCGAACACGTCGCGCACACGAGGAGTCGAGCCAAGGTGCGCATGCCGTCGCCCGCAGATCGGACTGCGTTCCCCGAGGATGCGCGGCGTCGGAGCTGCAGGGCTTCCCGCTCTCCGGCCTCCGGGATGTGACCTTCCCTGTCACTACCCGTGCGACAATCACAATTGAGTCGGCTGATGGTAAGGCGCAGGATGTAGGTTGCCTGCCGACACACGGGGCGTGCGGCGGGATCGCGAGGGCCCTCTAGCGTCTCCTCACCGCTGTCGGGCCCTTCTACGCCAAACGACGGCGGTGAGCGTTATCGGTGCGTCACACGGAAATCAGATGCTGGAGATTGTCCCCTGTCAGCGCTCCGAGATAACACTCATCAGCCCCTTGGGTGCGCACTACGAGGAATCCGGACCCGCCTGAAACGCGTGTACGATGTCGAACCGCGGGCCCTCAGCAACATTCGCGACTAGGAGCCACGATGAGATGCTCGGTCGACCGCCTGCTGCTGGAAATTCTCGGTCGCCGCGTTTGTCTCGCGTCTGGCGCGCGGGGCACTTGCCCAATGAAGGACCAGATTTATCGACGCCAGACAAGCGCAGATATGCGATCGTGAACGAAGCCATGATCCGCGAAGCGGCCGCGAAGATGAACATTGGAGCAACCCTCCGACGTACGACTGCAGAGTCTGGGCAGGCGAGCGCCTAAACGTAGAATCGCCGGGCATCGTTTCTGCCTGAAGAGAACTAGGTTTCAGGCCATTTTAAGAAAGTCGTCAACCGACTGGATCCCACCGGTTCGTCGGCATCGCGGATCTGGTAGAGGTTCTGGCTAGCCGGAAGCCAGTTTCCGCGGCTGCTTGCTTAGAGTCTGTATCAAAACCCGAACGGCGCGCTTTGCTGGTACGCGCTGGCTTTTTCCTTGACTCGCGCCTTCAACTCCTCGAATCAGGTGAGGATGCACCTGGAGCTACATGCGAATATTAGTGCAGCCTGGCGTACTCCGCCCTGGCTTGCCAGAGGATTGGGATGTCGGGGTCCGCGTCCTTCCAAAGCGTGAGGAAATCCTGGTAGGCGGCCTTAGCCTTGATCGTGTCTCCCGATAACACGAACGATCTGCCCAATTGCAAGTGCGCCAGTGCGCCTATGGGATCAGTGCCTACGATCCCCCGATGATCGAGAATCTTCTGAAATTCAGCGGCGGCTTCAGCGCCTTTCTTCGCGGCCAGATACGCCTCGCCGCGCACGTACACTGGATATAGGCCTCCGAAGAACGCCAGGAAGTTGATCGCCGGGTCGGCGAACTCGTACGGTCGAGCGACCTGAAGCTGTTCGATTGCCTGCGATGGCTGGCCCGCGTGAAGTGAGAAGAGCGCGCGCAGCGTCGGCAGATAACTGGACTGCGCCGACGTATCCTCAGGATAGCGCTTCTCGAGATCGGCGGCGAGCGACTGCGACTGGGTCAGGTCGCCTGCAAGCGCCAGTGCCACGGCGACGACGTACTGCGCGTCGCGGCCCCTCGACAGCGCGAGCGCTGCGGCGGCGCGCTGGCGGGCCGCCGGCGCGTCGCCGAAAAACGCGTTCCACGCGGCGGGGGCCGCTTCGTACATCGCGGCGGCTTCGCGATGTCCCGCGCGGCCGGCCAGATCGACGGCGCGGCCTGACATCCTTGCAGCGGACTCGAGTCGACCAGCCCGCGCGAGGACGAGCGCCTCCAAGTGTGAAATCTCCTCTTCGCCCCCGGGGCGGCTGCGGGCCGCCGCCGCGTGCCGATCCATGCCGGCGCGGTCGCCCTTCAGGAACGCAAGCTGGTATCCGAGCACCGGCACGCTGCGGATCGTCGAGTTGAGATTCGCGGCCCGCTGCCATGCACGCTCCGCCTCATCGAGCCGCTCGAGAAACATATTGCAGGTGACGAGGCTGATGTACGGAAAGATGATGTCGGGATCGAGCGCCATCGCTTTCGGCGCCTCCTCAAGACACAATTCGTACCTTCCCGTCCCGCGCGTGACGAATCCCGCCAGCAGTCCGTGCGCTGTGGCGTCGCGGGGATAGGTTTGCGCCCAGAGCGTCAGCGTCTGCAGCTCGCGTTCGAGGTTGCCGGTCACCTGACGATCGTACATCGTGGCGATGAAGAACCGCTCCGAATCGCTGGCCCGATTCCGCAGTTCGTACGCCTTCGCCGTACTCTCCGCCGAAAGCGCCGCCTCGCCAAGACTGCTATACCCGAGCCCCATGTTCGCGAACGCCAACGCGAACTGCGGATCGATTTCGGTCGCTCGTTTGAACAGCGGCAGCGCGGGTATCTCTCCTTCGGTTGTGTTGACCTTCCACGCTGCGCTGTAGGCCTTGAGCGCCTCGAGCGACGCGGTCGTCGCGTCCTCGAGCGGAATGGAGTGTTTTTCGACGGTGGCCAGCGACTCCCCGACGCGCGTTCGGAACGTTTTCGCGATCTGACTGAGCGCGTTCAGCACGTCTTCTTTCCGGGCGGCCTGCGCCTGCTCCTCGTCGAGGACGTCGCCCGTGTGGCAGTTGCTGGCGCGCAGACCGAGCACGTACTGCGTCCCGAGCGGCGCGATCGAGCCCTCCAGCACCGCCGCGCTCCCGGCCCGCACGCAGAGCTCGCGCGCGATGTCCGGCGTCAGGCGCGAGTCGGGCGGCCGGCCCATGAGACCCAGTGTCTTTTTGATACGCTGGTCAGAGACCAGACTGAGGAACGGCGACTGCTCGAGCTGCACGGATAGGCCGCGGCGAAGCGTTTCGTCGAAGACCTCGTCGCCCGTCGTGTTCCTGAAATCGGCGAGCACAATCGTGTCCTTATCCGTGAGCCTCGGCGCGCGGTGAACGTAGAGCCATCCGGCAGTGGCGACGGTCAGGGTCACTACCGCCGTGGCGGCGATCGGAAACCAGCGCCGTACGCGTGCGCGGGAGGGCCTCGCGGTGGCGTGGAGTACTGAGCGCGCCGATTCAGTGTCGCGCTTCAGGCGCTGGAGATCGCTCCGGATATCCGCGGCGTGCTGGTATCGCAGGTCGCGATCTTTCTCGATCGCCTTGAGGATGACCTGTTCGATCGGCGCCGGCAGATCCGCACGCAGCGTGCATGGCGGCACCGGCGTTTCGTGCAGGATCGCCGCCGCGATCGCGGCGCTCGTCGCGCCGCCGAACGCCGGACGCCCAGTTGCCATCTCGTACAGCACCAGGCCGAATGAAAACAGATCGCTCCGCACGTCGATGTCCTCGGCGCGGAGCTGCTCGGGAGACATGTACGCGACCGTTCCGAGCGTGCTGCCGGGTTCGGTGAGCAGCGCCCGGGCCGGTCGGGTTTCCTGGTTCGTGGCCGCCAGCGCTCCCGGCAACGAAGCCTTCGCCAACCCGAAGTCGAGGATTTTCGGTCCGTGCGGAGTCAGGAAGAGGTTCGCCGGTTTGATGTCGCGATGCGCGATGCCCTTGCTGTGCGCGGCATCGAGGGCATCGGCCACGGCGAAGGCGATGTCAACGAGGACCGAGACCTCCATCAGGCCGCGACGAAGCCGCTCCTGGAGCGTCTCGCCTTCGAGCAGCTCCATCGCGATGAACGGTGGATCGCTGCCGACATCGTAAATGGTGCAGATATTGGGGTGGTTGAGCGCGGAGGCCGCCCGCGCTTCCCGCTGGAAACGTTCCAGAGTTTGCGACGACGCGCTGACCCCGTCCGGAAGAACTTTGAGTGCTACCACTCGTTCGAGACGCGTGTCCTTTGCGCGATACACTTCGCCCATGCCGCCGGCACCGAGCGGGCTGACGATTTCGTACGGGCCGAGGCGAGCGCCGGAAGCAAGGGCCAAAGGAGGTCCAGATGTACTGGTGTCTCATTGTAGTGACCTCGAGCCGGGGTCGCAGAGGAAAAGCGGGATGGTGATCCGACGGCTACCCGGTCACCCAGCGCCTTCGCAGAAATCGCCAGCAGATCAGGGCGCATCCGACAGAGAGGAACGCCTTGTGGACGTCGGCCCGCTTTTCAAAGCGGACGCGCAATCTCCGCGAGGCGGTCGTGCTGCCGTACGAGTGGATCACCGAGACGCGAAGCCACCGTCGCTTTATGGTTCTGGCCGACTGTCAATGCACACGGGCGAGTATCGAACCCGGAGGGATAGAGATCTTCTGGCATTTGGCCGGCTTGCGAGCGGCGAAACATTTTAGCTACGGTGGTTCTAAAGGTGAGGAGCCTAGCCGATCGAACGGAGGGCGTCGCTCGCGTGTCGTAACATCAGAAGAACCGCGATCCGAGATCTCGAGCGTGACGGCCTGACTCGGAATTCAAATACACTTCGACAAGCGTACGCGGTATGGCCAAGAGAAGACGACCGAATAGCGCGAGCAAAACCGTACATCGGTCGGGCGCGGACCGGGCTATGGCACTCGAATCCCTCTTGTGCGAGATGCTGATACTCGCGACTGCACTGCTGCTTTGACAGGAGGGCGCATTTCGCCAAATACGACGGATTGCAATGGGGAGTGCCGCAGATCGCCCACGACGTGATCCGCCTGACGTGCCGTCTGCTCATAGACTTCTTTCGGGAAAACGGAAGCACCGCAACGACATGCTCGCCGAGGACCTCGCTGACCCAGCGCTGATCCCCGCCATCGATCGCTTCGCTCGGAAGCGACGAGCCGCGTTTGTCGAGCAGGTCACGCCGAGAACAATGCATTTGTCTTGGACCCGTGCGACCGACGCGGAATAACGAAAGAGGATCGCGCCTTGATGGACCAGACGAAGGCGGACGCTTTCGTTGATAGATCCGCCGAAGCCGGTGTCAGGTTGGACAGCCGTGCCGCCGCGCATCGACGAAACTTCAAACGTGTGTTCGCGTCGTTGTCTGCCACGAGGCGAGTCGAGGAGGGAAGAGAGCGACCGTCGAGACTGCTCGCTAATATCGAACAGTTGTAGACGTCCAGCATCTGATGCGTACTTTTCGTCGAATCAGCGAGAGCCTGCGGGGAGCAGCACGCTTCCCGGGACGTCGGCGCATCGTACGCGGACTTCCTTGCACAACTGTTCGGCACGCGCCACGAGATCGCCGAGTTCCTGTTCCATTCGCGCGTCGAACTCGGTTTCCGAGCGGTAGCTCGCAAGCCGCCCTTTCAGGAACGTCAACTCGGGAAGCAGGGCCGCCAGTCGGGCGTGCACGGCGGAAACGGAATCCTTCCCGCCGAGTCCGTTGCGCTGCATCGTAACCCCGGCAAGCAGCAGGTTGCCGATACACGCCCCAATCGCGGACACGACGGTCTTGGTGGCATCGGCATGGGCGGCGACCAGGACGACCGTACTTGCCGACGCGACGAGCGCCACTGTGGTCGCAATGAACTCGAGTTGCAGCGCGCGACGCAGACGCAGATGGGCAAGCGCGAAACAGCGGTCCGCGAGCGAAGTCGCCTCATCGAGCCCGCTCAGCGCCACGCGCAAAAGGAAACGCCAGCGGCCGGGTAAAGCCGTCGGACCCAACATCTGACCCGGCCGGAGCGATGCCTGTTCTTCAGGGAATTCGCGGGAGAGCTCCGCGACACGCGCGGGCGCCACATCATTCAGCAGGCCGACAATCTCACCAATGCCAAGCTCGCGCCGCGCATCCAGGGTCATTGCTCGTCCTTCACAAGCTCCACGACGTGAACAGACCACTGACCACGCACACACTCAGAGACGCGACGATTCCATTCAGCCGAGCGGGCATGCGTTCGAACGCTGAGAGAATTGCAGGGATGCCGACTTCGGAAAGCATGGCCGCTAGCCAGAACAGAGGAATCGCCATGATTGGCACCCAGATCGTGTGGTCGGGCATTACCATCGCGAACAGCACCAGGGCGCCCACGGCGGTGAGCAGGGCGGCGATGGCGCCGACGACCATTATGATCACGTAACCGAGACCGCATAGAAATCGCCAGGCGCCGAACACCACAGCGTGCATCGGCGCAAAGACGGGTGCCGACAACGCCACGAGCAGCGCCATGAACAACGGCGTACTGAACCCGATAGCGAACGCGAGGATGGCAAACGGGATTTTCAGCCACACGCTCACGGCGCTCAATCGATCAGCCTTCGGCGCGTCCGCCGGCCCTCTCGGGAAGCCAATCGCCACGACTGTGACGTCCGGCGGGCCGATCGACTGCGCCACCTTGTCGGGGGCGAACAGTCGAAGCGTCTGTTCCGTGCCCTCGATGAGTTGTAAGTCGATCCGTAGCGGCAGTTCAGGCCCGGCCAGCGTCGCGAAAAATTGACCCACGGTGATCGCCGTTAACCCAGTGGCGACGCGCTCGAATACGTCGGTGCTATTTACCGTGTCGGTGGCTCCGCTGCCAATGGCCCGGTACGTATGGCAACCCAGGAACAGCGCCTGCGTCCCACTCTCCTTACTGGTCCGTACCAACTCAGCGATTGGCACGCCGCCGAAGGTTTTCGTCGCTTCGTCGACGTGAGCGACCAGAACGACCAGCTTTCCTCTAGCGCGCGACAGTTCATCAAGGATCGAAGCCGCCGGTGCGTCGGCCAGCGACACTGTGCGATCCGCGAGGCCCCGCCGCCGCAGCACACGGTCCGTATCGCGCTCCGGCACCAGCGAGATGATCTGGATTTTCTCCGCGTCGATCGGCGTTGACGCCAGTGTCTGGAATCGCGTCCTCACGTAGTCGTTCAGCCCGCTACGATATTCCGTACTCCCCAGCGCTGACTCGGATGAAGGCAGATAGTCGATATCAAGATGCGGCGCGACCCGAACGCCGGGTCGATTCGTGTCCGGTGTGGGGACAGAGCTTGGGACGATGGTAGGTTCTGGTCGCGGCGCTCGCCACTCCCGCGTCTCGACGCCGGGGCGAGCCATTTCCGGAGCCGGCCTCGCGCGCTGCGCCAGGCCCGAATTTGGCAGTGCGCCGCCGAACAGCAGCAGCACCACGAGCGCAAGTGGCCGGCGCAACATGACTACAGATAGACTTTCTTGATTGACTGGAAGCATACCAGAACACAACTCGACTGTTCTGGGGCGCTGCAGCTGTCGAAGCGAGAGTTTCTGAGGGATCTTGGTCTAATTGACGAAGCTTTCAGCTACGGATGTTTTACAAGGCGTAGCAGGGAGCCGTGCGAGCGGCCTTTTCCGCTCGCGTGCCGCACGATTTCAGGAGAACCGCGATCAGGAACCTCGAACGCGACGACGTGCCCCGATCCCGATGGCGACGTTGGGCCAGAAGACGCGGGATGTCTATCGCCGGTATGCTATCGTTGACGAGGCGATTATCCGCGAAGCGACCGCGAAGAGGAACGCCGAAGCGAACCTTTGGCGGTCTACTGCACACTCGACTACACACTTGGAGCAGCCGAGCGCCGACGCGTAGAATTGCTAGGAATTTCGATGCGGTGAGGTGGCCGAGAGGCTGAAGGCGGCGGTTTGCTAAACCGTTGTACGGGCTAAAACCTGTACCCAGGGTTCGAATCCCTGCCTCACCGCCAATCTCGCTTCGCTCAATTGTCGGCGCGGGCAGGGCTTCAGGCCCTCCGCGGCTCACACCGCTCCGGGCACGCATCCGGACTCCCGGCCGTCAAGTGTATTTCCGCTTCGATTGCCGGCGCGGGCAGGGCTTCAGGCCCTGCGCGGCCCGCGCCGCTCCGGGCACGCATCCGGATTCCCTCCCGCCAATTTCATTTCCGCTTCGATTGCCGGCGCGGGCAGTCGTCAGGCTCTCGGGGTGCGCGCCCGGTTGAAACGCGCTGACGTGGACCAGGCTCACCCTCTTGCGTCGAGCGCGGCCTTCACACGTTCCGGAGTGAACGGTGCCTGACGGATGCGCGCGCCCGTGGCGTCGAAGATGGCGTTGGCGATCGCTGCCACGGTGACTGTGACCGCCGTCTCTCCCGCACCAGTCGCCCGCGCATCCGGCTGATTGATGAGCACGGTTTCAATCGTCGGGACGTCGGCGCCGAGATAAAGCGGGCGATACGTGCGCCAATCGACCGACGTCACCTTCTGCGCGTCCCAGACCACTTCCTCGAGCAGCGCGCGGCTCATGCCCTGCAGCGCCCCACCCTCGAGTTGATTCTTGAGACCGTCGGGATTCGAAATCGGACCGCAGTCGTTCGCGATCACCAATCGCTTCACGGCGACACGTCCGGTCTCCTGATTCACCTCGACGGAGGCGACCATCGCGCAGTACCCGTTGTCGCCTTCGTAAAGGACGCACGAGATCCCCCGGCCCGCGGCGACGCCTGTGCGGCGTACGTTCGGGCCTGGCGAGGGCCGCGGCTGCCAGTTCGCCGACTTCGCGGCAGCCTTGACCACCTCGATCAGACGGGGATCGCCCAGATGGCGAAGGCGGTATTCGACGGGATCCGCTTTCACCGATGCGGCGACCTCGTCGATGAAGGATTCGTGGGCGAACGTGTTCTGGAGACGCTCCGGCGAGCGAAGCGGTCCCGTAAAAAACGACGACTGGACGTTGTGAACCAGCACACGCTGGCTCGCGATCTTGCCGGTGCCACCGCAGCGGGCGCCGACGCATCCGGTCACATATGAAGGCGCCGCGTTGGCGTTGTTGGCGAATCCGGCCGGATCGGGCGCGGGGGATCGCGCGGTGAATGCCTGAGGCTCGAAGCCGGCGAGCAGGCCCGTCACGACGTTGCCAGGATTCCCGCCTCCCGGCCGGCCACCCATCGTCGGCGACCACGCTTCGTGGTCCCAGGCGATGATCGTCCCGTCGGCCGCGAGTGCGACGCGCTCGTCGATGACGAAGGCGAAGCCGTAGTTTTCCCACGCCATCTCGTCCTGACGCGTGAGCTGCACGCGCACAGGCTTGCCGACGGCCTGCGAGAGAAGGGCGGCATCGTACGACACCGTATCCGCGCCGTTGCACCCATAACAGCCCGCGCCCTGTTTGTAGACGACGTGGACATTTTCGGGCGGCACACCGAGCAGCATCGCCGCGCTGCTTTTCAGCGGATACACCGCCTGCGTCGGCGACCAGATCGTCGCCTTGTTGCCTTGCACATCCGCAACCGCGCACGCGCTGCCGATCGATCCGTGCATCTGGTACGGATAGTGGTACGTGGCCTTCACCACCTTTGCGGCGGCAGCGAGCTTCTCGTCGACGTCCTTCGAGTTGACGACGAACGTGTCGCGCGTCGGCTTCTGATGCCGGAGATGGTCGTGGAAATCGCCATGGTTCGGGAGACCGGTGCCGGCCGACCAGGACACCTTCAGCTTCGCCGCCGCTTGGATGGCCTGCCACGGCTTCTCGGCGACGACCCCGACGAAGTTCTTCTTCACGACGACGGTCACCTGACCGGGCATACCGCTGACGGATTCCCGATCGACGTTGACGAGGGTTGCGCCGACCGCCGGCGGTCGAATCACGCGGCCGTGCTGCATGCCCGGCACCCGGACGTTCTGGACGTACTCGAACTGCCCGGTGACCATTGCCGGAATCTCGACCCGTGGCACCGCGGTCCCAAGGACCTTCCACTCGCGCGGGTGCTTCCGCCTGGCCGCGGGGTTCAGCGTCATCGCGAACGGCTTTCCTCCGACCAGTTCCCCGTAGGCGACCTTCTTCGACGGGTCGGCGCGCACGCTGACCACGCCGTCGGCGACCTGGAGTTGATCGGCGGGGACGCCCAGGCGCGCGGATGCCCGCTGGACGAGCGCTTCGCGAGCGGTCGCGCCCGCAAGCGCCAGGTTGCCCTGATTGAAGTTGGTCGGGTGCGACTGCGCACCGGAGGTCGTGCCCTGATCGGGCGTGAGCGCCGTGTCGCACTGAATCAGCGTGACGCGGCCAAACGGCACGCTCAGCTCTTCGGCCACCAGCTGCATCTGTGCCGTGTACAGGCCGTGGCCCATCTCGCATTTTCCCGTGTACGCGGTCACATGGCCGTCGGCGCCGACCGCTATCCAGGAGTCGAGTTGATTGCTGCCGGCGCCGTCGAGGCGCTGCGCCGAGACCCCGCCCGGATCGAGACCGAACCGATTGGCGAGCGTCGCCGCGCTGAAGCCGACGATCAGGGCGCCCGATCCTTTCATGAACGCCCTGCGCGACAGGACGGAGCGCTCGAGTGCGTTGAGAGCGTCGAAGGTCATCATGCTTTGGCCTCCCGCGCGTAGCGCTTGATGGCAGAAATCATGCGCAGATGCGCCGCGCATCGGCAGAGGACGCCGGACATCGCCTGCTGAATCTGCTGATCGCCCGCTTTCGGATTGCGATCGAGAAAGGCCTTCGCCGTCATGATGACGCCGTTGACGCAGTAGCCGCACTGCAGTGCCTGCTCGTCGATGAACGCCTGCTGAATCGGATGCGGCTTCTCGATCGTCCCGAGCCCTTCGATCGTCGTGATATCGGCCCCCGCCACGCTCGCGACTGTCGTGATGCACGATCGCACAGCGGCGCCCTTGACGATCACCGTGCACGACCCGCATTGGCCCAGACCGCAGCCGAACTTCGGGCCGCGAAGCTCCAGGTCGTCGCTGAGCACGTAAAGCAAGGGCGTCGAGGGATCGACGTCCAACGTGTGGGATCGACCGTTCACTTTGAAGGTCAGCGCACTCATAGAGGTCCTTCCACGGTCCGCCTGAAGGCGGACACTACGCATGTTTTTTCAAGGTGCCGCTGCCCGGCTGCTCGTACGTAGTGTGCGGCTTTTGACCGGGTCCATTCAAGCGTGTCACGAACGCTCCATCCCTTTCGCCTTGATAACGGGCAGAGCTGCCGGGGCAGTCAGGAACTTGATCAGGTCCCTGGCGACGACGGCTTGTTTCGTGGCCGCGTTCACGCCACCCACCATCACGATGTAGCTCTGCACGTCGGCGGGGAAGGCGCCAAGCATTTCGGCGCCCTTCACGGGCAGGATCTCGCTGACCGGCAGAATGCCGAGCTCGGAGTCGCCTTTGACGACCGCCTCCCCGACCTCTTCGCCCGTCGCCGTCAGCTTGCTTTTCGCCTTCAGCGCGTCGGCGATCCCCAGACGGGCGATGATGGCCGCGAACGCGACGCCGCTGGCGCCTTCCTTCGCGTAGGCGATCCCCTTCGCGTCGAGCAGCGCGCGCTTGAAGGCATCGACCGTCGTGATATCGCGTTTGCGGGCGCCTGCCTTGACCGCGATCGCCAGACCAGATCGCGCGATCGTCGCGCGTGTGTCGCCCGCGATCTTGCCGTGCGCAATCAGGTCGTCCATCACCGCCGGCGTGACAAACGCGACGTCGAACGGCTCCCCGCTCTCGATCCGCTGCTTGAGCGAGGCGGCCAGTCCATACTTCACGACGACTGTGTGCCTGGTCGCGCGCTCGAATTCGGGAACCAGTTCCTCCACGACGGCTTTCAACCCGTTGGAGCAGAGCACGGTGATCTCGGCGGCGGCCACCCCGTGGGCCTGCGCGAGCGTGACGGCAAGAGCGATTCCCACGGCGGCGGACAGGGAGCGGTTACGGTTCATGGTGTCCTCGAGCCGGGATTGTACTTGGGCGCGCCCGCGATGGCGCGCAAACATTCAGCCTGCTTGAAGAGTACCAACCACGAGTTCCAGACCGTGAACGGGCGCTACGGCGAACGGCGGCGCGATCGACGGCCCCGGAGCGGCCGTCGCGGAGCGGATGCTGTACATGAGCTCGGGATATGTCAATTTCGTCGGCCGGGCCGGGCAACGTTCTGCTCGCCTTCGGCGTCGACTGGTGGGGTGTCTTCGTTGAAGCAGTACTACCGCCGAACTCGCAGAGCTCGCCGAGGGTTCTGGTTCATGAGAAATCTCGGCGTGTTCGGCGGGCTCGGCGGTCAGCCTATGGTCCCGAATCAGCGTGTACGTGCTACTAGCCGGCTGCCAACCGAGCGACGCGCGATTCAGTTCCACCTCGAGTCTCGCGAAACGGGTGAAACGCGATGTGGCAATCGTGCTGATACAAGAAGGCCAGGAATCGTTTGTAATCCTGGGGCGACATGCGAAACACGTCCACGAGCTTCCGGTAGCTGCCCTGCGTTTGTTCCAGGCCGCGCGTGACGATGTGCCGAACGTCCGCCTTGGTCAGCTCGCGGTCCATGAAGCGAGGGTGGACCACCGTCCAGAAGCTTTTGCCCTCGATGACCATTTCGTTCCAGGCGACCTCCGCCGCTGGATGCCGTGAGAGCACGCCGGTCGCAGAGATCGAGTCGGCGGCCGGCAGCGGGATCGCCTGCCGGACAACGGCGCGGATCTCGGCCGGCAGCGCATCGGGAGTAATCTCGCCCTCGCGGTGTCGAACGACGATTCGTTCGGCGACATTCTTCAGTTCCCGGACGTTGCCGGGCCATCCGTACGCCAGCAGGAGATCGCCGGTCGCAGGGGCAACCGCCGGGACTTGCATGTGGCTGGCGCGGGCATATTGGGCGACGAAGTGATTGAACAGGAGCAGGATGTCCGCCCCGCGATCGCAGAGCGGCGGCACGCTGATGTGGATCACATTCAAGCGGTAATACAAGTCCTGCCGGAAATCGCCCGAGGCGATACGCTCCTGGAGATTTCGATTCGTCGCCCCGATGATGCGGACATCCACGCGACCGTGGATACGGTCCGCCCCGACGCGCTGAATCTCCAACGTTTCCGTGAACCGGAGCAGCACCGCCTGCATTCGCGGCGACATCTCCCCGATTTCATCCAGGAAAAGCGTTCCGCGATCCGCCAGCATCGCGAGGCCCGGTTTGTCCTGGTACGCGTCGGTGAAGCTCCCGCGCACATGGCCGAACAGCTCGGACTCGAGCAGCGAGTCGGGCAGGGCCGCACAGTTGATGGCGACGAAGGGACGACGCCTTCTCGCGCTCGCGTCGTGGACGAGTCGCGCGACGACCTCTTTGCCGACGCCGGTCCCCCCCTCAATCAGTACTTTGGCATCGGACCGCGCCGCTGTTTGAATCTCGCTCCGCAGGTGCGCCGTCACCTCGCCGTTTCCGAGCATGAGGATTTCCGGGGTCGAATCGGCGAAAGGGACGAGGGGAAGTATGCGCGTCATGAATCAACCAGTTCTTCAGGTGGATCGGGGTTCCGTCAGGTTCTGAACTTGAGAGATATTAGAGGTACTCCATGGAAATAGTCAACTATACGATGCACAAAAAGTTCGATATTGGCTTACAAATGGCGAGGATCAGGAATCAAAGAAAGAGCCGTTCAAATGTCGTCAATTTGGCGCTCTTTTTTCTGGAGAACCTTGACATTTGTGGTCCGGGGAGCCTGCGAGCCCCCACCGCTGATTGAGACATAAGCTAGGCGGCTGTAATACTTACGGCGCTCGGCTGGACTCCACTTGAGGTGGCGGCGTGATTGCACTGTCGAGCGGTCAGTCTCAAAGGCATGGCGCGTTGTCGTCATCGCTGCGCAGATCACGAATTCTTCAGCATGTCACCAGCAATCAGTTCGATTCAGGGTCACCACGCAGGGGGCGTTCGTGTGAGCGCAATGGTCTGATGCGACGGCTTGGCGATCGGCGCTCCCAGATGCGATTGGAAGTCGTCGGAGCCTTATGGGGCACGCTGGAGCTAAGCGAAATGGCCAGCGTGCTCAATATCAGCGCGACCGGCGCCCTGATTGAGTCCCCGGTTCCGGCAGTCCCGGACTCGACGCAGTCGGTGCTGTTCTTCGTCGACGACGAGGAATTGAAGGTCGAGACCCACGTTCGTCACAGTCGGCGGGTGGTGCCCGAGGGCGACCCGCCACAATATCTGATCGGCATAGAATTCGTATCGCCTCCGTCACGATTGGTCCACTCGATCGAGCAGCTGGTGTTGGGGCCAGGCGGCGAGTCGGCCGACCTCTAGGAGGTTGCTGAAAAAGCCAGCAACCTGAAGTCAGACTTCTTCCTTCTGACTTTTGAGTTTTGCCTTCAGGCTGCGTTTTTCAGCAGCCTGCTAGGCACACGTCGGAAGAAGGACCGTTCGTGAGAGTCCGGGCCTGCGAACAGACCGTGGAGGGACTCCTCAACTTTCGTCCTTGTCGATAGTGTCCTACAAACTACCTGCAAGTCGCTAGAATCCCTGACTAAGACTCTGACAGTTCTGAGTTTTGGCGACTTTTTCGGTGGCGACGCATTTGTGATGATTCCCCCAAATCACGGATTTTAGACCGCTTGTTCGGTTGACAAAGATCTTCCTTTGTCTGGCGACTTGCTTGCAGGAGGGTTCGCATGGAAGAACGACGGCGCTCGCAGCGGTACATCATGCGACCTGGCGAGTCCGCGGCACTCCCGGTGTCAGTGTCCGTTCAGATCCTGGATATAGGCCTGGCCGGCGTCCTGTTGCAATCAAGTCGGCCGATGAACATCGGCCAGCGCGGGGCCCTGCGGGTCGCCATCGGCGGGCAGGCATTGACAACCGAAGTCGCGGTCACCCGAGTATCGGCGGTGGCGGTGGGCGCCGATTCGCGGTACAGGATTGGAGCCGCATTCGTGGCGATGGCTCCGGAACATCGGCAAATCATCGAGCGATTCACCAATCAGTGAGGTGTTTGTGGACGGAGCGCGTTTGACGATTGCGCCCAGGCGGACCAAGGGCCTCGAGTTAATCGGGCGGAGCGCGGAGGTGGCGGCCCTTCAACAGGAAGTGGAGCGGGTCGCGCGGTCAGACGCCAAGGTGCTGATCACGGGTGAAAGCGGCGTCGGGAAAGAGATTGTGGCGCAGAGCATCCACATGCGCGGGCCGCGCGCGAGCATGCCGTTCGCCCCGGTCAACTGCGCGGGCCTGCCTGAAACGCTGCTCGAGTCGGAGCTCTTCGGTCACGTCAGAGGCAGCTTTACCGGCGCCTACCGCGACAAGCCCGGCAAGCTCGAAAGCGCCCACATGGGCACGGCGTTTCTGGACGAAATCGGTGAGATGACGCTGCGGATGCAGGGATTGCTGCTGCGTTTCCTCGAGACGGGCGAGCTGCAGAAAGTCGGCGTCGACGGCAGCGGGCGCCACGTCAACGTCCGCGTGATTGCTGCGACCAACAAGAACCTGCGGGAGATGATCACGCAGGGCACCTTCCGCGAGGACTTGTTCTATCGCCTCAACGTGATCCACATCGTGGTGCCGCCACTCCGCGACCGGCGCGACGACATTCCCACGCTCGTCGAGCACTTCCTGGCGCGGTTCACGGCCAGCAATCAATCGCCCATCACCGGCGTCTCGCCCGATGCCTTGAAGGCGATGACGACGTATTCGTGGCCGGGCAACGTGCGCGAGCTCGAGAACGTCATCGAGCGAATCGTGGTGACCGTCCAGCACGGGATCGTCGAGGTGGCCGACCTGCCTGCGGAGATTCGCGGCCAGGACATGGTGGCACTCCGGCCCAAACGCGAGCGCCGGCGCACCGTCGCGGACGATCTGTACAAGCGGCTCCTCGAACAGCGGGAGTCGTTCTGGTCGACCGTCTATCCGCTCTTCATGGAACGTGAAATCACACGCGGGAACGTACGTGAGATCGTGCGCCGAGGGCTCGAAGAAGCGCGCGGGAATTACAAAATCGTGGCCCGGTTGTTCAACATGGAACCACGCGATTACAAGCGGTTCCTCAACTTTCTGAGAAAGCATGACTGCCAGATTCCATTCAAAGAATATCGCTGACGTCGCTCTCGGTGTCGTCGTGGTGATCGCGCTCGTTGCGCCTCTCCACGCGCAAACGCCAGCCGTCCCAGGCAAGGTGCCGCCGGCGCCGGCAGCTTCACCGCTCCCGGTACCGCCCGGATACGTGATCGGTCCCGACGATGTGTTGACCGTCGTCTATTGGCGCGACAAAGAGATGACGACCGACGCCGTGGTCCGGCCCGACGGCAAGATCTCGCTGCCCTTGCTCAACGAGGTTCAGGCGGCAGGCTTGACACCGTCCGAGCTGCGCGAGCGTCTGACCGACGAGTCGAAGCGGTTCATCGAGGATCCCAACGTTACCGTCGTCGTCAAGCAGATCAACAGCCGGAAGGTGTTCGTGCTGGGTGAAGTCGGCAGGCCCGGACCGCACCCTTTGACGGCGCCGACGACCGTTCTGCAACTCCTCGCCGCGGTCGGCGGCTTGAAGGAGTATGCCGACAGCAAGAAAATCGTCGTGATTCGAGAGGAGAACGGCCATCAGAAGACGTTCCGTTTCAATTACAAGGACGTCATCACGGGCAAGAACCTGAGCCAGAACATCGAATTGATTCCGGGCGATACGATCATCGTTCCCTAGCGGTAGGGGTTGCCCAATCGCTTTGGTCCATCAACACCCGTCGACATGATCATCCGGTATCTTTTCGGAGTTCCATCGATCTGTGCCATGACGTTCCTGTGCATGCTGTCGTCGGCGCACGCGCAAACCTCGCCCTCACGGGTCGAAGGTCCGTTCGCCGGCCTTTTCGGGGGCGCGTCGGCGGCGACACACTCGCTCGATTTTCGCGGATCGCTGTTTGGCGTGTACCAGAAGGTGTCCGTGCCTCCGGAACTGGAAGAAACCTCAACGCTCGATCCTCGATTCTCGAGCAGCGGGACATTCGGCGGCGCTTCCGGTTCGCTCAACTACATCTATGGGCGTCGCGGCAGTCATGCGTTTTTCGACGTGGACGGCCACGGCTCGATAGCAGATTACTCGGTTCTCCCGGAGGTGCCGCAGTACACGGTTGGAGTGTCCGCTGGGACCGGCCTTTTCGGCCAGCTCACGCAGAAGATCCGATACTCGGCTTCAGCCAGCGCAACGTATTCACCGTATTACGGTTACGCACCATTCTCGCAATCGGTAACCGGGTCGCTCGACTCGACGTATTTACCTCCGCAATTCGGATTCTCGGCGAGAAACTCGTCGAACGTGGGCCTCAATACTTCCGCGACACTCACCGATCAGCTGACCAGGCGATCCAGCATTTCCGCCGTAGCCGGGTGGGTGAGATTCTTCGTGTTCGATGACGCGTCAAGGGGTGCCCAGACCTTCAGCGGTCGTGTGAACTACAACTATCGTGTCGTGCGGAATCTTACGGTCTATGTGGGATACCAGTTGTCAGAGACCCACTACTCGGATACAGGCGACGTCGGTGTCAGTCAGGGCATTGATGCCGGATTCAACTACGCCGAGGGCTTGACCTTCCGATTGGGACGGCACACGACGGCGACGTTTTACGGAGGCGTCACCGGCGCCCGCGCCGTCGACAGTCCAACACACTACGCTGTCACAGGCAGAGCCGACCTCGTCCACACGCTGGGCCGGACATGGAGCTCCTCCGCCGGGTACCATCGATCCTTTGGATTCATCGACCTGTTCAGCCAGCCGGTTCTGTCAGACTCACTCACCGGCACGGTTGCGGGTCTCGTCGCTCCACGCCTCAATTCGAGCTCGAGTGTAGGGTGGACTCGCGGACGCGTCGGATTCGGCGGGTCCAACAACAACCTGGCCGCCACGTTTGCTTCGTCGACGCTGACGCTGGGCGTTTCGCGAAGGTTCGGTCTGTATACGCAGTACGTCTATTATCGTTACGAAGTGCCCGTGGGAGATTTCACCAGGTTCGATATCCCCTCCAACCTTTCGCGTCACGCTGCCAGTGTCGGCTTGACGCTGTGGGTGCCAATTTTCAACAACGCGAGGTCTCGCCGTGATTCCAGGTAAGAAGTACACTCCAGAACTCCTGCTTCAGCTCGCGTGGCGACGCAAGTGGTGGATCCTGGTGCCAGCGGTGGTGATCGCCACCGGCGTGGCCGTCTGGACCTACCGCCAGAAAGACGTCTACAAGTCGGACGTCATGATTCAGATCGTCCCGCCGAGAGTGCCATCGAACCTCGTGCAATCGAACGCACCGCGCAACGGCGGCCAATCGACCATCGAAGGGCGTGTGCACACGATCACCCAACAGGTCCTGAGCCGTTCGCGTCTCGAGAAGATCATCCTGGATTTCAATCTATACGCTGACAGCCGCAAGACCGAGATCATGGAAGACATCGTCGAGAGGATGCGAACCGAGATCGAGGGTCCGACGATTGTCAGAGGAGATGCGTTCCGCCTGGGCTTCAAGAACGAGGATCCACGGGCGGCGATGCGTGTGACGGAGCGCCTGGCGTCGCTCTACATTGACGAGAGCCTTCGCGATCGCGAAGTGCTGGCAGAAGGTACCAGCCAGTTCCTGGAATCCCAGGTCGAGGAGGCGCGGAGGCAACTGGTCGATAACGAAAAGAAGTTGCGGGAGTACGGTCGACAGCACGACGGCCAGCTTCCAAGCCAGCTTCAGGCGAACCTGCAGGGACTGCACAACAGCGAGATGCAGTTGCAGTCGCTCGAACAATCGCTCAATCGTGATCGGGATCGCCATCTGGTCCTCGAGCGCATGCTCGCGGACGCCATGTCGAACGACGGCCGCGAGATTGCTGCGCCGGCGACACGCGAGGTACGCACAAACCCCGGTGACGCTCGCGCGGAGGCATTCGACTTCCTGGTCTCTACGCGAGTGGCGCCGCCGCTGCTCAGCCCAGGAGGAGCGGCCGGAGGCGGCGCCAGTTCAGTCGGAGCAGTAGGAGGAGGGGGAGGAAAGGGCGCCGGAGGAGGTTCAGCGGCGGGCGGCGGCGGCGGGGGCAAGGGCGGTGCCGGAGCGGGCGGGGGCGCGGGGAAGGGCGGTGCCGGCGGAGGCGGTGGCTCACGCACCGGGGGAAAAGGTGACGCCGATTCGAAAGGCTCAGCCGATGCTCCCATCGATCAGAGGGCCGGTAACGAGGCGAAGGGCAGTAAGGACGCTTCGGCTGAGCCGGGCAACGCCGGTGCTCCAGGCGCGGGGAAAGGGCGGGGAGGGTCCCGAGGCGCGGGCAGCCCGACCACGGCCGCCGAGCTGTTGCGAGCGGCACAGGCCGAGTTCCGTGCGATGGAGTTGAGGCTCACCCCTGAGCATCCCGATATCATTCGCGCGAAGCGCGCGATCGCCGAGTTGCAGCAGCGGGCGGACGCCGAAGCGCCCGTCTCGACCGAGCTCGATCCTGGCGAGACGGCGCGTCGCAACCGGCTGACGGAGATGCGGACGGAGCTCGAAAACCTCGACAAACAGATTGCCGCGAAGACGGCCACCGAGAAGCGGGTGCACGAGGCTCAGGGAACCTATCAGACGCGCATCGAAGCGACCCCGACCCGCGAAACGGAGCTCACCGAATTGACGCGCGATTACGCGACGCTGCGGACGACCTACACCAACCTGCTCCAGAAGAAGCTGGACGCGCAGGTCGCGGCCAACGTCGAACGTCGGGAGATTGGCGAGACGTTCAAGATGTTGGATCCTGCACGTCTGCCGGGGAAGCCGTACAGTCCGAATCGACCGCGCAACTATGCGATCGGCGTGCTGGCCGCAATCGTCGTCGGCCTGGCCCTCGCCGGCCTCATCGAGTATTTCGATCGGACGATGCGATCGGAAAGCGATGTCCGAGCCGCCCTGAACCTGCCGGTACTGGCGGCCATTCCTCTGATCCGGGTCCCGTCCTCGCACCGGCGGAAACGGTCAGCGGCGCTCCGGATCCCTGGTGCGGCGGCGATTCTGACGAGCGCCGTCGCGATCGGGTGGAGGCTGCTGAGGTAACGAATGTACGAGCATTACTACGGTCTCCAGGAACGACCGTTCGATCTGTCGCCAAACCCGCGTTTTCTTTTCCTGTCGAAAAGACATCGCGAAGCGCTGACCCACCTTCAGTACGGTCTGACGGGACGGCCAGGGCTGACGGTTCTCATTGGCGAAGCCGGCACGGGGAAAACGACGCTCGTTCGGACTGCACTCCAATCGCTGAATGGTGGGGCGGCTCGGATCATCCATCTGTCGAATCCGACGCTCACAAGGGCCGAGTTCTTCGAGTACCTGACCGCCGGGTTTGGCTTTCCCCCCGAGGTGGCAGCGTCGAAACCCCGGTTTCTTCGCGAACTGGAGAGTGCCCTTGACCGGCCCACTGGTAACGCCGCGCTCGCCCTCGTCGTTGACGAAGCGCAGAGCCTGCCATACGAGTTGCTCGAAGAGATCCGGCTCCTGACGAATGTCGAACCGGCATTCGGCCAGCCGCTTCCAGTCGTGCTGGTCG
>Ga0157379_10001343_pt1 | contig 20108 bp, 34 predicted proteins | sample S25metaG_FD_121802 | JGI IMG/M metagenome (GOLD analysis project Ga0157379, IMG submission 121802) | Switchgrass rhizosphere microbial communities from Kellogg Biological Station, Michigan, USA - S2-5 metaG | ecosystem: Host-associated > Plants > Roots > Rhizosphere > Soil | place: USA... | reverse complement strand
CGCGAGCAGGGGTTGGGCTGCGACTGGGAGCATCTCTCCTGTTAGACATGATACTGTCTAGAAAGGAGGAAAAATTAGAGAAATAGTCACCTTATTTCACGGGCGTCTGAGGGAATTTTCTAGCTTTTGAACAGGGATCGGTTTTGCGGCAAGACTGGTTTGAACCCATCACCTACGTCACTGGGAACTTCCGAACCTTTGGTCACTTCCGAAGTCCGCCAAGCCACGCCCTGGATCGAACAACAACGTCATTGTAGCTACTCTCTACTGTACATGCCCTCCTCCTCCTCCTCATCGTGCACTCACTCCCGTAATTCTCTCTGTTAGCCATCCCAGCGGTGTCTGCATCGTCGGGCCTCCAAGCGACGCCAGCCCATTCCCGACACCATGGGACAGCTTTCGCGCCTTTGCCTTCTCCTGGACTCCACCCTCCTCAGTTCCTGCGGAGAGAATATGCTCGCGACACTCACCAGCCGAAGATATCTCATCTACATTCGTCTCCAGGACCAGACCTCCCTGCACCACCTCCGCAAGAATGTGGTGCACCTATAAATAGCCGTCACCTCACTCGTCCTTGGATCCCGTCTCTACACTTGCCTCATCAAAATGGAAGACCAGGTCTAGTTCACAGACGTTTTCAAATGATCGATCCAGCGACTCCACAAACACCTGTCAATCGTCTCAGTTTATCTCCTTCCGAACGCCCGTCTCCGTCACCACCTACCTGGATTAAATCCAGGATACCCAGCTCGCTTTCTGCCCCGTCCACTACGAATACGAAATACAGTGTCGCGTAATTCCGGTACACTACTCTCACTTGCTCCCCATCTTCCTTCTTTCCCAGCATTTCCAGCAGGTCAGGAGCATCGAGGAAGTTGCATAGCCCCGCAGGCCGCGAGCACACCAGCGAGAATATCTTCTTTAGTAGCTCTTGCGTCGACACGTGGAACGGCGTGTAAAATTTCGTCAGTCGCGGCAGTCCAACATTATTGACTGTAGGGTTTTCATCAAGATTGCTCTAAGACCACAAAGAAAATCACGAACAGATGAGTACCGAATGGATCATGGATGGAGGAATGTCGGTTTGAAACTCCGCCGCCCGCCACTGGCGGATATACAGTGGCGTGCAATAAGAATGCATGCCGCCTTTCACAATATAGCTCGGCATCCGTGCAGCGGATGGCTAAGGTTTATACAAGGGATATTTAACCTCTACTATAAAGTATTCTTCGACGATAGTTCAGAGTGACGGAAATCTTTGTGGGGAGCAGCATAAAAATATGGATAAATCTATTTGGCAACCCCGCTGACAGCATCAACCCCCTAGATCTTGATAACTAATCAACAACCCCTCCAAAATACAAATCTGAATTGTTTCGAGCCCCACTGTATGCGGCTTATCTGCCGTATCAACCCGACTGGCTCTTGTCTGCGCTGCAAACAGCACACTGCTGTTTGGGAGGAAATAAACATATTCCTGCACTTTCTCGAAGAAGGGCAATGTGGAATAAACATTCAGAACGAGTTTATACTCTCCTGACAGTAATTATTGAAAAGGGCAAGCTAAGTAACTCCATGACTTCGGTCAATAACTTTTTGGCCCGTAGATTCGCGAGGATTCAAGGAATCTTCCAACAGCGAATGGAAATATCTCATTCACACCCGAACAGTTTGTTTGACCCTCAGGAAATGTCTTGGTCATACAATGAAAGGGACGATGGCGTTACTAGGCCAGCAGTACCGACAGGGGGGGAGTATATTGTTTTCATGCTGTAATACTGACAGTTGTGTAAGGCTGACAAAGGATGAGTTTTCTAATAAGTGTCCAGTTTAGCGCAAAATATTTGTTTTGAGTCTTTTGAAAGCATTATAAAACTATTGAGGGTGATAATGAGTAAGGTTTCTAATACACCTTTGTAGAGTGAAGAATTAGCTTTAAAATGGATTTGGGCCCAAATCCTGAAATTTTTTCCTAAAATTGTTCATTTTGAGTAGGAGGCACAAATATTTTTGTGCTGTTCCCCACAAAGATTCCCATCGCTCTGTGTTATTATCACAAAATACTTTATAGTCGAGGTCAAATACCCCCTATATAAACCTTAGCCATCCGTTGCACAGATGCCGGGCTATATCGCGAAAGGCTGCCATACATTCTTTTTTCACGCTACTGGATTTCTCTCCCGCCACATGCAGAGCCCAAAAGCTGCATCATGGTCGCATCTTTCAACTGAATTAGTGGTACAAAATACACAGATTCTTTCTTGCAAAGTTTAAATCCTCAATGCGACGACCATCGAACAATTCCCTCATTCTCATGCACACCTTCTGTTCGCTCGACATATACTCTCAGTGGATTCCGACTATTGGAATCTAGACACACGTAAGAAAAGCAGCCAAATATCCAATCGGATGAACTCACCTGGGATATTAACCAATAAATACCGGTATACGAAATCGCCATTCTCATTCTAATTTAGAGGTCAGCTAAGTAGCCGTTGAATAATCACCTAACACACCTTGACCAAATCCGCATGAACTTCCCCCGTCGTCCACATTCCCGTCTTTGGCACCTCCGACTTCTGTCCATTCGTCGTCTTCTTTTTTCCAACAATCCTCCCAAACATCCCTGACAGCGTGAATAGCTCAGGTTCCCTCTGCTTGACCTGTCTCTCTCCTTCGTATGTTTCCTGAGGATGCGCAGGTCTCGGCACAGACGGTAACGGTGCCCCCGTCAAATACGCAAAGGCCCGTTTTGTATCCACCCATATCGACTCTGCCTTATGTTTCGTCCATTCGACTGTATCATGGAATGTAAGGTTTGAAATCAAGTCCACTTTAGATGATGCCCAATGAGATATTCGGTCAGCTAATGGGATGGATTCTGAGGGAGGGGGAGGAGCAGTTGGGTCGCTGGCGTCAATGTAGAAATTGAGCAGGAGATGTTCTTTGCCGTTTGCGTCGACACTTAGAAGTGAGTTAACGTTTCGTGTGCGATGGCGTGGTCGGTGGGTTAGCGGAGGGTGGTTATGGAACGTGTACGGTGGGCGTAGATGCGTGCTTACCTGCGCGTCTCTCAGTATAAAATAGGCCTAGAAAGGAATTGACGTACTGCAGGAGAGGCCTTAATCCGTTCACACGCATCGTTATATAACACCGTCGGCGAATTCCTCGCAAACAATTCCGTAGCCAACGCATAAACCAAAACAGCAGACAATCCCGCTCCAACCAAAATAACCGTCAAATTCGTCGTTCGCGCTGTAACGCGTCCCACTACCCACCACTTATCAATATCAACTCTACCCATTAAAATAATTGATTTGAATTGGCACACACCTTTCCCGGACCCACTCAACTCAGACCACTTTTTCACCTTCTCCTGCTTCTGACTCTGCAGATTAATCCCCAACTGAAACGGACCCACGCTATCGGTCGCGCTCCTCCCTCCCGCATCCTTATTTTGTCGTTGATCCAAATGCTGCGAAAGTAAGCTCGAAGCTGTTGAGGGTGAGATGTGGTCCCTGTGTGTCGCGTAGCCTCTTCGAATACCACCGACTTTGGGCTTTAGTCTGAAGGGGAGGATGGGTTTGGATGAAGTTTGGGAAGTGATTTGGAGGATCCCGATGCAGCGACTTGTTAGTCGCGACATGGTGGGTGGATTGAGAGATGTGCACTGGTGTTCTGGTTTAGAGAAGGGCGGATTTTCGCTTACGTCATCGGGCCATTTTGCGTTTAAGTATGTTTTGCGGAGAAAATGTTACACTTGTGAAAGTGAGATATTCAATATTCAATATTATGTATACATAAATGTGGTACTGAAAAATCCTAGAGACATAGCACTTGCAGAGTCCGTTCGTCCAAGAAAGAAAGAAGTGAGATAAACAAGGCGTGGGGTTGATCAATCTCCTGAAAGCTTTTGAACGCGTTTCAGTATCGAGTCTTTCGAGGGATCTATGCATAGTCATGCATCAGGGATTTATCTGGAAAGATAGTTCTGAGATAAAGGTACACACCGTACGGATGATCCTTGGATGGGATTTCCAGGAGAGCAGGGAAAGCCTGTTGGTATCTATCGACAGAAGGACGGATCTTCTCCGCAATCTAAATAAATCAGTACATTAGCACTAGGAATTCAGAAGGGGAGTAGAATAGAGTGCACGTGTTGATTTATGAGGAGAATCGCAACATCTTTACGCTCGATGTAATCTTGGAATGCAGCTTCAATGGTGGATACTTGTGTCTCTGACGTAAAGTAATTCTATTATCTGTAACGTTAGGGATTGTAGGAGTCACTTACTAGTATCAACAATCAGGAAGTTCTTCTTCTGTTGCTCATTAACGTGTCCGACGCCTGCCAGCAATAGTCCCGTCACAGTGTCCTACAAGGGAATCAATCATCATTCAATATTTCCTTCAACTAAACATAAAGCGGCGAGAACGTACCTCGTCCCCAATAACAGCAATAAGCGTCCTGTTGTTCGCCATCTCTCTAGGAGTACCAGTCTAAGCTCAAACCTCGCTAAATTAGGAAGGCACACTCGAACGGAGGCAAATTGACAACAAGTGACGTTGTGGCGTTGGCGCCCGGAAATCGACGCGGCGTGACAAATTATGGCATCTGTGGCTGCACTCTCCCTTCCTCACTCACTTTGCTCGCCATAATCTAACCCATGGACATATTCAACCGCCCCCCATCCATCGCTGAAGACACCCTTCAATACCACCTTTCTCTCGGTCCTTCATTCGATCCTACGGACAAATCGAGCGTCTCAGCTCTTGCTACTCTTATTGATTCTTTCGTTAAGGAAGTGTTGCCGAACCATATATGGAATCGGGACGCGTTTGAGGTTAAAGTTGTCAGGAATAAAGGTTTGAGCGTAGGTAGGGACGACGGAGACTGGGAATTAGAGGGAAGGATGCGAGTAGGCGATTGTGTGGATGATGAGTGGTGTGTTGTGTGGCTTTTGAGGGAGATTTCAAAAAGGTGGGATGTTGCTGTGAGGTGAGTTTCCGTACTGCTTAATTTAAAATCTGAAGAGTTTAATGAAAAACTGGTATTATTATAGCGTGTATGATTCTGACGGGGAGTTTTTACTTATCGAAGCTGCTGAATATCTTCCCGATTGGATTACACCCGAAAATGCAGACAATAGGGTATATCTATCAATTAGGCAACACCTTACGCAAAATTCTGATGAATCTCCTAGGTGTGGATATACCAAGACCATTTACACATCGTCCCTATCCAATATATCTCAGCCCCAAATGCCAAGCGCGAAAAACGCAGAGCTGTACATGAAGTCGACAGTGACAACGAATCCTCAGACAAAGACGTTGATAGCCATTACATCTCATCCGAAGAAGCGTTAAAACTGGTTCGAAATCCAAAAATCGATACATTAGCTCCTAAGGAGGTTGAACAAGCTGCTTTACGGCGAATTGAAAAGTAAGAACGATGCTCTGTTTAAGGTTTGTTAACTCTGACGTGGAATTAAAGTTACCCGGCGGCTGCACGGCAGCATATTCATAAGACGAATGTTTATCTCCCTAAGGAAATTGCGTTGGCGTTACGGAAAAATCCCTCGCTTGTTCAAAAGGCTGTAGAAACATTCTATACTAGAGATGCCTCTCAGATGCGGGTGAGTACTAAAGTTCTTTAGATTAATCTATTAATTTATAGTGTTCCTGACGGATTTACTATTTGTTATAGGCAGCAGCACGAATGGCTCGTTTTACTCCCGAACCATCTGTTTTAACCACAGTAACGATGACACGAACTGCGTATGCTCAATTAATGGGACAGAAATTCCACCCGCCGCGGATTTTTGGACAGTGGAAAGAGAAGGAGGGAACTCCAGAATGGAGAAGAAAGGATATTGGGATGAAGATTGTGTGTAGAATGCAGTTCTTTGGGTTTGGATTATGTTTAATTTATCCTGTAGGCCTGTGGATTTGAGATGGTTTATCAAGAATCGAAAAATCGAAAAGAGATGGTTAATCAGGGAATTAGTAATACAGAGGCTTCGGTACTTGGTTGATTTTATAGAGTGCGTATTTTTATTTACCCATTTCACAGATTGCCGCGCGGAAAGAAACTTTACGAGTAGACCTTGAATATCGTCAATACATTGACAAGCTAAAACAAATTGGTTTCTTCAAAGGAGAACTCGAAGGCTCGGCGGGGTGGAACGCACTCGAGACACAAGCTGCATACCAATTTATCACAAGACGACAATCCGAGTAAGCAAACTCCATCTCATTAAAGTTTAATATACCACTTTTCAACCCTTCTCTAGTGATGCCAGTCGGACCTCCTTCGCCACACTCGTTAACTCCGCGATATCCGATGCCCAACTTGCGACTGGGACCAATGGAATGGACACCTTTGCCGAGTCAGGAGAGGAGGACTCAGATGAATGGCTCACCATAAATGAGAATATGATGGAGGATATCCTCCGTCAGGCACATCCGTCATCCGAGTCGGGCCGTAAATCCAAAGCCGACAAGATGGATGTAGATGTGGCGGAGGATCCAGAAAAGGTTGCGGACAGGAAGGCGGAGGAGCAAGCGAGTAATTTGAAAAGTCTGGCTGAGAAGGTGGAAAAGTTTGTAGGGGGGAAGGGTGACGTTGAGGGCGCTACATTTGAAGAGTAAGTAATTTGTTTACGTTTCTGGAGAGAGGTTGATTGAAGAAAAATAGCGAGTTACTTTCAGATGAGGAAGATCCTTCTGAATTTTCCGAAGAAGAGAATGGATCTGACCAGGAGCCGGAGGATGTATCCATGGGCAAGGGGGTTTCCGGCGACAGACAAGCTGCGATGGATAAACTTGTTCCAGCTTTGGATCCTTCGGAATACGGTCAAATGCCAGCTTCTTTCCATAGTAATTCTCAAAAGGTCCGAGAGGAGTTGCCACAAGAGAGCGAAGTAGTTCAAGAGAAGAGATCAACATTGCCAAGCGAACCTGCTAAAAAACCAATGCGACCCCTCATTTTTCCTCGGGATCAATTTGATGGTGTCGTGGATTCAGATGATGAAAGCGAAGAAGAGCCGCAGGGACAGGAGGATGAGGACGAAGAAGATCAGCCGACTGTTGTTGGGGACATTGAAGTTGATATGAACGAGGAAGAGGAGGAATTCCTCAAGTTTTCGAGGGAGGTACTAGGGATTTCTTCAGACATGTGGGACCAGATCGTTCAGGACCGTAAAGACCGAGGAGGTATGTTGGGAGATGATTTGCAGTGTTGATCATCATCTGATCATTACACTTCAACAGCATTTCTTCCAAAGAGCGCTTTGAAAATGGCCAAGTCGGCTTCTGTGCCACTCGGTATACCTGTTGAAGAGGAAACTATCTCGGGGACCGCACCTCTGGACAAAAACAATGATTTGATGTCCTTTGAAGCTGTCATGGAAGCCATGGACGCTGAATTGGCTCGTATCAAACAGAGTGGTGCCAAGCAGCTAGTTCCACAGAAGGGGAAAACCCAGGATAAAGGCAAGCAGAAGGCCACAGAGAGTGATGATGAGATGGATGCCATGGACGCAGAATTCCGGGCAGCAATTCAGAACAACAGCGACGGGGAAGAACAAGAGGGATCCATGGATTATACCATGATGAAGAACTTCCTAGAAAGCTTTAAAAGCCAGCAAGGTCTAAGTGGGCCAGTCAGTAATCTGATAGGTCGGCTGGGAGGGCAGCTTCCGCGAGATGACAATTAAAAGTTTTATTTACGCATCCACTGTATCGGACACAGACAAATGGTATTCTGCCCGAAACCCTGGGAAATTTTCACAGCCTGGCTTAACGACGATGTGAGGACCCACTCTTCTGGGTCATACTGTCTTAACACTCATACTATATATGGTGCTGCGCCGTCTTGAACTGTACCTGATACTATTAAAGGGAGAGGGTATATAGTTGACCCATTGTGAGAGAGACCCGTTTTCTGAATCATGTAGGCGCAACGGACCCTCCTCCTAAAATGTAATGTAGCGAATGCTGGTTGGCAGTGTAAAGGGAACAGACTTACGCTTCCGTTTCTTCTTACCTCCTTTAGAAGTTTCTTCAGAGAAACTGCCAGGACCAGCAGGAGAAGGACCCGAGGTTTCAGAGGGCGAGGCGGCTGAAGAACGTTCTATAGATGGTCCAGCGTTGGGCAATGCGGGTTCCGGACTCTGTTGCTTTTCGGCCGCAGTTGTCCGCATAGCATAAAAGAGAAGCATGGCGTTTTCCTGTTTCTTCGGAGTTCCCAATTTTCTTTTTTTACTCGGCGAAGATGCGTCATTAGCAGTCGCCTGCTCGGGGGCAGCTTGTGATTTGTGGAGGGCAGCTTCTGCATCATCTGTCGGTGCTTTTGCATGAGCAATCGGCCACATAAAACCAGTTCGGGGTGTAAAATCGGGTTTGTGGGCCAGAAGAGTGGTAAGAGAGGCCTGCAGGGAACTCAGGGTGGCTAGCTACTCCGCTATTAGAACATGTGTCAAGAGTATGAAGATGAAATTTACCATTCTGTTGGAGACAACGTTGTAGACGTCTGGAGCTTGGTATATACGGTTGTGTGTGATGAAGTAAGCGACCAAGGGGCGCACTGTGTGGTGGGAGCTCGATACCTAAATAATGGTAAGAGCCAAGCAACTCACCTTCATCTGGTGAGAGACGATCCCTCTTATGAAGAATGAAGAGACTTGGAGCTTCGTCATACACGAGTGCGAATTCAATACCGGTAAATCGCCTGAAACGTAATAGTTGCAGTAAGATGGCAAGTGGGACTGTCGAGCGAGTTCACCTCAGCTCTTCGGCTTCGTTTTCGAGAGGCATGCCGGTGTGCATTGTCTGCATGCGTAGGACCTGGTTGTTGGATTGTTTATCGTAGAACATGGAAGTAGCAAAATAATCGAGGACATTGTGGCGCGTGAGAGGGCCATTTGCCTGATAAATAGAAAAGTCACTAGTTAAACCAGGTAATCCCATTCACATTTGAAAATATAGCGAACCTGAATCCATTCATGCCAGATGAAAAAGCGGCTAGAGAAGTCATCTTGAGGATGGGACAAATCCATTGCAGGAGGAGGATGAATGATGGGCGTAGGCTGGTATTGCCGGATCTGTCATTGGTTATTTGCTTCCGCGGCAAAGAATTGGTGGTGCTGTTTCCGCGTCACACACCCAAAAGAGTGGATTCTCGAAAGACATGGCTTTTATTCGCCCGACGTACTGGGCTACGTTCCCCTATGCTGGATCCGCTATAACCTGCCTTTCGACGACCACGACCCCCGATGTCTCCCATAGACTCCCCCGTCATGGACGACAGCGATGAAGAGCGCATATCCGTGAAGACACCTGAGCCATCGTTAGTCCCACGCATACCATTGGGACGGAGAGTGTTGTCCGCATCTTCAGCTGTTGCCCATACTGTAGGACATCATTTCAAGCGACATGCTGGAGCGGGAGTTATGGCCAGTGTAGCTTACTTCGACCCGTTAGTCGTCTCGATCTACTCTCAGTGGTTTTTTCTAATCCCTTAAATCTGTATGCAGTGGGAACTGGAGCGTAGACTTGCAGGCTGGTTCGGATTATGGATACAAGCTACTGTTCGTTATTCTGCTAGCGGGGATGGGTGCAATTGTCCTTCAGGTAGGACATCCGATACCATCCCCGCCGTTTCTGAGTGTTTTGTATTCAGGTCATGTCCTCTAGATTAGGATGCGTTACAGGACTAGGTCCGTATTGATCCCACTACATTGACACTATCTAAACGAGATTAGATTTGGCGTCTCATTGTCGAATTCTGCTACATGACCATCCGCGACACCCGAAGTTCGTCAGACGATGTTTCCTCTATCCTCTATATGTTCTCTGTGAGTCCTATTTGGAGATTGATGGCTAAATTCTCATTTCTTCACAGCTGAAATAGCCATTATTTCGACCGACTTGGCAGAACTCCTCGGTTCTGCAATTGCCTTGAACCTCATTTTCCCTAAACTCCCTCTATGGGCCGGCGTCCTCCTTACCTCCTTAGATGTCCTTATCATTCTTGCGTTAACCGACAACAGTCAGGGTCGTCCAGTGCGAATCTTTGAGGCTATCATTGTCTTCCTGGTGCGTTCCTCTCCAACTTGATTCAATTTCAACTCACATCCCGCAGGTTCTCACTGTCTTGACCTGCTTTGTCGTCCTCATCGCACGAGTCCACCCCGAATGGAAAGAAGTCTTCCACGGCTTCCTACCTTCCAAAACATTGTTAGACCCCGGTGCCCTATACATATGTAAGTCGAATGAGATGTGCTAATTTCCCCTCCCTCTAACCGATATTCTAGCGATAGGAATTCTGGGAGCAACCGTCATGCCCCACGCCCTATTCTTGGGCTCATCATTGGGTACTCTTGACCGTGTTTCGGCAGCTCCGACATTACCAGGCTCCAGGGAACCTCGTGTATCCAGGCTCCAAGCAGCCAAGACCTATCTTCGATCCTTGTTCTATATGGGCTCCATTTCGCCCGGTGAGGTCCAGGTGGACCGCGTCACGCGCCACGAATTCCGTCAGAATAATTCATATTCTTTCGTCAAAGCTCATATGAACCATGGCATGGTTGATATCAGTACGTACCGTAATCTCGTTTTTCGTCTTGTGTGCTTACCCTCGATCTGGAAAGTTTTGAGTCTGTTAGGGTTTGCTGTGCCCATCAACTCCGCGTACGCCGAATCTATCCTCTTTTCTTAACTTCATGTCTAACAGTTAGACAGAATCCTGATATTGGCTGGGACGGTCTTCTTTCTGGACTCGGGCAATACCCCTGACCCCTCCCACTCTGCTGGGTTGTTCGACGTGCATGATCTGATTGTTCATAAAATCGGAAAAGGTGAAGTCATTACTCCCGTAGCAGAAATACCTGACTAATGCTTCGCTAGGTGCCGGATTCGTTTTTGCTCTTGCCCTGTTGTGTGCGGGTCAGAGTGCCAGTATCACTGCAACGTTGGCAGGACAGATCGTTTCTGAAGGATTTCTGCAGTGGAAAGTTTCGGTATGTCTAATCCATCTTCACTCAGACTTCTTCCTCACGATGCCTCCAGCCTTTCGTCCGACGGTTGGTCACTCGTTTACTAGGTTTGATCCCCTCCGCTCTAGTTGCAGCATTGGTTGGCCGTCAAGGTATCGATGCCCTACTGATCGCGTCACAGGTAGCACTCTCAATCGTGCTACCCTTTGTTGTCTTTCCTCTGGTCTACTTAACTTCAAGTCACGTTGTGATGAGAGTACAGATACCGTCTACAGCATCTAATGCTGCAGACATTCCTGGACCATCAGATTCGCAAATTACGGGCAAACCGCCCGGAGATGATGAAGCCGAAGAAGCGAATTATCGCAATGGGAAGTTCCTGATGACATTGGGATATCTCATTTTCGCACTTGTTGTTGTTGCGAATGCATATGTATTGGTAACGTTAATGATAGGGAAGGGGTAATGAGAATTCTGACCTCATAAAAATTTGTTTTCGTCTCTCTCTGCACTGGTCCTTATGCTCATGTCTTCATACTACACTTGTAGCATTACAACCATACTTTATGAATCCAAAGAATAATTTATTTCCCAAAGTCTTTTAGTCTGTCTTCGACAGATTTTTTGAGCTTGAGAGATGTTAGTACAAGTCTAGTAAATGATGAGAGAAACTCACCGGAGGACTAAGACCTTGACCTTCAAAGTAGGACAAGAAAAACTCTTGCGATAACCAAGTGTTAGTTGTCGATCCTAAATTTCGGATAATGAGCTTTCTTTCCTGGGAGTCCTTATCTTTGGGATTAGGTTTGGCTGGAGGGGTGAGCAGGATGTCCAAAGACTCATTTTTGGTGAGGGGGAGGTTCGGGAAGATCGACTTGAACTTGAGCATCGGGGAAGTAATTTGCTATAATAAAATAGAAGCTTATAGACCATACGATGAAATGACAGTAACGTACACTCTCTTGCTCGTCGCTTAGCAGGCCTCTGCTTCTTTGCAGGACCATACGAGCTTGCAGCGCCCTCATGAAGCCGTCACGAAGATGACTGTAAGAGGTGGATCGAGTGGGCACTGCGGATACTATGATAAGAAGAGAAAATAAAGTATGATGAACCAGGAAACATACCGATGCGCAGTACACAAGAAGAATTCTCTACCACATGGCGGATTTTCTCATCAAAGGAGGCATTGCGACTAATCTTGACAGGACTCAGTAGAAGAGGACGCGTTATGTAAAAAGACTTACAGGTGGGACACTCTCTAGGTCTGCGTAGAATCCAACGGAATAGACCTTTATCCCTAGGAACGAGACCTGGTCCGGTCGCGATCAGAACGCATACAGGGGAAGGAGAGAGCTCTCTACCTTGCGAACACCAACGCCTACTAGAGTGTATGTAGGCAGGGGGAATTTAGAAGGAACCCTCAGTGTCTTTGGAAATTCGATATCTGTTGCAGGATCTTTCACGATATTGTTGTCCACAGGCGCGTCAAGGCTAATAGCTGGCGAAAAGGCTGCAACAGCAGAGCCAACAGCAGCAACAACGATCCCAACAGTGGCAACGGCTCTTGAGCGAGGAGGAAGACTTGGGGTAGTTCTTGGCCGAAAATATGAATTAAAGGTGAAGAGTCTGAACATCGTAGGCGGAATCGTCACGGGCCAATCAGAACGCGCTCTGACCATTCAGGGCGCTTGGGTTACGTATGCGTGGCGAGGACGCGTAGCCTTGCCAAACATCTAGTAGCTCTAGAGGGGAACGCGTCAGTCATTCTACTAGCTATTTAGTCCCTCCTAAATCCATCTAAACCCCTTCCCCTCAACTATTTCTTTCTGTTCTTCCCAAAGTCCTAACTGAACTGATACTTACAAAGCCCTTCCAAGAATACTACTTGAGATGGACCTCGACATCGAGGTCGCTGCCTCAGAGACTCCAGAGTTTGATCTCACAAAGGACATCGACGATCCCACTGATTATGAGGCCAAAAGCTTAGAGACGTATCTCTCCTCTGTCCCATACCCATGCGAGTCGAACGAGGTCATACAAGAGAAGCTCAAGTGGGTAGTGGGCAGATTGGTGACAGCTTTGAAATCAAGAGATTGGATGTCTGTGAATGTATATGACCATTTACTACAATGGTAAGACCCAGTTCTGAACAATTGTATGCGTTACTTATTCTGCAATACAGTTGGTTGAACCTTCGCTATCCTCTGACGAAACCGATGCGTGTCAAGCTCGTGAAACTCTATTACCAGCTCGTCCTTATACCCGGAATGGACGCTCGATTGATCAGAGGATGGGCTGACATGCTTGTGAAACTCATTGCTAATAAAGGACCTGGCCATACACGAAAGCTTGAACTCACAGATCTCCAACTCGAGTGGAAACCCCTCTGGGATGTCCTCCTCAAAGAACTGTTCCCCAAGAAGCGTGCTGGGGAAGAAACGTATGTATTCTAGATTCATATACTGCAGTTACTCATCTGTGTCCCTAGTCGGAACCTCGTGAATATATTGTTGTATGTGGCCGAACAATGTAAATCCTACTACCCCTCTAGCGAGATCGAACCTATGCTTTCAACATTTCTTCCTCTTCTCACTCGCGACGTGCGTCCAAAACCATTATATCTCCAGCTTCTTCTAATCTCATTTTAGACCTACTTGATCATTGTACATGTTCTCGCATCCTTCCTCCCTCTCGAAGGATGGCCAACCTATCTTCCATTTCTCTTCAGATTATGGGAGGCTTTGAATTCCTATGTAAGTCCGAATTCTCGTGGTCCTTTATTTCCCTAACCTCTTTAAAGCTTGTCGACGAACGTATGCTCGAAATGATGGGCAACCTAGCTGTAGAGAACATGGGTGGTAATACCCCGATAGAGTGGCGAGATGTTGGCATCTTTACAAGCAACCAGTGGACCGTGCTTATTGGAAAGTGTCTCGGATCGTTCAGTGAGTGACCTATAAGAAATGGAGAGTACTCTCCTAACAGTCGTCCAGATATCCCCGTTGGAGCGACTCGAGGAGCTTCTACTACTGGCACACATGCTGATACTCAAGCCGATACCCAGTCTTTGAAGATCAAGAAGACCATTAATCGTTACAGTACGTATTTGGTCAAAAGCATTTGACCTCTCATACATTCATATTCCTCCCTAGGTCACTTAGCCCAGATTATCGTATACTCCATGGGTGTGGACGGTCCCTCCAGAACCATCGCAGAACAAGTTGGATCCGACATTAGCGTGGAAGACGGCGAGCCTTCTTCGTACCTAGCTGGTTCACATGCCCTCGACTCTCTCGAACGGCTAATCACAAGCACTGAAACCTATTTCCATCCCTCAAACGCCGGAATGTGGACGTTATGCTTGACCACTTTCTTACATCGTGTATGTGTTGAGTTCTGCAAGAGATGGAAAGAGGAGGAAGAAGACAGTTGTAAGACACCTGTAGTAAGTTTCTCTTACCCATCGAGAGGAATACAGCCGCTTAATCTTTCCCCAGACACGTCGCCTCACACCCACCATCCGCCGTCAATTCGTCCTCCTTCTCCGAACTCCCGCTCTCCTCGCCATGTTCTCCAAAGATCCCATGTCAATGTCCTTTGCTCAAGGAGCCTTACGTATCCTAGCCTTACTTGAACCTTCGCTCGTGATGCCTGAGATTCTAGAGAGGGCGTATAGCGGACTGGAAAGCATCAACGAAACGCATCGGTCAACGGCTGTCCTTAGTACACTTTCTGGCATTGCTCTACCGCTTGTGTCAGAGAAGATATGGCTTGGTGGTCAGAGGCATCTTTTGCCATTGCTTGAGCTGTGTCTGCCAGGCATTGATCTAGTTAGTCCTCCCCATCTCCCTCGATGCTCGCACATCTAATACCTTCATAGAATGACCCAGCCAAAACAATCTGCACAACAATGTTTTTAGTAGCAGCTCTCCAATACGTCAAAATAGGCGATCTCACCACAATTGGACGTAGCTCTGGCGCCGTTGCTGCTGGTGAAGGCATGGGCGACGTCATCATGAGTGATGATGGAGAGAGATTACCTGCTGGCGTTGATGACCTCAGCAGAGATGAAGAACGAGCTCTTGTTCGGGAGAGTACGGCTGGGTTCTCGGATTGGGTTGCGAGTTTTTTCCGGCGCGTTTTTGCGCTGTACGAGAATCTCCCGGAAGAAGGAGGGAGGAGAAATACCACTGTATGTTATGTTCTCACCGAAACCCTCCTTCCGGTCACTGACATTCACACAGGGAGGCAAACAAGAAGAAGCCGTCCTGAAAGCCCTCAAGAACGCTCTCAACATTATCTGCCTCCACCTCTCCGACTCCCTCTTCGATTTCGTCCTCAACCTTACATACGACTACGCAACATCCAATGCTAAAGGAAACGCTATCCGCGCATTCGGCGGTCTTATTGGCTGTTTGGCGAGAGTACAGCCGGAGAAGACGTTGAAGAAGTTCCTACCGTATTGCGTGTCGCAGATTGAGATTGAGTTGAGGCATGGGGCGTCGAGTATTAGGACGACTTCGACGCATGCATCGGTACCTTCTGATACAACTCTTCATTGGAGTAAGTGAACGGACCGTTATAGGATGACCTTTTACTTATAATTGATGTAGATATCTCCATCCTTCGTGGCTGCATGGGCTACGGCGGTGAAGCTGTCAGTCTTACCTTTCTTCCTCACATTTTATTCTGATCCATCGCCTTAGTTGATCCAATACAAAGACCAGATCCTCAATCTCCTCACCCTCCTCGTCGATAAGACGTATAGTGAGCGTGGATATACCAGCACTGGGAGATTGATCGCGAGGATATTGAACACCACTGGTGGAGTCTATCCCACGGAGTCCCGCTTTGTGAATACCGAGGAGTGGGATAATCCAGGTGAGTTCTTTGAGCTGAATAAGGGTGAACGGGTTTACTAACTTCGAAGCAGACTTTGATCGTGACAACTTCGTTCACTGGGGAAAACTTTACGAAGCGAAGGATGTCAAAGTTGATTGGCATGGTATATTTGAGTTTACTTCGTCTTGGACCGCCGTGCTGACACAGTGATAGTGCCGTCTGAGGCTGAAATATCCTTTGTCATGGAGATGCTTAATGTTGTAGTTCAACCAGCCCTTAAGAAAGTAGAATCCTTGTTAGAACAGCCCAAATCGACCTGGAACAGTGTATGGAGAAATGACTTCTGCCGGTAAGCTCTGGCTCCTCATCTTCCAAACCTGGCCCTAATCTCGTTGTAGATACCTACATGCCGTCCGATCTGCCTGGAGCGGTCTACCAACCATCATACTCGAGAAAGGAAAGAAAGTCGTCGAACCATGCATCCTCGAAGACACCGAGGTTGTAGAGTTCCTCGCCACGACAATGGACGTCGAAGCTGGATATACGTTAACGGACCCTGAAGACCCGCGATACCAGTATGTCGCCAGTACGAGACGGCAGTTTGGAGAACTTCTTCATCAGGCCTCTGTCGCGTTGCGTGAGTCAGGCGAGGAGGATCATATCGATGCTATTATTTCGGTCTCGAGGGCTATTGATGTTTATCTGCTGGAATATGGTGTTACCCCGAGTACATTTGCGTCTTTGTCCAAAGGTTACACTGTTGTCAGAGAGTAAGTTGTCTCATGCCGTCTCCCCATGGTCGTTGAGCTAATTCCTTTTAGTCTTCAACGCCTATGGTCGAAATCGAAACTGTTCTCGCGTCTAGTCCTCTTGAAGCGTGCACAACTATACCATTCTAGACGGGTTTACCTCAATTCAATGTTCCGGATGAGAGATGCTTTGGATGACGATTTGATTCGTGATATTATTGAATTATCACTATCGCCTTACACTCGCGTTCGAAAGTACGTTGTCCTTCCACGATGACGAATTAAACATGATTCTGATACCTCTCTCTGCAGACATGCACAAGCTGTGTGGTTGAGTCTTATCCAGCAATATGTACGATCTACCCGTCTGTCGCTTCCATACCTCATGGACGCGTTGGCCAAAGATACGGATCCAGACCGTATGAAGGGTGCATTGTATCTGCTGTCGAGCAAAGGCCCAGCTTCGTATGCAATCACCGATGGCCAGTACGCAAAGAGGTTTATTGAAGTGTTATTGCAATGTCAACATCAAGAAAAGGTAAGTCTTTGGACTCGCATGGTATTGACGTATGATAAACTTTCCAAACAGCCCAGCATCCAAAAACTCGTCACTCATACCATAATGGAGACAACAGGATCACTTACCTCGGAGATTCTGTCTACGCATATCCTGACGATGGACTTACCGACTGTTGATGTTGCTGTTGCTGAAGTACAGAATGAATTTGGACTTCCAGATGACCAGCTTGATTTGTTGGAGAAGGCTTTACGAACCTTGCCCAATCGGGTCAAGCAAAAAGAGGCTGCTTACTTGACTAATGTCTCCAGCATTTTGGAAGTTGCAAATGCTCCGGCCACACACGTACGTTTTTGCACAAATAACCTTTCTTGACGTTACTCATTGTTCCTTAGTGGAGATATGTCCAATTCGCGGCTCGTTTCTTGTTGCAGATGATTAGAAGAGATGTGTCACCTTCTCCTGGTGTAGCAAAATTCTTCGTGGATAACGCCACAAGCGACCATCCCTCGATTCGCGCTTACAGTTTACGGTAAGATCCATGAAACTTTGTCGGTTGAATCCCACTCATTCTATCTAGTGCAATCATTCGGATTCTGCGCGTTGTGAAACTTCTGAGCTGGAGTAAGACGCAGCGAGACCTGTGGCTAGATTCATGGCAGAATCCGTTGGCTATGACGGTCAATCTCACTGACCCCAAAGCCTTCATGGCTCAGATTTATCAACCTGTCCCTGAGGATGGGGGGTATGTAACAATTATCAGTTGAATTTGGCCTTCTTTAACCAGTTAATCTCAGGTATATCGTTGATAAACTTATGACTGGCTTCCTCGTTTGGGATACCAAAGTGAAAGCGTATCGGCCTCCAGCCAAGGAGCAATCTCCATTCGTATGGAATTCTTCATGTCAACAACCTCTGGACGAAATCCGTACGGTAATCGATGGCGAAACCTGGCTTCCTAAACTCCTTGCGTTGTGGACTCAAGAATCTAATTTCGCAGGAGGTGGAGTGACAGATGTTCGTGGAGAACATCTAGTCTTTGTCAAATCGCTGTGTAAGTCTCTTCAAGTCTCGAGATATTTCGTCATGCTAATTCATCTTCAGTCAAGATGTTTGAGGCCAGACATTTGGATAGAGCCCTTGATGCGATTGAACCTCTTTGGCAAGATCCTGACCGTTTCAAACAACGCGCTGCGGCTGAGATCATCCAAGGCATACTTCGAGGTAAGTCCAAACCCCATCTGTCTAATAACTCGACTCATTAATTTCCTAGGCTCCAAACATTGGCCAACCAGTTCTTCCTCCAAGTTATGGTCATGGGTGGTACCGAGATTACCACGTATACTTTCATCAATTACTCCAGATACCGTTCAGATATGGGAATCGGTCTTCTCCCAACAGCTACGCAGCTGGGATCCTCGGAGAAACCAACCTCTGATTGACTTTATCGTATCACTTCCTTTGGAATTTACAGGAGGTTCTCCTTTCCTTAGTGAGTTCACTCTATATCTGGATTTAAAGAGTCACTGAAGTTATTTCAGTGAGTAAATCGATAAGCCTTGTCGGCATTATGGCGGATTGTCTTGGCCAGCGTTTTGAACCATACGCAGATCGATACACGCAGTTATTCTTTGACAATGCAGATACGGGATACGCAGAAGTATGTGAATTTGACTTGCCTCTTTCCAAATGTTTACGATAGGGTTCTAGATTCGGGGACATATTGCTGCCGATTTGGATGCTATCGTCAAAATTGGATGGAATCCATCATACCCGACCACTCAGGACTTGTTGCATGCCGTAGCAACAGAACCAGATCCGTTGCGAGTACGGGCCCCAAGACACAGAGAAAGGATTCAAGATTTCGCTCAGAAGTTCCCTGGATGGAGACTAACTCGTCTTCCCCCTCCAAATCAAGCTCAATCTCAGGTATGTTTTGGTAATGGTGTGTGTTCCCTTGCTAAAGCCGTCTGCCAGTACGATAAAGTTGGCCTCACACTCCTGCAATTTATTTGGACCGGTGCTCATGGACCCTTTGCCCCGGCCATCTTTGCGTATTCTGCACCTTTGCTGCCTGCTTTCCTTGAGATGGCTGAACTTAACGATGTAAGGGGAAGCATTCAATTCCCCATCTATTCATTGACACATTTTCCAGAGCTCCGACCTACAAATCTATTCAGCTGCCGTACTTTATGTGCTGTCAGCAGTAGTGCCCCCTGCCGAATTTGTAGAGACAGTGGCCTCGCTATTTACGGACGCGATTGTCAATTCTACAAGTTGGCGTGTTAGGCTCAACGCCCTGCCCACTCTGGCGGTCTTCTGGTACCGCAACTTGACATCATTCACAGAGGAATCAATGTCGAAACTGATGGACGTCCTGTTGCAATGCCTCGAAGATGAAAACTTGGAGGTTCGCGAGATGGCGGCTAAAACACTCAGTTCGGTCCTTCGAAGCTCGCAGCGCCACCGCATCCTGCCACTGAAAGACCACTTTGCCAATATGGTGCGCAAGACACGGCTTCCCCGGCGTCGGGAGGCAAGCTACAATGAAGCGCTGCGAAAGCTCCACGCCGGGATCCTCGGCATGGTCGCGCTCATCGATGCGCACCCTTATACTGTCACACCATGGATGCCATCGTTATGTGAAGGTGAAGTAATTTAACGGAAAAAAAGCGAGGTGACACACGAACTGATTAAAGATCACATCCCCAATTCAGAGCTGGCACCGCATGCAACGGACCCACCGCCGATCGCGCAGACAATCCGGAGGTAAGCTCATCTCACTTCCGCGCGCGATGTGCGTTGAGGCTGGGTCTGATCATTTTCTTTGCTGCAAACGCAGATGTGCGGCTGATTTCAAGAAGACTCATCAAGATATGTGGCATATCGATCAGCACCAATTCAACGAGGATCAGTTACAGGCGTTGTCAACGATGCTTTCGGGGAACTCATACTACGCTTGAAGGAAAGAAGGAGACTGTATATAGACCATATATATACAAT
>Ga0157379_10001341_pt1 | contig 20112 bp, 12 predicted proteins | sample S25metaG_FD_121802 | JGI IMG/M metagenome (GOLD analysis project Ga0157379, IMG submission 121802) | Switchgrass rhizosphere microbial communities from Kellogg Biological Station, Michigan, USA - S2-5 metaG | ecosystem: Host-associated > Plants > Roots > Rhizosphere > Soil | place: USA... | reverse complement strand
GCGGACGTGTACGCGCCCGTGCTCCTGCGCTCCACGCCGCGGTGGGACGGGATCAACCGCGTGGTCCTTCGCGAGGCCGGTCCGGAGGGATGCGTGGAGACCTCGCAACTCGTTGACCGGCCCTCCCGTGCTGGCTATTCTCCGGCCTTGCCGCCCCTCGGCGGCGCCCTGCCGCTCACGGAGGCGACCATGTGGCTCCTCAAGAATCTGATCTGGCTCATCATCATGATCCTGGTCGTCGGATTCGCCATCTTGAACGTGAACGAGACCGTCACCGCCGTGATCCTGCCCGGACGCGTGTATCGCACCCTCCCGTCGAACGTCGCGCTCTTCAGCGCGTTCGTGATCGGGATGCTCACCGCGTTCCTGCTCACGCTGGCGCACCAGCTCAAGACCCGCGCGGGCGTCGCGCGGGTCCGGCGTGAGAACCAGGATCTGAAGCGCGAGCTGGATGGGCTCCGCAATCTGCCGCTCGAGGATCTCGCGCTGAAGGAGACCGTAGGGGCCGCTCGCGAATGACCGAGCTCGTTACCGTCCTCGTCGTTGGTGGCCTTCTCACCGGCATCGGCTACGCCGCCTGGGTCCTGTCGCGAGACGCGGGCGCGTCGCCGCCTCCGCCCGAGACGCCGTACCAGCACGGACTCAACGCGCTTCTCGCGGGAGATCATGCCGAGGCGCTCCGCGCCTTCGCGGAAACCGTGCGCCAGGACAGCGACAACATCGACGCTTACATCCACCTCGCCAATCTCCTGCGCGAGCGCGGCGACCCGGCCCGCGCGCTCCAGATCCGCCGCGACCTGACCGTGCGCGCCGGCCTGACCGCGGGACAGGAGCGCGCGATCCGCGAGGGGCTCGTGCGCGATCTCATCGCGCTCGGGCGGCCGGCGGAAGCGGTGGCCGAGGCGCGAGAGCTCAAGGAGCTCGACAAGAAGAACGGGAGCGCGCTCAAGCTCCTCGTGAAGGCGCACGAAGCGGCGGGGGACTGGGAGCGCGCGTACGAGACGCGCGCCGAGGTGGCCAGGGCGACCAGCGAGGCGAATGGTGTCGGGCTCGCGCGGTATCGCTCGTCCATCGGCGAGATCTATCTGCGCGAGGGAAAGCTGGACGATGCCAAGCGGCAATTCGAAGCGGCGCTCAAGCTGAAACAGGACGAGCCGGCGGCGCTCCTCCGGCTCGGCGATCTCTGCTACGAGACGAACCGGCCGGAGCGGGCCGTGGAGCTCTGGAAGTCGCTCGCGGAGGCGCATCCGTCCTTCTCGCACCTCGTGCTCGACCGCCTGGAGACCTCGTACTTCGAATCGGGGCGGTTCGCCGACGTGGATCGAACGTACGAGGAGATGCTCGCACGCAATCCGAAGGACGTTCGCGTCCACCTCGCGCTCGCGCGCGTCCATCTCAAGAAGGGCGAGCTGGATGACGCGGGGCGCATGCTGAACGAGGCGTTCGAGCTCGAGCCCGGCTCCGTACCGGCGCGACTGCTCCTCGCCGAGCTCCACCGGCGGCGCGGGGACCTGTCGCGTGCGCTCGACGAGATGCAGTCCCTGATCGAGCGTTTCGGTCCGGGGGAGGTGTACACCTGCCCCTCGTGCGGTCAGGAATCCGAGGAGTACTGGTCCCGCTGTCCCGAGTGCTTCGCTTGGGCGCGCGCGTGAGCCGGCCCGTGCGCTCCTTCGTGATGCGCGGCGCCCTGGCCGCGCTGCTGCTCGCGCTGGCGGCGGCGTCCCTCGGGGCGAAGACGCCTGGGAAGCCGAAGACGCCACCGAACCAGCCCGGGCCGTCGCCCGAAGAGCGAGCGATCACGCTCGCGAAGGAGGCGCTCGCCGACGGCAACGTCCAGGGCGCCCGCGACTATCTCGCGCCGGTCACGAGCGGCCGCGTGCCCCACGAGAAGGAAGACGACTTCGCCTATCTCACCGCCGTGCTGATCGAGGATGGAGACGCGTACCAGGAAGCGCTCCAGAACTATCTGCGCGATTACCCGAAGGGGCTGCACCGGCGCGAGGCGACGCTCACCCTGGCGAAGGTCAGGTACGTGCGCGGCGAATACTCCGAGTCGGAGCACCTTCTCGCCCTCTTCTCGCCGGGGGTGGAGAAAGACTTCGTCGGCCGCCAGGGGCTCGTGCTTCTCGGGCTCGCACAGCTTGCGCGCGGTGACGCCGCGGGGGCGCTCGCGGGCCTTCATCAGGCTGGACCCGATCTCGAGGGAAGCCCGCAAGAGGAGGCCTACGATTTCGCGCTCGCGCAGTCCGCGCTCCACGCGAGCCGGCCCGCTGATGCCGGGGACGCGCTCAAGCGGCTCCTCGAAGGGCACCCGAAGGGTGACTACGTTCCCCAGGCGCTCTACGCGCTCGGCACGGGGCTCGAGGCGGTCGGACGCACCGGCGACGCCGCTGGCGTGTTCCGCCAGGTGATGGTGCGCTATCCCGCCTCCTACGAGGCCACGCGCGTGCGCGACCGTGGGATCCGCATCACGGTCGAGCCGGATGCGCCCGGGCCGCTCGCCTTGCGCGGCGGATTCGCGCTCCAGGTCGGCGCGTTCAGCCGGCGGGACCTCGCCGAGTCTCTCGCCAAGGATCTCAAGACGTCGGGCGTCGAGGACGTCTCCGTGAAGCAGGGGCCGGAGAGTCCGCCGGTCTTCCGCGTGCGCGCGGGCGCCTTCACCACGCGCGACGAAGCCAAGGCCATGGGCGAGCGTCTCCGCAGGGAGCGCGGCTTCTCCTACACGATCGTTCCGCGCTAGAGGGAGCCGTGGAATCGACCCCGATGCTGGACCAGTACCGCCGGCTCAAGGCGGAGCATCCGGGGTGCATCCTCCTGTTCCGGATGGGGGATTTCTACGAGACGTTCGGCGAGGACGCCCTCATCGCCTCGCGCGTACTCGGCATCGCCCTCACCTCCCGCGACAAGAAGCGCGACCCCCTCCCGCTCGCCGGAGTGCCGCACCACGCGGTCGAGGGGTATCTCAAGAAGCTCGTCCAGCACGGATACTCCGTCGCCATCGCGGAGCAGATGGAGGCCGCTTCCGAGGCCAAGGGGCTCGTCGAGCGGCAGGTGATCGAAGTCGTCACGCCGGGCACGGTGACGCGTCCCGGCCTCCTCGACACGCAGGAGAGCAACTTCATCGTGGCGCTCCTGCCGGGCGAGGAGCGCATCGGCGTCGCGGTGGCGGAGGTGTCCACGGGCGAGTTCCGCGTGGGGCACGTGGCTCCCGGCGATCTCGAGACGATCGCGATCGAGTTTCCGGCGCGCGAGGTCCTCGTTCCGGACGGCGCGTTCCGAGCGGAGGACGCGAGCGCGAACGGACCATCGCCTCTGGCGATGGCCGGCTTCGGCGGCGCGACGCCGACCCGGTGGGAGCCGGCGCGCTTCGATTCACGGTCGGGCGAGGCGGAGCTGAAGCGCCGCTTTCAAGTTCTCAGCCTCGACGCGTTCGGCCTCGACGGGGCGCGCGAGGGGATGGGAGCCGCGGGCGCGCTCCTCGCGTATCTGCAGACGCTCAAGAAGTCGGACCTGCCGCAGTTCCGCGACCTCCGGCCGCTCCGCGAAGGGGCGCCCCTGGTCGTGGACGACGTCACGCTCCGCAACCTCGAGGTCCTCGCGTCGCCGGCGGGTCCCGATCACACGCTGCTCGCGCTCCTCGATCGCACCGAGACCTCGATGGGGGCGCGGGCCATGCGCGCGCTCCTTCGCGCCCCGACGAGCGATCGCGCGCTGCTCGACGCGAGGCTCGCCAAGACGGAGTGCTTCGCAGCTTCGGCCGTTCTCCGAGGCGAGATGAGGGATCGGCTGCATCGCATTCCGGATCTCGAGCGCTGCCTCGGCCTCCTCGGCTCGGGACGCGCCACGCCGCGCGACCTGGGATCGCTCAGGGAAGGGCTCCGCCGACTTCCCGGGCTCCGCCTCGCGCTCGAAGGGCGATCGCATCCGGTACTCGACGCCTGGCGCCGTGCGCTGCCGGATCTCTCCGGTCTCGCGGCCGAGCTCGAAGCCGCGCTCGTCGAGGAGCTGCCGCTCCATGCGACGCAGGGCGGCATCGTGCGCTTGGGCTTCGACGAGGAGCTGGATCGCCTGCGCGGCGATGCCTCCGACGTGCGCGCGCGCGTGCTCGCGCTCGAAGCGCGCGAACGGGAGCGGACCGGAATCGTGAACCTCCGCGTTCTCTACCACCGCACGTTCGGCTACCTGATCGAGGTCACCCGCTCGCAGCTGGGCCGCGTGCCGGACGACTACGTCCGCCGCCAGACCCTGACCGGCGCCGAGCGGTTCGCCACGCCGGAGCTGAGTCAAATGGAGCAGCGGATCGAGGCGTCGAGCATCGAGAGTCACAAGATCGAGACGGCGCACTTCCAGCGGCTCCGCGACCTTGCACTCGAGCGGATTGGCGACCTCACGGCCGCTGCGCGCGTGATCGCCGAGATCGATCTCCATCTCTCGCTCGGCGACGTGGCCGGACGCGAGCGCTGGGTGAAGCCCGAGCTCTCGGACGACCGCCGGCTCATCCTCCAGAAGGCGCGCCATCCGATGGTCGAGCGCGCGCTCCCGCCGGGCGGCTTCGTTCCGAACGACTGCCTGCTCGATACGGAGACGGAGCAGGTCTGGCTCATCACGGGACCGAACATGGGGGGAAAGTCGACTTTTCTGCGCCAGGTGGGGCTCTGCGTCTACCTCGCGCAGATCGGTTCCTTCGTGCCGTGCGCGGCCGCGACCGTGGGGCTCGTCGATCGAATCTTCACCCGGGTGGGGGCATCGGATCAGATCGCCAGGGGCGCCTCGACCTTCTTCATCGAGATGAAGGAGACCGCAACGATCCTCCGCCAGGCGACCGACCGGAGCTTGGTGCTGCTCGACGAGGTGGGCCGGGGGACGAGCACGTACGACGGCTTGAGCCTCGCCTGGGCGGTGACCGAGGCCCTCCACGACGGTCCGGAGGCGCGGCCCCGCACGATCTTCGCCACCCACTATCACGAATTGACGGAGCTGACGGACCACCTGCCGCGTCTCCGGAACCGGACCGTGCGGGTGGCCGAGGAGGGAGGCGAGATCGTTTTCCTGCACCAGATCGCCCCCGGACGAGCCGATCGATCCTACGGTATCCATGTGGCCCAGCTCGCCGGCGTGACGGAGCCAGTGCTCCGCCGAGCGCGGGAGGTTCTGGCCCGCCTGGAAGCCGAACATGCCCGGCCGGCGCCGGAACGAACGGCCGGGCGGAAACGGGGTACACCCGTAGAGCATGGAGACGGGGGGGTCTCCGCGGAGGAACGGAGGGCGCTTCTCATGGCCCTGGCCGATCTTCCTGTGGAATCCCTCACGCCGGTCCAGGCGTTGAACGAGCTGGCCCGGCTCCGCGATCAGGCCCGCACCACGGCCCTCGCGGCCGCACTGGATCCACTCCAACATTCAAGGGAATGATGACCTTCACTCGTAAAGCCGCTCTCCTGACGCTACTTGCAGCTTCCCTGGCTTGGCCCACCGCGCGATCCTCCATGGCCGCCTCTGCGCGCCCGCTCCCCGCCGTCTTCCCGGTGGACTCGTTGAAGGCCGGGATGACGGGGTACGGACTCACCGTGTTCCAGGGGACGAAGATCGACACGTTCCAGGTGACGATCCTGGGCGTCCTACGGGGCTACCGCCCCGGGGCCAACCTCATCCTGGCCCGGACCGCCGGACACGACCTCGAGCGGACCGGGATCATCGCCGGCATGAGCGGGAGCCCGGTCTACATCCATGGAAAGCTCCTGGGTGCGATCGCCTACGCATGGGCCTTCAACAAGGATCCCGTGGGCGGGATCACGCCGGTCGAGGAGATGATGAGCCTCTTCCCGCCCGACGGGACGCCGCCTCCGGATGACGTGGACCGCCGGATCGGTATCGCCGATTTCGGGAAGGACGGCGACGCCAAGGATGTGCCGGCGCCCGGGACCAATCCGCTCGACGATCCGACCGGCGTGCGCGCCATCGCGACGCCGCTCACGCTGTCCGGCTTCACGCCCGAGGCGGTCGACTTCCTTCAGCCATGGCTCGAGAAGCGCGGCTTCGTCGTGAGCCCGGGAGGCGGGTTCGAGCCGGGCGTGGTGTGCGATTCGCTCGTGCCCGGTTCCGCCGTCGGGGTGGAGCTGATCCGGGGAGATTGGTCGGCCGCCGCCATCGGCACGCTGACCTACCGCGACGGCAATCGCCTCCTCGCGTTCGGCCATCCGTTCGTCGCGATGGGGTGGGTGCGATTCCCGCTCACCGCGGCCACCATCCACACCATCTTCGCGAGCCAGCAGATCTCGACCAAGGTGGGATCGCCGAGCACGACGTGCGGCACGCTCGTCGCCGATCGCAGCATTGGCGTCTCCGGCGAGCTCGGCGCGCCTCCCGCGATGATCCCCGTCCACGTCGCGATCCAGGGGAGCGGGAAGCGCGACAAGCGCTACAACTTCGAAGTCGTCCGAAATCGCCTCCTCACGCCGAGCCTGGTGGGGTCGGCGGTGGTCAACTCGATCTCCGAAGCGCTCAACGACGCCGGCTTCGCGACCATCGATTACGACCTCACGTTCTACATGAACGCCGGAGCGCGGACGGTCCGGAAGGGGAACGTGTTCCTCACCCAGTCTCCGATCACAGGCGTGGGTGAAGAGGTCAGCCAGTCGCTCCAGCTCTTGATGTCGGATCACTTCCGTCCATCCACGCTCGACTCCGCGAGGATCGACATCCGATCGACGGTCGGGCTCGAGGCGGCCCGCATCAGCGACGTGCGCGTGCGCCCCGCATCGGCCGCCCCGGGCGACTCGGTCGAGGTCGAGATCACGCTCCGCCGCGGGGGCGCGATGAAGGAGACGCGCCGCACGCGCCTCTACATCCCGCCGCAGACGCCGGAAGGCGAGCTGAGCGTCCGCGTCGCGGACGGCGACGAGACCGATCGCTGGGAGCGCGAGCGCACGCCCGACCGGTACCAGCCCGATACCTTCGACCAGCTCGTCCAGGTGATCGAGTCGGAGCGCCGTCTCGACCGGATCTACGTCCAGCTCTACCGGCAGGCGGGTGGCGCCACCGTGCGCGGCGGCGAGATCTCGCAGCCTCCGGCCTCGGTGCTCGGCGTGCTCACCGCGGACCGCAAGTCGGGGGCCGTCGCGCCCACCAAGGGAGCGACGCTCTCCGAGAAACAGATCCCGATGGATGTCGTCGTCCGGGGGAGCGAGACCGCGAAGCTCGACGTCGTTCCGGACCTCTCACGATGAACTCGATGCCATGAAGGCCATGTCCGACAAGGAAAGGAGTCCGATTCTGAACCGAGCCTGGGGGCTGTTCGGCGCGATCGTGATCGGTGCGATGCTGGGGCATGCGTCCCCGGCCCTCGCCGTGAAGACGTCGTTCTGGAGGACGGACGACCTGCAGGGATTCCTCCAGGGAGAGCACGTGGCGGGTGTCGCGCTGGAGAGCGAGGGCTATCTGACGCTCGGCCCCGCGTGGGACTCGGTGGTCACGCGGCTCGAAGGCGTCTCCTACATCTGGTGCGTGGCGCGCGACTCCAAGGGGCGCGTCTACTTCGGCACGGGTGACAACGGACGGATCTATCGATGGACCCGCGAGAAGGGGGCGACGCTCCTCTGGGAGACCGGCGCGGGCGAGATCACGTCGATCGCGATCGACAAGGCGGACAACGTGTACGCAGGCTCCGCTCCCGGCGGCATCGTCTATCGGGTCGGCGCGGCGGGGGACACGACCCGCTACTACGAAACGGGCGAGGAGTCGATCTGGTCGCTCCTCATCGGGAAGGACGGCGCGCTCTACGCCGGTACGGGCTCGAAGGGGAAGATTTACCGCATCACCGCGGCGAAGAAGGGCTCCGTCCTCGCCGAGACGAAGGACACGAACGTCCTCGCGCTCGCCGAGATGGCGGACGGCTCCCTCCTCGCCGGCACGGCGTCGAAGGGACTACTCCTGCGCGTCGACAAGAACGGCGGCACGCGCGTCGTCTACGACTCGGATTCCGATGAGGTGCGCGGCATCGCCGTTCTCCCCGACGGATCGATCGTCGTCGGGACCAATCGCCAGTCCAAGACCGACACGCCCAGCAGCGGCCCGAGCGGAGCCGTGGGCTACGCGATCGAGGTCACGCCGAGCGGCAGCAAGTGCGGCGTCTTCCTCGTCCAGTCCGACGGTAGCGCGCGCCTCCTCTACGCGCCGCCGACCGATTTCATCTACGCGGTCGTCCCCGACGGGCCGAAGACGGTCCTCGTCGCCACGGGCGAGTCGTCCGCGCTCTTCCGCGTGGGCACGGACAAGAAGTTCGCGTTGATCGGCGTCCCCGAGGAGAAGCAGATCCTCGCGGTCGCGCGCTCGGGCAACGCGACCTATGTCGCGACCGGGAACGACGCGGTGCTCTACGAGTTAAGCTCGGGGCCGGCGAAGGAAGGCACGTACATGTCACAGCCCTACGATCTCCGCTCCGTCGCGTCCTGGGGCCGCATGACGGCCGGACTCACGGGGCAGGGCGAGGTTCTCTGGTCCACGCGGAGCGGCCTCTCCGAGGAGCCGGACGAGGGCTGGAGCCCGTGGTCGAAGGACGTGCCGATCAAGGGGAGCATTCCCATCGAGAGTCCGCCCTCGCGGTTCCTCCAGTACCGGCTGACGTTCAAGCGGGGCGGCAGTGACGGCCCGGTGCTTTCGTGGGTCGAGGTCGCGTACCAGCAGCGAAACCTGCCCCCCGAGAGCGGCGACATCAAGGTCTACGGCCCGGACAATCCCTACATGGAAGGCGGCCCCGATTATCGGCCGCCCCAGATCTCGCAGACGTTCCCGAGCGGGCTCAAGATCGAGTACAACATGCCGCGCAGCGGTCCCAAGCCGGTGTCCGATCCGAGCGCGGCGTGGGCGCGCGGCGTGCGGACCGTTTCCTGGGACGCGCTCGATCCGAATGGCGACGGCCTCAAGTACGACGTCTCGATCAAGGCGGACGACGAGAAGGAATGGCGGCCGCTCGTGTCCGATCATCCGGAGAAGGTCTACAGCTTCGACTCCGAGTCCTATCCCAACGGCGAGTACCGCGTGCGCGTGGAGGCGAAGGACACGCCGGACAATCCGCCTGCGGTGGCGCTCAGCAGCGAGCGCACGGGGAGTCCGTTCGAGATCGACAACGTTCCGCCGCGGATCGAGGACCTGAAGACGTCCAAGAACGTGCCGAAGGGTGGGAAGGAGTCGATCACGGTGAGCGGGACGGCCATCGACACGGACACGAGGATCACGGCCATCGAGTACTCGGTCGACGGCGGGGACTGGACGGACATCTTCCCAGAGGACGGGATGTTCGACGAGAAGCAGGAGTCCTTCAAGTTCGAGGTGAACGATCTCACTCCCGGCGAGCACCGAATCTCCGTGCGCGCGTCCGATCTCGAGCGAAACGTCGCGGTCGGCAAGGTGCTCACCGTCGCGCGCTAATCGTGCAGAACGCAATGCGGGCCGCCGGCTCCCGGATCGGGTGTCGAGCGGCCCGCGTCGTTTACGGCTCCGGCGACGCTCTAACCCGTTGCGCCGGAGCCGCGCCATTCCGTCGCCGTGGGACGCCCAGGGTGGTACAATCCTTGCGGTTTGCGCTTCGGCTCAATATCCCTTTTCACATCAACAGTTGCAAACCTCAGGGGTGGCATGAGGCTGGCCTTTCTCGACCTGCCCGATGACCGCGTCGACCTGATCTCGCTCGCGAGCAGGACGCCGTCGGTGGAGATCGTGCTCGTCGTTCATTCCGACCCCGAAGCGCTCGCGCTCGAGATCGCCGAAGTCCTCCAGATCCCGCGCTCCGCCGAGCCGCTCGACCTCCTCTCGCTGAAGCCGGACCAGGTCGCGCTTCCGTCCCTCGAAGCTCCGGGCGCCAGGGCCCTACTCCGGTCGGGGATCTCCGACCGGATCTTCACGTCGCTCGACGAGATCCACTCACGGCTCCAGAAACCCGCTACGGCGGCGCCTCTGATCCGCGACGTTCCCATCGCGGATGGGGACGCGAACGGCGACGCAGGCGGAACCCTCGACGTCGATGTCGCTCCGGCTAGGCCGGTTCCTGGGCGCACCGCGGTCAACATCGCGAGCCCCGAGCCCCTGCAGGCCTGGGAGGCCATGTTCGACGAGGCGACCGGGGGCCTCGGCAAGATCCAGGACGCGATGGACCTGACCGAGGATCGAAGCCGCGTGCTGAACGAGATCCTGACCCTCGCCGTCGACCAGACCGGCGCGGAGATGGGGTCGATCATGATTCTCGACGAGGACGAGGGGGAGCTCACCATCGCCTTCGCGAGCGGGATTCCTTCCGAGACCGTACGCTCCACACGTCAGAAGCTGGGAGAGGGGATCTCGGGCAAGGTGGCGCAGGATCGGAAGCCGCTCCTGATCCACGATCCCTCGCCCGAGTCGCGCGCGGATCCCCGAGAGCGCTCGCGCATCCGCGCAGCCATGTGCGCGCCGATCCAGATGGGGGACCGGGTGCTCGGCGTGATCAACGTCTCGAGCCACCAGGCGGAACGGCGGTTCGAGGAGGTGGATCTGCAGCGCCTCGTCCGGATCGCGGAGCGAATCGCGACGATCCTCGATCGTGTGGTCCAGACGCAGCGGCGCGACGCGGATGCCGCGGAGTTCCGCGCGCGGCGCGGCGTGGAGATGGCCCTCGCGCGGGAGAAGCTGGATCAGGACGAGCGGCTGCGCCTCGCGGCCACGCGCATCGCGAGCGCGCTCCGGGCCGACGCGGTCCAGATCTACATCGCCGTGCCGGGAGAGGAGCGGTTTCAGGTCGTGTCCTCGGGGACCGCGGCCGGAGTCCAAGGCCGGATGCCTGTGGGCGAGGGGCTCGTCGCCAGCGTGCACGAGGACGGGGAGCCCTTGTGCCTCACCGCGCGGCGCTCCGGCTCCAGGGGCGTGCTCTCGCGTCTCATCCTCGCGCCGCTCCAGGGACGACGCTCCATGGGCGTGATCGCGATCGAGAATCGGTCGCTCAAAGAGGAGGAGACGGAGGAGGAGACCCGCCTCGTGGTCCGGCTCGGCCGTCTCATCGCGCAGCACCTCGAGTCCCATCGGGACGAAGGGGCCCTGCGCCAGGAGCAGCTCCTCGCGAAGCTCGCGGACATCGCACCCCGCCTCATGGTGCCGCACGACCTCGATTCGCTGCTCCTGGAGAGTGCGGCGGCGCTCCGCGCGATCTGTGCGAGCGGCTTCATCTCGGCTCGTCTCCGGAGCCAGGACGACGAGATCAGGGTTCGGACATCGGTCGCAGGATCGACAGTGGATCCCGCGGAGCTCACCAGGCTCGACGAAGAGATCGGAGCCCTCGCGGTTCGAGACGGGAAGGAGTCCTCATCCCTGGAGGGAGCGAGAGAGGGGATCCGATTCGCCTGTGTCCCCGTGCGCACGGCCGACCGGGTGATCGGCGCCGTGGCGGCCCTCATCCCTCCCAGTGAAGCAGCGGCCGTGCCCCTCGGCGCCCCGGAGCTCGAGGCGATCCGCAAGCTCGCGCTCTACGTCGCCCTCGCCTGGGAGCGCGCGCAAACGACCGAAGCGCCCGCACCGCCCGCGACGGCGGATCCCGCCACGGGCCTGATCGCGGCCTCCGCCCTGGAGGCTCGCGTGCTCGAAGAGGTGAAGCGCGCGGAGCGTTACCACGACAAGTTCCTCCTCACCCTGTGCGCCATCGCGGGCTTCCAGGACCTGGTCGAGAAGCAGGGAGCCGAGTGGACCGAGCAGCTGGTCCGGGACTTTGCGCGATCCCTCTCTCGAAACGTGCGCGAGGTGGACGTCATCGCCCGCGTTGGGCCCGGCCGCTTCGCCGTGCTCTCTCCGGAGACCGACAAGGACCATGGCGCGATGCTGAAGCGTCTCGATCAGCTCCTCCTCGAATCGCAGAAGGCCCACGAGCTCCCGTACACGGAGCAGGTGCAGCTGATCGGGCGTCAGTACGTGTTCCCGGAGGACGTTCCGACCGGGGGAGAGATGGTCGCGCTCCTCCGTGGGAGCTACGCGGTGCCCTGATCGCGCGGTCCGCCCTTGCCGCGCGAAGCGCGCCGGGCTATGGTTGGCGCATGACATCGACCACCGCGACACCGGTGCGCGACCTCGGGGCACAGAAGCTCGCGCAAGCGCAGTCCCTCCTCGACGAATGCGGGCTCGACGCCTGGCTCACGGTTGTCCGGGAATCGGCCGAGCGGCCGGATCCCACGCTCCGCTATTTCCTCGATCTCGACTTCACATGGGCCACCTTCTTCCTCGTCACCAAGACGTCCACGGCCGCCCTTGTCGCGACGTTTGACGCGCCCGATCTCAGGGAGCGCGGACTCTTCGACAAGGTCGTGACCTACAAGGAAGGGCCACGCGCGGCGCTTCTCGAGCTGCTCGACGAGACCAAGCCGGCGCGGATCGGGATCAACGTTTCCGAGCACGACGCCCTCGCCGACGGCCTGACCGCGGGGCTCCGCGACTCGCTGGACTCCCTTCTCAAGGGCACGGCGTACCAGCTCGTGAGCGCGGCACCACTCCTCTTCAGACTCCGGAACGTGAAGCTCCCGGAGGAACGCCGCCGCATCGAGCGCGCCGTCCTCGAGACCGAGGGCATGTTCGACCGCGTGCGTGACCAGATCCGCATTGGAATGACCGCAAGGCAGATCGCGGCGATGTTCCAGGAGGAAGCGGCGCGCGCGGGCGTTCCCACCGCATGGCCGGTGCACCACTGCCCGACCGTCACGGTCGGCGCGAACTCGCCCATCGGGCACGTGGGCCCGGGAGATCAGCCCGTGACCGACGGCTGCATCGTTCACGTCGATTTCGGCATCGCGCGCGACGGCTACTGCTCGGATCTCCAGCGTCTCTGGTACGTGAAGCGCGACGGGGGAGCCCCGGAGGCGGTGCGGAAGGCCTACGCGACCGTCGCGGGAGCCATCGACGCGACCGCGCGCGCGCTCGTCCCCGGTGCGATCGGATGGGAGATCGATCAGCTCGCGCGGGATCGGATCCGCGAGGGCGGCTATTCCGAGTACGCGCACGCGCTGGGCCATCATCTCGGCCGCGCCGTGCACGATGGCGGTGGCGTCCTGGGACCTCGGTGGGAGCGCTACGGCGAGGAGCCGTACGAGCCCGTTCGCCTGGGCGCGGTCTACACGCTCGAGCCGAGCGTGCATCTCCCGGAGCACGGCATCGTCTCGCTGGAGGAGGACGTCGTCGTCGAAGAGAAGGGCGGCCTGTTCCTCTCCAAGTTCCCGCGCGAGCTGCCCGTCATCCGGCCCGCCTAGGATGCCCCCGGTTCGTCTCCTCGATCCCTCCGTCATCGCGAAGATCCGTGCCGGCGAGGTCGTCGACCGCCCGGCCGCCGTCGCGAAGGAGCTGATCGAGAACGCTCTCGACGCGGGGAGCCGGCTCATCGCCATCCAGTCGGCCTCCAATCCCGATCGAATGATCCGCGTGCAGGACGACGGATCGGGCATGGGGCGCGAGGACGCGCTCCTTGCGTTACGACGGCACGCGACGAGCAAGCTGGAGCGCGCCGAGGATCTCGAGGCCATCGCGACGCTCGGGTTCCGAGGCGAGGCGCTCGCGTCGATCGCCGAGGTCTCGAGGCTCACGCTCTCCACCCGTGCCGCCGACGAATTGACCGGCACGCAGATCGAGATCCTGGGCGGCACCACGATCTCGGTTTCCGGCGTGGGACGAGCGGTCGGAACGACCGTCTCGGTCGAGGACCTCTTCTTCAACACGCCCGCGCGGAAGCGCTTCCTGCGTTCGCGCGAAGCCGAGGTGCGCGCGCTCGCGCGCATCGTCTGGAGCTACGCTCTCGTCACGCCGCACGTGCACTGGCGCTTCCGCGTCGAGGGGCGCGAGGACACCGAGCTCCCGACGGCCGCGGATCTCCTCGAGCGCTGGCAGGTCTTCTACGGCCGGGGCTCGGCCGAGAGCGCGGCGCCGTTCGAGCACGAGGGCGCCGGCTACCGCTTCCGCGGCGTGCTGGGCGCGCCCGAGATGGCGCGCGCGAATCGCGAGCAGCAGATCTTCGCGGTGAACGGGCGCGTGATCTCGTCCTCGTCCATGGCCGCGGCGCTGCGGCAGGGATTCGGAAACCTCATTCCCGGAGATCGCCATCCGGTCGCGCTCCTCCTCGTCGACATCGATCCCTCGCAAATCGACGTGAACGTGCACCCGACGAAGCGGGAGGTGCGCTTCCGCGACGAGTCGGCGCTCTTCCAGGCCACGCGCCGCGCGGTGGAGAACGCCATGCGCGTGTACGTCCCCGTCGCGCTCGGCGTCCCGGGCTCCGGGACGATGCTGCCGGAGGAGGGAAGCACGGGCGAAACGCTCACGATCGTTCCGGGCACGGTGGAAGAAGGGTCGCCGTCCTACATCGCGCCAGCGCCCGGACGCCTGTTCGAATCCGGCACGGCCGAGGCCGCGGAGCTGGGATCGCCGTGGGCGCGCGAGCGCGTGGTGACCGCGGACGTGAAGGAGAGCCTGGCCGAGGTCGAGGTTCCAATCTGGCAGCTCCACGACCGCTACCTCCTCGCGCCGATTCGCGGCGGACTCGTCATCGTGGATCAGCACGCCGCGCACGAGCGCGTTCTCTACGAGCAGGCGCGCATCCATCTCGCCGACGAAGTCGGGCCGAGCCAGCATCTCCTCTTCCCGCGCGTCCTCGATCTGAGCCCGCCGGAGCTGGAGGAGCTCCTCTCCATGGAGCCGCTCGTGCGCCGCCTCGGCTACGAGGTGTCGCTCTTCGGCGAGCGGCAGGTCGCCATTCGCGGCGTCCCCGCTGCGCTCGCCGAGGAGACCGCCATCGACGCGCTGAAGCGTCTCCTCGCGGGCGAGGAGACGCACGGCGAGATCACGCGCGACGATCCTCCCGAGGAGCGCATCGCCAAGAGCTGGGCGTGCCATGCGGCCGTCCGCTCGGGGCAGGCGCTCGATCCGGTCGAGCGGCGCGCCCTCTTCGACCGACTCTTCGCCACCACGCTCCCACACGGCGATCCGCACGGGCGTCCCACCTACGTCCGCGTTCCCTTGGAGGAGCTGGACCGCCGCTTCGGGCGGCGCTGACCGCTTCACCGTGAGGCGCACGACCCCCGTCGTTCTCCTCGGCGCGACCGCGGGTGGGAAGAGCGAGATCGCGCTCCACCTCGCTCGTCTCGTCGACGGCGAGATCGTCGGCGCGGATTCCCGTCAGATCTATCGCGGCCTGGAGATCGGCACCGCCGCGCCGAGCGCGAGCGATCGTGCCGTCGCGCCGCATCACCTCGCTTCGTTCCTCGCCCCCGACGAAATCTACAGCGCGGGCCGCTACGCGCGCGAGGCGGCTCCCGTCCTGGAGGAGATCGCGGCGCGCGGTCGCGTGCCGATTGTGGTTGGCGGATCCGGGCTTTATCTTCGCGCGCTCCTCGACGGTCTCTTCGAAGGCCCTGAGCGCGATCCCGCGCTTCGAGCCACCCTGGACGATCGGCTGAAGCGCGAGGGACTCGGGGCGCTCCGCGCCGAGCTCGCTCGCGTGGATCCCGTGGCGCTGGCCTCGATCCTTCCCAACGATTCGGTGCGGGTGATCCGCGCGCTCGAGGTGCACGCGCTCACGGGACGCCCGATCTCGGAGCTGCGCCGCGAGCGCCGGCGGGAGGGAATCGCGTCGCGGCGGTACGGCATCCGATGGCGCCGCGAGCCTCTCGCGACGCGGATCGCGAATCGGATCCAGGATCAGCTGCGCGATGGATTCCTCGGCCAGGCGCTCGAGCTCCTGGACACCGGATACCCGCCGGAAGCCCCGGGTCTCCACACGCTAGGCTACCGAGAGCTCCTCTCGCACCTGCGCGGGCGAACCTCGCTGGACGAGGCGGTCGCGACCATCGCGCTTCGGACCCGGCAGCTCTCCAAGCGGCAGGAGACCTGGTTCCGGGCGACGGGGGACGTGACGTGGTTCGACCTGGAGTCGGCGGAGCAGTTCACAGGCATCGCCCAGTCGATCGCGGAGCGCATCCAAGGAGAGTAGCGCCGGCCGACACGCGTCCGACGCAATCCCGTTTGGGGCTTGACCCTTGCCCCCGTAGCACCTAGGCTGCCTTGCGTTGAGGGAGCGGGCATAACTCAGTGGTAGAGTGTCAGCTTCCCAAGCTGAAGGTCGCGGGTTCAAATCCCGTTGCCCGCTCCAGTTCTCCCTCCGCGGACGGCCGCAGGGCGTGCGGCACTCCTTGATGACAGAGAGCGAAGTGCTTCATAATGCACGAGTTCGACGTACGCCCCTTGAATCCATACCCATGAGCGAGGACCCGCGGCCGTGATCGGCCTGAGCGATCCCTTCACCATTTCCACCATCGACCCCGTGGGTCTCGCCGCCCGGCTCGGCCTCGCGCCGGGCGAGCGGATCCTCGAGATCAATGGCGTCGTCCTCCACGACGAGATCGACTTCGGCTCCCAGATCTCCGAGGAGGAGCTGACGCTCCTCATCCGGGGGAAGGACGGGGCGGAGCGGACCGTGCGCGGCCTTCGGGAGTACGGCGTCCCCTTCGGCGCGGAGTTCGAGGCGCGGCAGCCCAAGCGCTGCCACAACAACTGCGTCTTCTGCTTCGTCTACCAGCACCCGAAGGGGGTGCGTCGTGAGCTCCTCATCAAGGACGACGATTATGTTTTCTCGTTCGTCCACGGCAACTTCATCACGCTGACGAACCTGGGCGACGCGGAGTTTCAGCGCATCATCGACGAGCGTCTCTCGCCCATGTACGTCTCCGTCCACGCCACCGACCCCGAGGTGCGCGTCCGGCTCATGAAGAATCCCAAGTCGGGGCGGATCATGGAGCAGATCGACAAGCTCGCGGCCGCGGGGATCGAGGTGCACACGCAGCTCGTGATCTGCCCGGGCATCAACGACGGCGCCATCCTCGAGCGCTCCATCCGGGAGCTGGGGGAGCGCCATCCCGCCGTGAAGACGATTGCCGTCGTGCCCGTGGGGCTCACGAAGCATCGCGAGAGGCTGCCCCAGCTCCGCACGTTCACCGCCGAGGACGCGCGCCTCGCGCTCGAGGAGACGGCGCGGCACGCGACCGCGTTCAAGAAGCGTTTCGGCACCAGGGTCGTGTTCGCGGCCGACGAGATGTACGTGCTGGCCGGGGAGGCGGTCCCACCCGCGCGCGCCTACGAAGGCTTCCCGCAGATGGAGAACGGGATCGGGATGCTCCGCTCCACGATGGACCGCTGGGCGAAGGGGGACGACGACATCCACCCGAGGAACGGCGCGCGCGAGCGCGTGGTCGTCGTGACCGGAACGAGCGCGGGTCCCACGATCGAGAAGCTCTTGATCGAGCGTCCGCCCGCGGGCGTCGACGCGTCCGTCTGCACGGTCGTGAACGACTACTTCGGCGACACCGTGACGGTGAGCGGACTCCTGGTCGGCGGCGACATCGAGCGGGCGCTCCTCGCCCACGGCCCCGCCGACCGCGTGCTTCTTCCGCCGAACTGTCTCAAGGAAGGCGAGATCTTCCTGGACGACCGCACGCGCAGCGACCTCGAGTCGCGGCTCGGCGTCCCGGTCCAGATCGGATTCGACACGAAGATGGCGGCGTGAGCGAAACGCTTCCGATCGTCGCCATCGTGGGCCGCCCCAACGTGGGCAAGTCCACCCTCTTCAACCGCCTCCTGGGGCAGCGACGCGCCATCGTCGACGAGCTGCCCGGCCTCACGCGCGACCGGCACTACGCCGAGGCGGAATGGAGCGGACGCAAGTTCCTCCTCGTCGACACGGGCGGTATCGATCCCGGCAGCGCGCATCCCATCCAGCGGCAGATCATCCAGCAAACGGCGTACGCGCTCGAGGAAGCCGACGTCTCGCTCCTCGTCGTCGACGCCGCGCAGGGGATCACCGCGCTCGACCGCGAGGTCGCGGAGCGGGTCCGGAAGCGCGGCGGCCCGATGCTCCTCATCGTGAACAAGGCGGACTCCGCCGCGCGCGAGGACGATGCCGCGGACTTCTATGCGCTCGGCGTGGGCACCCCGATTCCGGTCTCCGCGCTCCACGGGCGGAACGCCGGCGAGCTCCTCGAAGAGATCGTCCATCGGCTGCCTGTCGTGGAAGCGGAGCCCGTGGACGAGAGCGCCATACGGATCGCGGTGGTGGGCCGGCCGAACGTGGGGAAGTCCTCCATCGTGAACCGTCTCCTCGGATCGGAGCGCATGGTCGTGGATTCCGTCGCGGGCACCACGCGCGATGCGGTCGACACGGCATTCACCAAGGACGGGAAGCGCTACGTCATCATCGACACGGCCGGTTTGAGGCGCGAGCGCAAGGTCACGGACCCGGTCGAGTTCTACAGCGTAACCCGAGCGCTCCGTGCTCTTTCCCGCGCCGACATCATGCTCCTGATCATCGACGTGTCGCGCGAGCCGGCGAAGCAGGATGCCAAGCTCGCGGCGCTCGCGGAGGAGCAGCGGAAGGGGCTCATCGCGGTTTTCAACAAGTGGGATCTGGTCGAGGATCCGATCCAGGCGCGCGAGCTGATCGAGGAGGAGTTCATCAAGCAGTATCCGTTCCTCGATTTCGTGCCCCGGCTCTACGTCTCCGCCCAGAAGGGATCCGGCATGAAGAAGATCCTGCCCGCCGCGGCCACGGTCCACGCCGAATACTCGCGTTCCATCACGACCTCGCAGCTGAACGATGCGATTCACAGCATCCTCGGACGGGTCCAGCCCCCGGCCACCAAGGGGGGACGGCACCTCAAGTTCTACTACGCGGCCCAGACCGGGACCCGGCCGCCGACATTCTCCCTTTTCGTGAACAATCCTCGATATCGCGCCCAAAATTATGTAAGTTACCTCGAACGAGGCCTACGCGAGCGGTTCGGGTTCCAGGGCACGCCAATCGTGCTCGAATGGAAGGCGAGCCACTAGCGGAGGTTCGGCGCCCGACCTTCGGAGGCACGCCATCCCGCTCCTCGTTCCGTCCATCCTGATCGGCTTCCTCCTCGGAAGCATCCCCACGGGGCTCCTGATCGGCCGCGCCCGCGGCGTCGATCTCCGCACCGAGGGGAGCAAGAACATCGGGGCCACGAACGCGTTTCGCGTGCTCGGCCCCAAGTGGGGCGGGCTCGTCTTCGCGCTCGACGTGGTGAAGGGGCTGGTCGCGGTCCTCCTCGTGCGCCACTTCGGGCCGTCTTGGGGCGCGGCGCATGACACGGTGCTGACGGCCATGCTCGCGGCGGGCGTCGCCGCGATCCTCGGCCACGTCTTCTCCCCGTGGCTTCGCTTCAAGGGAGGGCGTGGCGTCGCGACGAGCCTCGGCGTGTTCCTCGGCATCATCCCCATTCCCACCGCGCTCGCGTTTCTATTGTGGGTGATCCTGTTGTTGATCTCGAAGCGCGTCTCCGTGGGCTCGATCGGCGCGGCGCTCGCGTATCCGTTCCTCGTCTACGCGCTCGCCAAGGATGTGCCTCGCGTCGTGGTGACCGCCGTGACCGCGGCCGTCGCCCTCCTCGTGATCCTTCGCCATACGGCCAACATCCGCCGTCTCCTGAGCGGCACCGAGCCGCCGATCATCGGCGCCAGGCGGGAAGGACGCTCATGAAGATCGGCGTCATCGGCGGCGGAGGATGGGGAACGGCGCTCTCGATCGTGCTCGAGAGCCGCGGCCACGAGGTGACACTGTGGGTCTACGAGGCGGATCTCGCCGAGCACATGCGGCGCTCGCGGGTGAACGAGCGCTTCCTCCCGGAGGTCTCGATCCCGGAAACGGTGACGATCACGTCGTCGTTGAGCGAGGCCGTGGCTGGGGCGGAGAGCCTCCTGTTCGTGCCACCGTCGCACGCGTTGCGCGCCACGGCGGCGCGCCTCCTGGAGGAAGCCCCGGGATCGCTCGCCGGCGTCCAGTGGGTGACCGTCGCCACGAAGGGAATCGAGACGCGCACCCTGAAGCGTCCGAGCGAAATCCTCGCCGAGCTTCTGCCCACGCCGCTGCGCGACCGGATCGTGGTCCTCGCGGGTCCGAGCCACGCGGAAGAAGTGGCCCGCCGGATCCCGACCCTGATCGTCGCCGCCTCGCGCGACGCCGCGCTCGCCCAGCGCACGCAGGAGGCGTTCCACACCGAATGGCTCCGGATCTACACCAACGACGACGTCGCCGGCGTCGAGATCGGCGTGGCG
>Ga0157379_10001340_pt1 | contig 20120 bp, 19 predicted proteins | sample S25metaG_FD_121802 | JGI IMG/M metagenome (GOLD analysis project Ga0157379, IMG submission 121802) | Switchgrass rhizosphere microbial communities from Kellogg Biological Station, Michigan, USA - S2-5 metaG | ecosystem: Host-associated > Plants > Roots > Rhizosphere > Soil | place: USA... | reverse complement strand
TCATCGCCACCCAGGCCGAACTGCTTCAGGTGTACCGGTTTGAAAAAGCCGGCGCCTTCGATGCCGCCACCCCGCAAGCAAAGACATTCGCCGTGGCGCGCCTGGCGGAAGGTGCGGCCATGCTGCGCGACCTGGTGACGGACGCCTGGCACGCTTCAGGCCAGGTGACCCTGGGCTACAGGACCAAACAAACGGTCACCGATATCGAGGCCGGCCGCGCCGACCCCCGGCTGTCGAACTAGGATCGACGCAAAAGCTCGTCGACAGTTGGTCCCAGGCGGGCTTGCCCAAAGCCTGCATTTTGGACAATCTGCCCTGGAAATAGGCAAAGTCCGGAAAACGGATTTGCACAAAAGTGGGGCAGAATTCCGTGATAAACGCAGCCGATACCGCCTGGATGCTGACCGCCACGGCGCTGGTCCTGTTGATGACCTTGCCGGCCCTGGCGCTGTTCTATGGCGGGCTGGTCCAGGCCAAGAACATCCTGTCGGTGCTGGTGCAATGCGCGGCCGTGGCGGCCTTATGCTCGGTCCTTTGGTTCGCCCTGGGCTACTCGCTGTCCTATAGCGGCGATGGTGACTGGCTGGGCGATGGCGGGGCCTTTTTCCTCAAAGAATTGGTGCGCGATGCCGTCCATCCCGGCACCCATATCCCCGAAAGCGTCTATGTGATGTTCCAGATGACCTTCGCGGTCATCACCCCCGCCTTGATCATCGGCGCCTATGTCGAGCGCATCCGCTTTGCCGCCGTGCTGCTGATCTCCGCGCTCTGGATGCTGATCGTCTATGCCCCGGTGGCGCATTGGGTCTGGGGTGGCGGCTGGCTTGGCAAAAGGGGCGTGATGGATTTCGCCGGCGGCATCGTGGTGCATGTCACCGCCGGTGTTTCGGCGCTGGTGATTGCCTGGATGATCCGGCCGCGGCATGAATTCCCCCACGGCATCCGCCCGCCGCATGCACCCTGGATGGTGATGGTGGGCGCCTCGCTGCTTTGGGTGGGCTGGTTCGGCTTCAATGCCGGCAGCGCGGTGTCATCCGGCGCCGATGCCGGCATGGCGATGCTGGCGACTCATCTGTCGGCGGCCAGCGCCACTTTGGCCTGGATGGCGATTGAATGGATCAAGTTCGGCAAGCCCAGCCTGGTGGGTGCGGTCACCGGCACCATCGCGGGCCTGGCCACGGTCACGCCCGCCGCCGGTGTCGCCGGTCCCTCGGGAGCGGTTCTCCTGGGCGCCGCCGCCAGTTGCGTCTGCTATCTGGCGGTGTGGCTGGTCAAGCGGGTGATGGAGGTGGACGACGCCCTCGACGTGCTGGGCGTGCATGGCGTGGGCGGGGCGATGGGGACTTTGCTGCTGCCTTTCGTGGCGCTGGTCGGCGCCGGCGGCGGACATCTCAATCATGCGGTTTCGCAGCAGTTCCGCGTCCAGGCCCTTGCTGTGATCGTCGTGGCGCTGTTCTCGGTCATTGCCACCTATGTCATCACCAGGCTGGCCGATATGCTGGTGGGCCTGCGCGTGGACCACGAACATGAAACCCAGGGGCTGGATTTCGCCAGCCATGGCGAGACCGGATATCACACCAACCGTTAGGAGTCTGGCTTATGAAACTGGTTGTCGCCATCATCCAGCCGCACCGTCTCGATCCTGTGCGCATCGCGCTTACGGAAATCGGCATTGCCGGCCTGACGGTCACGGAAGTGCGCGGCTATGGCCGCCAGAAAGGCCATACCGAAATCTACCGCGGCGCCGAATACACCATCTCCTTCATTCCCAAATTGAAGATTGAGGTGGCGCTGCCCGACGAACGGGTGGATGACGCCATTGCCGCCATCACCAGGGCGGCGCGGACCGGCAAGATCGGCGACGGCAAGATCTTCACCCTGGACCTGCTGAGCGCGCAACGGGTACGGACCGGTGAAACCGGCGACGACGCGCTCTGATTTTTGCACCACGGCGAGCGGTTCCTTAAGGACTGTCATAAAGGCGTTGCACCAACAGCCTTTGATCCTTTCCGGGGATTTTCTCGGAAAGCATGAAATGGTCGATATCACGGCGCGGACGGACTCTTTTCACGGGCGCGGAGCGCCTCATCTCGACCAGAAATCCAGCCCCACCACGGCCATCGTGTTTTTCTGCCTGCTGGCCGCCGGCATCGGCTATGGCATTCACGGCCTGCTGGACGACATCCAGGCCGTCAACGAACCCCTGGCGCTGGGCGTCTTCGTCCTTCTGGGCATCGCCCTGCTGATCGCGTTGGGGTTTGAGTTCGTCAATGGCTTCCACGACACCGCCAATGCGGTAGCGACCGTGATCTATACCCATTCCATGAAGCCGGTGGTGGCCGTGGTTTGGTCGGGCGTCTTCAATTTCCTGGGGGTGATGGTGTCCACCGGTGCGGTGGCCTTCAGCATCGTGACGCTCTTGCCGGTGGAGTTGATCCTGCAGGTGGGCAGCGGTGCCGGCTATGCCATGATCTTTTCGCTGTTGATCGCGGCCATTGTGTGGAATCTCGCCACCTGGGCGCTCGGAATCCCCAATTCCTCCAGCCACGCCTTGATCGGTTCGATCATGGGCGTGGGCCTGGCCAACCAGCTGATGGCCAGCGCGGGCCATGCGACGTCCGGCGTGGATTGGAACCAGGCATTGAACGTGTTCCAGGCGCTGCTGTTCTCGCCCCTGATGGGCTTTGTGTTCTCGGCCCTGCTGCTGGTGGTGATGAAAGCCTTGGTGCGCAAGCCTGCCCTTTATCAAGAGCCTAAGAGCGCCGCGCCGCCGCCCTGGTGGATTCGGGGCATCTTGATCTTCACTTGCACCGGCGTGTCTTTCTTCCATGGCGGCAATGACGGCCAGAAGGGCATGGGGTTGATCATGCTGATCCTGATCGGCGCGGCGCCCACCGCCTATGCCTTGAACCGAACCATGCCGGAAAGCGCCACGCCCGCCTTTGTGGCCTCGACCGCGGCGGCACAATCGGTGTTTACCGCCCATGCCGGCGGCCAAGCCATGCCAGCGGTGGAGCAGGCCAGAACCGTGGTCGGCGACGCCCTGCGCGACAAGACGCTCAACCGGCCGCAAGTGTTTGCCGGACTTTCGGTTCTGTCGGCCGATATTGCCGCCCGGGTCAAAAGCTATGGCTCGCTCAGCCATGTGCCTGCCGCGGCGACCCCAAACCTGCGCAATGAAATGTATCTGGCCAATGACGCCATCCGCCTTTTGCCCAAGCAGGGTGCCAAGTTCAGCGATTCCGAAACCAAGACGCTTAAGGCTTACAGCGACGGCCTCAACAAGGGCACGCGCTTCATTCCGCTGTGGGTGAAGGTCTGTGTCGCCATCGCGCTGGGCTTGGGCACCATGGTGGGTTGGAAGCGCATTGTGGTGACGGTCGGTGAGCGGATCGGCAAGACCCATCTCACCTATGCCCAAGGTGCCTCCGCCGAAATGGTGGCGGCACTGACCATCGGCGCTGCGGAATTGTACGGCTTGCCGGTGTCCACCACGCATATCCTGTCCAGCGGTGTGGCAGGGACCATGGCGGCCAATGGCTCGGGGCTGAGATGGGCCACTGTCCGCTCGATTGCACTGGCCTGGGTGGTGACCTTGCCGGCGGCGATGGCATTGGCAGGCGGGCTTTATTTCCTGTTGCGCCAGTTCGTCTGAGTTTTCCGCCTGAAAGGCGCGCGCTTGTCCTTTGGCCTCCACTTGCCCTTTGATAGGCGGTGTGGAATCCATCGGATGGATGACCACGGACCCTCACCAGCAGGTGCTGGACAGTCTGGCCTCTAAAGGCCGGCTGCGCGCCCTCAGCCCCTTGGCGGGCAAGGATTTCACCTCCAACGATTATCTGGCGCTGGCGGACTCCGGCGCCTTGCGCCAGGCGGCGGCCGAAGCGCTTGCGCGCGGCGTGCCGCTGGGGGCAGGCGGTTCGCGGCTGTTGCGCGGCAATCATCCCGAGCACGAGGCGCTGGAAGAAGAAGCGGCCAGCTTCTTCGGCAGCGAGACCGCACTCTATTTTTCCACCGGCTTTGCCGCCAATGCGGCGATCGCCGCCACCTTGCCCAGGCGCGACGACCTGATCGTCTATGACAGCCTGATCCATGCCAGCTTTCGCGATGGGCTGGAGCCGGCGCGCATCGCCGCAATCGAAGCGCCCCACAACGACGTGGGCGCGATGGATGCCATCATCAAGGGCTGGCGCGCGGCGGGCGGTAAAGGTCGGGTTTGGATTGCGGCCGAGACGCTTTATTCCATGGATGGCGATCGCGCGCCGCTGGCCGATCTGGTGGCCTTGGCGGCAAGACATGATGCCATGCTGGTGCTGGATGAAGCGCATGCCACCGGCGTGCATGGCGATCAGGGCAGGGGCTTAGGCGCGCAATATGAAGGTGCCTCCAACATCATTTCGCTGCACACCTGCGGCAAGGGATTGGGAGCAGCGGGTGCGCTGGTCTGCCTGCCCAAACTCTATCGCGACTTCATGGTCAATCGCGGCCGCGCCTTCATCTATTCCACCGCGCCATCGCCCTTGATGGCGGCGGTGGTGCGCGCCGCGTTGAAGATTTCGGCGGGCGCGGAACAGGAACGCACCCAGTTGCAGCAATTGGTCCGGCATGCCCAGGATCATATGCGCGGATTGGGACTTCTTCCTTCGAACTCCCAGATTCAGCCGGTGATCCTGGGCGAGGACCGCCGCGCCGTGGCGCTGGCGGAGGCGCTGCAGGCGCGGGGCTATGATATTCGCGCCATCCGCCCGCCCACCGTGCCGGAAGGTACCGCGCGTTTGCGCATCGCGCTGACCTTGCATATCGCGCCGGCGGACCTGGACAATCTGTTCGCCGACCTGCAAGCCGAAATGGCGCAGCTGTGAGATTTGTCGTTTCGGGCACCGACACCGATATCGGCAAGACGGTGTTTTGCGCCGGCCTCGCGGGGATGCTGAAGGCCCGTTACTGGAAGCCGGTGCAGGCGGGCCTTCCCGGCGACAGCGAGACTGTGGCGCAACTGGCCGGTGTCGGGATCGTGCCGGAAGCCTACCGGCTCAACATGCCGGCTTCGCCGCACCAGGCTGCCGCGGAGGAGGGGATCATCATCGATCCCAATTCCCTGGTCCCGCCCGACGGCCCCCTGGTGATCGAGGGTGCGGGCGGATTGATGGTGCCGCTGACCCGTAGCACCCTGTTCATCGATGTCTTCGCGCGCTGGCAATTGCCGCTGATCCTCTGCGCCCGCACCCGGCTGGGCACCATCAATCACACCTTGTTGTCCATCGCGGCGGTGCGGGCGCGCGATATTCCCTTGCGGGGCGTGGCGTTCATCGGGGCGGCAAACGAAGAAAGCGAGACCATCATTTGCGAGATCGGCAAGGTGAAGCGTCTAGGCCGCCTGCCGCTGCTTGAACCGCTGACCCGTGCGGGCTTGCAGGCCGTCTTTTCGCGAAACTTCGCCGCGAAAGATTTCGCATGACGTCTCCGGTCTGGCATCCCTTCACCCAGCACGCGTTGACACCGGAAGCGATCCTGGTGTCCCGCGGCGAGGGCGCGTGGCTCGACACAGAAAAGGGCCGCATCCTAGATGCGATCTCTTCCTGGTGGGTGATCACCCATGGCCATCGCCATCCCAGGATTGTCGAGGCGATCAAAAACCAGGCGGACGCGCTGGATCAGGTGATCTTTGCCGGCTTCACCCACCAGCCGGCGGAAGACCTGGCGCGCGGACTGGTTGAGATTGTGCCCAAGGGCCTCACCCGTGTCTTCTATTCCGACAGCGGCAGCACGTCAGTGGAAGTGGCGCTCAAGATGGCGCTGGGCTTCTGGAAGAACCAGGGCCCAAAAAATGGAAAAGAGCCGCGCACCCGCATCATCGCGCTGGAACATGCCTATCATGGCGACACCATCGGCACCATGTCGGCGGGTGCGCGCGGGGTTTTGAACGCGGCCTATGCGCCGCTGCTGTTCGATGTGACGCGGCTTCCCTTTCCGGTGCCCGGCCGCGAGCAGGAAACGCTGGACCGGCTCAAGGAGGTCGTGGAGGACGCGGCCGCCCTGATTGTCGAGCCGCTGCTGCTGGGCGCGGGCGGCATGCTGTTCTATCCGCCGGAGATTCTTTCCGCGATGGCCGCGATCTGCCGCAACAACGGTACCTTGCTGATCGCGGATGAAGTGCTGACCGGCTTTGGCCGTACCGGCACTCTGTTTGCCTGCGAACAGGCGGGCGTCACGCCGGATATTCTTTGTCTGGCCAAAGGCCTGGCCGGCGGCAACCTGCCTTTGGCGGTGACCTTGTGCAGCGAGGAGATTTTCGCCGCGCATTATTCCACCGACCGTAGCCGCACCTTCTTCCATTCCAGTTCCTTCACCGCCAATCCGATAGCCTGCGCCGCCGGCGTCGCCAATCTGAAGATCTGGCGCGAGGAACCGGTACTCGAGCGCATCGGCACATTGGCAAGCCGGCAGCAAGAACGTCTGGCGGCATTCCGCACCGATCCCCGCTTTGAGAATCTGCGCCGGCTGGGAACCGTCACGGCCCTGGACCTCAAAGTGTCGGACCCGGGCTATCTCGCCCAGGCCGTGCCCGACATGATTCGTTTTTTCCATGCCCGGGGCATCCTTTTGCGCCCGCTGGGCAACACCATTTACGTCCTGCCGCCCTATTGCGTGACGGCGGAGGAGCTGGATTTGGTCTATGATGCCATCCGGGCCGCGGCCGAAACATTTGCGTAACCGGCTGCGATCCCGCGCGAAGTGATAGCCGTGTAAGTTCCAGGAGCCTCTCATGCGCAACAAACTGTTTGGCTTGGGCCTAGTCGCCGCAATGGCGCTGTCGGTGCCGCTGCTTTTCTCCCGCGCCTCCGCGGGCGATCTGGACAAGGAAATTCCCGCAGCCGCGACCGATCCCGCCAACACGGGCGAACGCGAAGTCGCGGTCCTGGCGGGCGGCTGCTTCTGGGGCCAGCAGGGCCTGTTCGAGCATGTCAAAGGTGTCACCAAGGTGGTGGCGGGCTATTCCGGCGGCGGCAAGGCGACCGCGATTTATGACCGGGTCAGCGATGGCGACACCGGGCATGCGGAATCGGTGCAGATCACTTTCGATCCCCGCCAGGTCAGCTTCGGCCAGATTTTGCGCATCTATTTCTCGGTGGCGCACGATCCCACCGAACTGAACCGCCAGGGCCCGGACACTGGCACGCAATATCGGTCCGAGATTTTCACCACCAGCCCCGAGCAGGAAACGACCGCACGGGCCTATATCGCCCAGCTCGATGCGGCCCATGTCTTTGCCGCCCCGATCGCCACCAAGGTCGAGCCGTTCAAGGCGTTTTATGCGGCCGAGGACTATCACCAGGACTATCTCGTGAAGAACCCTGATTCGGTCTACATCCGGGTCAATGATCTGCCCAAGATCGCGGCCTTGAAGCGGGTCTGGCCGGACTGGTACCGGGAAAAACCGGTATTACTGGCCGAAAAATAGCACGGTCCTTTTGCCCTCCGGGTTCGTCGCTCGTCGCTCATGGGCTCTTCGCCCGTCCATGGCGACAGCGTATGGACGCTTCTCGCTCCTGCCCGGCGGGCAAAAATCCTCGCGCTAACAATGTTTTCAAGGCCATTACGGGGCCTTCATCTTGCCCGTTAGGGTAAAACCGGGCCGGGCCGGGATTAGGGCGTTTCCTTTGGCGCCCTGATCTGGTAGGTCGTGCCCCGGCTTTGAGCCCCTGGGGCGCCAAAGGGCGGCTTTTGCGGGCAAAACCAAAGAAATTAAAGCGAAACCGAACCATGAAAATTGAACGTCTGAGTATAGGCGTAGGCATTGGCGCGCTGCTGGTCGGCCTTTTGGCGGGCTGGATGGTGCGCGGCGTGACGACCTACAACGTCCATCAGGCTTCCATCGCCGCCTATGACGATTGGCGTGTGGCCTGTCCTGCGTCCGAGACCAAGGACGCCAATTGCGAACTCAGCACCGACGTGGTGGACAAGTCGCAGGGCACGCCCAATGCGGTCGCCCGCGCCACCATCACCACCGACAAGGACGGCAAGCAGTTGCTGGGCTTCGTGCTGCCCTATGGCGTGGCATTGGAAGCGGGCATGGGCCTGAAGATCGGCAAGGATCCGGTGAAGATCATCCAGTACCGTACCTGCAATACGGTGGGCTGCATCGCCACCACGGCATTCGACGATACGCTGGCCAATTCGCTGAAGGGTACGGATGACGCTTCGGTGATGTTCGCCGGCTTGGACGGCAAGCCGGTTTCGGTGCCGATGTCCTTCAAGGGCTATCAGCAGTCTCTGGCCGCCTGGAAAAGCTCCGACGCCAGGCGCAAGTCCTGGTTCTGGAGACTCTGGTCGTGAAGCTGAAGCCTGTTCTCGCGGGCGCCTTTGCCGGCCTGATGCTTGCTTCGAGCGGGGCCTTTGCCCAACAGGCTCAGCAGGCCCAGGACGCCGGGCCGGGCCGCCCGGAAACCAAGACCGTGGGCGACTGGACGGTTCGCTGTTTTCCGGTGACCAGCCCCAATCCCTGCGACATGTTCCAGGAACTGGTCGACCAGAACAGCCATCAGCGCATCCTGTCGCTGTCGATCGCCTATGCGCCCAGCGCCGACCGCAATCTGCTGATCGTCACCGTGCCGCTGGATATCGCGATCCAGAAGGGCGTGACCATCCAGACCGACAGTTACAAGTCGCCGATCCTGAAATACCGCATGTGCACCCGCGACGGCTGTTTTGTGCAGATGATCGCCGACACCGCCATGATCGAGGCACTGGGAAAATCCGGACCGGAAGCCAAGGTCAATATCGTGGCGGACGGCGGCAAGAATTACGGCCTGCGTTTCTTCCTCAAGGGATTCGCGGCCGCGCATGACGACATGGTCGCTCAAGCCCGCGCCAAGGCGAAGTCACCCAAGCCGGAAGAGCCCGCCAAGCCGTGAGTGAGGTAATGATGAAAAAGCACATCCTGACAGCAACCCTCGCCCTTCTGCTGGCCGGCGGACCGGCGATGGCGCAACAAGCGCAGGCTCCCGCGCAACCCGCGGCGCCCGGCCGTCCCGACGTCAAGACCGTGGGCGACTGGTTCGTGCGCTGCTTCCCCATCGAAAGCCCCAGCCCCTGCGACATGTTCCAGGAGGAAGACAGCCAGGCCACGCGGCAGCGGGTGCTGTCGCTTTCCATCGCCTATGTCCCCAGCATGAATCGTCATGCGGTCCAGGTAATGGTGCCGCTGGGCGTTTCCATTCCCAAGGGGTTGACCATCCAGGCCGACAGTTACACCTCGCCGATGCTGAAATACCGGCGCTGCGATCGTAACGGATGCTATGTGGAAATGGCGGTCGACAATGCTCTGGTGGAAGCCCTGGCCAAGGGCGGCGAGGCTGGCAAGGTCAATATCGTGATCGACAATGGCAAAGCCTACGCCATCAACTTCTCGCTGAAGGGGTTTGCCTCCGCCCATGACGACATGGTGAGCCAGGCCCGCGCCAAGGCGAAAAACGTAACCAAGCCCGCAGATGGGCAGCAGCCGGGTCAGCAATAGCCAGGCACACAAGAAAGTAAAAGGCCGGTCATCTGACCGGCCTTTTTGTTTTCTTAGACTTGCTTGGCGGAGGGCTTAAAGCTCATCGCTACGCCGTTCATGCAGTACCGCAATCCCGTCGGCTTAGGCCCGTCATCAAAGACATGGCCGAGATGACCGCCGCAGCGGCGGCAATGCACTTCGGTGCGGGTCATGCCCAGGGTTGTGTCGGTCTTGGTACCCACCGCATTTTCCAGCGGCCTATAGAAACTGGGCCATCCGGTGCCGCTGTCGAATTTGGTGTCGGACGAGAAAAGGTCCAGCGCGCATCCGGCGCAGGCGAAGATGCCTTTGCGATGCTCATTGTTCAGCGGCGAGGTGAAGGGCACCTCTGTGCCTTCGTGGCGCAGCACGTCATAGGCGGCGGGCGAAAGCTGCTTCTTCCAGTCCGCGTCACTCTTGGTCACTTCATAGGCGAAGGCGCTGCGTGCCCCCAGCGCGCTGCCTGCCATCAGGCCTGCAACAGAGTGTTTCAGAAAATCGCGTCGCTGCATGGTGGCCTCATATGAATTTCGTTCCCATCTTTCATTCGCCGGACCGCGGCAAAAGTTACGGAACCGGCCGGGGCCAGCCCCGTTATGTCAGCAGTGTAACCCATTGGAGTTGATCATGGACAAGGACAGAATTGAAGGTTCCGCCAACCAGGCCAAGGGCGCCATCAAGCAGGCGGCCGGCAAGGTCACCGGCGATGCCAAGCTTCAGGCCGAAGGCGCCGCCGACAAGGCCGCTGGCAAGGTGCAGAATGCGGTGGGCAGCGCCAAGGATGCGCTGCGCGACGCCGCTAAACACTAGCGTCTTTCCTTCGGGAATTTGATAAAAAGCCCGGTCTCCGTTTGGGGGCCGGGCTTTTTCGTGGGATTGTGCTGCCATAAACAAGCTCCCATAGATCCGAAGGAAATTTCATGATCGCGTTTTTGACCTGGCTCCGCTCCATCCTGACGGCGGTGTTGAACAGCGTGGCCAAGGCAGTGGTGCTGGTGGTGCTGGTCATCGCCGTGCTGCTGGTCATCTCGCTGGCCCGCGGCGATGGCCTGCCGGGCAACATGGTCCTGGCGCTGGATCTGCGCGAGCCGATCGATGACAGCGCGGCTGCGCCCACCAGCGTGCTCACGCCCCGGCGCGTGACCGTTATGGATGTCGTGCTTGGGCTGGAGGCCGCGGGCCGCGACAAGCGCGTGAAAGGCGTGGTGATGCGGCTGGGCAATGGCGCGCTTTCCACTGCCGAGGCCCAGGAAATCGGTGCCGCGATTCAGCGCTTCCGGGCTAAGGGCAAATTCGTCATCGCCCAGGCCACTGCTTTCTTCGGCGCCGGGTTGGGCGATTATCTGACCGCCAGCGCCGCAAGTGAAATCTGGATGCAGCCCAAGAGCCCCTTCTCGCCTTCCGGCGCGGGCGGTGGCGAGCTTTTCCTGCGAGGCACTCTGGAAAAGATCGGCGCCGAGCCGCAGATCGCCAAGCGCGCCGAATATAAAAGCGCCGCCGACATGTATATGGAAAAGCAGATGTCGCCGGCCGACCGCGAACAGCTGACTGCGCTGATGAACTCGGTCTATGGCACCGCCGTTGATCAGATGGCGTCCAACCGTCACCTCAAGCGCGACGAAGTGATCGCGGCCTTGGAAGCCAGCCCCCAATTCGCGGAAGAGGCGCGTTCGCGCAAGCTGGTGGATCGCATCGGCTATGACGACGAGGCGCGCGCCGCCGCCAATGCCCGGGCCGGCACAGGCGCGAAATCGGTCACGTTCAACGATTATGTGAAGGATGCGGTGTCCGAGCCGGTCTCGGCCAATATCGCCATTGTCGAGGCGGCCGGGGAAATCCGCGACGGCACCGCCAAGACCTCCTGGGTCAATGCCTCAAGCGGCATCGCCAGCGACGATCTGTCGGCGGCAATCGGTCAGGCGGCGCGCGACAAGAACATCAAGGCCATTGTGCTGCGGGTGGATTCGCCCGGTGGTTCGGTTACCGCCTCCGACCAGATCCTGCACGCGGTGAAAAAGGCGCAAAGTGCCGGCAAGCCGGTGGTGGTCAGCATGGGCGGCGTCGCCGCCTCCGGCGGCTATTTCATTTCCCTGAGCGCCAATAAGATCGTGGCCGAGCCCGGCACCATCACCGGTTCGATCGGCGTGCTGACCGGCAAGGTCAGTTTCGCCAAGAGCCTGGGTCTGGTCGGTGCCAATGCCGAGATGGTGTCGGTGGGCAAGAACACCTTGATGGATTCCCCATTTCAGCCTTTCACCCCCGAGCAGTGGGATAACCTGAATCACCAGGCCGACGCGATCTATGACGACTTCACCCAGAAGGTGGCGTCGGGCCGCAAACTGCCCCTGGAAAAGGTGCGCGATGTCGCCCGGGGGCGGGTATGGTCCGGGAGCGATGCCAAGAGCCGCGGCCTGGTCGACACGCTGGGCGGTTTCTGGACGGCGGCGGAGCAGGCGGCGGCGTTGGGTTCCGTGCCCAGCGGTACCATGAGCTTCAAGGTCTATCCGCGGCCCAGGGGGCTCCTGGCCCGGCTGGGGGTCCTGTCCGGCGACACCGACGCCAGCCTGCAGACTTTGGGGCAGGTCGAATCGCTCCTGGAACTGCCGGCCATTCGGGCTCTTTTGGGCCAGGTTTCCAGCCTGCCGCAGGGCGGGCCGGGGAGCAATTTGCAGCTCAAGGCGACACAAGTGCCGCGGCCGTGACCTGTTGATCACAGGTCTTGCAAGGATACTGCTTGTTCGTCGGAATTCTTGAACTATAATTTCCAGCGTGCGGGGGCACGAAGCTGGCTTGGGGGCGCCATAACTGCGATTATGGTGCGCTGCGGTTTCGGGGCATTCCGAAACGGCAAGACAGTTGGAGTTCCGCTATTCCCGTTCAAAACCCCAAAGGCCCCGCCAAAGCCGTCGAGGAGTTAAGCTTTGAAGGCGCCCTCAAGGAGCTTGAGGCCATCGTATCCCGCCTGGAACAGGGGGAGGTGGACTTGGAAGATTCCATTGCTCTGTATGAACGCGGCCAGGCCTTGAAGGTCCTTTGCGAACAAAAGCTGAAGTCGGCCGAAGGGCGGCTGGAGAAAATCGTGCAGGGGTCTGCCGGCCCGCAAATCGGCGAGAGGATTGAGGAAACAGCTTGAGCTTGCGCGGCTGTCTCAAAAAAGAGATTTATCGGTCATGAACATCCCCAATACCAAAACACCCTTGCTGGACCAGGTCGACCTGCCGGAAGACCTGCGCCGCCTGGAAAAGCACCAGCTGCGCCAATTCGCAGATGAGTTGCGCACCGATCTGATCGACATCGTCTCGGTCACCGGCGGGCATTTCGGCGCCGGCCTGGGCGTGGTCGAACTGACCACGGCCCTGCATTACGTGTTCGAGACGCCCAAAGACCGGATCATCTGGGACGTCGGCCACCAGGCCTATCCGCACAAGATCATCACCGGCCGCCGCGCCCGCATGCGCACCTTGCGCCAGGGCGGCGGTCTCAGTGGCTTCACCAAGCGCAGCGAGAGCGAATATGACCCGTTCGGCGCCGCGCATTCCTCCACTTCGATTTCCGCCGGCCTGGGCATGGCGGTGGCGCGCGACCTCAAGGGCGGCGACAACAATGTGATCGCGGTGATCGGCGACGGTTCGATGAGCGCGGGCATGGCCTATGAGGCCATGAACAATGCCGGCGCCCACAAGAACCGGCTGATCGTCATACTCAACGACAACGACATGTCCATCGCCCCGCCGGTGGGCGCGATGAGCGCCTACCTGGCGCGTCTGGTCTCCTCACGGCCCTATACCGGCATCCGCAATGTCGTGAAGCGGCTGGCCCGCAAGCTCCTGCCGCGCACCTTGTTCAAGGTGGCGCAGCGCACCGAGGAATATGCCCGCGGCATGGCCATGGGCGGCACCCTGTTCGAGGAGATGGGCTTCTTCTATGTCGGCCCCATCGACGGCCACAATCTCGACCATCTGATCCCCGTGCTGGAGAATGTGCGCGACACCATGCGCGGGCCCGTGCTGGTGCATGTGGTGACCAAGAAGGGGCATGGCTATGCCCCGGCCGAAGCCGCGCCCGACAAATATCATGCCGTGGCCAAATTCACCGTGCTGACGGGCGAGCAGGCCAAGTCCACGCCCAAGGCGCCCGCCTACCAGAAGGTGTTCGGCGAAGCCCTGATCGCGGAAGCGAAAAAGGACGACCGCATCGTCGCCATCACCGCCGCCATGCCTTCGGGCACCGGCGTCGACCTGTTTGAGAAGGCCTTCCCCGCGCGCACCTTCGACGTGGGCATTGCCGAGCAGCATGGCGTGACCTTTGCGGCCGGGCTGGCCACCGAGGGCATGAAGCCCTTCTGCGCCATCTATTCCACCTTTCTGCAACGCGCTTATGACCAGGTGGTGCATGACGTGGCGATTCAGTCGCTGCCGGTGCGCTTTGCCATGGACCGTGCCGGCCTGGTGGGTGCGGACGGCGCCACCCATGCCGGTTCTTTCGACATCGCCTACCTGACCACCTTGCCGAACTTCGTGATCATGGCGCCGTCGGATGAAGCCGAGTTGGTCCATATGGTGGCGACGGCGGCGGTGATCGACGATCGTCCCAGCGCGGTGCGTTATCCGCGCGGCGAGGGTACCGGCGTGGCACGTCCCGCTGAAGGCATTCCGCTGGAGATCGGCAAGGGCCGTATTGTCAAGGAAGGCAGTGGTATCGCGATTTTGAACTTCGGCACCCGCATGACTCAGGTGCTGCTGGCGGCCGAGCGCATGGCGGGTTATGGGCTCACCCCCACCATCGCCGATGCGCGTTTTGCCAAGCCGTTGGACATCGGCCTGATCCGGCGTCTGGCGCGCGAGCATGAAGTGCTGATCACCATCGAGGAAGGCGCGGCGGGTGGCTTCGGCGCCCATGTGATGCACTTCCTGGCCCATGACGGGCTGTTGGACCGCGGCCTCAAGATCCGCCCCATGACCTTGCCGGACGTGTTCCAGGACCATGACAGCCCGGAGAAGATGTATGCGCAGGCGGGTCTGGATGCCGACGGAATCGTGCGCACTGCGCTCAATGCTTTGGGGCGCGGCTCGGAAGTCATCCATCTCAAAGGCGCGCTGGCCTGATCTTTCACCCTCCCCTTGAGGGAGGGTCGAAATTTGCAACCGCAAATTTCGGGGAGGGGTCTGTATTTCAAGATGACCCCTTCCCGAAAAATCTTCGCTCCGCTTCGATTTTTCGACCCTCCCTCAAGGGGAGGGTGAATCCGTAGTGTATTCTCACCATGGCCGGGCTTGACCCGGCCATCCAACTTTCATCTGCTCGCGCCATCGAGGGGACGATGAAAATAATTGGCTATTTGTTTGCAGCGATAAATGCACTGGTTTGGGGCTTTGTTGCGTTTATGAGCGCAAAAACCCTTCTGCAATACGGCGCGAAATTTGCCAGTCAGGGTGTCATAATAAATATCGTACTTCCGCCTCTGATGGTTGTGACTGCTCTGTTTTGTCTGGCGACCCTTCATCGTTGGCCGCGCCGTCTGGTTCTGGCCGCAACATGCATTTTGTTTCCCTTTGCTTTCTTGGCTGCCTTACCAGTTTTCGTTTCGATTACTGGGGGAGTTTGACAATTAGTCCCTGCCCCCACTTCGGCACCTGCGGCGGATGTACGCTTCAAGACCTGCCGCCTGATGCTTATCGCGCGAAAAAGCGCGAAGCCGTCGTCACCGCGTTGAAACGCGCCGGTGTCGAGGCACAGGTGGAAGAGCCGGTGATCGTGCCGCCGCGCTCGCGCCGCCGTGCCGTGTTCAAGATCAAGAGCCTGGCCGAGGGCCTGCATATCGGCTTCCACGCCGCCAAAAGCCACACCGTCATCGACATGCATCATTGCGATGTGCTGACCCCGGGCCTGTTCGCCCTGGTGGGCGGCTTGCGGCAAAAGCTGGAGCCCCTGTTCGGTGTGGGCGAGGCGGCCGAGCTGCATGTCACCGAAACCGATACCGGCTTCGACTGCGCGTTGCGCTGGCGCGCCGCGCTCACACCGACTTTGACGGCGGCATTGTCTTCGGCGCTGACGGGCCTGGGGATCGCCCGATTGACCATGGGCCGCGAGACCGTGTTCGAGACGGCGCAGCCGGCGGTCAGTCTTGGGGGGATCAAGGTCACTCTGCCGCCCAATCCCTTTCTGCAATCCACTGCCGAAGGCGAAGCCGCGCTGCAGGCGCATGTGCTGGAAACGGTGGGCAAGGCCAAGGCGGCGGCCGATCTGTTCGCCGGGGTCGGCACCTTCGCGCTTCCCTTGGCCCGCAAGGCCAGGGTCCATGCCGTGGAGCAGGAGGCGTCCGCGCTGGCGGCGCTGGCGGCCGCTGCGAAAGCCCCCGCGCTCAAGCCGGTCACCACCGAAACCCGGGATCTGTTCAAATTGCCGCTGACACCGGTGGAGTTGGCCGGTTATGACGCGGTGGTGCTGGACCCACCCCGAGCCGGCGCCCAGGCGCAGGTCCAGGCCCTGGCCAGGTCCAAAGTCCCGGTCATCGCTTATGTTTCCTGCGATGCCGCCAGCTTCGCCCGTGATGCCGCCATTCTGGTGGCGGGCGGCTATCGGATAGGTCCCGTCACCCCGATAGACCAATTCCTCTGGTCGTCGCATATCGAACTGGCGGCTGGATTTAGGCGGGGGTGAATTGCCGCGGGACTGCCTCCCGGCCGCTCGCTCAAGCTCGCGGCGTTCGTCGCCTTCGCAGGTCCACCGGACCTGCTCCTCCGCCACGCTTTTGCGTGGCGGAACGCTCCTTACCGTCGCATATTGAGCTGGCCGGAAGTTTCAGGCGGTCTTAGAGGGGCTTACCTGGGGTCCGGAGCGGGGATGGTCTTGAGGAAAAGACTCATCATGCTGGGCATCGGGCTGTGCGTGGCGCTGGGCGCCATCGCCTTGTCGCTGCGGCACGCCCCGGCGCCGGCGCAGGAAGCCAGGCAGGAAACCAGGCAGTCGAATTTCACCGATTTCAGCCATTGGGCGGTGGTGCTGGTGGCGGGCGACTATCGCGCCCATTCCGGAGCGCCGTCCAAGGTGTTCGACAATGGCCGCCGCGCTCTGGGCAAGGCCTTCGCCAAGATCGGCTTCGATCCGCGCAACATGGTGCAGTTCTCCGTCGACTATGATGACGGCACCCAGCACAGCAGCGTGCCGGAAATCGCCACCGCCATGCAGACTGTGGCCGCCCGTGCCAGGGACGGCTGCCTGATCTATTTCACCTCCCACGGCACGCCCGACGGGATCGTCATCGGCGACGCGGTGCTGCCGCCGTCCCAGATGCGCGAGATGGTGAACAGCGCCTGCGGCGCGCGCCCCAGCGTGATCGTGATGTCGGCCTGTTTTTCCGGCCAGTTCGTGGCGCCGCTGGCAGGCCCCAACCGCATCATCATGACGGCGGCGAGGCCCGACCGCACCAGCTTCGGCTGTGGCGAGATGGATCAATACACTTTCTTCGACGATTGCTTCCTGCGCGCCTTGCCGATGGCTGCTGATTTTCCTGGACTAGGCGCCCTGGTGCAGCAATGCGTCGCGGTGCGCGAGCATGACATGAAGGCGACGCCGCCGTCGGAGCCGCAGGTCAGTGTGGGACCGCAGGTGATCTTCACCCTGAGATGGCGCGATGCGCCGGCGGTGCCGCCGGGCGGACCGCCTGCACCGGCTTTTCCGAATTAGCCGAAGCTAGCCGACCTGCCCGCGATGCCGCAGCGCCTGGTCCGCCAGCACGCAGGCCATCATGGCTTCGCCCACCGGTACGGCGCGAATGCCCACGCAAGGATCGTGACGCCCTTTGGTGATGATCTCGGTTTCGGCGCCGTCCTTGTCGATGGTCCGGCGCGGCGCCAGGATGGATGAGGTGGGCTTGACGGCAAAGCGCGCCACAATGGGCTGGCCGGTGGAAATGCCGCCCAGAATGCCGCCCGCATGGTTGGACAGGAACACAGGCTTTCCGTCATTACCCATCCGCATCTCGTCGGCATTTTCCTCGCCGGTCATGGCGGCGGTGGCGAAACCGTCGCCGATCTCCACGCCCTTGACCGCGTTGATGCTCATCAGGGTCGACGCCAACTCGTTGTCCAGCTTGGCATAGACGGGCGCGCCCAGTCCGGCGGGGATGCCTTCGGCCACCACTTCGATGACGGCGCCGACGGAGGAGCCGTGTTTGCGGATGCCTTCCAGATAGGTCTCCCACGCCGCCACGGCGTGCGCGTCGGGGCAGAAGAAGGGATTGTTGTCCACTTCCTTCCACGACCAGTTGGCCCGGTCGACCTTCAACTTGCCGATCTGCACCAGGGCGCCGCGGATGGTGACCTTGCCGTAAAGCTTGTCCAGCACCTTGCGCGCGACGGCGCCGGCGGCAACCCGCGTCGCGGTCTCGCGCGCGCTTTGCCGCCCGCCGCCGCGATAGTCGCGCACGCCGTATTTGGCCTCATAGGTATAATCGGCATGGCCGGGGCGGTACTTGTCGCGGATATCGCCATAGTCCTTCGAGCGCTGATCGACATTCTCGATCAACAACCCGATGGGGGTGCCGGTGGTCAATTGCGCCGGCATGCGCTCGTCCTGGAAAACACCGGAGAGGATTTTCACCGCATCCGGTTCCTGGCGCTGAGTGACGAATTTCGACTGGCCGGGGCGGCGCTTTTCCATCCAGGGTTGGATGTCGGCCTCGGTCAGTTCGATTCCGGGCGGGCAGCCGTCCACCACACAGCCGATCGCCGGCCCGTGGCTCTCGCCAAAGGTGGTGACGCGGAAGAGGTGACCGAACGTGTTGTGCGACATGGGGCTGGGATTACAGCGATTTGGCCCCAGGGTCTAGAACGTAGCGGTGTCCCTGCCTTCGCAGGCCTTCCAGGCCTGCTTGGCGTCCGGCCGGCAAAAGGTCCACTGGACCTTTCGCTTCTGTTCGACTTCAGTCCAGCCGAACCACTTCACGGCCTCGCACCCGGAAGACCACGCCCTGGGGCTCGTCCAGGGTGCTCATGGCGCGCCAGTCCAGCCCCGCCAGCAGGCCCCGCAGGATGCGGGTGGTGGCGCCGTGGCTGATGGCGACGGTGTTGCTTTTCAGCTCGCATACCCAATCGCTGACCCGTGAAGCCACTTCGGCATAATTCTCCCCGCCCGGCACTCGCACATGCCATTTGTCGTTGCCGCGCTGGTCGAACAGGATGGGACTGAGGGCGCGCGCTTCCGCGTCGGTGAGCTGGTCCCAGACCCCCAGATTGATTTCCTTCAGGCGGTTGTCGGTGTCGAAACCGTCCGGAGGGAGGTCCATCGTCTGGCGCGCGATCCGCATGGTGGCAACCGCGCGCGCCAGCGGACTGGCGACGAAATGGTATCCCTCGGCCTGTCCCAGTTCGCGATTCAGGATGGTACCGACCTGTACAGCCTGCTCCAGTCCCAGAGGCGTGAGGGGGGTATCCTTGTCGCCCGAGAAACGTTTCTCGACATTGGCCTGGGTCTGGCCGTGACGCGCGAAATACAGCGTCAAGCCGGGCGGCAGCTCAAGCACTATTAGTGTCCCGATTCCGAAATTCGCATGATTTCCATATCGGGCTCCTAGCGAATTTCGGAATCGAGGGACACTAGCTATTTTTTAATCCTAGTGTCGTGGTTTCGACGTTCGCGAGAAAGCTTGATATCGAGGACATTGCGAACGTCGAAACCACGACACTAGGTCTTCTGCACCACGGCGATGTCGGGCGCGTCTTCCGCTTTCATGCCCACCACATGATAGCCCGCATCGACATGCAGATTCTCGCCGGTCACGGCGCTGCCCAGGTCCGATAGCAGGAACAGCGCGGAGTTGCCGACTTCCGCCTGCGTCACGGTGCGGCGCAGCGGCGAATTATATTCGTTCCATTTGAGGATATAGCGGCTGTCGGCAATGCCGGCGAAGGCCAGGGTCTTGATCGGGCCGGCGGAGATCGAATTCACCCGGATCTGCTTCTTGCCCAGATCTTCGGCCATATAGCGCACCGATGCTTCCAGCGCCGCCTTGGCCACGCCCATCACATTGTAATGGGGCATGTTGCGCTCCGCCCCCAGGTAGGTGAGCGTCACCAGACTGCCGCCCTTGGGCATCATCTTTTCCGCGCGCTGCGCTACCGCGGTGAAGGAGTAGCAACTGATGTCCATGGTCATGCGGAAATTTTCCGCCGTGGTGTCGACATAGCGGCCCTTCAACTGGTCCTTGTCGGAGAAGGCGATGGCGTGCACCACAAAATCCAGGCTGTCCCAGAGCTTGCCCAGTTCGGCAAAGGCCGCGTCGATGGAGCCCTGGTTGCTGACATCGCAGTCGATCAGCGCGGCGGGCTTCAACGGCTCGACCAGCGGCACCACGCGCTTCTTGAACAGATCGCCCTGATAGGAGAAGGCCAGCTCCGCTCCGGCATCATGCAGCGCCTGCGCAATGCCCCAGGCGATGGAATGCTGGTTGGCCACACCCATGATGAGGCCGCGTTTGCCCTTCATAAGGGCTGAAAATGACATGCGTGATTCCCCGCTATTCTGGGCGTGAAGCTCAGTCATTTACCCCGAATAGGGCCGGAGCCAAACGGGATTTTCTGTC
>Ga0157379_10001335_pt1 | contig 20141 bp, 19 predicted proteins | sample S25metaG_FD_121802 | JGI IMG/M metagenome (GOLD analysis project Ga0157379, IMG submission 121802) | Switchgrass rhizosphere microbial communities from Kellogg Biological Station, Michigan, USA - S2-5 metaG | ecosystem: Host-associated > Plants > Roots > Rhizosphere > Soil | place: USA... | reverse complement strand
GTGCGCGGCCAGTCCGGCGCCGGTGCCAGCGCTCGACCAACCCGGCGTGCGATCCAGTGCAAATGGATTCAATGTTGAACCACCCAACGTGCTACTGGCCATGATATCGGGATTGCCATACCAATCGCTTTGATTCACTTTGGCCAGAATGATCGCACCGGCATCACGGAGCTTTCTGATAATGGTGGCATCTTGTGTGGGCATGACGCCCTTCAACGGCAGATAACCGCCGGTGGTCGGCATATCGGCGGTGTCGAATACATCCTTGGCTATCACGGGGATGCCATGCAATGGCGAGCGTGGACCTTTCGCTTTACGTTCTTTATCCAGAGCACGTGCGGTATCCAGTGCCTTGGCGTTCAAGGTCAGCACCGCATTGATCTTCGGACCTTTGTGATCGTAGGCATCGATACGTGCCAGATATAACTTGACCAACTTCTCTGAAGTCAGAGTACCGGAATCAAAAGCGGCATTGATATCGGCGATGCTGGCAGTGGTGAGATCGAACTCTGCGGCAGGCGCGGCAGTAGCGCCAGCTAACATCAATACTGCGGTCAACAGCAGCCCGTACGGCGAACGCTTAAAGCCAGTACCCTGCGTCATCATTCCATCTCCTGAATCAGTGGTAGGTGCCGTTGTTCGTCATGCAACCAACGAGCAGACTAGAGGTCAGACGCAACTGCATGGTGAAGCCCCACCTTTCGCAATTGACAATCCATACGCACGCACAGTGTTCACATCGCTCTCAGGAACCAATCACATGCCTCATCGCGTTTTCGGACGACGAACATTTTTGCTCGGTGCAATGCTGGGAACTGCCGTCCTCGCCAAAGCACGTCCGACAATGGAGCTCGTCGCAACGCAGCGATTGACCGAACCGGAAAATCAAGTGGGTGGACGCATAGGCGTGCTCGCCCTCAACACCGCCAACGGAGCGCGGCTGGCACATCGGGAAAACGAGCGCTTTGCGATGTGTTCAACCTTCAAGTGGCTGCTCGCGGCCCTCATCCTGTCGGAGGTTGAACGCGGCAAGTTAACGCTGACCCAGAAAGTGCCGTTCACGCCGAATGATCTGTTCGATCATGCGCCGGTGGTCAAAGCACGCATCAACGAAGGCGAGTTATCGGTCGAGACGCTGACACAGGCGATTGTCGAAGTGAGCGATAACACGGCCGCCAATCTACTGCTGCGGCTCATCGATGGACCCGCCGGCCTGACTCGCTACCTGCGCAAGCTCGGCGATGACATCACTCGCTTGGATCGTTTTGAAACAGAGTTGAACAGCAACCTGCTAGGCGACCAACGCGATACCACCACACCCGCCTCCATGGTCGCCACCATGCAAACATTACTGACAGGTAATGCGCTCACCACCGCATCGCGCGAGAAGTTGATTAGCTGGATGAAAACCAGCAGCACCGGCCTGGAAAGATTGCGCGCAGGTTTGCCTGGCGAGTGGAGTGTGGGCGACAAAACCGGCACTGGCGCCAATGGCGCAGTGAACGATGTCGCAATCATCTGGCCGCCGAAGCGCGCACCGATATTGGTAGCGGTTTATATGAGCGAGTCGACGCGGCCGCTTAAGGAGCTCAATGCGGTGCATGCGGAGATTGGAAGGATGGTTGCCGAGTATTTCAGAGGCACTTGAACGACGTGTCTATGGCTTTCTGCCGAAATTGAACGTTTGACGTGCCCATGTCGAGATCGATTGGCCATTGACAATGTTCTTCGTGAACTTGCATCCCCAGGCAGCTTCCAGTGTGACCACTTCAAATACACCCGGCGGATTTGACCTGACGACGTCCACGTTCCTGACATCACCGTTGCCGTCGACTATGAAATCGATCACCACTTGACCTGAAATGTTATTTTTTCTGGCATCGACCGGATAGTGTGGCGAAGGACAAGAAACGATCGAAATATCGGAATCGCGCAACCATTTCGAGGTCAGAAAGTTGCCGTTTGCATCGACGATTCCGCGTTGTTCAAGACTCGCAAACGTCTGCTCCAACTCAGGAACACGCCGCAGCGTGGGCATCAGTTTATTAAGCTTCCACACCGGCGGAAACGCCGGCAGTTCCATATTCGCGAATCGCTCGACATCTGCCGCACATTGCTGCCAATGGCGTTGCACGCAATCCAACCGGAGCTGCAACAACAACCAGTCATGCAGACGACTTAGGTCACTGCTGAAATAGTTGACGGCCCGGGCCTGGCCTGCATCGAAAACTTGCTGTGCCAACTGATCTTTACCGATGGCGTTATACGCGGATGCCAGCGCATACGTTGCCTCTGAGCCCAGTTCGCCACACACTGGCCGTCCGCTATCGGTATACAGACCAATGATATCTTTGGGTTTACGCAACTCAAGCAATATGGATGCCAAATTATCCCGCGCCTTAATACGCGATTGCATGCCCGCATCTTCCAGATCGTAGACAGCCCGATAGGCATTGGCCACTTGATCGAAGCGCCGCACCGTTTGATACGCAAATGCCTGCGCCTCATAGACCGCAACGAGGGAAGGCCCGTGCGTCACACCCTGAAGGTGCGACAGTTCTTTTAAAATCTCTTCATAAGAATTTGTCTTGAATGCCGAGTCGATGTTAGATGTAGTGCGTTTATCGATTGCAGTAGGTCGCGCCGCATCTTCGCAGTTCCATTGATCCGCATGAGCCAAGGGAAACCAGAAACCCAGTAAACAGAAGACAACGTTTTTCCATCTCACGTTATGCACCTACTGCTGTTAACGCAACCTTGCCGCAACAGACGACTACTTGACGAAACTATGAGTGGCTCGATCGCCACGCAAATCAAGCAATGTTTTCACTTCCGTCGCGTCGATACGTATTGGCGGCGCTCTGCCTGCATGCATTCAACACTCCCAATTTCCACGACGCCCTCCGTCGTCTTGTCCAACTCTCTCACACCAGCCGGGGACAGCTTACCCTCCGCTGCGTTCTTTCGCGGCCATTGCTCTGCCTACCGACATTACGGTTCTCCCTTCAACGGCCCAAACTCCGGTGGCGGTGTGCGATGTTTGGTGGCCGCTTCGTATGCTGCAGCTATACGCAGTGCAGTGGGTTCATCGAATGGTTTTGCCACAATGTCCATACCGACCGGCAGCTTGGCGGCGACGGGACCAACCAGTCGAGTACGTTCCATTGCATCTCCGCCAGGTGCGCCTGATGGCAATGCCGGTGCGGATGGATCACGCACGCGATCGTAAACTTGCGTGGTGAATCCCGCCGGCACAGTGATGACCGGAAAACCCTGTTGACCCAGGAAGCTCCAGATCACACCGCGACCATTGACCGAAGGCTCGTCGGGCGCTCCAAGAATCGCTGCGGGAATGTTGCCGGTGGGATAGACCAACGCATCAAGGTTCTGCTCGGCCATGCATTGCAGAATCGTCTCTTGCACAGCAAAGCGACGTTGCATGCGTTCGGCGGTATTTAACTCGACAGGCTTTTCCATGGTCTCGCGTTGCTTGCGACGATCGGTGAATTGCGGATCGTTGTAGAACGTCGACTTGTTGAGCAGATCAGTGTTGCTCTTGATGTTGGCATCGCCACGTTCGCGCAAGTACAAGTTCATTTCATACTTGCTTTCGCCTACTGCCTGCGCTTGACCGAAGTCGCGCAGCGTGACGTTATCGGGCACCAGCGTGGGGTCCATCGCCATGTCGAGCAACGTGGATAGGTGATCGCCGACCGGCTTGCCCTGTGCATCGACGGGAAACTTATCCGGAAAGCGTTTGGTGAATATTTTATTGTCGGCTTGCGGCACGTATTTTTTCAGACAGCTGGTAAATAACGCGCCACCTGCACCGGGATCGACAACCGTGACGTCGAGCTTTTTCAAATCACTGATGGCCTTGTCGACCACATCAATGGTTTCTTCATCGGTCTTGGTGAACTTCGATTTGTCCATGTATTCACGTACCACGCCGACACGCAGGCCGTGCAAGCTATTGCTCTGCGCGAAGCTCGCATACGGCTGCGACGGTTTACGATTGATGCTGAATACCGTCAATGGATCTTTAGGATCGTAACCCGCATACACATCCAGAATTTTTGCCGCGTCTTGCACATTGCGACAGATCGGACCCACGCGCGTATTGATGCCACGACCGATCATGCCATCGCGACTCACCAATTCCTGTGTGGGTGATATACCTACTGAATTCGCAGCGCGCGCCGGGCCACGAATCGATGAACCGGTTTCTTCGGCAATGGCGCACGTAACAAGATTGGCCGCCACTGATGAACCCGAACCGGAACTGGAGCCTGCCGGGCTGCGATCGGTTGCATACGCATTGCAAAACACACCACCGTAAGAACTGCGCGGACTGGTGCCGCCGGCATATTCAACCAGGTTGGCTTTGGCGAGAATAATTGCGCCCGCGTCTCGCAAACGTTTGATGAAGGTGGCATCGTCAGGCGGGCGATCGTTGGCGTACGGCACATCGGCACCCGAGGTGGTGCGCATATCAAAGGTGTCGTACTGATCTTTGAACGCCATCACCACGCCATGCAACGGACCCACTAACTTGCCGGTCTTGGCGAAGTACGCATCTTCGGCCGCTGCGACTTCTAACGCGTCGGGCATATTCGGATCGTTATCGATCTTATCCGTGAGACTGCGCGCCTTGCGTGCATCAAAGCCCCAGGCCTTGAGTGTTGCAGGCCGCAAATTCAACGTCTGCAATGCATTCAACTGACCGGCGTGCGCAATTGGCGTTACTGGTCCGAGAATACCTTGCGGCTGTTTCACACAGGTGCCGTTATAAGCCTTGATACGCGCCAGATATAACTTCACCAAACCCTGCGTAGTGATCTCGCCGCTTTTTATGGCGTTTTGAATATCGTCGATGGTGGCTTCTTCGAGATGGAAGGCGCCTTTCTTGGGTGCTGCATTCGTCGCAACCGGCAAAGCAATCGTCAGCGTCAACAATAGCGATACTACTGCGCTGCCGGCATTCATAGAACGCAAACTATGCTTCATATGCAGCTGAAACCCATTCAAGACAGCCTTCATGTCTTTACCTACGCACCAAGCAGTAAATAATTGTTCAAGTCCATTATCGGGATGTTGTTGGACTTACCTGTGAGGTCAGACGCGCGGATGAGATAGAACCCCACCAAGAGGGCGCGATGAATCACGCCCCTACGGGATATTGTAGGGGCGCAATTCATTGCGTCCTCTTAATCCATCAACAGCATCACCGGTAATACACCCGATAAATCTGATTCGCCGCATCGTCGCTGACCAGCAGCGAGCCATCATGCAACACGGTGGTGGCCACGGGCCTACCCCACACATTGCCGTCGTCGACGATGAAACCCGTCATGAAGTCTTCGTAGCCGCCGGTGGGCACGCCATTCTTCATGCGTACGCGCACGATCTTGTAGCCGGTGCGGAAATTGCGGTTCCATGAACCATGAAAGGCGACGAATGCATCACCCACATATTCTTTGGGAAATGCTGCCTTGCCCTGCGTGGCAGGGTAGAATGTGAGATTCAATGCCGCCGAATGCGCTTGATACAACACATCCGGCATGATGACCTTGCCGGCTAAATCGGGGCGCTCTCCTGGCAAGCGTGGATCTTCATGATTGCCCAGGTAATACCATGGCCAGCCGTAGAAGCCTCCGCGCGTGATGCGCGTCGAATAGTCAGGCACTAGATCATCACCCAGTAAATCTCTTTCGTTGGTTGTGCACCACAGATCATGCGTTTGTGGCTGCATAGCGAGACTCACACAGTTGCGTATGCCGCTGGCGAATACTTTGCCTGACGCGTTGTTAACAGTACCGTTGCTGCCAATTTCGTATTCCAGCACTGCAGCACGATTCGTCTCGTAATCCCACGCCGCACCCAAGCCATGCTCTGCTTCCCATGCTTGCGCTTCGGCCACCGTCTTTCTCGGCAGACCTTCGGCTACATTGGAAGCCGAGCCCACCGCGACATACAGGTGTTTGCCGTCGGCGGAGAACAGCACATCGCGGGTGAAGTGACCGCGTCCTGCCGGCACTTCAGGCACCACCACTTCAACATCTGAATGCGGTTTTACATCGCCATTGCGCCACGTATAACGCACGATGCGGTGTGTCTCGGCGATGTATAACCACTGCGGATTTTTCGCATTGGGGAAGAAGGCCATGCCGAAAGGTTGCTTCAATCCTTCAACATACACCGACGCCGTTGCCGACTTGCCGTCTTTGGCAGGATGCAATATCGAGATGCGTCCCGCACGCGTCTCACTCACCAGCACATCGCCGTTGGCAGTAACCAGCATGCGTCGCGGCCCCTGCAATTGCGTTGCATACACATCGACTTTGAAACCTTCGGGAACAGACAACTCGGCGTTGGCCGGACGTTCAATGGATTTCGGTGCGTTACGCACGCTCGGGGTATCGAATGGCTTGGGCAAGGCATCGACATCGATGCGATGCACGCGGCCTGGTTTATCCTTGCGCCAATCGGCGGCATCGCTTCCTGTTGGTGCCGATGAACTCGCAGCACTGACGCTGCCTTTGATGCTCTGCAGATAAGCAACGAGGTTATCTCGATCATTCGCATCACTGACCGCGACCACCATGGCGGAGCCGGGCGCCACTGCGGTTGGCGATTCAAGAAATTTATTGAGTGTCGCCGCATCCCACATGAGCTTCGCATCACGCAATGCCTGGGTGTACGCAAACGAAGTGGAACTCGCCGCGGGCTTACCGTAGATATTGGATAAAGCCGGCCCTTGCGCACCACCTTGATCGTTGTCTTCGGCGGTGTGGCAGATGGTGCATTGCTGGCGGAAGACCATACGACCCGCCTCGATGTCTGCGCCGAACGCCGGCGCGCCAAGCGCAATCGGCAGCAGCGAGATAACAAATCGGTTCCAACACAACTTCACCGTTTTCTCCAATGCTATAAATGCGGCAATTAAAAATACCTTATTCCGTTCGTGGTGAGTTGTCGCATCAATCTTTGTTCCAAGCTTGAGCCCAGCGGCGCTAAGCGCATCTAACAAAATGATGCAACCCCCACCCGCAAGCGGGGGAGGAAGTGAGAATTTTTACTCTCCTCAGTCCTGTCGCCGTCATTCCCGCGTAGGCGGGAATCCAGTGAGAGTCGTGTCGCGAAGCGACTCAAAACAACTGGATCCCTGCCTACGCGGGGATGACGAGGCTTAACTTAGTGCCATTCAGTTTGAGATAGATTCTAGGCAGGCGGCTGCTGCCTAACGCACGCATAACAGTTCGGCAAGCATGCCGCTCATTTCACCGATCCAGATGCGATGTGCATACCTCACTTTGCCGCGGCGCTGCCGGCAACACTGAAATTCCATTTGCGAATTCTGCTGCTGGTGGCGGGCATGCCGAGCACAACGGGCGGTACCACCGTGCACAGGCGCGCGGCGGCAAGGACGCCATCGATATATCTTTTATCTGTCTGTGCTTCGAGTATCTTGGTGTCGGACACTTTTCCATGTTCATCGAACGTCAGCAGTAACGTTACTTTGACGTTCACTCCTGGTCGTCTTGCTTCGGCCGGATAAACGGGATCTGGACATGAGATGTCGGCAGCGGTGTCAGTCTGTTGTGCCAAGCCAGACTCTGCAGTGGGTATGCCTTTTTCAGTGATCAATCCTTCGCGTTGCAAACGCTCAATCACATTCGACATTTGCGGCATCTTGCGAAATCGCGCTGTGAACGTATTGAGCTGCCTAGTGATCGAATCATCGCGATCGCTCATGCGAACCAGCGCGTCGAACGTGCCCGCACATTGATCCCACCGCTGTTGTGCGCAGTCGAGACGCAACCCCAATAGTTTCCACTTTTGCAGCGCCAGGTCATTTTCGCCGGACGCCAACTCGTTGACTGGTATTTTGTCGAAGACCTGTTGCGCTTTGGCGTCGCTACCAATGGCGAGATAAGCCTGCGACAACACATACGCCGCGTCCGCATTGAGTTCACCGCATACCGGGCGATCGAGGCGTTCATACAGCGCGATGACATCGCGAGGTTTGCCCTGCTGTATCAGCAACTCTGTAATCTGGTCGCGTGCCTCACTACGTTGTGCCGTGTCGATCGTATTAGCGTCGAATATTTCTCGAAGGGTGCTCTCTGCATCGGCGAGCTGATTCAGCATCTGCTGCTGCCGCGCCAGTTCCCAGTGCAAAAATGCATTGCTATCACCGGAACTGGATTGCAGCATTTTTTTAAGGAGCGCAACTCGCTGCTCCGGTGTGCCGACCGGCAATGTGATCTTGCTGCCATCAGCCAACGTGACATCAACGACATTGCCGTCGGCACCAACATTGATCTGCATCTCTTTCGCAGCCGCTGCGTCATTGCAATTCCACTCGCTCGCCTGCGCCGACACTGAATAGACTACGGCCACAATCGCCAGCAACGTCCGCAAACTCATTGATTGACCTCACCCGCTACAACTGCGTTTCATAGTTGAGCAATTTGCTCAAGCCGATTGTGGGAGCCGCCGCTTCACCCCGCAAGCAATAAAAAACTCGATGTAGGGTCACGCATCAGCTCTGCGTCTGCTGACATGAAGTCATCTAGATCCTCTAAGGGATCTCTGATGTGTTCTCCGTTCGCGTTGAGCCCTTCGGCACGCTGCGCCACTCAGAACAGGCCTGTCGAAACGTTCCTTAGTTTTTGTTGAGGAATCCTTCGACACGCTACGCTGCTCAGGACGAGCGGAATTAATCAACATTAATTGACACGCATAGGCACTCACCACCATGAACGCTCGCAAGCTGACCAACACTGCACAGATCAAGCACGCATCAACCACTACCGCCGCTGGCCGCTTTGCTCTTGGGCTCTCAGTGGTGGCGCTGACGTTTGGCTTTGCAACCGTTGCCGATGCCCGCACCTTCGATCTGCAGACCGCCAGCATTCAGGACATTCAAGCCGCCGTTGCATCGGGCAAGCTCAGCTATGAAAAGCTGGTGAAGTTGTATCTGGCACGCATCGATGCTTACGACAAGAAAGGCCCGATGCTTAACTCCGTTATCACTTTGAACAGCCAGGCGATTGAAACCGCGCGAGCGCTGGATGCAGAACGCAAGAGTAAAGGCCTGCGTTCACCGTTGATGGGCATTCCAGTGTTGGCAAAGGACAACTACGACACCGCCGACATGCCGACCAGTGGCGGCAATTTTTCATTAGCCAAATCCATTCCTTATGCGGACGCGCCAACCATTAAACAATTACGCGATGCAGGAGCGATCATTCTTGCCAAGGTGAACATGGACGAGTTCGCACATGGCGGCATTGGCTTCAGCTCGCGCTTGGGTCAAACGCATAACCCGCATGATCCACGTCGCCATCCTGCTGGCTCTTCTGGCGGCACGGGCGCCGGACTGGCTGCGTGGTTTGCACCACTGGGTTTGGGCTCGGATACCGGCGGTTCGATTCGCGGTCCGTCATCGGCGAATGGTGTGGTTGGCATCAAGCCTACCAACGGTCTGGTTTCGCGCACCGGCATCATGCCCTGCGTACTCACCTTCGATACCGGTGGGCCAATGGCGCGCACGGTGGCGGATGCAGCACTCGCATTGGGATTCTTAACTGGCGTTGATCCGAAAGATCCGCTCACCAGCACCAGCGCGGGTCTTGGTTACAAGGACTACACGCAGTTCCTCAAAAAAGATGCATTGAACGGCGTGCGCATCGGTGTGATTCGAAATTTGCAAGGCACCGATCCTGAAGTGGATCGCGTGTTCAACGAAAGCCTTGAAGAGTTGAAGAAGCTCGGTGCGGTGCTGGTTGATCCGGTGATCTATCCCGCTGCCGTGATGAATGCACGCACGTCAGTGATGGATCCGATTCGTGCTGAAGTGAAAGACAACTACGTGGCATATCTTGGCGGCCTGCGTCAGGGCTTTCCAAAAACCGTTACCGAGCTGGCCGAACAGGGCATGAAGCTCACTGCACCGCAAGGCGAGTTTCAACCGCATCCCAGTGTGTTCACGCGCTTCAAAGCATTGGGCGAACGTGAACCGCTCACCTCGCTCAGTTACACCAGCGCCAAACAATACGGCATGCCCGCTGTTAAAGGCGCGGTGCTGGGTTTGATGGAAGAAAAACAGGTAGAAGTATTCGTGTATCCCACCCGCTCGAAGCAACCTGAATTCATCGATCCGAACACGCCGAACATTGTCGATCGTGTCTCTGCACCATCACTGACCAGCATTGCCAATGTCACCCAATTTCCCGACGTTATCGTGCCTGCCGGGGTGACCAATGAACACATGCCGGTGACCATCTCCTTTTTTGGCCCGGCGTACAGCGAACCGAAGTTGATTGCCTACGCGTATAGCTACGAACAGGCGACACATCATCGTGTACCGCCTGCCACCACACCTTCACTGCCCGGAGAAAAATTCGAATACTGATTTTCGAATTTGAGTATGAATTGAGGCGCGACATGCCTTTCGGTGATTGCCAGCAATCGCCTGTGCCGATAATCTCTTTTGACTTGGGCTCGACCGGCCACCGGCCGGCCGACTCGATTTGAAGGATCGGCACATGCGACAACTCCCTGGCGAGGACATTGAAGCGACGGCAGTCATGCCGCAGCTCGATATCCGTATTCTCTCCGCCGCGTTGGAGCGTGTCGAACACAGTGATACCCCGGCGCCGGTGGTTGCCGTAGCATCGCCTGAATGGAAAGTGTCGGATCAACTGGCTGCGTTGCAAGATCAAGTCGCCAGCCTGCAAGCCGAATTGCAGGAAAGCGAAAATCGTTACACGCGTCTGGCCATGCGCCATGAAACCTTGTTGCAGAAGTTCGAAGAGCGCGATGCGGTGCAAACCGATTTGCAACTGGCGTTGAATCAAACCCGCAATCAAGTCGCCGCGCTTGAACAGGAGTTACAACAACTCAACTGCGATGCGGTAGACCTGCGCCAAAGCGTGGCTATGTCCATCAAGCAACGCCGTCAGCATGAACAATTCATTCTGAAGCAGGCCGATGAGATCAAGCGGCTGCGGAAGTTGATTCCATAGAAGTGTGACGCGCGAATTTATTTCGTGCGTCTCAAATTCAATCAGATTGCAATTCAGTGTAGAGCAGTCTCAGACCGCGAATCGTCAATTGCGACGAGACCTCTTTCCTACAAAGCGATGACGAACATCATTGTGCGAGAAAGTAAACGTGCGGCGCACACTAAAGTGCACTCCCACATGCAAAATACCCCCGAATGTGTGCACCGGCACCGTTCACGCTGGCACCGCGCATCGGTCACGCTGGTACCATTCCTACCCTGCCTTCACATATTCATATAGCGCATTGACCGCATGCAGTATTTCCTTGTTTGCAGCGTCTTCAGAAATGCCGGTAGGAAGCATGGATGGATCTACCGCCAAGTCCATGAGCGTCCCAAATCCCCCATAGAGCTTTCCGATTTCAGAGAGCATCTGCGACCTGGATACACCGCCCAATTTGTCTCGTAACACCACTAGTTTCTTTGACCAATGCGCGAACCCATACCGCTCCAAAGTCGTGGCAGTTTCCCCAAGTTGATTACGCAATGCTTCATCTGGAATGTTCATATTTTTACCTCGGAGGTAGCGAACGGCGCATGCCAGGTATCTCAGAGACCTTGGACAAATCCCTCGGATCAATAACGATCTGGAACCCACTTCCATCTTTAATTGGCCCGATGATCGCTCGAGCAGGTTGATCTACTTTCAGCTTCGTTGCCACATCAGGGAAAACATCTGAGGTCCCCTTCATAGCGAGCGAAATACCGAAACCCGGCACCGTCCTCCCCCGTCCTCCCACCGTCCTCCGCAGATGCTGTACGCCCTACGAGGGCTACGCAGCCCAACGTACGCGGTTTTATTTTTGCGCTTGCTTAATTTTTTTGATGACAAAATCTACAGCGGCCAAAAACTCAGGGTCTTGCTTCACTTCGGGTTTTTTCGCAGCTATCAATTTGAGATCCATCTGTGCATCCGAGAACTTTCCCAAGCCAGCATTTGCCTTCGCTAACGCATACATAAAAAACTGATTGTCAGATGCGGCTTTTCGCAAATTAATCGCATTTCCAGCTGCATCATAGGCATCTTGATAACGACCCACCTCGGCATAACTTATTGTCAGATTTTGATAGATACCCGCCTTTGAGTGAGCAGGTTTGGCTAGCGCCAAACCTTTCTCTAGCGTTGTAATTGCTTGCTCATGATGCCCGAGCGAAGATTCCAGCCCTCCCAACAAACCGTAACTTTCAACGTGCTCCGGATGCTGGATGACAATTTTCTGTAGCTGAGACTCTATTTCGCGCAAACGTCTCATATCCGAACTTTTTGATACAGATAGCTCACTGGCTTCAATCCATATCTTCGCCAAGTCAACCATGTAGGAGTATGGGGAAGCTTTATGCTCCACTGAGCGAAGCGAGTCTTTAGCCTTGTCATTCTGGTTAAGAAAATAATAAATGAACGCCAGTCTTGCCTCATAAGAAACCGTCCCCTGACACTTACCACGATATTGCATCCAACGATCCAGTAGTCCGTTGTAATCAGGCATATCTTTGCCGACAAATAAGGCCGACTGTGCAAGCCATTCCTGCTCACACCAACCTGCCACACTCTCGGATGCATCGACTTTTGTCATTGATACCCCAGACACACTCAACATGATCAAACTAGGAATTAACGATTTTTTCATCGAGCTAGCCTCACGGAGAACGGTGCGAGAACGGTGCCGCGGTGCGAGAACGGTGCCGGGTTTCGGTATTTCGGTATTTCTGGGTACCAACACTAGAAATGGCACATCCTTGATAGTCAATTCTCATACATGATTTCCTTCGCGTAACGGTAAGGAAGTAACAAGGATGTCACGCAAACCTCGGCTGCATGTGGATGGGGGTTTTTATCATGTGATCTTGCGCGGCAATCATCGCGACCGCATTTTCTTCAAGCCCACTGATAGAGATCGATTTGCAGAATTGGTCGCTGAGAACGTTGAGCGGTTTCGTATGCGGGTGCACGCCTATTGCTGGATGTCCAATCACGTTCACCTGCTGATGCAGGTGGCGGATATTCCGCTGGGCCGGGTCATGATGCGAATTGCCGGAGGTTACGCGCGTGAAATGCAACGGATGCGGTCGATCACGGGTCACTTCTTTGAGCGGCGTTACCGCGCCATCCTGGTGGACGCCGATAGCTACTTGCTCGAACTGATCCGCTACATTCACTTGAACCCGGTACGGGCCGGCATGGTTCACGCACCGGAGGATTATCCGTGGAGCGGACATGGCGCCTATCTTGGCCAGAAGACCACACCATGGCTGACGACGGACTTCGCGCTGTCTTTGTTCGGTCGCGAGTATGCAGTAGCGCGCGAGGCCTATCGACAATTTGTACTGGACGGTGTCTGCATGACCACAGATCAAGCGTTGATCAGCGGTCGTCCTGACGATAAACGGATCCTGGGCAACGATGATTTCCTGACGACGCTTCCGACCACGCACAGGCCGCGCCGAGCCATGTCGTTGCAGAAACTGATCGAAGCAATCTGCCGCACCGACGCCATCGACCCCACCTTTTTGCATGCACTGGGGCGCCACCGCCACGCCGCCAAGCTCCGTGCTGTGATCTTGCATCATGCTCTCCGTTTACGCATCGCCACTTTGAGTGATATAGCCCGTCACTTCAACCGCAGCGCCTCAACGCTCACTGAAACACTCGAACTGTATCGCCGTACTCAGCCAAGCCTGTTCGACCACCCCATTTACTTCGGCACCGAATAACCGAAATACCGAAACCCGGCACCGTTGCCCGCGGGCACCGGTCACGGGCACCGGTCACGCACACACGGGGTAAAAGTTACGTGCAACGGCTAAACGCCAGTCGCAATGCCGCCCCGATTTCTGCATGTCCACTGCTTGTAGGAATCTTCACGTGTTGATCTTCTGCGATGCCTTTATTGGAGAACTCTTCCAATCCTTCATAATGGCTGGGCAAAATCGTGATGACTTCACCCGTCTCGGAAATACTACAGCTCTTCATATCCTTAAAAAGCGCACGACGCGAACGATAGCCATACTTTTTTACTTGTTGTTCGATGCATTTGTTGTAGTGGTTACTTGATGCCTCACGTATTTCTTCAGCCTGCTTAAGGCTAAAGAAACGTGTCTTATTTAGGGCGAATACAATCGCATAGCCAAGCTCATTATCGAGACAATTCACTGACAGATCGACCGGCTCATACAATGGGTCAGGCTGGCCCATGCGATAAGCAGAGTATGTCCATACTGATATGAACTTACTATTAAACGTCGCTATTGCTTGTTTTTCTCGAATCGGATCGAGAACACCCCCACCTATCAGAGATGTAATTTTTTTACGAATTTTGCCCAACATAAAGCGCCTTAGTAATCAGGCCTCCAAGAATTGATATTAATGTACACGGGTACCACACGTACCGGATTAGTCTTCAAACCAGCGCCATAGTTGATGGCACGCTGTATCTGTTGGATCTGTGCAGCAGGCGTCGCCGCCGGCAAACCAATGACGCGAACCCTTCGGGGAGAACGTGGGGAGAACGGTGCCCGGGAGAACGGTGCCGGGTTTCGGTATTTCGGGTTTCGGTACTTCGGTATTCTGAGCGCCATTACCCGAAACGGCACATCCTCGACGGTCAACTCTCATACGTGAGATCTCCTTCGCGTAATGGTGAGCGGATACAAGGATGTCACACGAACCTCGTCTGCATGTGCGCGGTGTGTTTCATCATGTCACATTGCGTGGCAATCATCCTTCAGGACATCTTTCCTGATCAATTGCAATTGTAGGAACGGCCCATGGCCGCGTTTAATTAATTCGCGGCCAGAGGCCGCTCCTACATTCCGTTCCCTCATAGGGGGCTCAATCCCCATCGCGTCTGCAGCTTGGAATTCTTTCAATAACTAACGCTCCCAGCGCCAACTACGCGAGGCACCCATGTCATTTCACACTGCGCTTCGTCGCGTTGGCCCTTGTGTCACTGGCGTGCTTCTGTTGGCTGCATTCGCCCATGCCGATGCAAAAGACTTCAACGTCATGGAGGCCACCGTTGCCGATGTGCAGGCGGCTTACAAGGCGCACACCTTGACCGCGCATCAACTGGTACAGATGTATCTGGATCGCATTGCTGCTTACGATCAAAAAGGTCCGGCGATCGATTGCATTGTGACGGTCAATGCCAAAGCATTGGAAGAAGCCGACAAGCTCGATGCCGAGTTTGCGAAGACCGGCAAGTTTGTTGGCCCGATGCATGGCGTGCCGATTCTGGTCAAAGATGAAATCGATACCGCCGGTATGCCCACTACGCTGGGCACCACCATCTTCAAAGATTATCGTCCACCGCTGGATGCCTTCGTCGTTGCCAAGCTGAAATCCGAAGGCGCGATTGTGCTGGCGAAGACCACGCTCAGCGAATTTGCCGGCGGCGACACTTACAGCGCGCTCACGGGTTACTCACGTAATCCTTATGCGTTAGATAGAACAGTGGGCGGCTCATCGGGTGGCTCCGGTGGCGCATTGGCGGCAAACTTCGGTTTGTTAGCGCTGGGCGAAGAAACCGCTTCATCGTTAAAGCGACCTGCTGCATGGGGATCGTTAGCAGGCATTCGTGTCACGCCGGGTTTGATCAGTCGCACAGGCATGTGGGATGGCGCGCCGGTGCCCACTGCGCAAATGGGACCGATGGCGCGCACCGTCACCGACATGGTGAAGTTGCTCGATGGCATGGTGGGCTACGACCCCGAAGATCCCATCACCGCGATGGGCATCATGCACACACCCAAAACGTATACGAGCTATCTAAACAAGAACGCATTGAAAGGCGCGCGTATTGGCGTCATTCGCGAACCGTTAGGTGGCAACTCTCAACCTGACTCCGAAGACTTCAAAAAAGTCGATGCGCTGTTTCAAAAAGCATTGGCCGACATGCAGGCACAAGGTGTAACGCTCGTGGATATAACGATTCCCGATCTGGCCAAGCTCTCCGCAAAGCGTGCCATCGATCCGGCGATGAGCGAAGCCGCATTGAAGGTATATTTATCGCGCAATCCCGATTCGAAGTTTCATTCGCAAGCCGATATCGATAACGACCCCGAGATGGCCAACAGCTTCAAAGCCAAGACCAGTCAATACCGTCGCAACAGCGGCAACAAGCCCACCGCTGCGGAGATACTTGAATCCAAACAAGCTCGCGAGCAGTTGCTGTTCAATATGGCCAAGGTGATGGCCGATAACAAAGTCGAAGCGCTTGCGTATAAAGCCGTCGAGCATCAACCATCGTTGATTGCCGAAGCCACCACGCCTCCTTATAAAAGCATGGGCGGTGTGGTATCGCTGAACACCTTCCTGATATACACACCCACCATCACCGTACCGATGGGCTTCAGCAACGACGGCATTCCTGCAGGTCTTGCGTTCCTAGGGTTACCTTATAGCGAACCGACGTTAATCAAGCTTGCCTATGCATATGAGCAAGCAACGCATCATCGCAAGCCACCAGCGAGCACGCCGGCGTTGGGGATGACTAAGTAGCGTTGCATCTCTTATGTGGGTCGGGTTTCAACCCGACATTCCTAATTAAGAGTCGGGTATAAAACCCGACCTACAAAGAACAGTTCATCCCGTCGCTTCGGAAGTGGACGAGATATCCGTCGCACCCGTCGCTCTTAACAGATCTTTGGTACGCGAAACTTGTTCCGACGTATCGCAATGCACTGACAGTAACGTGCCGCCATCTTTGACGTGGCCTTCGTAACGCTTGGCCTCGTATTCGGGAATACCCATTCCCACTAATGCACCGACCAGACCACCCACTGTTGGAATCGACTTGCGGTGCATGAAAGTACACATCACAGCCATGCTGCTTCGTAGGTGACACGCTCAAGCACGGCAAGACGGCGTCCGATCCATGCGTAGCCGTTGGTGGTCGGAACTGTAGGGACGCAATGCTTTGCGCCGGAGCGACATCAATCGTCAGTAGAAATCCAGTAGCTGACGACAAGACCCTTGTCATCGCTGACATCGGTGAGCCGCTGATGGCCGATCTTTTTATTCTCCACACGACATCCCTGCTCGATATGCGCTTTCAACTTCGCATCGAGCGCCTCCCGAGCTGCGTCTTCACTTGGGTGAGAGTGGCGAGCCACATCACTCTGTCCACGATGACGTGCATAAATGCAAAAACTCATGAAGCAAATTCCTTGTAGAAAAGCGGCATCGACTTAACTCGTCATCACTACTCATGTGGTCATGTTGGATTGACGTGATTACATTGTGTTGAACGCATGGTGATCAGTCAAATCACTGGCGGGACCCGGGACACCAACCGTATTGGCAATCAGCACGGAAGCCATTCCACACCCCAAGGGACGGCGCCTGACCGAGCGCAGCAAAGGGAACCAGCGTGACTGTCGGTAGTCAGATGAGAACAATCTTGCCGCCGGGCCTGTGAGAAACTTCCGAATGCATTAAACGAAAGCTCTCTACGACAACCCGGCGCTAGAAGCGATGGCGGTCAGCCTATGGGGATATACAATCATGCAACTGCGAACACTGGCAATCACACTGGCATTTGGCGTTCTGGGCCTTGCGGGATGCGGCGGCGATAATTCCGATCCACCGCGGCGTGTCACCACCGAAATTCTCAGTGACTCGCGGTTTGATGGCGATATCGAACAAGTGTCGGCGAACTCCTATGTCGTCACTCAGGGCATGACGTCCAACGTACAAAGTGTATTTGCGGGTATCGATCCGGTCAGCGGTACTGAATTCAGGGCGTTTCTCGATTTTCCACTCGGTGGCTCGGGCGGCGTGCCTCTCAATGCCTTTATCGAGTCGGCTACGCTGGAGATCTATATCGATAGCCTGCACCCCACTTCTGGTGTGTTACCCGTTCGCGTTGATCTGGTCGCGTTTCAACCACCGACGTTGATCGACACCGATTACGATCGTACCCAGCAGCCGGCGCTCGCCTCAGTTATTGTCTCGCCGGATATCTCCAGCGCCGATGTGGGTGAGTTTGTGCCGATCAACGTAACGGCGCTCATGCGTGAAGCGCAGCGTCGGGGACTTGTTGATTTCCAAGTGCGCATCATGGAGGACTTGGGTCCGGCCATCCCAGTATTGATGGTGATTGATGACACGATCGGCGCTAATCGCGCGACGTATGCTCCGCTGCTGACGGTTACTTATTCTGATTAGTTGGTATGGTTGCCATGTGCAGAAACATCAAAACCCTCTTCAACTTCGAACCACCTGCAACGGAACAGGAAATCCGCGACGCGGCGCTGCAGTTCGTACGCAAGCTCAGTGGTTTTACAATTCCATCGAAAGCGAATGAAGCAGCGTTTCAACAAGCAGTGAACGACATTGCGGCAACGGCGAGCACCTTGATTCAATCGTTAACCACCAGCGCTGAGCCGCGCGATCGGCAAGTTGAAGCGGAGAAAGCGAAGGCCAGATCGTCGGCGAGGTTTAGTACGCCGTAGTAGGTATGCGTCGTTGTAGACACCCTTGGATTTCTTCGTAGGTCGGGTTTTATACCCGACTTTTTCGGAGTGTCGGGTATAAAACCCGACCTACAATAACGGGAGTATTCCAGTATTTTCATTTCGACCGAAGGGAGAAATCTGGATTTATTCCTTCGGTCGATATAACAACTTCTCTCTCCCCCGCTGCAAACAAGAATTTTCGTCGCAGTGCGAGATTCACTGGCTCGGAATAGTAGCGGAAGACTAGATAACCCAGTGCGATGCTGAGTAGCAGCATGGTGGTGTACCACATGAAAATGCTCGCCATAGTCTGCTGCGAACCCTTAATGTCATTCATCAACCCAAGAATGATGAACATATGCGTAAGGTACATCTCGTAACTGCAACGACCGATCATCCTCAGCATGTTTGTACCTCGATTCGGCAACACGCTGCCCACGCCCTTGCCGAGTGCAACCAGCATCAGCGCCACGCCCACTTCCAGCAAGGTGAGATCCAGCCCCATCGCATGAAGAACGGCTAACGGACCTTGTTGGCGAAATATCATGCTAACGATATAGATGGCAGCTCCCACAACCAACGCTGCTTTAAGCAGCCCTTGACCAATTTTTATTCTCGCCACTAACGCCGCGATGCAACCAAATGCAATGCCATCGACGCAGGCGAAGTAAGCATATTCATTCCACGGTTCTTGATCGGCTATCGCGACCCGGTAGAACGGCGCGAAACCAATCAAACCGATCAACAACACGATCAGTGCGCGTTCACTGCGCAGGCTAAAGCACACCAGCGGAAACAGAATATAAAACGCTTCTTCAACCGATAACGACCACAATACATCCCACGAGCCCGGCAGATAACCGTGCAGGCCTTCGAGCCAGTTGATGTGAAAAGTCAGCGCTGCCAGTAACGCGCGTGCAAGCGTGGCGCGCTCCGGCTTGATGACGAACCCCGTCACGCCGCTGATGTGCAGCACACTCAGGATGATCAGCAGCAACAACAGACACGGTGCGATTCGGGCGATACGCTGCAAGTAAAACTGCTTGATCTGTGGCCGAGCCAGCGAACCCCATCGCGTCAGCGACAGGCGCGTGATTAAAAATCCGGAAATGACGAAGAAGGCAACCACGCCGTAGTAACCCGACCAGAACAACGCCTGCATGACTGGCTCTGGAAACAGGTTGGCCACATCGAAGTTATTCAACTTGAAGCGCAGATGGATATGGTGCAGCACCACCAGCAGAATCGACAGGCCACGCAATACGTCAATGCCGTCGAGCCTGGTGTGCTGTGTGTTGACTGATTGTCGTGCGATACCGTCCAACTCAACTTGCCCTCATCAACTGGAATCGGTCATGCGATCCGTTCATCTATACCACGTGTGTGGGCTGTAAATCGCAGGCAAGACCGGCACTGCCGTGTTCGAGTTGCACGGTCGCATGATGAATGCCGAAGCGCTCTTTGAATGTCGTCGTCAATGAGTGCAAGAAATGATCGTCATCCGGCATCTGCTGCATGATCAGATGCACCGTGAGTGCCACTTCGGTGGTGCTCATGGCCCAGATGTGCAGATCGTGCACCTCTTTGACATGTGGCTGCGTACCGAGAAAGTCCT
>Ga0157379_10001334_pt1 | contig 20150 bp, 16 predicted proteins | sample S25metaG_FD_121802 | JGI IMG/M metagenome (GOLD analysis project Ga0157379, IMG submission 121802) | Switchgrass rhizosphere microbial communities from Kellogg Biological Station, Michigan, USA - S2-5 metaG | ecosystem: Host-associated > Plants > Roots > Rhizosphere > Soil | place: USA... | reverse complement strand
CAATTTCCATCCATCACCCCTCAACCGGCCATTCCTTGATTGGGCCCTTACCAACACTACGGATTTTGCGTTTCAACGTTCGGACGTGATCGAGCAACACGTTATCGAACATTGCCTTCCCTTTACACAAATCAAACTCTAGAGTATATTCTCGAAGTGTCACATACAATGCCATTGGGTCGCCATCGAATCTTTCCGCAATCATAAATTCGAGTCCAGATTTGTTGATTCCCTTCATCCGCATTTTGTATCCTCTCAATTCCAGTCCCGTCTCTATATCATTATAATATAGTGGACCACAATAGATTTTCTTGCCATATGCGAAGAATTCCGTCATTACCGCCCTGAACTTGTCATCACCAAGTTCAAGATCCAAATCTTCGTGAAATTGCCCCATCTGTTTCCCGCATAAAACCAAACCATATTTCTTATTATATTCCTCGGAAAGTTTGGGAATATCGTCCTTGAACATCGCAATCGAATCTGTATCCGTATAGAATATTGGAATTTTGTGATCCTCTGCGATGTTGAACACCTCGTTCATAATGCGCTTACTCATCGACAGAATCTGGGATCCGAGATGGCAGAAATTGTAGCTTGTGTCCACCTGGTCAATCTTGAACAACCACGAAAACTCGTTGATCTTTTGGACAGAATGGATCAGATGATAGTAGTTGTAGACGAACTGGTTGTAACCTTCATCTTTGAGCCACACTCGATTCTTCTTATCCCATTTGTCATTTCGAATAATTTTGACCTGGTAATCTCGAGGTTTTAGTAGATTCTTACCATACGACGCATTCATAATCAACTTCAACACCTCCGACATGACATCATTCTTCTCATATTGAGCGACCAGTCGATTGGCATAGATAAGCTCGATAATTTCCCCAATTCGAGGATTGCATCCTCGGTCCCAGTACGCTCCCCGGAGAATCTGGACATCATCCCATGTAATTTTATGGAATTTCATATAATCCTCGAGAGTGAATCGGTCCATGCAGGTGGGGGTCAGAAGAGGTTCGTTGAGATATTCGAGCGACTCCCCATCCTTGCGGTGGCAAATCAATGGCATATCAAGATGACGAGGGACCTGGCGGATGATGACTTCCACGCTATAGTAATCCCAAGATCTGCGGTTTTTGAGGAATTGGACATGAACATCACCATCGATTCTCTTGGCCTTACCAAGGGGGAACCCATAGCGATACGCACTTTTACTACGACCCCGGCGGAGATTTTGAGGAGGATCATCGAACCAATATCCTTTCGACAATCGATATTCCGCCGTTGGGTATAGACTTCGAGCATCGAGGAACATAATGTCTCGACGGGGTTGATCCGGGAAGCACTCCGCATTAATGAGTTTGCCCTGATATTTGGAATTGGCCATGACTCGACCTCCATTCGCTGTTTTGGCAATGAACTTTTTGAGGCATCCACTCACTGCATAAGTTCCGTCATATGCTCCGAAATATCCAACGATGTAGAATGCCAGACTGGCAATCGTCAGAAACCGGAACATATCTATCTCTGGTTCGCCCAAATTTCCTAGCTTATCATCCCACCATAAGCTAGACTTACGCTCATCATAGCTCTCCTCAATAATGAATGGGCGACATGTGGGCTCCTGGTCGTAACGTTCCCGAAATGCTTGCGCTGGATCGGGGCAATTTTCGAAATCTCGCAGTGCAAATTTGGCAGTGAGTTGTCGAGTCATGTCATTAATTTGTCGGGCAAATGACTTCAGACCTTCCGCCAGGACGAGGAGATCATATCGGAGATAAAACTCGTAGAACTTCCATGGATCGAATGTCCAATCTTCCTCATTAATCTCAAACTCATTCTTAACCCCCTCCTCACGATAATGTTCATTAGTTATGCTCCGAACCATCTGAGCATCGAAATCTTTCCATTGGCTTGGTTTGAGGAGAGATCGATACTCCTTAATTGGCATCCGAGTCCGATTAATGTTCCTGAACGTATGGAAAGCATAAGATACCATCTCCTTTTTGCGGTATCGTTTCGGGAGATTGAATGTCTTCCCGAATTTGGCCAATGATGTATTGACCATCTTCATGCTATCGATGAATGTAATCATGACGCCATTATGATAACACGTCACCGAATAGAGGGTCGTATCCAATGCCACAATCCCGCTGATTTTCAGGAACTTGGCCAGAACCGTGACATCGTATTTGGCATTGTGGAAATATACTTTGGCCTCAACTCCACAATTACGTTTCCGTTTCCAATGTCCGAACTTGTCCTTTTCTTTTGCCGTTTCCGCATATTTGGCGTTATTGTGGATGAGATGATCTTCGGCATGTTTGGTCTGGTCTGCAATATAATTAATCCAGTTAGTGAATGCAAGTTCCTCCATTTCGGGACGAACCCGTTCGATGAAGGGTTTAGAGGGAACGAACTTGGATGAAATCCCGAATCGTTGGTAGTGGACATCGGTGAGATATGCGCCATAGAGAACTGCGCGATGACTTGTTCGATCTTTGACCTTGAGTTTGAATAGTTTCTTGAGTTCGGCAATCTGCTCGGCGCTATTAACCTTATGTTGGGGATTTTTGGAATTGAACTCCTCCATATCGTCGAAGAAGCACCTCATTAGAACTTCCAATTCCTCCTGTTGGACCGGATCCCCAATCGTGTCAGTCTCGGTATCGGCGGTAAACACGACATAAGGATTGGTCTTTCTGCGAATAAATTCGAACTCCTTTTGTTCGTTAGCACAGAAGTTGAGTGTGTCGTGGTCTTCGACGAATTTCTTGTCGCGAAGGAATACATGCATCTTGACAACGGGGTGGAAATCGTCCATATATCCGGCCTCGAGTAATTTCCAGACCGCGGTGTGAACGCGAATCTTGGAACAATCCTCCCGCAGACTCCATTTTCCATGGTTGTCCTCGAAATATTGTGTTGGGAATAATTCCGGTGTTGGATGAGAACCCATGCGATCCATTATGATATGTTTTCGTTCCGGATCGCAATAGTAGTTCATGAAATGTCGACTAAACATCTTGGGATTGTAGAAGAAGTGGTTGAAAGCAAGAGCCATATCGATGGCGGGGAGTTCAGTCTTGGTGCCATATGGGACGGAGCGAGTTTCACGAAATCCAATTCTCTTTCCAGTTTCCCGGTCAATGACCTCATCAAGTTTGCTAAGTTTGATCTGTCGACCGAGCATCTCCGCAATTTCCTTGATGTTATTAATTGCGAAATCCGCCTTACCATCGGTCGACATTTTAAATTTCTTAATGTGATCTTCACATACATCGGCTTGTCGGAGAGCATGGATAAAACAGCATTCGGAATTCATCTTGTTGAGATTGTCGATATATCCTTCGAACACCGTCTGGTCGAGTTTGTCCTCCGATTTGCTATCCTTAATCTCATCGAAATCGTCCAGATCTTCGATCTTCTCGTCCTCTTCCTCAAACTCGAACTTACCCTTCATGAGTCGATCCAGATATGGTTGAACTTTATCATCAGATGGAGACATCTGAGCGAACCTGAGATCGAGAATACTCCGATTGATGAATGGCCATGCCCCGCCCGATTTCTGGAGTGGTTTGTCGGGACGTCGGATCTCGGAGATGTTGACTGTCATCGTGTTAGGATCGAATCCGGCGAAATCATCGAAATTGTCAGAATAGAATACATCATCGCCTTTGCTGACATAATCCTCATATCCCTGATCTCGTAGCATCTTGAGAATTCGATACACTCCTGGGACATTGAGCATATACTTTTTCTCGACAACTTTGTATTCATCCTTGGGTAGATGTATGATTGCACCATCCGAATTGCGGTATGCTCTCGTGGTGTAGGACATATCGACCAGATATTTGGATCTAGTTCTAGACACCTGTTCGAGATATTGTTCGATAATGTCGATGATATCCCGCCGACCATAATACAATCCAGAGTTGATGAGGGATTCGATGTATTGGATGAGATGTGACGCCGGGGCGTTGATGGGAGGACCCTCAGGAATGTTATCCTTGACTTCCTCCCGATTCCGGAGCCGCTTGGGTTTCTTGGGAGGGAGTGGGGGTGGACGCTCTGGCTCTTTGACTTCCCGTTCCTTCTCTTCGCGGGGATATTGACCGCCGCGATTTCTGGGAATGACTGCGCGGACAATCCGAGATCCGCCTTGAGGAACAGCGGGATGTGGAACCGCTACAGGTCGCGACATCAGTTTCCTGGCAGCCGCAACCGCTCTCCGGGTGGTTTCTGAGGGGGTGGGCAGGACAGCTCTGAGTCGGCGCTCGATTGGTGCATCTTGATTGTACAATGCTATCCTGCGATTACGTAATGATCGGAGCGGGGGAACCACGCCGACATAACGCGACATTTTTATTATAGTATAATAAAATTATTATAGCAATTTTGGCGGGAGCTCCGCCTTTTATTATATGATCTTTTCGCATTACGGTATGACATAACTCTAAAGCTTGATCAGTGAAAATGTCACGTCGTGCTCTCGTCGGACCAAAGTTATTCCAGACCTCAGGACAGACTCGGACAATGTCCTATGGCCCCATCCCTCCACCAGTCCATCTAAATTTGAACCAACCCCATCGCATCCCCCACCCGCCCATGCCTACAACTGTCAATCCCACGCCGCTGGCTCCGCCAGAACAGCAGGTCAAGAAGGAACATGTTCGCATGGGGATCAATCAAACTCCACCCGCTGCTCATCCCGTCGGGAAGAAATTATTTTCCAAACCTGAGCCTGAACCCGAACATGATCCGGAGATTGACGATAGTGAGGAAGAGAAAGACGAAGTCGGGGAAGAAGTTTATGCTCAACCCGCGCAAATCACTCCTCCCCCAGTCAGGTCCGCAGAATCAGATCTTCAAACCGCCATCAAAAAGAAGGTGGGGAGAGTTACCGTGGCCCCGGGACAAAATCCCGGGGCTATCGCCGAACCTGAACCTCCGAAGGCGCGTAAACCCCGCAAGCCTCGAGATCCCAATGCTCCTCCCCGCAAATTGTCTGGATGGCAGGAGTTCATGAAATCCCAGAAGGGGAATCCCGAACTGAAGGGTCTGGATGGGGGATCCAGAATGAAGAAATTAAGTCTTATGTATAAGGAACATAAGGCGACTCAAGAAGTTGCAGAACCTGATTTAAATGGAGCACAAGAAGAAGAAACTGTCGGAGTACAATAAGTTTGTGAGGGCAGAGAGTCATAAGTACACCGGCCCTCGCAAAGAATTTCTTAATCATGTGGCGGTGTTGTGGCATCACCACAAACAACATTCTCATCACCACCATCCCGAACATATGATTGTCCATCCTCATAAGGCGGGACATCACAAGATGCATTCAATGCATCCATCGCACCATCGTCCTCGCATGTATTAACATAATTTCATGAAATTATGTTCCGAGAATTTAAGCTTCACCGGGCGACAGGGTCTCGTCGCGTCGCCTACGGCTCCGCTCCTCGTCCAATAGTCGCCTATTGCATCGTAATCTGGAGTCCACCTACCAGAATCCCCGACCCAGAAGTTCCATTCGCCGCGTAGAGTTCAATGTAATCGGTAGTTGCCATCGACACATTGAACGTCATCGTCGCGTTCCAGAAGAACCCACCCACCGCCTCAATCTTCCCCCGAACTGCTGGTCCCACTAGCTGAACTCCATTTTTATATGGGAAGAAATATCCTTGTTGATCCAGCAGAGCACCATTGTTGGCATATGAGATTGTGATCGTACAGTTGAAGGTTCGGGTGGGAGTTCCATCGTACCTCAACCTGCCATTTTGCGGCATCGAGAATTGGTTGGAAACTCCCAAACCCGCAAATGTTGTTACGGGGTTGATGAGATATTGCGTATTGATCACGCCAAACGCAAAGGCGGTGCTCACCCCTGCCGCTGGAGCATATGAAATATATCCTGACGGCAGAGCTTGCCAGGTTGCGCTCCCGGTACTGTCGCAAATCAGGAATCTCCCTGCCGCCTGCGTCCCATCCACCATTCGGAAACTTGCTCCGGGAGTTCCCGTAATGTGAACCCGGGCTGTCGGAACGGGAGTCGAGAACCCCACCCCCGCCGTGGCTACCCGCATTTTCTCGGCCAGGACCCCAGACCCGCTATCTTCGCAAACTAGAAACACAATGTTGGTACCGATATTTGTGGCTGAAGTGAAATCCTGGGATGCTCGGAATTGGACGCTACCACAACTTGAGGACATGGCTCCGGCGGCGGTCCAGCCTGCCCCTGTAAAGTTGCCCAAATTTTGTGCATTAAGGATCATCGTGGGGGACCCTACAGATCCGTTCAATCTGCGCATAAAGAAATTGGATTGGGCCCCCACACTGGTGTGAGCCTGGACGCTCGCTCCCACCGGATTATATGTTTCGAGAGTTGAGTTGGAAACCTGCTGGGGCTGCCCCTGGTTAAGCAGAAATCGGAAGTTATCACCCATTTCCAGGAGGGGATTTCCATTCACTACAAAGTTGGCCTGGGTTTCCTGCAGGATCAGATTGGTGAGTGCGGAGGTCCCATTGTACTGAACCGCAGTTGCGGTCAGATCAGCATTAAAGACCAGACCGGTTGTAATCCCAGCTACCACCTCATCATTAATTGCACCAAATCCGGTAACACCGTCGGGGGCAACTAGAGTGGATCCAGATCCGTCAATGTCAAGTCTGAGGGTGGAGCTAACAACGCCCGAGAGACTGCCGTTTTGGATTGTAATATAGGAGTTGGTGTCTGGGGATAGAATTTCTGAAGTTGTGGGGTCAGCGGAAAATCGGAGGGCACTGTTGAGGGTGAGATTATATGAGACCGAATCCATATTGATGGCAGATGCAATTGTGTAGATGTTAATCTGGTCGGTAGCATTGGCTCGCAGATTCGTTGCGAGGATGAAATCGATAAACTGACCCATGTCCGCCTGCTTAATACCGGCACTGCATAGGAAATTGAGCAGACCGCCATTGGCGCAGACCACACTGTTGCTGAGGTCAGGAGCCTCAATCCTGTCCTGGACCCCAGAAACGGTTGTCTCGTAAGTTCTAACGATGCCCATGTCGTCAATGGAATTGAGCACGCCCAGGGTATCGGTAAAGTATTTGGCCGAGCCGGTGGCGGTGGGGGCAACTGGCGTTGCCATCTCCAGCATGGTCAATGTGGCAAGGTTGTCGATGTTATTGCCATCCATGTCAATATCTGCAGTTATGAGTCCTCCTGAAAAGGAGGTTTGGGTGGCATTCTCGCCATTAAAGTTCATTTAAACCTGGGCTTTGGAATAGTTAAATGGTTGACGTTGTGTATCATCGCCAAGACCATAACGCGCGAGATCATATTATTGAAGGACCCACCTATGGAGCACTCCACCGGAGAAATTTGTGGGAGGAACCATCCCGATCCGGGGTATTGTTCCCAGATTCGATCTGGTATACAGCCAATGTCCAGCAGCGCAGTATTCCCGATCGGAGGTATGGTACCAACAACCTCCCCTATTTCGATCCTCGAAATTTCCATGATGTTCAACCGGATTTTAAATTCGAGCGGAACCAACCTCGCCCACTGGAGGCGGGGATGCCCTACATTCCGATAGCACATATTCTGGAGATGCGACCGGCGCTCAACTTGTTTGATGTCCGGGTGGATCACCCCGAGTTATGTCAAGTTCTGAATGACCGCTACGGTAATCCTAACAAGGATACGATGCAGAGGAATGACGCACAGAAAAGTCAGGACAAGTTGCTCAAGTCCAAGGCTTACCATCTGATCAACTCCCGGGGAGCATGGAACTCACATAAGCAATTGGAATTTATTTGGCAGAATCGGGCCCAGGATCCACAACTCAGTTTGTATCGTTCTGACCCTCCCCCCATCGCACCCATTGATGAGGTTCGGAGATATCGACAGGTGGAGAAGACTGGAATGTTGCGGAGCCATGGAGGGCGCTAGAAGATATAATTTTTAGAAAAATATATTTAATTTCGAAATATTTGTTGGTAGGGAAATATTGAACCTGTGATAGGACGAAAGATCTTATTTCCAACTCGGAATTGACGAGGATTTGGTTTCCTCAATGTTTGGTCCTGATTCATATCTAATCTCTCGGGGACGGGATATGCGATATTTGTGGTATATAACATTTGTCGATTGGACATTTCTGGGTTGTACGGCGGATATATTTTCTGGAAGAACTCATGGACATGTCGTTGAGAATTAAAATGCATTCCATTGATTTCTCGATTATGATTATATTTGGAGTTAATTCCATAGTACATCCACTCGATCTGGAATAAGAAACCGCATTTTTGGTCAATACCTCGAAATTTACTTTCATAATCGGTACGCACATCTCGAATCATATCCCAAAATGCCTGTGGGGAATATAAGACTGATCCATATTTATGGATTTTTCTACTGCACAGAGGAGGACACATTCGATGGAGAAATGTCATAATTGTATGTGTGGATCCAAAAACACTATTTACCATTTCCACTTCTGAAATTCGTCCTTGGATGTCGAACCAGACGTCGCAAATTAGAAATTTGTTGCCCATTGGGCCGTAATATCCGTTATAGAAAAAACTCCGAATTGCATAGTGGGTTGGATCATATCGATAGGAAATGACAATATCGCATAAATCTTTGAGGAGATATTCGTCCAACCCGGGGCAATCCGCCGTATCATATGATGGATCCGGCATTGGTTCGATTTGAATTTGTTGTCGAGGCGGATTGGTGAGATCATGTATTTCGATATTTCGGTAACGATTGAGCGGAACATTATCATAGAACCACTCCATTTTAGTCATGAATACACTCATGACTAATGTAATTTACGTTACGGCGAACAATTGGTCGTAGGAAATTGGCGGAACCATCGTTAGTTCATGTCCTGAAAGATGACTTTTCCATTGCCCGGTAGCGCATTTGGAGCGAACCTCAAACATCTTGAATTTAGGAACATTTGGAGAATTAGGGTCATATCGAATGTTAGGATTTCCAGTTACAATCCTAAGAAGCTCCATGAAATCTGTTGAATGATATAAGTCACGATTACCATTAGAATTGATGTATCTCCAACAAAAATTTACCATATTCTCTCCTCGAGCAACTCGATGCCATATCTGGTATTCACCAATCATGCGATAACTAAAATCTAGATAAGACATGAATTTGTGGATATCCATCACGAAAGCACAATAACCCAACTTCTTGAAGTCAGTTGCCTCCATCCATACTTGCTCTTCATGATAATCACTGATAATAACCAGAGTGGGCTGCATCTCATAATTACAATATACATCAAATCTGGCTATTGAGCTCAATATGTCCTGAAATATGTTGAAATCCTCGGGATATTGACCCGATAAATATTCACATTTTTGACGACTAAAAGATCCGCGAACTTCGATAGGTGATTGTGTTCGATCTTTTCCAGACCAATATTCCAACGCAGGACCCTCAAATATCAATCCATATTCGCTACATGATGAGTATACCGTACAATAATATTCGAAGTAGGGATCGATCTCGAGATATCCTGCAATCAGATTGAGTAAATCCAATGGGCAATTGTTTCCCAAAATCTGATCCAACAATTGCAGGACTGGATTTCGATAGATATTCGGATCGTGCTGATATGGTTGAACCATACGATAATCGAAACTCGTATCTAAATAACAACTTCTAGAGGTTGAAAGGAGCTTTCCCGCAAACATGATTTTACTAATAATTGAAGCTTAATTATTACTTTCAAGCATCCAAAAATGTCATTGCGGGATCTGTTCAACGAAGCATTGAGGCATGTCAATCTGCGGAAGTACAACAAATATTGTGTCAAATGCAAGGAGATTCTAACGTTGGATTGTTTCAGTTACCGCTACGACAAGTCTGGAGATGGATTCCAGACTTATTGCAAGTGGTGCCAGAAATCATCCAATCGGAAGAATCGGGGCACAGATTGCAGTCTAGTTCATGGGAAGAAAAAGCCAAAACATGTCGATGCGCCAATGTGGCCCAGGAAAGTAATCTCAGTGACACGAGATGGCCTCTCCACACATTTCCCGCCGGAGATTCAGCGTCATCTCAAGGATCATTATGAGCTTGATGTGCGGCCATCTTCTGTGCGGAGTGAATCTGATTTTGTGGATGTCACGACTGAAAGTGATGATGAGAAAGATAGTGTAGTTGTGACTTCAGATGCTCTCGGTCGCTGCGCTCTACCCGGAACTCAAGTTTGCGTCGATTGCGGTCAAGTTCAACCTCAGATTATGTTCGAGCATGAAAGTTTGGTCGTGTTCCGCTGCTGTTTGGATTGTCGCACTGTTGGTAAATGCAAGGATTGCGGGAAGATCGCAACTCTCAGCCAACTCGATGTCAGCGTTTCCAAGAAGGGCAGGACATTGTATTTCTGTGACAAGTGCATGGAATGAAGCAAAATATCATTTTACGAAATGTAAAATGAGATAATCCGATCCAGTCCTCGTCCGCCAGTATTGCTCCCAAGATTCGTTCTATTCTGGAAGAAATACTGGTGGATGAGGACTGAGCCGGATTTCACATGTATGTGGTTCCGACAAGCACATGTCGGATCTAAATTTCCTTAAGAAAATCGGCGAGATTTGATGCCGACGATGTTGGACCCTCCAAATCTGGAATATGGATTGGCCATTCCTCATCTTTGACCATCTTGCAATCCAATCTATCGAATCGGTAAGTTCCATAGTCGGGAGCAGTGACCAGTCGGAAAATTACATGTAAATCTTCGGAGACAGGGGGACTATGAACCACGACATTAACAAGTTCATCGTATATTTTAGATGCGATCTCAGGAATGTCATAACACTCCCAATAATCTCCCAACATTCCAAGGGAACAATAGTTACATTCATCAGGCTCTCGTTGATTAAATATGATATCGACAATCTCGGAATCAGGCTCGATCCGTTGGAATTGACAAGAACTCTTCGTTCCATTAAGTAATTGACCAGAGAAATCAAGTTCGATTGGATAGCACTCCGGAATCTGAACTTCATCTTTTTGGTCCTCCCCCTGCAGAGTTATGCAAATCCGCATATAATTTCCGATAGTTGCCATTCGAAACCTGTCCCACATTGTTGTGTAATCTAAATCATCCCCGTAGATGTGATTCAAAATTACAGTATCTTTTAGACATTGCGGTTGCGTTTTTGTTTTGACATATTGCCAATGCTGCCAACCATCTACACCGATGCGCCCATATGATATGGCCACCAATTTAGAATCGAAAAAATAATGCCAAACTGGAATGTGGATATCACCGGTCAATCCTTTGTTCTTGAGATATGGATCTTTCGGAACAAGTTTTTTCATAGCTTCACGACAATTACTATTTGTCTTGAGGTCATGTAATGATTCGAACAGAAATTGGTCCCACGTGAAATAGCATTCCATATGTCCGCCAACATATGGTATGACTATATGACGAGCCACATCTTGAGATATGAAATCGGACAAAATCCGAATCTCATCCTTGAATGGATCCACAACTTCTTGCGGGAGTCTCATATCCGATTTTAAGAATTTCCCAAAGTTCTTCACAGTGAACCAATCTTCTTCTGAATCGCTGTCACTATCGCTGCTTGCCATTTTAGATTCCATTAATAATTTTATTAATGCAATTATGCTTTAGCGAAGGCTTGAAGACCAAAACATCTTCATCACAATCACTACCTCCTGATTATCCCCCAATTCCGTATATGGCCTTCCCCCATTCACTCGAATCGTAATGTTGAAATTTTTGGTCGAATACCCCACTCGCCCAAACACAACTCGATCCTGATCCGTGGGTTGATATACTTGCACCGCGCCATACGGAACATCCACGGGAATGGTCCACATCCCATTGACATCATCAACATCCCCACCCTGAGCAATCAGATATGTAATGTTACTCGCCAACTCGGAACTGTGGATATAAATCATCGTGATGCCATATAAACTTGGCACAGAATCGGCAAGTTGTAATGTCACGAATCCGGGCGTTGCTGAGGTGAACCCCAGACTTGACCAAATTGTATCTGGGGCAATCACAATTTGGAAGGTCTGTGGACCAATGATTGTCATGGTGATCTTCCCGGTAATGATGTCCTGGGACATTCCTAAGGTACTCCCGACGAGAAATGCATTGACCTGTCCCAGAATGTAAGTCATGAGTTGGGCGGTGGTGTAGTACCCATCAGGAATGACAAAAGACAACGGACCCTGCCCCGAGAATGTGATCGCAACGACGTTGTTGCCAATATCTCCGCTCACGTTGTTCCCGATATTGGGGATAGAGACATTCATGAGGTGGAGCTCAATCGCATGATCGAGGCGGATATCATTGCCTAGGGAAACATTGAAATCCCAAGGAGTTCCATTGGTGCGCTCTAGATTGGAAATTCTTAGAAATTTAAATCTGCGGGTATCATCGTGGGTGCGGATGAGTTCACCCTCAAGTTCGTTAGAATTACCGGATGACATTTAACTCGGCGTATTTTCTATACATTCGTTCTATCCTTAAATGCATTGCATATTCATATCCCATAATGAGTTCTCGCCGATTCTCGACCAAATATTCCGCAATATCTTTCCATCCCTTCTCTTTTGCTTCTGCGAGTCTATACGCAAATTCTTCTTGCGTATATAGCGATGACCATAAATCGATTTTATGGGGTTTGTTCCAACTTGACATTTAATATGCAGTTGCGATTGCGTTATTCTCAGTAAACTTTGTCCATCTCACGAAATTATGTCGACCAAATGTTGGGAGATGGTAATTGCCAACGTGGGCAGGATCAACTAATGGGCGATGCCGGAATGGATCAGGGTAATGATGAAATCCCCGCGGAAGTTCTTGGGGTCGACGCTCATACTTGTTTTCCATGGGGTACTCCATGTGCTTGACCAGTGGAATGTGGGGAATCTGAGTCTGCTGAATGGCCTGAACGCCGGGAGTACCACTCGGGGCGGGGGCTGGTTCCCGCTCACTTTCGACTGGAATCTGGTGAATTCGACCCCCACTCTGGAGATATGCCCCGACTGCAACTCCCGCCGCCCCAACTCCCATCGCCGCGATGTTGGCGGCATTCCTGAGGCCAAAAACTCCCTGCCTCGCCCCGGGCTCATGTTCAAGTCGTCTCGCTCCCGCCCGCAGTGCTTCCTGACTCACCCCTCGAACCAGACCTCCGAGTTGGTCAAAAAGTTGGGCGTGGTGAGCCCGGTGAGCTTCATATCGTTGTTGGATTTCGACTCTATGAGCCACATTTCTCCGAAGATGTTCCTCGAATGGAATTCCGCGATGCTGAGCAACGCGACGCATTCCCTCGAGTTGACGTTCAGTATAGAATTGTCTTGCCTGGGGGAGGGGGTCGCGTTCGCCAATTGCGTCACTCATTGATTGCCCGACATTTGAACCTCGTCCAATTCCCGGGGCAGGAGCTGCGGCAGCCTCCTCAAGTTCCGATCGAATGTCTCCTCTGGGACGAACGAATGGAGGTCGAACAGATTCCCCATGTTTGCGTTCAATCTCACTTTCCTCGAGAGGAATTTCATGAAATTCCGGGGAATGACTTGGGCCTACATGTCGTTCTCCAGAACCTGACAATGGAGTAGGTCCATGTTCTAATTCTTCTGACCCGGGAGTCATCCTAATTCCACGTCTTCTCATCGCTGGAGTTATAATTGCCTGATATTCTGGTCCTCTTCCTTGAGCATAATATTGAGTAGCGACAGCCTGTGCGGCCATTTAACTAGATCTAGTTAAATGGTTATTTGCGGCGATTCAGTGACTCGAGATAATGGATGAAAACTTGAGTCTTCTGGGGAAGTGCACGAAAATAATACATGACATTTTGGTGGAGTTGTTGAGTTGGATGTTGTTTGTAAAGTCGGAGTTGGGATATCATCTTGCGTTCTTCTGGAGTTTTGTTAAATAATCGCATCTGCTCGGTCGTCAGATGGAATGGCATTTCGCTTTAATACTGAGCCGCCGCGGCATTGTTTTCGGTATATTTGGTCCAGTCTACATAGTTATGTCGTCCAAAAACTGGCAAACGATAGTTACCAACATAACGTGGATCAACCTGGGCACTTCCTTCGCTTGGAAAACCTGAGACAACTGTTCCCGCCACATATACATACGGTTTCGGCGAATTTTCTGTAGAATCCGGGACTGCAATTGTGGATCCGGTGTTTCCAGATGTCCCAGTATCCGGTCGATTCGGCGGGCTACGCTGGGCGGGTTCCCCGCCTGCATTTTCATCCGGTAAATGTGAAGTCTTAACCTCCTCCCCAGACATCCCCACAACCGCCGTTCCCGCAACCGCAACTCCCGCCGCCGCAGCAGTAGCAGCTTGTTTAACAGTTGGCGGTCTAAACAAATGCTGTCGTGTGGCCTGATTTTGGCGAGCACGCTGCTCTGCTCGTTGGATAGCCGCGTTCACAGCCTCCTGTTGCGTGTCCGGGGTTGGTTCATTATAAACCCCGCGTCCCCTACCGGGGACGTTCCGCTGGCGGATTCCAGTCCCATATCTTTGACCGCCCGATTGTTGTAGCGGAACGCGTGGGATGGCTTCACTCGGCGCCAGAGTCGCCCTGTCTCGAACCGCTCCTCGCGGACGTAATGCAGCTTCCTGGGCGGGGGTCAGGAGTGGATGTTTCTCTTCTTCGCTTCCAGAGAATCTATTCCGTAAAGTCTGATATGCTCCGACGAGTCCACCGACAATTCCTCCCGCAACTTCACCTTCTGGTCCGGCGAGAGCACCAGCCTCAGCTCCGGCTTCAATATCCTTGACAAAGCTCATTTTAACGATATATTAAGATGAGTTACGCCAAAATCTAGGCTAAAATCTTTCTCCATTCCCGAACGCAATTCCGGCAAGAATCATAGACCAGACGATCATCGATTTTAGACGAATCCAAACTTCGAATTCTCCCCGTAAACAAATAATGCAATGAAATCCACTTTAAATCATCATCAGATAAGTCTGCGAACTTACGATCCAAACCCGCATCTCGATCAGTCAAGAATTGGTCAATCTTCTTGGCCATCTTGAGTTCCCGCGCAACCGACAGAAAAAACCAATCTTGCTCCTTAGCATCGTCAGGAAATTCGCGTCGATCTTCCATTTTAGTTCATTTTATTCAAGATATAATGAATTTTGCTTCGAAAATAGTCCTCTACCGGTCGATTACTACCCCTGCACCACGAAGATTCGCACACCTCAAATAACGCAAAAAGATGTCAATACGATGTGCCACCGCATCCTTCTGTGCCGCGAAGTTAAGCAAGCAAGCGTTGTTGGTAGGAACTCCAGTCAAACTCAATCCGCATGCAGTTCGCTCCAAACTTGTTCCGTACAATGCCGCGAATGTATTGAACTCCAACAATGATACGGAAGCCCCATATCCCACTTCGGTGGAATATTGATGAAGTCCTGATTCCCACGTTTTCAAGCTTTGCATAAGAGGTTCCGCAGACTGAGGAACACCACCAATATTGGGAATATTGAGGATTGCCTGAGGTTTGAAGTCAGCTCCAATACGCCACTGGTATTGGTTGGGAGCAGGAACGAAGGTGGCCAAACTTGCCCCGGTAATTGCAGCGGCGGGACGGAATACTGCAAAAACATTTTCGGTGACGGACGCGGCCTGCTGCACATCGAAGTTAACACTCGATGTGTTGGAGTTGATGTAGGTATTGAAGTACGTGGAATACACATATTGCAGACCATCCTCGCTGGATTGTTCGTTGAGAATGACTCGAGTTGCGGAGTCGAATGCCCGGGCACAATCATAGATGAAACTAGGCCTGATTTCGGTAATTGTCGCAGTTCCGGCTCCCGCTGCGGAACTAGTGTATGCATCAGAAGAAGTTGTCATCACAATCTGAATGGTGGAACCTGCCAATAAACTCGGTGGGATGTACTGGTCAGTACGATCAAAAATTCCCGCAATATAACTCATGGGAATCAAGGATGTGAACTGGACTGACGATGCGGCAGCCACAAAAACTTGAGAAACTTGTCCGGCGGGGAGAGGAGGATTCTGATTGGGACCAAATCCAAATGCAATCCCACCACCATAACTAGATCCCGCGGCAGTAGTATCAACTCCTCCTAACAGGGCATTGAGCTTGATCTGATCATCATAACAAGTTCCCCATCTCGTCTTGGCCGCGGCAAGGACATTGACGTTCTGGATATATTCCATAACTTCACCGGACGAATGGGTGATTCTAATTTCCTTGATCATGTTCATGATGCTACCATATCCAAAACTAATGCTATTGACGGCGGCAGCCGCTGTATTGGTTACAGTCCATTGGAGTTTGAGGAAACAGGCGGGTCCCCATAAAAAGTAACTCGAACTATTGCCGTTGGCAAGTATCGTATCTCCGGGAGTGCAGGTTTGGTTGTTGAAGAAATAATAGATATCGGTGCGCTGATCCATAAGACCCGCCATCGAGGGCATGAGATAGACCATGCGGTTGATGTCAAGGAGAGCCTTAGTCTCCCGCATCTTCATCTCTTCCATCGCGGCAATCTGGTTCATTTTACGGATGTAACATGAACGGTTATGTATGTACTTCTAAGCTTTACTTATGTCCACTTCCCATCCACAAGTGTCTGAAAGTACAATCTGTTATCTAGTGATCTACGCTGGACTTCCGGAGGAGCTAGATCATTAGTTCTCTTCATGATGAAATTCTCTGCCGGACGGGCTGCATCGACATGGATGTTCATGCGCTCCTGTTCGATGGGAATGCGCCGAATCATCGATGTGTGGTAGATATCAAGAAGTTCTTGTGATGGGGGCATATGCTTCCGGACGTATGCTCCGGAATCGAACATCTCGCCATTATAACGGATGTCATTATTTTTGCGCCATGCAGTGATGAGGGAGTTGTCGGCAGGGAGTCCAACTTCGAATGGGAGGGGTTGCTGGTTCCCCAGATTTCCGATCCCGTCGAGCGGCCATGAGAACTTGGCCATGAATGTGGCATTGCGGATCTTCATTCCTCGGGTGGGGATTAGGGAAATCCCATCATCATAGACCAATCTCGACCGCAGGACTCGCTCCCCCGTAATCGTCCTCGGAAGGAGACGTTCCCGATGAACCATCCCGGCGATGCGGTCGTTCATGGCCTGGATCTGTTCTAGGGCTTCCTCAGATTGGATGACGGGAGCAGTCTGGAATGCCCTGCCTTGGTCGCCATAAGTCTGACTTCCACCCATTTCACTCGTCCCGCGATTCGTCTTCCGCTCCATCTCCTCCTCACCCTCCTGAACCCCGGGCTCATTTCCGCCTGGCGTCTTCGCTAATTTGTGGGCGAACTCCTCGGCCTTGGAAATATAGGTGTCGAGTTTGGCGCGGGCCTTCTCCGGATCCTTCCCCACATATTTCTCCATCAGATCCACCAACTTCTTAAATCTCTTCAGGGGATTGATCCGATATAATTCCTCGAGTTGGGTAATATATTGTTCGGCAATATGTTTCTTGGAGGTCCATCCTCCCGCCGCAAAATACTCCCTGGCGAGCTCGTCGAGACGCTTAACAATTTGCGGTATTGTTGTCATTTAAAACAACAAAACTCGGTTTTAAATGTCTGATTCGTATGAGGACCATGGTCCTAGTCTCAAGGTTCAGAGAGTTCCCACCAAGAAGACACAAATTAAGCAACGCACATTAATGGAGAAGGGAGTGATCCCGGGATTCCCCACAATTTCGATTCTCGCGGGTCCGGCGGGGAGCGGGAAAACGAATCTCGCAGCATTCCTCCTGACAAGACCAGAATTTTATGGGAAAAGTTATGAGGGGATGCGGATTAAGAACCGCCACGGCGAAGTCTATAAACTCCTTGAACCTAAACCATATTTTGATCAAGTTATCCTCCTGATTGGGAGCACCGATGATATGTATGACCAACTGGTCGAGGATGGGGTGGTGAGTATGAAAATCTATCAACCCACTAAAGAAGATGTGGCGCATATTATTAAGGAGCAGGAGGATATCATCGCTCGGGATGGGATTCTGAAAGCCCCCAAGTTACTCATTGTCTGCGATGATATTCTGGGAGATCGGAGTCTAATGGCGTCCCAGGCGTTCCGAACATTATCGACTAAGAACCGCCACCTCAACGCTTCGATTTGGTATCTCTCCCAATATATTAAATTCGTCCCGAAGGGGATTCGGGAGCAGGCGTCGACGTTCATGTGCTTTCGCCCGACGGCGGAATGCGTGGAAGTTCTGGAGGAGATTCTGCGGGAACCGAAGATGGACAAGAAGGCGTTTCGGGCAATTCTTCTGGAGGCGACTCGGAATGACTCGTTGGAAGAGAAAAACTTCCTGTACTGTGATAAGAAGGCCGTATCGGCGCAGCGGTATCGTAAGAATCTGGACACGTTCCTGGCGGGCGCGGAGGAGAACTTGGCATCGATCCAGTTGGATAAGAAGTTGGTGAAGAAGGAGTACAAAAACGCGGAAAGTAAGGAGGATCCCAACGAGCCCGAGTCCCAACCTAATGTCGATCATTTTAAGTTTGGGGGAATTGATCCTCAGGTCATCCATCCGAGCGAGAAGTATGGAGTGGATGTTGAGGCGAAGAAGAAATTATATGTAATGGGAGGGAAGAGGATATATAAATAAGATGTCATGGGTAATTCCTGATGGCAAAGATCTCGACCCGATTGTAGTTTTGTTTTTGATTGATGCAGAGTTAGGACATACTAAATTTCGCGTCGTTATGGATTTTAGTAATGATATTATTGTACACAATATTATCGAACATGTTCGTGGTACACTCCAATATCGTTGCGTATCTGGACACGAACAACTAATGGAATTTCTAGACGAAATATCGAGTCTGGATAGATTTGATATTTATCTCGTTGTTGGCAAAGAGGTAAGATATGTTCGTTATGACGAGACCCTCAATTCTCGTCGGATCGTAGAATGGGCTGAGTGGTCTCGACGGAAACCTTTAAGTTCAAGATCCACGGGAGTGGTCGTTCTTGAAGACGTTGAGTATGAGATTCACGTACAACCTCTACATCGGACATATCACGGGCGATCCGGGCGAGATTGTTTGGACGGCGTAGTGAGGCCAGGTCGGGAAGTCTCGAGGGAGGAGTCAGAGGCGGCGTTAATGTCTCTGGTTCGGGCTCATCCGAAGAATGGGTTTCGGGTTGCTCCTCGTCCACAGGGTTCACCGGTGGATTTTCATCTTGTTCCTTTTGATCTTGACTCTCGACATCCTCCAAATGCTGGACTAGACCCCGAGGAGTTAGTTGAGGTGTGACCCCCTGGAGGAACTTGGCTATGGGTGGGAGTTCAAGGCCGCCGGCCATGATTTCCTCGCGGAGCTTATCGATATCGGGGAAATTATTGTCGATAAATTGCATAATAGCAGATAACTTCTTATGTGCTATTGTACCAAACAGCACCTTCTGGTCAATAGCAGCGACGGATGATTCATCTACTCGTAGACATGAAATACAACGACGGGACAATCTTTCCCCGTTTTTCTGGAAATGGGAAATGGGGAGGATCTGATGACAACTTAGACAACGACGGGCGATGGCGGGGTTCCCCTTAGGAGCGGTTCGATTGCTCTCCTTGACGCAAGTCTTGCAACGGGAATCTTTCCCGTTTTTTCCGTTCCGGCGGTTGTAGAAGTCATGCCATTCCTTGTATTCCTTACAACAGGTGCAGGTGCGGCCATTCTCGTCGAAGATTGGCTTTGCCTCGGTAGACATTTTAATATGTTTGCTTATGATATTAAAGAAAACATGATCATATTTGGGGTTAAGCCGATGTTCTTCATCGATAGAGTCGATGGCACGATGGTCAATATGGCTCTACAATTTAGATTAGGTACGATATTGGATGGATCGGATAGATTTGGATTGTACTTTGCAATTGGCAAATATAGAGGTCAGTTTGCTTATACAATACGGTATTGGTGGATTTTGGAACCACCTCAATGCAATAATATGTCGTGGAACTTTCCAAGGGAAGGCAATGTTCGATAACGTGTTGCTCGATCACGTCCGAACGTTGAAACGCAAAATCCGTAGTGTTGGTAAGGGCCCAATCAAGGAATGGCCGGTTGAGGGGTGATGGATGGAAATTG
>Ga0157379_10001331_pt1 | contig 20156 bp, 19 predicted proteins | sample S25metaG_FD_121802 | JGI IMG/M metagenome (GOLD analysis project Ga0157379, IMG submission 121802) | Switchgrass rhizosphere microbial communities from Kellogg Biological Station, Michigan, USA - S2-5 metaG | ecosystem: Host-associated > Plants > Roots > Rhizosphere > Soil | place: USA... | reverse complement strand
ACGTGCGGCCAGCGCGCCGTCTACCAGCTCGGCCTCACGGGCATCCCCGTCTACAACGTGAACAACAATTGCTCGACGGGCTCGACGGCGCTCTATCTGGCGTATCAAGCCATCGCGAGCGGCATGAACGAGTGCGTGCTGGCGCTCGGCTTCGAGAAGATGGAGCGCGGCTCACTGGGCGCGAAGTTCACCGACCGCACCAACCCGATGGACAAGCACGTGCAGGTGATGCTGGCGGCGCAGGCCTTCGAGAAGGCCCCGCCCGCGGCGCAGATGTTCGGCGGCGCCGGGCGCGAGCACATGAAGAAATACGGCACCACCAAGGAGCAGCTCGCCAAGGTGGCGGTGAAGAACCGCCGACACGCCGTGCACAACGAGCGTTCGCAGTTCCGCGTGGCGTCGAGCCTCGAGGAGATCCTGGCGGCGCCGATGGTGTACGAGCCCCTCACCAAGTTCCAATGCTGCCCGACCAGCGACGGCTCCGCCGCCGCGGTGCTCTGCTCCGAGGAGTTCGCCCGCAAGCTCGGTATCACGAACCCGGTGAAGATCACGGGGATGTCGATGCGGACCGACTTCCAGACGACGTTCGAGCCGGTCTCGATGATCAAGATGGTCGGCCAGGACCTGACCCGCGCGGCGGCGAAGGACGTCTACGAACGCGCCGGCATCGGCCCCGAGCAGATCGACGTCATCGAGCTGCACGATTGCTTCACGCCGAACGAGCTCATCACCTACGAGGGGCTCGGCCTCTGCGGTGAGGGTGAGGCCGGCAAGCTGATCGAGGACGACGCGACGACCTACGGCGGCAAGTGGGTGGTGAATCCCTCGGGTGGTCTCCTGTCGAAGGGCCATCCGCTCGGGGCGACCGGCCTCGCGCAGTGCTTCGAGCTGAACCAGCAGCTGCGTGGCCTCGCCGGGCAGCGCCAGGTCGAGGGCGCCAAGGTCGCCCTGCAGCACAATCTCGGTCTCGGCGGCGCCTGTGTCGTGACCATGTACCAGCGCGGCTAACGCGCGAGGGCGGCGAGCGGCGGCCACGATGGCGCCGCTCGCCGCCTTTCGTTCCGCGGCGTAGAGCTCGTCTGCGCCTTTCGTAGGAGGGCCGCGTTGGCCCCGATTCCAGCGCGGTGATACAGCGGGCGACCGCATGACGTCCCTCGGCGCGACGCTGCCGCTCTACACCATCGTCCCGTTCGCGCTGATGCTGCTCGCCATCGCGCTCCTGCCGTTGTCGGTGCCGGAGTGGTGGGATCACAACCGCAACAAGGGGATCGTCGCGGCGCTCTGCGCCGGCCCGGTCGCGCTGTATCTCCTGACCGCGTGGGGGCACGAGGGCTCGGCGGAGCTGCTCCACACCGCGCGCGACTACACCTCGTTCCTCGTCCTGCTCGGGGCGCTCTTCGTGATCACGAGCGGCATCTACGTCGAAGGCTCGCTCTCGGGGACGCCGCTCATGAACACGGCGCTGCTCGCGATCGGCGCGGTCCTGGCGAGCGTCATCGGTACGACCGGCGCGTCGGTGCTCCTGATCCGGCCGCTCCTGCGCGCCAACGAGTCGCGCCTCAACCGCGTCCACCTCGTCGTCTTCTTCATCTTCATCGTCTCGAACTGCGGCGGCCTGCTCACGCCGCTCGGTGATCCGCCGCTCTTCCTCGGCTTCCTGAACGGCGTGCCGTTCACCTGGACGCTCCGTCTGTGGCCGGAATGGCTGATGGCAAACGGTATCCTACTGTTGGTGGCGAACGTCTGGGACCAAGCGGTCCTCGGTCGTGAGGAGCGCGAGCGTCCCGGCTCGCAGCTCGAGGAGCTGATGGAGCACGTGCCGCTGCGCATCCGCGGCGGCCTGAACTTCGCGTTGCTCGCGGCAATCATTGCAATCGTCTATGCGGCAGGCAGCGGGCTCGGCACCGGCGGGCGCTCCTGGCCGTTCGGCTTCCAGGAGGGGCTGATGGCCGCCGCGGCGATCGGCTCGTGGGTCACGACGCCGGCCGCGTACCATGCGCACAACCGTTTCAGCTTCGGGCCGATCATCGAGGTGGCCGTACTTTTCGCCGGCATCTTCGTCACCATGGGGCCCGCCCTGCTCATCCTGAACGCGCGCGGCGCCGAGCTCGGCCTGCGCGCGCCCTGGCAGTACTTCTGGGCGAGCGGCGGCCTTTCGAGCTTCCTCGACAACGCGCCGACGTATCTCACCTTCGCGGCGACGGCCGCCGGCGTCCAGGGCGTGGTCGCCGAGGGCCGCTACCTGGCGCAGTTCCTCCACCTCGGTCCCGTCGCCGAGGACCTGCTGCGCGCGGTGAGCGTCGGCAGCGTCTGTATGGGCGCGAACAGCTACATCGGCAACGGGCCGAACTTCATGGTGAAGGCGATCGCCGAGCACCACGGCGTGCGCATGCCGAGCTTCTTCGGCTACATGGGCTACTCGCTCGGCATCCTGATCCCGATCTTCGTCCTGATGACCGTGATCTTCTTTCGCTAGAAGCGGACCGGCATCACGATCGCGTCGGCGAGGCGGGCGAGGTACTCGCGGCGCGGGATCTCGACGGTGCCGAGCGAGGCGAGGTGCGGCGTCTGCAGCTGGACGTCGAGCAGCGCGAAGCCGCGGACGCGGAGATGCTCCACCAGTGCCGCGAGCGCGATCTTCGACGCGTCGCGGGCGGCGTGGAACATCGACTCGGCCGCGAAGAACCCGCCGATCGCCACGCCGTAGAGTCCCCCGGCCAGCTCGTCGCCCTGCCACACCTCGACGCTGTGGGCCCAGCCGAGCTCGTGCAGAGCGAGATAGGCGTCGCGGATCGGCGCGGTGATCCATGTGCCGCCGTCACGATCGGCGCAGCCGGACATCACCCCGGCGCAGGCGCGATCGAGCGTCACGCGGAGGCGTCCCTGGCGCTGGGTGCGACGCAGCCGGTGCGAGACGTGCATGCCGTCGAGCGGCATCACGGCGCGCGGGTCGGGCGACCACCACAGCAAGGTGCCCCCGGCGTCGGGCCACGGGAAGATCCCGGCGCGATAGGCGGCGAGGATGGTGCCGGGCGCGAGATCGCCGCCGCCGGCGAGCAGTCCCGACGGCGTTGCGTCCGCCGGATCGGGCATCTGGTAGCGCGTCGGCGGGGGCTCGACGGGCGGAGCGGACACCGTCAGTGCGACGCGCGCCCTTGCGCCAGCCGGAGCTCGTACATGCCGCGGAACAAGGCCGGGACGTCCATGGGCGCGTCGAAGGGCTCGCCGCGCAGCTCACGGTAGGCGCGCTCGACGTTGAAGAGCAGGCGCTCGGGCTCCGTCCACGACGCGTACGGTCCGAGGTCGAGACGCTTGGCGGCGTCGAGCGCGGTGAGACCCTGATCGTAGAAGCGGCGCGACTCGCTCTGCACGTACTCGAGGTAGGCCTTCATCTCGCGCGGTCCCTCGGCGCCGCAGATCGGCCCGTGGCCCGGGACGACCACGTCCGGGTCGAGCGCGACGATGCGCTCGAGGGCCGCGATCCACTTGGCGTAGGTGCCCTCCCAGCCGATCGGCGTGCAGTGGTGGAAGAGGATGTCGCCGGTGAACACGATGCGCTCGTGCGGCAGGTGGACGATGACGTCGCCGACCGTGTGCGCCGGGCCGACGTAGATCAGCTCGACACGGATGCCGTCGAGGTCGAGATCGAGGCGATCATCGATGAGCGTGGTCGGTGGCATCAGCTCGATGCCGCGGAAGTCCCAGTCGTCGAGACGCTCGGCCATGAGGGCGAGCGCCGGATCGCTGCCGCCCCGCAGGCCTTTCATCGCCTGCAGCATGGTGGGCGGGGCGTCCTTGCCGAACGACGCCGCACAGGCGCGGTGGCCGATGATCTCGGCGCCGGCGAACAACTGGTTGCCCCAGCAGTGGTCGCCGTTGTGATGCGTGTTGACGACCCGCCGGGCCGATCCGGACAGCACCGGCGCGTACGTCGCCATCATCTCCCGCGTGTGCGGCAGGTCCCAGAAGGTATCGACGATCAGGCCGCCGTCACGGCGCACCAGGCCGGAGTTGCTGCAGCCGAGGCCGCGATCTTCCTGCAGGCACGCGTACACGTTCGGGGCGAGCTCTACGAGGTCCATGCCCGTCGCCATACCACACGCGTGGGGATTTCGCGCACCGTCCGCGCTTGACGCCGCGCGCCGCGGTGAGGCACGCTGGTCGTCAGGGAGGGGTAGGCGATGGGTCGATGGAAAGCACACGCAAGCGTGGCGCTGCTCGGGGCGGGCATTGCGCTCGTCGCGGGATCCGCCGCGGCGTTCGACATCAACGGTACGTGGGAGGGGAAGATCACCTGCAAGGGGATCTTCGACGGTGCGCCCCAGACGTTGACCGTGGCGCCGACGGTCTATGTCGACGACAGCAGCGTGCTGCAGATCGCGGTCGACGGTGTGCACTTCTCCGCGCTGCCGTTCTTCGATCCCGCCAAGCCGGACAAGGGCGAGGTCGCGGTCATCCGCTGCGACACCAACGGCATTCGCACGAGTGGGGAGTTCGGCGGCGAGTTCGGACGCCTCAAGGTCTCGACCAAAGCGGGGAAGGGCACGGGCTCGATCTCGGGCACGAGCTACCGCGCCTCGGTGCTGTTCGTGAACAGCGTCTACACCTGCAAGTGGTCGCTGAAGCGCAGCACGACCGATCACCCGATCCTCACCGGCTGCTCGTCGCCGCAGCCCGGCTGAGCCGGGTTCAGCGCAGGCGCAGCTTCGCCTGCTGCGCGGCGCGTGCGGCGCGGCTCTCGGCGCTCGTCCACACGGCTGCGGCGCGCGTCGCGTGCGCCTCGGACTCGCTCGTGACGCGCGCAACCGCCTCGGCGACCAGGGCCTCCTTGGTATGCGCGTACGCGTCGCGGGGAAAGGCCGCCAGACGCGCCGCGCGTTGCAGGACGGTCGTCATGGCGTCGGCCGCGGGCAGGAGCTCCTCGACGACTCCCAGCTCGACCGCGCGGCCGGCGGGGTAGATGCCCGCGCCGAGGAGCAGCTCGGCGGCGCGCGCGTGGGTCAGCCGCAGGCGGACGATCTCGAACGCCACGAGCGGGAACGACGAGCCGATCGCGACCTCGTTCAGTCCCAGGCGGTAGTCGCCAGCGACGCCGAGGCGGTAGTCGCATGCCAGCACCAGCACGAGGCCGCCCGCGATCGCGTGGCCGTTCATCAAGGCGACGGTCGGCTTCGGCATGGCGAGCAGCCGGAGATGGCTGTCGCGATACAGGGTCTGCATGCGACGCGTCTCGGCGTCATCGCGGCGAGGTGCGCCGAGATCGAAGCCGCCGCTGAAGAACGCTCCGGCGCCGGTCAGCACGAGGGCGCGGACGGCGTCGTCGCCTTGTGCGGCCGCGAGTGCCGCCTCGAGGTCGGTCAGCAGCGTCTCCTCGAGCGCGTTCGCGGGCGGGCGATCGAGCGTCAGCAACCGGACGCCGCCCGGCCGGTCCTCGGCGCGAACCGTGCTCAGGGCATGACCTCCGGCGGGAAGGTGAACGACGGATTCGCCTGGGCGAGGACGCCGTCGGTACGCTGCCGGATCGCCTCCAGCATGTCCGGGTGCGGGAAAATCCAGAACCGTTCCCCCTGGATCGCTTCGACGACGCCCGCCGCGATCTCCTCCGGGGGCTTGCCGCTCTCGACCATGCCGCGGAATGCCATGTGGAAGGCCTGCGCCGCCTCCGACGGCGGCCGCTGATCGCGCAGCTCGGCCGGACGATTGCGCTCCGACTCCATGATCTTGGTGCGCACGAAGCCTGGGCACAGCACCGAGACCTTGATCGGCGAGCCCACCATCGCGAGCTCGTGATGCAGGCACTCCGAGATCGTCACCACGGCGAACTTCGAGGCGTTGTAGATGGTGAGGAACGGCATGGGCAGATGGCCCGCCATCGACGCGGTGTTGACGATGTGGCCCTCGTCACCCTGCGCCTGCATCAGCGGCAGGAACGAGTGGATGCCGTGGACGACGCCCCACAGGTTGACGCCCAGGATCCACTGCCAGCTTTGCAGGCTCTGCTCCCACGTCGGGAGGCCCTCGCCGCCAACCCCGGCGTTGTTGCAGAGGACGTGCACGGCGCCGAAACGGTCCATCGTCGCACGTGCCAGCGCCTCGACGTCGTCGGCCCGCGCCACGTCGGTCCGTACCGCGAGCGTCTCCGCACCGCGCGCGGCCACGCTCCGCTCGGCCGCTGCGAGTGCCTCGCCCTCGACGTCGGCGAGGACGACGCGCATGCCCTCGGCGGCGAACCGCTCCGCCATGCCCAACCCGATGCCGCTGGCCGCTCCGGTGACGACCGCGACTCTGCCTTTCAACGTTTTCATGGGGGCATTTTCTAGCACGTTCCTTGACGGGTGGGGTACCCTGTGGTGAGGTCGGGGCCCGTCATGCGTCACACCCTTCCAATGTTGCTTGCGGTGTTGCTGTCCGCTGGAGCGATCGTCTACGCGCTCCTGGCTGTCGCCAACAACCTGCGGCAGGTGTCCGACGATCTCGAGGTCGTGACCCACGACATGGCCGGGATCTCCGACGACGTGCGCTCACTCGCCGACGACGTCAACGCGATCGCCGACGTTCTCGCCGGTGAGGAGGAGGACGACCAGACGCGGCAGTCCCCGGCGGCGGTCGCGGCGGCATCCCCGCATGTGCGGCGCTCGCCCACCACGCTGGTGCACCTCGACGGGCACGCGCGCCACGCGCGCGTCCATCGCGCCGCGGTGCGCGGGCCGCTGGCGTCGCAAGCTGGCCGTTAGGGGCGGCAGGTCAGCTTCAGCGCGTCGGTGTCACGGATGCGCGCCGACGTCGTGGCCGTCAGACGCAGCGTGCGGGTCGCCGACCCGAATCCCGATCCGGTCCGGCGCAGCGGGACCACGATGTCGGCGAAATCCGTGCAGTGGCCGAGCATCGTCGACGGCGGATCGAAGAGCATGAGTCTGGTGCGGCATCGCCGGTGGCCGCAATCGGCGTTGGTGGTGCAGGGCGTGCTCGGCTCGACCCCGACCGACTGACACTGCCGGCGGAGCACGGCGCCGGCACCGGTCAGCGCCGCCTCCAGTGCGTCACGGTTCAGGCCGTCGGTCGTGTCGCGCGGGTCGCTGCCGCGCGGCGACTGCAGCACGATCCACGCGACGTCCGTCGGCACGCAGGCGGGCCCTCCCGTGCGGCTACGGAGGCGTTGCTCGTCGATGTTGACGCAGAGGGCGACGTGGAACGTGCACGCCCCGTCGCCGGTGGTGGCGCCGAAGTCGCAGCTCGGATCGTCGTCGTGGCAGACGAGAATGCCCCCGGGAATCCCGCTCAGCAGCCGGGTAGGGAGCGGCTCGGTGAGCCACTCGTGGACGCAGTCGCTGCCGTGCGGCCCCGAGCCCGGGATGAGCTCGCTGCGGCAGCTTCCGTCGCAGCCGTCCTCCGCGAGGAGATTGCCGTCGTCGCACTCTTCGCCGGTGTCACGGACGCCGTTGCCGCACGCGATCGAGGTGGCCGTCGGCGACGGCGTCGGGCTGAGCGTGGCTGACGGTGTCGGGGACGGGCTCTCGGTCGACGTCACGGTCGGCGGGGCGGTTGAGGTCGGCGTCGCGGTGTCGGCCGATGTCGCGGTGTCGGTCGGTGTCGCGCTCGGCAGGGGCGACGGTGTCGCGGTCGGGCTGAGCGTCGGGCTCGGCGTCGAACTTGCAGTCACCAGGGGTGTCGCCGTCCGAGTGGGTGTCGCCGTGCGCATCGAGGTCGGCGTCGGCGTGCGCGTGGGTGTCGCCGTCCGCGTGGCCGTCGGCGTCACGGTGGTCGTTGCGCTGCCCGTCGGCGTCGTCGTGGGCGTGTCGGTCGGCGTCGGGGTCGCGGTGTCGTCGGGCGTCGTCGTCTCGGTCGCCTGAACGGTCGGCGTCGCGCTCGGGCTTTCGGTCGGTGTCGCGGTGTCGTCCGAGGTCGGCGTCGGCGTGTCGGTGGGCGTCGGCGTCTCGCTCGGCGTCGGAGTGGCGGTTCCGGTCGGCGTCGGGCTCGGCGTCGCCGTATCGGTCGCGGTGGGCGTCGGCGTCACCGTGGCCGTGCGGGTGGGGGTCGGGCTCAGCGTCTTCGTGGGGGTCGTCGTTTTCGTGGGCGTGGGGGTCGCCGTCCGGGTCCCCGAGAGCGTCGGGCTCGGCGACGGCGTCGGCGTGCGCGTCGGCGTCATGGTCGGCGTATGCGTGGGGGTCGCCGTCTTGGTGACGGTCACCGTCGGCGTGCTGGTCGGCGTGGGCGTCCTACTCGGTGTCACCGTCGCTGTGCGCGACGGGGTGGCACTGCGCGTGCTGGTCGTGGTCGGCGTCGGCGTGAGTGTCGGCGTCCGCGTCGGCGTCGTCGTCGGGGTCTTGGTCGCCGTCGGCGTCTGGGTCGGCGTTACCGTCGCCGTGCGGGTCGGCGTCGGAGTGTGCGTCGCGGTCAGCGTCGGCGTCGGGGTGAGCGTCGGCGTTCGGGTCGGCGTGGGAGTGGCGGTCTTCGTCGGCGTCGCGGTGCGGGTCGCCGTCGGTGTGAGGGTGCGGGTTGGCGTATCGGCGCTGGTGGCGGTGGGAGTCGGCGTCTCGCTCGGCGTCGCCGTCGGCGTGTCGGTCGGGGTGTCGGTCGGCGATTCGGTCGGCGTCGGGGTACCGATGGCCGTCGGGGTCGGCGTGTCGGCGAGCGCGGACGCCGCGAGCGTCAGCGTGAGAGCGACGACGGCGCCGGCGGCCACGAGGGCGCCGTACGCCGCTCGCGGCGGTCGGTGATGCCGTGCCTGTCGCTGCGCGCGCCTCAGAGCAGCCCGAAGAAGGTCGGCGGCAGCAGATAGCCGGTCGCGAAGGTCCCCAGGGTCTCGGTGAAGAACACGAGGCGGTTGAGCGGCGCCGCGCTCGTGCCGGTGCCGAAGAGTATTGCGCCGCTCGAGCCGTTCACCTGGTTGCCGGCGACGCTTGCCAGGTCGGTGACGACGGTCCCGCTGGCGACGAAGTCGGGAATGCCCGCGATGGGCGCGCCGTTGCTCTTGTTGGCGGCGACGAACCAGGTCGTGACGCCGCTCTGTGCGGAGTAGGTCGCACCCGGCAGATCCTCGAAGTTGACGAAGATCAGCTGATTGCCGCCGATGTCCGGGCTCTCGAGCGTGTCCGGGTTGTTGTAGACGGCGAGGCTGGCGCTGGTCGGTTGGATCGGCGCCAAGCGCACCGTCGTGCCGTTGATGAGGGTTCCGGAGCCGGGGAGCGTGAGGGCCTCGGCGCCCTGCACCGCGGAACGTGCCGCGGCGGAGGCTCCCCAGGCCGAGTGCACGAGCAGGTTGGCGACGGTGAAGTTGCCGGTGAGCGAGCGGGTGACGATCGGCTTCCCCGCAGGGTTCACCGCGGTCGCGATCGCGACCCCGAACTGCGCCGGGAGCGCCGGCTCGGCGCTCTTCAGCGCGCCGACGTCGATGATGTGCGTTCCGCCCGACTCGACCGAGATGGTGCGAATGAACGGCGAGCTGAACGACGGACCGTAGAACTGCACCTGCACGTCGAGCGCGTCGACGCTCGTGTTGTGCAAGTTCAGGAACGTCGTGAAGTTGGGGCGCGCATCATAATAGAAGATGAGCTGATCACCCTGCGCATCGGGCCGATCGATCGCGTCGGGGTTCGACGTGATCGCATACCCCGATCGCGCGACCAGCGCGGTGAGCGCGAGCGCGGCGACGAGAGTCGTCAATGTCCGCACGTGCAACCTCCTCTCCTCGCGAGACGCCGGGAGCGTCTCGGCTCGACGTCGCCCGCGGCGCCGTCGTGTCCCCCACCCATGTGCGGCCACCTCCCGGTGACCCTCACGCCATCGGGTCTTCCTTAACGTCGCCGGGATGCCGACGTCAAATGCGGCGGGGATCGGAGTCGCTCAGGAGCGGTCGACGATCAGCTCGATGATGTGGCCGTCGGGATCGCGCACCCACATCTGTCCGATCTCGGGGCTGGTTTCGAAGACCTCGAGCCCGTGTCCGCGCAGGGTGTCGAGCGTCGCGGTGTAGTCCTCGATCGCGAACGCCGCGTGGCGGGCCATGGGATTCAGGGTCGGGGGCGGCGCGCCCACGTCGAGCGTTTCCGGGTGCTGGATCAGATGGACCTCGCAGGGGCCGGCCTGGTACCAGGCGCCGGGAAACATCGCGACGAGCGCCGGGGGGCGAGGCTTCTCCGTGAGCCCGAGGATACCTTCGTAGAAGCGACGCGAGCGTCCGATGTCCCGGACCGGGAACGACATGTGATGGGCGCGGAGCGCGATGGCCATGGAAGAGCCATGCACGAGCCGGCCCTCGTTCGTCAATCACCGGCCGATGGTGGCGAACATCGCGATCGCGGCCGCGCCCATGACCGCGGCCGTCGTCCAGCCGAGCCAGCGCAGCAGCGGCGGATTGATGCGCGGCCCCATGACCGTGGGGTCGCTCGTGAGCAGCACGATCATGACGATGAGGGGCGGTGCCAGGACGCCGTTCACGACGGCCGACCAGAAGAGCATCGCGACCGCGTCGAAGCCGCCGAAGTCGAAGAGCAGCCCGATCGCCATCGATACGGCGACGACGGCGTAGAAACGGCGTGCCTGATGCGGTTTTTGGTCGAGCGACCCGTGCCACTTGGCGGCCTCGGCGATGGCATAGGCGGACGAGCCGGCGAGCACCGGCACCCCGAGCATCCCGGTGCCGATGAGCCCGATGGCGAAGAGCCAGTAGGCGCCGTCCCCCGCCAGCGGGCGGAGGGCCTCGGCGGCCTGCTGCGCCGTCGTGATCGACGTCTTGCCGTGCGCGTGCAGGGTCGCGGCCGTGGTGAGGATGATGAAGTACATGATCGAGTTGGAGAAGAACATGCCGGTCGCGACGTCGAAGAACGAGTGGCGCAGCTCCGCGTCGGTCGCGCCCTCGCGCTCCGCGACGGTCGTGCGTCCTTTGGCGCGCTCCTCCTCCACCTCCTGACCTGCCTGCCAGAAGAAGAGGTAGGGCGAGATCGTCGTGCCGAGGATGCCGACGAAGGTCGCGAGATACGCCGCCGACCATTCGACGTGCGGCACGAGCGTCGCGCGGATGATCGCCGGCCAGTCGGGATGCGCGAGGAACGCCGTGCCGACGTAGGCGAACAGCACGAGCGTCAGCCATTTGAAGATGCGCGCGATCCGCCGGTACGACGACCAGAGGAGCAGGCTCACGATGAGCGCGGCGTACGCGGGAATCCAGTAGCGCGAGTCGATGCCGGTCACGAGCTCGGTCGCCTCGGCCATGCCGCCGAGGTCGGCGCCGATGTTCACGACGTTGGCGACCACGAGAATGGTGCACGATGACCACAGCACCCAGCGCGGATAGCGACGTCGGACCACCCCGGCGAGGCCGCGACCCGTGACCATGCCGAGCCGTGCGCACATGACCTGCGTCGCCGTCATGAGCGGGAACGAGAAGATGGCCGTCCACAGCGGCGCGTAGCCGAACCCCGCACCGGTCACGGAGTACGTCGAGATGCCGGACGGATCGTCGTCGGCGGCGCCGGTGATCAGACCGGGACCGAGATCGGCGAAGAAGTTGGCCACCTGGCGGGGCACCTTCGCGACGGTGCGCGCGCCGTTGCCGACCCCGTTCTTGAGGCGGGTACGGCGGGAAGGGCGCGTGGGCCTTCCCCCGGTCGGCGAGGCGTTGCGGCGCATGGCGGTCTCCTGCGTGATCACGGCCGTCGAGCCGAGAGCCGTTGCGCGACCGGTAGCTGCAAGGGCCCGCCTCCGCGAAGGCGGAAGCCTCTCAGCTCGTGCGTCGCATCACGGCGATCCCGGCGCACGGTCTGCTACTGTCGTCCATCCTGTGTCTCCGTGCGGCGGCCCCACCACGAGGCGCCAACGTCCAGCTTCAACGTGCGTCCGGGGCCAGAGCAAGTCAATTGGGCGTGCGCCCCGCGCGTAAGATTTCCCCTGCGCCTTTCGTCTCGCTCCGGGGCGCCCGGGCCGGCGACGGTGCGACGGGCAAGGAGGGACACGATGCGAGAACGAGTCATGGTGATCGGCATGGCACTGTTCGCCGCGGGCTACGCCTGCGGGAGCGGGGGCGGCGCGATGTCGAGCGCGGCGCAGACGCTCTTCGAGCTGAACGGCGGATCCTTGTCGGACCAGCTCCGCGAGGCCGGTCCGCCGCCAATCAGCGCCGGCTTCGGGATCGCCGAGCGCACCCCCGAGGACGGGACCCGGCACTGTACGCTCACCGTTGCCAACGACAACCGCGCCAGCCGCGAGGACACGGTCGCCCTCTACGCCCAGACCGACGGCCATGGAGCGATCGGCGGCGTCTGGGGCGCAAACGTGCTGGCCTACGCCCACAGCGACATGACCTCGGGCGTCGTCCAGGGCCTCGAGGTGGACGTCGGCAACCTCGGCGCCGAGGTGCCCGTCAGCGGCATCAACGTGTTCGCGATCGGACCGCGTCCGTCCGACGTGGCCCTCGGCATCCTGAGCGGCGATGCCGCCGGCGCCGGCGGCTTCAAGGAGGGCATCGCCTTTCGCTCCGCCGCCTCCGGGGTCGCCGTGACCGAGGCGCTGATGCGGGTGCAGCCGGGCTTCGGCACCGTCGCGACCGGCATCGATCTGCGCGAGGCGCGCTTCACCGGCGATGCCTTCGCGAGCCCCGGCTTCGCCGTCGACGCCCAGGGTGCGATCACCTCGCGGGTGCTCGCGACCGGTGCGATCGCGTTCGCGTGTCTCGACGGCGACGGGCGGCTCTTCGCCAGCCGCACCCCCTGCGGCGGCTCCTAACGCACCTGCGCGGTTCGGCGCCGAAGCGAGGCTGTCCGGAGCCGTCAGGCGCCGTCAGCCTTGACTCTCCGGGGGTGCGGGGAGATGCTCCAGCCCCCGTCATGGCGCGTATCGGTCTCGTCCTCGGTGCAGGCGGTGCCACCGGGCATGCCTTCCACATCGGTGTCCTCGCAGCCCTCGAGGAAGCGACGGGCTGGGATCCGCGCGAGGCCGAGATCATCGTCGGTACCTCGGCGGGCTCGATCATCGGCGCGCTGCTGCGTGCCGGCCTCGCACCGCGCGATCTCGCGGCCCGCGCCCTCGGACGCCCGCTGTCCCCGGAGGGTGAGCGCGTCGCCGCCGTCCTCGGCCGGCCGACGTCTGCCCCGCCTCCGGACCGGGCCGGACTCTCCGCGTTCTTCATGGCGGCGCCGGAGCTCGTCCTGCGCATGGCGCGCCGACCCTGGGACGCCCGGCTCGGCGCGCTCGTCGCGGCCGCGCTGCCGCCCGGGCGGGTGTCGACCGATCATCTGGTCGGCGGGATCCGGCGCGCGTTCCCCGCGGAGTGGCCGGCGCGCCGGCTCTGGGTCACCGCGGTCCGTCTCGACGACGGCCGGCGCGTGGTGCTCGGCCGCGACCCGCAGACGAGCCCCGACGTCGCGACGGCGGTGGCCGCGTCGTGCGCCGTGCCGGGCTACTACCAGCCGGTCACGATCGACGGCGTGCGCCATGTCGACGGAGGGGTGCACTCGCCGACCAACGCCGATCTGCTCGCGGATCAAGATCTCGACCTCGTCATCGTGAGCTCGCCGATGTCGGCCGCGATCGAGATCGTCCGGCCGAGCATCGATCTGCCGGTACGCGGTTTCTGCCACACCCTCCTGCGCCGCGAGATCGCCGTGCTGCGCCACGCGCACACCTCGACGCTCGCATTCGAGCCGAGCCGTGCCGACCGGCGGGTGATGGGCGTGGGGACGCTCGACACCGCGCGCCGTCACGCCGTGATCCAGCAGGCGCGGGAGTCGGCGCTGGGCCGTCTGGCGCACCGCGACCTGCGTTACCGGCTCGACGCCCTCGGTACGGTCGCGCGGCCGCGCCGCGTGCCGACGCGTCAGCGCCCCGAGCCGGTCTCGCGGATCGCCGAGCTCGGCGTGCCGGTGCATTTCATCGACTACGGCGGCAACGGTCCGACGATGGTGCTCGTGCACGGCCTCGGCGGCGCGCACGTCAACTGGATGGCTGTCGGCAGCGAGCTCACGCGCCATGCGCGGGTGCTCGCACTCGATCTCGCCGGGTTCGGCCGTACGCCGACCGAGGGACGGTCCGCGTCGATCCATGCCAACCGCGCGTTGCTCTCGCGCTTCATCACCAAGGTCGCTGGCGGGCCCGTCATTCTCATGGGCAACTCGATGGGCGGCCTGATCTCGCTGATGCAGGCGTCGGAGGAGCCCGCGAGCGTCGCGGGCCTCGTGCTGGTCGACGCCGCGCTGCCGCCGCCGCGCTCCACCTCGTCGGATCTGCTCGGCGGGCTCGCGTTCGCCGCGTCGTTCCTCCCCGGCGTCGGCGAGCTGGTGGTGCACGGCCGCAAGGTACTCTTCGGCCCCGAGGGCTCGGTGCGCCACACGCTCGAGCTCTGCTGCGTCGACGTCTCCCGCATCGCGCCCGAGATCATGCAGGCGACGATGGCGCTCTCACGCGAGCGTCTCCACGTCGCCGGCGGCAACGCCGCCTTCCTCGAGGCCGCGCGCTCTCTCGTCGCGTTTCTCGCGCGGCGCCGCGCGTTCCAGGGGATGGTACGGGCGATCACGGCTCCCACGCTCGTGCTGCACGGGGCCGAGGATCGTCTCGTGCCGCTGGCCTCGGCGCGGGCGCTGCTGCAGCTCCGGCCGGAATGGCCGCTGCACGTCTTTCCCGACATCGGTCACGTGCCGCAGTTGGAGGATCCCGCAGGGTTCATGTCTGCCGTCGAGCGCTGGCTCGACGGTGAGGGCTACGCCGCCGTGCAGGCCTCGCGCCGCGCGACCGGCGCCTAGTCCCAGGAGGGCGACATGCGCAAACGCGCGTACGATCGGCTGACCTTTCTCGACACCTCGTTCCTCCTCACCGAAGGCCCGACGACCCACATGCACATCGCCGGCACCGCCACCTACGAGGCGGGACCGCTCAAGACGGCGGATGGCGGGATCGACATCGACAAGATCCGCGCCTACGTCGAGTCGCGTCTCGACCGGCTGCCGCGCTATCGCCAGGTCCTGAGCTACGTGCCGATCGAGAACCACCCCGTGTGGGTGGACGACCAGCACTTCAACATCCACTACCACGTGCGTCACACTGCGCTGCCGCGTCCGGGCGACGCGCGCCAGCTGAAGCGCCTCTCCGGCCGCATCGTCTCGCAGCAGCTCGATCGCTCGAAGCCGCTCTGGGAGATGTGGGTCGTCGAGGGTCTCGAGAACGGCGAGCACTTCGCGCTCATCACCAAGGTCCATCACTGCATGATCGACGGCATGTCGAGCGTCGATCTGCTGAACGTTCTGCTCGCGCCGAAGCCACGCGATCTCATCGAGGCGCCGGCGCGCTGGATCCCGCGGCCGGTCCCGACGGGATGGGAGCTGCTGCAGTCGGAGACCTGGCGCCGCGTGCGGGCGCCCCTCGATGGGCTGCAGAACGTGCGGGAGATCGTCCGTGGCATCGGCGATCCCCGCTCCGACCTGCGCTCGATGCTGCGCGCCGTGCGCGACACGCTGCGGACGACCTTCCGCGCGGTTTCCGACACGCCGCTCAACCGGCCGATCGGTCCGCACCGCCGCTTCGATTGGCTGGCGATGGATCTCGAGGAGGTGAAGGCCGTCAAGAACAAGCTCGGCGGCTCGCTGAACGACATCGTCCTCACGACGGTGACCGGTGCAGTGCAGCGCTTCCTCGAAGGGCGCCGGGTCAACGTCGACTTCCTCGACTTCCGCGTCATGGCGCCGGTCAGCGTGCGCACCGAGGAGGAGCGCGGCACGCTCGGCAATCGCGTCTCGGCGTGGATGATCGACCTCCCGCTCAGCGAACGCGATCCGATCAAGCGGCTCGCCAAGATCCGCGAGGCCACCGAACGGCTGAAGGACACCAAGCAGGCCATGGGGGCCGAGATGCTGACGCGTGTCGGTGAGTGGACGCCCACGACGCTGCTCTCGCTCGGCGCCCGCATGGTCACGCGCGCCCTGCCATTCAACCTGGTGGTCACGAACGTCCCCGGGCCGCAGGTGCCGCTGTATCTGCTCGGCGCCAAGATGCTCGACAACTACCCGTTCGTGCCGCTGACCGACTTCCTCGGACTCGGGATCGCGCTCTTCAGCTACGCCGGCCAGCTGTGCTGGGGCTTCGCCGCCGACTGGGACCTGCTCCCCGACCTGCGCGACTTCGTCGTCGCCGTCGAGGACGCGTTCCGCCAGTTGCGGGAGAAAGCCGGGCTACAGGAGGGCGAGGCGGCGCGGCCGCTGCCGAAGCTCGAGGTTGCGGTGCCGATCCCGCGCGGCGCCCGCACCTGACGTCAGTGCTCGCGGCTTTCGAGCTGTAGCGTGACGAGCCTGGCGATGACCGTCGCCGGGTAGAGCTGCCCGATCACTGCCTCGAAGTTGGCGAGGCTGCGCGCCCAGGGGTGGACCGGCACGATGTCGCCGTAGCCCGTCGAGGTGAGGGTAGTGAGGCTGAAGTACGTCGTCGCGCCCACCATGGCGGCGTCGGTGCCGGGCGCCATCCCGGTGAAGGCGTGTGCGGTGACGAAGTCGATCAAGCGGTAGAACTCGGCGAACATCGAGGCGACCGCCAGATAGAGGATGATCGCGCCCTGGATGCGGAAGATTGTGACCCGCCCGGGTCCGAAGACGACCCGCAGCACGATCGCGCACACCAGCGACCACGCGACGACGCCGGTCATCGCCGCGAGCCAGGCGGTGAGCGCCGAGTGTTGCTGCTCGTGCGCCCCGGTTGCGATCCAGCTCAGCACGATCGCCACGAAGATCGTGCGGAGCGCGCGGCGATTGGGCGAGACGATGACGATGACCGTCAGGGTGATCAACGTGACGATGCCGATCACGAACCACGGGATCGCGTACCCGGTGGCGGCCATCGGGGTCGCGACGAAGATGACGAAGATCTGCGTCAGCAGGAGCGCCGTGAGGCTCGGCTCGCGCAGCCGGTCCGGCGAGAGACGAATGTTGCGCACTGCGCGTGCTGTAGCGGCACGCGCGCTAGCGCGCAATTCCTCGCGTGGACGCGTAGCGCGCGACGACCTCGGGGGGCGTCCCGGGACCCGGGAGGGCGACGAGCCTGCGCGGGTCGAGCGGGTGCCCGGCGGCGTCGGCCGGAAGAAGCTGAGCGACGGCGGCACCGCCCTGGCGCTCGCGGACGATCAACGGCTCCTTGCCGGCGCCGTACACCCACTTGTCGCCCCAGAGGCGCAACGCGGTGAGCACGGCCCAGAGATCGCGGCCCTTCTCCGTCAGGCGATACTCGGTGCCGCGGCGTGGCGGCTCCTTCGGCTGCTTCACGAGGATGCCCTCGGCGACGAGTCGCCGCAGACGGTCGGTCAGGATGTTGCGGGCGATGCCGAGGTGGTCGTGGAACTGCGAGAAACGTCGGACGCCGAGAAACGCCTCGCGGATGACGAGCAGCGTCCACCAGTCGCCGACCAGGTCGAGCGTGCGGGCGATGGAGCAGGGCATGTCGTCGAAGCGCTTCCGGGACACGAGCGGACCCTACCACAAGTTGGTTGCGTCACGAAACCATTGTGGTACCGTCTCGCGGAACCAATTCGAGGAGGTGGACCATGGCTCCCGAGACCACGACCGAGTGGCGGAAGACCGCCTGCATCCTGTGCAGCCTCAACTGCGGCCTCGAGGTGCAGGTGGGCGGGCCGGACGGCCGCCATCTGGTGAAGATCAAGGGTGACCGCGAGCACCCCATCTCGCAGGGCTACCTCTGCGAGAAGGCGCAGCGGCTCGACTACTACCAGACGGCCGGCGACCGGCTCGACACGCCGCTGCGGCGCCGGCCGGACGGCAGCTTCGAGCCGATCGACTGGGACACGGCGATCCGCGAGGTCGCGGCCAGGTTCCTCGACATCAAGGCGCGCTATGGCGGCGACAAGGTCCTCTATTACGGCGGCGGCGGGCAGGGGAACCATCTCGGCGGCTCCTACGGTTCCGCGACGCTCGCCGCGATCGGCAATCGGTATCGCTCGAACGCGTTGGCGCAGGAGAAGACCGGCGAGTTCTGGGTGAACGGCCGCATGATCGGCGCCGGCACGCACGGCGACTACGACCACTGCGAGGTCGCCGTCTTCATCGGCAAGAACCCGTGGCAATCACACGGCTTCGCGCGGGCACGCGCGTGCATCCGCGAGATCGTGAAAGACCCGAAGCGCTCGATGGTCGTCATCGACCCGCGCCGCAGCGAGACGGCCGAGAAGGCCGACTTCCATCTCGCGATCAAGCCCGGAACCGACGCGTGGTGCCTGGCGGCACTCGTCGCGATCCTCGTACAGGAGAATCTCGCGCGCGGCGACTGGCTCGCCGAGCACTCGACCGGCTTCGAGGAGATCGCGCCGCGTTTCCGGGCGATCGACGTGCCGGCCTACGCCGCCGCGTGCGGCATCGAAGAGGACCTGCTCCGCCGGGTGGCGCGGCGTATCGCCGGGGCGGAGAGCGTGTCGGTGTACGAGGACCTCGGCATGCAGATGTCGGTGCACTCGACACTCGGTAGCTACCTGCAGCGCCTCATCTGGCTGCTCACCGGCAATTTCGGCCGCAAGGGCACCAACTACGCGCAGCTGCCGTTCGTCTCGCTGACCGGTGCCAGCAAGGCGGAGCGGGGCAAAGGCGAGGAGCGCGCCAAGGTCAGTCCCGTCGTCGGCGCCAAGATCATCACCGGCCTCATCCCGTGCAACGTCATGGCCGAGGAGATCCTCGCGGATCACCCGAACCGCTACCGCGCCATGCTGATCGAGAGCGGCAACCCGCTGCACTCGGTCGCCGACAGCCAGCGCATGCGCGAGGCGATGCGCCAGCTCGAGCTGCTGGTGGTGATCGACGTGGCCCTCAGCGAGAGCGCCCGCGAAGCGCACTACGTGCTGCCGGCGTCGAGCCAGTTCGAGAAGGTCGAGGCGACGTACTTCAACCTCGAGTTCCCGCGCAACGCCTTCCACCTGCGCCATCCCGTGATGGATCCCTTGCCGGGCACGCTCGCCGAGCCGGAGATCCACGCCCGCCTGGTCGAGGCCATGGGCGAGCTGACCGACGCCGACTACGCGCCGCTGCGCGAGGCGGCCGCGGTCGACCGCGCCACCTTCGCCGGGGCGTTCCTGCAGGCGATGGCGACCAATCCCCGCGTGCTGAAGTACGCCCCGGTCGTCCTCTACCGCACCCTCGGCGAGACGCTGCCGCAGGAGGTCGCCGGCGGCGCCGTGTACTGGGCGTTCGCGCATCAGTTCGTGCAGGCGAATCCCGTGGCCGCGGCGCGCGCCGGTTTCGGCGGCGACAATCCGTTCGTCGCCGGCGAGAGGCTCTTCGACACCATCCTCTCGAGCAAGACGGGGGTGGTCTTCTCCGACGAGGACTACGACGCCACCTGGTCGCGCGTGCGCATGGCCGAGCATCGGGTCAATCTCGCGATCCCCGAGCTCTTCGGAGAGCTCGATAAGCTCGCCGCGGGGCCGCGTCCACGTGACCGCGAGTTCCCCTTCATCCTCTCCGCGGGGGAGCGCCGCTCCGACACCACCAACACGATCATCCGCAACCCCGCCTCGCTCGTGAAGGAGCGTGCCGGGACCTTGCGCATGAGCGCCGACGACGCGAGCCGGCTCGGCCTCGCCGACGGCGACCGCGTGCGCGTGAAGACGCGGCGCGGAAGCGCGGAGGTCCCGGTCGAGGTGACCGCGATGATGCAGACGGGGCACATCTCGCTGCCGAACGGGCAGGGGATGGACTACGAGCCACGGGACGGCGGCGCGCGGCGCGTCGGGGTCGCCCCGAACGAGCTCACGGGATCGGCCGAGCGCGATTTCCTCGCCGGGACACCGTGGCACAAGCACGTGCCGGCGCAGGTGGAGCGGATCGGCTGAGCAAGACCCGGGCGAGGTCGCGCGCGGCCTCGCCCTGAGCCGACGCCCGTCAGGGCGTCGGCGTGTCGTCCGGTGTCGGCGTTTCCTCGGGGGTCGGCGTCTCGTCCGGCGTCCCCGTGTCGTCCGGCGTCGGCGTGTCGCTCGGCGTGGCCGTCTCGTCCGGCGTTCCCGTGTCGTCTGGCGTCGCGATCTCGGTCGGCGTGTCCGTCGGGAGCGGCGTGTCCGTCGGCGTCACGGTCGGCAGCGGCGTATCCGTCGGGGTGACGGTCGGCAGCGGTGTATCCGCCGGCGTCACGGTCGGCAGCGGTGTGTCCGTCGGGGTGACCGTCGGCGTCTCGTTGGGCGTCACGGT
>Ga0157379_10001330_pt1 | contig 20157 bp, 23 predicted proteins | sample S25metaG_FD_121802 | JGI IMG/M metagenome (GOLD analysis project Ga0157379, IMG submission 121802) | Switchgrass rhizosphere microbial communities from Kellogg Biological Station, Michigan, USA - S2-5 metaG | ecosystem: Host-associated > Plants > Roots > Rhizosphere > Soil | place: USA... | reverse complement strand
GGAGGGGAGGGAAATAAAAAAATTTATATATAAATCTAGGTCGAGTTTTTGTGCGAAGCAATAACCCTGACAAGTCCGGCCGGCGGAGGGCTATCCTTATCTTAAACGATGCACTAGTATAGGGAGATGAAAGATTTTGATATGATTGTTAATGTAAAGAGTTTAAATTCAGTTCGCATATTGATAGGTCCTATAGCGACCCCTCCCTATCTTGTTTTACATTGTGTTAATAGAATTGTTTTCAGAGAAATAAATATATTGAGTGAGGCTTTACATCTTAGGCATTTTAGTTCTAAAACCTCTAGTGGTGTAAATGACTTTGATAGTTCTATAATCTCTCCCTATGTCGATAGGTTAGATAGTTATATTTTGACTTTCCCTATACATCTTCTATATAATTATACGGGTAATTTACGACATTTGCCTAATAAGGTTTTCGTTCATTTGGTTTAAAATCCTATTTTTTTAGTTATGATGTACAGTTTAGTATTACAGGTGATGATTTCGAGCAAAAGAGAGATAAGGTGGCTGCGGCTGTAAAAAAATTCTTGGACGGCTTGGATGACGAAACCATCTATAAATGTAAGCTGGAGGGTATTACCGATGAGGGTGATATTAAATCCCCTGCTGAAGGCGGGTTCTGTATTAGTAAACACACTAGAGTGGAGTTTTGTTATGAAGATTAAAAATACCATTAAACAGTCTTCTTTCAAATATATAAATCTTGAGTTTTAATTGAGTTTTATCTTATAAGGTATGGCTTAGGATTGATGTCATTGAAGCTAGGATTCAGCGGATGCTATGGAAATGCTGAATAAGATGCATGAAAGAGAGCTGTTGAGGGATGCCAGAATGCAAGGTGTTCTAAAACGTTTAAATAATGTACCCGTTACGGAGTTCTATAATAGATGGTTACATCTAGTAGGGATAATTGGCTCGTATGATGTTGATATGAAGAATGGTTACCTGGTTCGACAAACTAGTGGGGGTGGGTTTAAGGTGGTGGTGGAGGCTGAAAAGGATGCTGAGACTGCCTCTTGAGTTGATAAATGAGTGGATAAGGATAGCGATCTGTAAGGATGTTTGACGGTGGGTTAGATATTTATTACATTTACGATAGCTATGAGAAATTTGAAATACGTTATAAAACAGAGTTCTGAGAGGCTGAGGCTAAAGAATACGAGTACGATAATAAATTCGGGACAGCGGATATTGAAACTTATCCTTCTAAGGAAAAAGGCAAGGAGGGGTAGTAGGTTCCCTACGCTGCTTTATGGATTATAAGAAGCAGGTTAAAATGTTCTATATCCGAAAAGGAGATACAGAGCATATGGTCGTGGTTAGAATGATTGAAGAAACTTCTGGTAGAAAGACATAATGGTTGTACCTTCTATGTTCATAATCAGGCAAGGTTTGATAGCAGGTTTCTACTCGCGGCTTTAGGTGTTATGAAGGGTGTGAATGTAAGATTGTGGGGGAGGGATATGAATGAGATTTTTAAAATAAGGGTAAGCAAGAAGATAGGTAAGAAATCTGTGAATGTGGTATTCCTTGATAGTTTTTATCTATTACCGTTTAAACTTGATACTCTGGGTATTAAGTTTAACACTGATACGAAGAAGAGCGTGTTTCCTTACAAATTTGTTAATAAGCATAATCTGTTTTATAAAGGGGAGGAGCCTGCTATTGAATTCTTCGATGGGAAAATAGATGAGATGGGCTATAGAGATCTATGCCAATGTGGCGTGTGAGATATTGAGCAAGAATGCCTAAAATACCTAAGATGTGACTTAGAGTGTCTATTTCAGGTAATGCATAGCTATAATCAAGCGATATACAGCGATTTTCTTGTAAATGCTGTTAAACTATCTTCTTATTCTGCCCTATCTAAAAGGGTTTATACTACTAATTTTTATAAAGATGTTGATGCCAAAATACCGGTAATAAGCGGTCATCTAGAGGATTGAATTAGAAGAGCCTACAAAGGGGGTGTTGTAGATGTGTTACAACACATAGTAGGAGGGGCTATTAAATACGATTCCAATAGTCATTATCTGGCTGCTATGCTTAACCCAATGCCGGTAGGAACTCCTAGAATGAGATTGTAAAGCCCTAAGAAATATATTCGGATTCTGTTATGTTAAGGTAACCGCTCCTTCGAAAAATGTGCTATTATGTCCTATTCTTCCTACCTGAGATGAAAATGGTGATTTACATTGTCCTAGAGGAACATGAAGAGATACTTACTTTAGTGAGGAGCTTAAGTACGCAGTTGAGCAAGGTTATACTGTAAAGGTTTTGTCAGCAGTCATATTTGACAAAGGAGAAGGGCTCTTTGATCGCTTTATTAAAGAGATGTATAAAAGAAAGGCTGATGCCAAGGAACGTGGTGTTGAGGAGTTCCTATATAAACTACTACAAAATTCTCTCTTCAATAAAGCCGGTCAAAAGGAAATTATCCACAGCTTTAAACTGATAGATAACGATAAAGTTAAGAACTTCGAGCTTAAGAATAAAACTGATCTAATACATGAGTTTGGTAATAAGAGCCTTATAAGAACTCAGGGAAAATAGAGGCCGAGTTAAAGGGTATTATCAGTAAAGCTAAGCCAATACAGGAAAGCCTTTATGATGATGAGATTGAAGAGGGTGGTAAGGAGTCACTAGATCTCGTGATGCCTCCGCTAAAAGAAGCGGGGTTAAGTCATCTGTATCTATCGCTGCTGCTATAACAGCTTATGCGCGTGTTAATATGAATCGATATAAAAACATTAAAGGGAATAAATACTTAGGGGGGGGGTGATACTGATTCTACAATAATGGAAAAGGAACTAAGTAAGGAGCTTGTAGGTAAAGGGCTGGGGATGATGAAAGAAGAGTGCCGTATTAATATTGGACTATTTGCTGATAAGAAGCTATACTTAATACAGGATAATAAAGGCCAAACCGTTATTAAATCTCGCGGGGTGGGTAGAGAGATAGGCGGTAATGATATACTTAGCTATCGCGATTTTCTAAAACTATTTAAGGGTGAAGTGTTAAATATAATGAAGAACAAGTTCATTGTAAAGATGGATGGGATTTACATCCTCCCTCAACGTGTTATCGTTAGAATAAGGGAGAATAGGCTCTTAAAGATTAAAGAGGAGCTGAAAGATATTATTGATAATGTTAAGCACCCTCTGTATAGATTGGCCAGAGATCGAGGCGGTTAACTTAACCGTCTTAATGGTCCGCTATTTAAGACCTTTAGGTTTAAGAGTCGTTACTTATGACATCATCATGCTATGCCATAAACTAGTGTCGTTCCAGAAAATGGGTGCGGTGCATCCTCTCATATTATTTATCATATATGTGACAAATGGAGGAATATCTTTAGATAACCTCCAATGATGAAGGCGAGTGGATGCTGGCCTAGCCTTATTTATTATCTATATACTTCCTGGTTCCGGAGTTAATATTAATGCCAAGGAGTTTAACTGCAAGGTTTATTATGGATTAATTACTTATACCATATACATAACAGCTAACGGATTATGTTTAAATTATCAACAATTCCAAAGCAAGATTTATGTGGGTATAGCGCCTTACACTTATTATATTACTGCGCAAGCGACAAACGGTCGTGGGTTAGATTATCTGCTGTTTAAGGCCAAGATTCACTATCCCCTCCGGGGATCAGGTTTAAGCGTTTATGTTTTATATGTTACCACAGCTTCGCAGGCCTGCCGCACGAGATATGTGTGTAGACTATCAACAATTTAAAACCAAAATATATGCAGGTTTAATTATTTATATTTTATATGCAACACCTTCCTAAAGTTTGTTTAGTAAGCCTATATGATTCTACTTTCCTCTCCATCAACAATGTTGATACATCGCTAGCGCAAGCATTGTGCGAATGTAATACGCAGCAACCAAGTTGCACGACTTCAAACAGTCCTCTCACGTCGACCGGCATCTCACTTCCACTTACATTCAACTTCCTCTCATCCACTTACTTCAGATGTAAAGGGTAACAGGTATAAGGTGAGCGGCGACAAGCTTTGCGATAATTATAAAGATTTCGACTACGATCAGGGAGACGACGTGGAGTGAGTGTCCAGCTTCGCAGGCAATAGGAGATTTGTGATGATTAGATCCTCTGCCTTCATTCAAGACCAATACAGGTCTTGAATGAAGGAAAGCCACACCTCCTTTTATAGATATTTTAATACAGGATGACGACGTTAAACGTCTTTATGAAGGTAATGAATTTATAGTAATCAATGCATATAATAATAAGAGCACAAAGGAAGAGATAAATTTATATAAGTGAAAAGAGGAAATGGTAAGTAACTTTTCTAGGCTTTCGGTAATTTTAACTTTAGACGGTCCGCTAGGTCTAAAGAACGAAAAAATATCTAATGCTTTTGTGTTTTGATACTTAACAAAAGGATATGGCTTACCAGATGAGTTGAATATCTGCTGGTTGACTGATAAGAATACATGACTAATTCGAAGAAAGACTGTATATGAGAAAGAGCTACTGAAGTTATACAGAGGTCAGTCTTGTAATAATAAAAATATTCACAATCACGACCAATACAATACATACACGTTATCCTGCGCAGCCGCGGTTGCGGCGTGCTGGACTGCCCCTCCCCCCCCCCCTCCGTAAGAGGGGCTGGATGATTGTAACTTCGGTGAAGTAAAAAAATCTAAAAGATCCGGCGGGTAACGGGATCTAGCTATTCTAATAAACGTACAAAACAGAGCCCTTTAGCCGTCAATGAAGGTGGTGGATTAACCACGCCTCCTATATATATTTATATATATATATAAAATTAGATTACGTGGCAAAAATATTATTCAAATTCAATGCGTAAACTAAGTAGGCAACATACTTCTCGCAATGCTTGTGCTAGCGAAGCTCACCACGGTGGCTCATCCCTACAAAAATTAATTTTCAAGGAAATTTTAGAAAAGGAAGGGATTTCTATCCCTGGCGGGATCCCTCTCAGGGATCCTGAAGGATCCCCTCGGGGATAGATCACAATATTGAAAAATATAATGCTTTAACCCCTTTTAAGCGTAGTTCTGAAATAAATTTATCACATCTATGTTTAACTAAATCCCTGTTATATAGTTTAGACAAAGCAGAGGAGTGTTTAAGTAAACTATCTTCAGATAATTTAGTAAAAATATTTCGACCCTCTGGGTTGAAATCAACCTTCGGTCGATTTCTTTTGAATAAGTTAATAGGACGGAGCCCAGACAAATTTAAATTAACAGCCAAATTAGGACGCGACTGGGCTAATATATTAAACACAGCACCTTAAATTGAAAGAGCCTTATATTAAGAAAAGAGTTTATATGGATGACGGCTATGGAGTATATTCTACAGATGTAAGTTTTAGTGAAATAAATTTCTCTTCTTATCGTTCCAGTCGCGCCAGCGCGACAGGAAAAATTTTCCAGCACGAGCAAAAGCTCTGCGCAGGATAACATATTTAGATTGAGCAAAATTTACTGATGCTTACAAGGTAGGTATGTAAACGATTGTTTTACATTCGTAGAGAAGGCCAAAGCTCAATCTTTATTTGAAGACTTGCTGTGTGGTTGTTATATGGTTTATAATATATTGACGCTGATTTTAAATCAGCGTCAATATATTAGTTAGAAATACCTCAATTAAAATACCTCAATTAAAATACCTCAATAAAAATACTTTATTTATTTCTTAGGGCCGTAAACGGCCTAGAAAATAAATATTATTAATATTAGAACTCATACTTGACCTTGGCTCTTGCTTGACCAGGCTCTTGAGTAGGCTCTAGAGGAGGATAAAATAAAAGAAAATAAAATAGGAAAAGAAGGAGGGAGAAATAAATAAAATAAAAGAGGAAAATAAGGAGGGAGAAATAAATAAAAGAAAAGAGGAATAGAAAATAAAAAAGGAAAGAGAAATAAAAGAGGAATAGAAAAGAGGAATAAAAAAGAGAAGAGAAGAATAATAAAAGAGGAATAGAAAAGAGGAGAAGAAGAAGAAGAAGCAAATTCATTTACGGCTCTTCGTAAATAAAGGAGTTAGGGTATATTGAAGCAAATTCATTTACGGCCTTCGTATATAAATAGATTATACATCAGCCTTATGTTAAATTAAACCGTGCACGGCCTCTTGAAAAAGAAATTTTATGGAGTTTATGGAGTTTATGGAGTTGACGCAAAATTTAATATTCGTATTAATTTATTATAAAGCTTTATTTGGTCGCTTAATGCACTTTCCAAATAAAGCTTTTTACCTTAGGTCTTAACAGGTAGTTTCTTATTTATATACCTTACGCAAAAAGATTTGCCATCCAATAAAGCTTTATTAGGACGCTTAATGCACTTTATTTATTCCCTAAGCCGCGCAGCGGGCCTTGAAACCTCGGAAACCTTACTCTAATTTTATAAAAACCTTACTCGAATTTTATAAAAATACTTAAAAATACTTAAAATTAAAAACACTTAAATTATATAACAAGTGAAAAAAAAAGTAAAGATATTTTCTTATTTTTATTCTTGACCTGTTCCCCCCCCCGTTAGCCTTGAAGGTTTAGGTTTTTCTTTCGCTAAGGAACGTTTGTTTTAAAAGTGTACTCTTGACAGGAAAATATAAGATTTACTGATATCACAGTAAATATCTTTATTAATGTTTACTAATTACAGTAAACATTAATAAGCATTTTTATTAATATATACTAGAGCTCTAATATTTATAATATAAATCTATGTGGGTTTATAATCTTATGATTAGGGCGCGTGGAAGTATTAGCGCGTGGAAGTATTAAATACCTCGTCGATGCTACTCGACGAAGTATTTTAATTATTAATAATAATACATGAGATTAGGGCGCTGAGGAGTAAAATACTTTTTAATAAAGTATTTTAATAATACACAAGATTGAAGAGGGTGGGCCTAAATACTTTATTAAAATACTTCCTAATTAATAAAGTATTTGGAGAATTTCAGTTCGAGTTCGTATTCCTAATCTTCGTACTGGAGTTCTACGTTAACATATTTTCCTTGTATCCCTCCACTTTTAACTTAATAAAATTTTTAGTTAAAATTGGAATTCCTTAGGCAAGGCACATTTTTTATGTATTATACTTTAACACTTCTTTTGGGCGATGATATAGCTCATGCTTTTAATCCCGAGGACGACAATCAATTAGAAGAACAAGAAGAACAAGAAGCGGATAGAGAAGAAAGAGATGCGCAGATACAAGATGCCCCTCAATTACTTGATCGAGCTGAAACCCCAGGGTCTCAAGATACTGGCTACGTAACCAACCCTGATCGCGAATATTTAGAACAGGGTGCGGCGGCGATGATGGATTATCCTTTCAGGGATTTGCCAGATGATCAATTACAGAGGTATATAGCCGATTTAAGGGACATGCGAGAAGATATGGCTCATGAGGATGTATGACGAGTTAAGACAAGAAGTTGACGAGCGTATCGACGAACTAGATAATGAAGCTGCTCGTCGAGGTATTACCACCGAACAACAGAATAATACCTCGGAACAACGAAATAATATCTCGGTACAACAGTATAATACCAATAATAATAATAATAGCATTAGCAATAATAATTCCAGTAATATTAGCAATAACAATAACAATAACAATTAATTTTAAGAGCTTCGCCTTGAAATTATTTATTATTGGTTTATTAAGCGTAAGCTTCGCACGCGGGGGGGGGGGATCTTTGTATGTTTTGCCTCTTTTGTTTATGCTTTGAAGAAACATTTAAAAGGGATTAGACCTTTGCATAAGTAATGTGCCTACTTAAACTTTAGCTGTATTTTTTGATAGATTCATTAAGAATGTTTTCGCTAAATTGGGGGGGGGGTAGTATGGTACTTATATTAATCCATTATTTTTATAAGCAGGCTCAAATCCTGTTGCCTCCTTCTTAGGTAATATTAAATTTAGGTATAGGTTTCTTTAGGTATAGGTTTCTATAGTTTATTTAAACGTTTATTTAAACGTTCATTGTTACCTAAAACTTTATTTTTTATACTATTCAGATAGATTTACCTTTACCTTAACCCAAACATAACCCTAACATAAAACTTTATTTGGATGCTTAATACACTTTCCAAATAAAGCTTTATTTCATATATTTTCCTAAAAACAGTATTACCTTAGCTCCTTATTTATTACCTTAGCTCCTTATTTATTACCTAGACCACGGCCACGGCCTTATAAATAAATAAATTTTAGCCTTTAAAAGTGACAGTAGGTAAAATAAACTTAAAAGGGGGTGATCTCATTTGTTATAAATTCCTTAGAAGAGTATTCCTCTATAAAGGACATGATTTATAACCATGAGAAATTCCGTTATAAGGATATAATCCATCATAGCAGGTAAGCTATAAATGAATGGCATCATGGTAACGTAGGCACCGATCCTGTTCTCTATATGAGACAGAAAGGAGCCGTGGGACTGCGACAAAGTTTTTAATATAAACCTGACAAGGTTTATTGCTTCGCATAAAAACGTATAAAAATAGATTTTTATTTGTTTCCGAAGGAAGGCGTTGCCGCAGATTAATGTCTAGTAGAAAGAAGATAAGTAATGGATAGGTTATAACATTTACTTAACTAATAAAATACTCCGCAAGCATTATCTGTTTTTTAAGATAATCTTTATTGACCTTCCAGTTAAAATCAGGTAGTTTAGGAATTTCAAGTGTTTCTAGCATCCCGTTGGATGTTTGTATTTGAAAAATAGCCAATCTCTTACCATCATTAGAGATTTGTATATCAACACCATATGATTTTATTTGAGATAATAAACATCTATCTAATTCAACTAAATAGTTCTGCTCGAAATAAAGTTGTGAGAATGCTTTTCTCACTAATTTATCCATTAGATCCATCTGATCATTCACAGAAGCGAAACAATCGTGAATAGTATATAAATTAACCCCAAGCTTTCTTAACTCGGGATTAGAAATTATAAGCTTTATAAGATAATGAATATTTGCTGCGTCCATAGAGTGAATGAAATTAGCCATTAAACTTCTATTGATAACTTTATAGTGAGAATTCTCTGTAGGGATTCTTATAGTTACAGGTTTAGAGTTCTTTAGAAAGGATGTTTTAACCCTTTTAGTAGTGGTGGCAAGACTACTTACTCAAATAGTCCTACCAGCTGGCGTGATTCAGAAGATAGGTTTGTTAAGTTTTGCTAATACTTTTAATACCCAGCGAAGTAGTCTTTAAGCGGTTGAATAGGCGGCATCAAACCCTTCACAGTATGATAAACAATAGAACCCAATTTACCAGCATCTTTACCTGTTATGATCAGCTCTTTACCGTCAATGGTTAACTCTGCAGGAACTAAGAAGAATCTAAGCTTTTTAGCACCATTCTCTTCAACGAAAGACTTTTGGAACTTATCTGTTATTTTCTCGGAAAGGCTTTCTAGACCAATGTTATAAGGTATGGTCATTACAGGTAATTTAACTAAACTACGATCTATCTTTATTTTTAGAAGTTTTTCTCTTACATCGTGATCAGGAAATTCTGCTATGACCTTTGACACCATTTCAGCACAGTGGGAGTAAAAATCTTTAAGTTCCCCACCTGTAAGATTAACCAAGACAGCCAGCTCGATATTTGTTGTTAAGGCACTTAGATGCTGCATACCACTACAAGTAGCATCGAATAGCACAGGTTGTTTACATTGACTATAATCTCCACCATCTAAACAATGTGCTTTAAATATTGTCAGAATACAACTCATAAACTGAGCCTTTTCCTTTGCATTAGATAGATAAACCTCATTGAATTTTTCGCGATTATTCTCATAAAGATCCACCCCTCCTTCGAGGGGCGGGGAGGATCCGCCTAGCGGGGGCCGGATCTAGTTTGATCGGAATATTTCTATGTGCTCAATCAATTCTATCATTCATGCTCAAACCCTTCACACCAAACACGTTGCATAAATAGATAAGGATGTGATTATTATTCCCACCTCTATACATTGTTCGATGGAAGCAGAGTAATAATCTTGCCAGATCGGCCCTGGTAGGTTAGATAATTCACCAAAGGATATATTCTCCCTCTAAAATCCATAAAAACAGGAAGATAAAACACCTCATCTCTAAATAATAGGGCAATATTAAGAATATTTCGATACATCCAGTAAAGTGAGTTATGCTGTTGAGTCTCGTTATTAAACATCTCATCATCACAAGGTTTATTATATCTTCCAAATATAAGGCTATCATCTTTTTCTCATTCCGCTAATAGAAAGTCTAACATCTCCCCATTAATTTCAAATTTTTGAATATTAAGATAATTAACGGCATTAATCTGATCTTCCCCAATAACACTGCGATACCGGCTTCCAAGTTCTTGATGAACTAAACCTTTACTATTAACCAACTCATTATAAAGTTCGTGGATATAACCTCCAGAGTGCAAATCCTCACCTAAATATCATTCATAGGGTTTGCACAACATCGGCAATCTTATAGGATTAAAAGCAAAGTTAGTCATAAATGTTGTAAACTCTTTCTTAATAACAACTCAATTCACCCTTTCATCACGCGATACCATGCGAGACACCTTTTCAAAGAGTTTTGGGCAACACTGCAAACATATATCTAACAGGGTTTGACCAACCTTCACCTTGTCAACAGCAGAGAGTTGTATAACCTCTTCACGTCTTTCCGGTCATATGGCTTTAACCGCTTTCGGCAATTTTTTTTGCGATCTTTCTCTTGTGTTTAAGAGTTATAAAAATAGCCTCACTAATTTTATTAATAAGATCCATCTCCTCAGCCCCTCCTGGTCCGCTAATACGAACTAAATTACTAAACACTATACTAGCCACTGTAGGGACCCAAAATATATAGAGCCATCAATAATTTCGCCCTACCACTTAATACTTTACCTGTTTTAAGACCGTCGAGTCGAGCAGTTTCAGCCTTTTTTAGAATAGCATTAACAGCCTCAATTAAGATTAGGCAAGCATTTATTAAAGAGTCCAAACATCACCAGTCACATTGTCGGTGTTCGAACCCTTCAACATCTCCCAAATAAAGTTTCTTTCATAATGTAAAGACAATAACTTTAGAGCTATTTGTCTAACCTCTGCATCTTCCCTGGATTTCACAATCTACATGGCAGCAATTAAAAAGCTAGACTGAGTATTTAACATCGACGACCTCGCGTTCTCCGCCGCAACTACGGCATTCGCCAACAAAAACTTCAGACGACCTGAAGCTTCCTCGACCGATAAACCCACCGAACTCCCCGTTGAAGGGTTGGACACCCTTTTATTTTTCAATCTAATTCTCAAAACCTCTACCAGATTCGGCCGTAACCCCTACAATGAATGTGTCTAGGCTCGGCTATGCACGAGGTTATTCGGTCGGATCCACCCTCCGGGCTACGCCGGATGGGGTGGATCTTTCGGGAACATCACTGATGTGGTGTGTTTATCGGTCTCGTCCAGTTCCACTCTCATCTTATTAATAACACCCTCACCAACTTTGCGCATTTCATCAAACTTAATAGATACTTTCTTCAATAAAAATGATACAGGTGAACGTAAGGCATACACATAAATCATCATAACCTTCTTTAAAGTATATCTAGATCGTCTTGCGAGTGTATCAATAGACCGCTATGATTTAAATATAAAAGCCTCATCAACATTGTTCATCCCCATCGCTGCACTTAAAACTATACATGTTACTAGAAGCCTTGCGATTTTAGTAAAAACAGTGTTTAGCGGAAGGATCACTCCCGTTTTGCCCGTAGCACGTCCAAATCAATTATTCTATATAAAGAATTGAAGCTTTCAAGCTTTGCTCACTCATTCGGGGAAGAAGAATCTCAACCATCATGGGAGGATTTTCAGTCAGGGATAATTCTGTTGTTTACAATTCAATTATTACTATTTACCTCAACTAAAAGAGATGCCGCATGACTCTCTTTCCAACCCAGACCCAGACCGAAAAAATAAAGGAGAATCTTTCTCAATACCTCCCTAGTCTCATTAGCATCTTTAATCAACAACTCTAAGTCCTTCGAAGAAGTCAATAAAATAGACTCATTCAGAAGTTCAACCAAGACGAAATAAGCCTTAAAAAGATCTTCTACCTCACGAATGATTTCTTCAACACCCGTTGTAGAAAAAGGCAAGGTGTTCGAAAGAGAAAAATCCTTAACACGATTAAGAAGCAAAGATACACGAACTGAATTTAAACTCTTTACATTAACAATCATATCAAAATCTTTCATCTCCCTATACTAGTGCATCGTTTAAGATAAGGATAGCCCCTCCACATGTTGCCAGGCTACCTCGCGTAGCACGTTTTCGCCGTATACCTATGTCTAAGTATATGGCGAAAGCTATATTTAGCCCTTCCCCTTTTATGGGAAAGGGGGGGGGATAAAAAATCGCGTTAGAACCTCCAGTATATTTTATAAAGTCTCAAAATTTATTAGAGATATATCTGATATATATCACTTTCTGAAGAATATGCATGCTTTTGGTCTAATATTTATTTTGTGAAAGATATAAAAAAAGTTATAATCATTTATTTCCCATCATAAATGATATATAAGTATTTAAGAATTGTAAATTTTTGTTAAAAACTGAGGTGCGCCGTTTAATTGTATATACGGGGCCGACAGGACCCACTATACCAAATAGTAGCAATGACAAAGGAGGTAATTCTACCCTTCCTCCCTGATTCAACGTACCATAAGGAAGAACATACGATGACTAGAAAAATTGAATTAGGGAAGAGAAATGCCAGGTCTGTCTCCTAAGGTAGAGTCCAATAGTAGAAGTTAGGACTCTACGAGAATTATAGCTAAATGTTAACCAAAAATTACGTAATACGATGCTAAGTAATAGCTATAACTGCCCATGTAAACATAGGAGATAAAAGTCCAGATTGTTTCCAATGTCTGTAAAGGATCATACTTATCCTTGGCTTAAAGGGCGTCACCCTAGGCCGAAGACCGGGTGAGCGGGAGGGGAGTATAGCATGTATGAAAAGCGATAAGGCAGGAGCCAAGGGTATTGGGCCTGAAAAAACGACAACCTTATCGCTAGCTAAAGGTTATACGGTACGAAGAAGAAGTGCAATGGTCCGGATAGTTTACCGGTTTGGATATGTCAAAACAGTGCCCCCTTTTTTATTTAAAATTTCAAAATAAAAAAAGGGGTAGGAAGGGGTCCCGCTTTGATATGATACCAATAGGCCAAATATAACCGTAGGGGCGGCCGTTAGAGTATATGTGGAATTGCTGTCTCAAAGACTGAAATTACATCACAATCACACCAACCTGATAAGCAGACTAATGTAAAACAACAGAACCTCGTGACAGACGGCCAAGAAAAATAGGCCGAAGACTATAGTGGTTACTTCGATGCAGTGATGATAGAAGAACAAAAGCCTGCACTAAAAAAAGGGATCATGAGGACATATGCTGATGCAACTGCAACCCTAGAAACGGATATGTAAAAATTGCAATTGGAGCCCATCAATCATTATGGAGTGCTCCTCTCAAACGACCACATACCCGACAACAGAGTCCAAGTTGTGAGTCCAAGTTGTGAGTCCAAGATAGGTCTCAAAGTCATCGGATGAACAAGGATGAGGGTAATCTTAGCATCTTCCAGGTGTGTTATAACTGGTAAGACCTTTTCTACGTTAAGACGTTACTGATCGCATTCTAGGACACATTACAAAAGAGTCTCCTTATTCATCAATTTAAGAGTCACATATGCTACCGGTGAAGTCTCTAATACAGCGGTCTCATCAAGCCACGTTAAGACTAATGTACATAGAGATGGCAGGAGGGTCAGTAGTACCAACTTGTCGGGCACACACGTTAGGGAAGGGACCCACGCACTACTAGAAGCAGGACTAATAATCTGGCCTCTGTATAGAGGCAACCGATAGAAATTATTAAAAGGATTACAAACCCTAGCTAAACATTAATCAATTAAAACACGAGGCACTGGAATCAAGCTGAACTTGATCCTTTACATCCAATAGAGCCATATACTAAAGCAATGAAACTAAATCAACCTTAAGAATTGATTGATCAATGAAACAAAGTAGCGCGGGAGAGCCGTGTAACGGGTAACTTTCGCACGATTCGGTGGGAACTCGAGCTTAATCATCAAGACCACCCTTAAGAGTGGTGATGATTACAGTATCGTTCGACCCAATAATCATATCTAGAGCTCAGGTGATATGATAGGGAACTGTTATAACCAACTAAGAGGAAGAGTAGTAACGCACCAAGACATCACACAATGATGATTGTTAGAACCTAAGTAACCCACAATGACGTATATATAAGAACTAGGGATCTCTTGGCGGTAGTAGAGGGGACACTACCAATCTTAGAAAATCTAGTCCTAATTATATCAAAAAGAAAATAAAAAAGAAAAACCATATTTACCATTCATTATGTAATTAACGCAACGACTGTAATAGTCGAATATACCAAATAATAAGATAAAATGAATAATAATAAAATAGAATCTCTAAGAACGGAATTACAAAGTATAAACAAAACCACAGATGTACTACAAAACACGATTACACAAATACCCAAGGAGGAGAAATCGAATAGCGCAAAAACAGAACAACATACTCGTATTGACCTCACAGGCTGTTGACTTACCACGAGGATGGAAGATGTAAACGCTTATAAACTAATCACCTTTAAACCTATACTATAGGCCGCCTACTGAACCCTAAAAAGCAAACCGGGGGGGGGATGATGACGAAAGGTATAGATCAAGAGACCCTAGACAATATTAATATAAAATGGTTTGATAAAACTTCAGAAGATCTAATAAAAGAACGTTACCAACCTAAACCAGCTAGAAGAATCTACATCCCCAAGCCCAACGGAAAAAAGATACCTTTAGGTATAGGGTCTCCTAGGGATAGAATCATTCAACAAGCTATGAAGATGGTCATGGGATGTAAACTTGAACCCACATTCTTGGATACATCTCACGGCTTCAGACCGAACAGAAGCTGTTACACGGCCCTACGTGAAATTAGAGACGAAAGGAGTAGCCTGATATATATAGAAGGAAATATCAAAGGATTCTTCTATAATATAGATCATAGGATACTTGGAAACCTACTCGAAAAACACTTCAAAGACACCAGACTCTTGAACCTATACTGATAATTTGCCAAAGGGGGGGGGGATATATGGAATGAGACACCAAAAAAAAGGAAATATATAACATCAGAAATGGGAGTTCCTCAAGGAGGAATCATAAGCCCTCTACTATCCAATCTCATTTTCAATGAACTTGATCTACACGTAGATAAAATCCGGAAATAATGGGAAGAAAAAAGGGCGGTGTAAAAGATAAGATCATAAACCCTGTCTATAATAAGATCACCAGCAAACTATATTACCTAAAAAAAAGATTCTAAAAAAATAAATTAGGAACTGAATATTACGGAATTAGGGAGGAAATAAAAAGAGCTATCAAAACCCAAAGAAGACTAAACTCATACATACCCAACCCTGAATCCCACCCAACACTAAAATATGTGAGATATGCGGACGACTGAATAATTAGAATATGAGGAAGAAAGAAAGCAGCCTTGGAACTGAGAACTGATCTGAAGGAATTTCTGGAGAAACTCAAACTAACACTGTCAGAAGAGAAAACACTGATCACAAACTAAAGAACGGATAAAGCTAAATTCTTAGGAACCGAGATTAAGAGATACGCTTCGAACAGAAGCGTGATACATACTAAATCGAATAAGCTCAAAAGGAACAGGAGAATACCTTCCGGTAACATCTGAATGACAATGCCCCACCAAGCAATTGTAAAAAAATTAGTATCTAAAGGGTTTATCAAACACCAAGAAAAGAAATGAATAACCCAATCAGTTCCAAACTTTATCCCCTACCCATGAGAGATATTATCCTTAGATACAAGGCAATCTAAGGATAATATCTTAAGATTAGCGGACAATATTAAACAAATCCGGAAAGCATACTGGATCTTAAGAGAAAGTCTTAAGAAAACCCTTTTGATAAAGTACAAATTGGGCCCATAGACTACTTAAAAAAAAACATGGAAAGTATCTCGAAACAAACTACAGTACCTCTAAAGGAATTACAAAAGTATCAAATTCTATTTTCCTATTCCCACAAGAAATCCTATGGACTTTGCCCGGAAAATGAACTTAAAAGACCCTCTGTATGCAGGTCTCTGAGAAATACGGTCGATAATTAATCTAGGTGAGAATTGCACCAGTTGCGGTTCAACCCAAGAATTAGAGATGCACCATCTGAAACATATCAGAACTATCAATATAAAACTTAGTCCTTTCGATAAAAAACTTGCGAGAATAAATAGAAAACAGATACTACTATGTAAAAAATGTCACACCAAAGTACACAAGGGAGAATATAAAGGGATGTCCCTTAAATATCTGTCGAACAGAAAATAGACTGGCCAGCGGAACGATTCGGAAAATCAGGCCGATACGATTACAAGGGACTGAAAGGAACCAAACGCCTGAATATTTAAAGAAAAAGGATTTTCTAATATAATTAAAAAATGAATAAGTAACCCAAGAAGTCGGAGACTCCATAGTAACTATGTGGGACAAATATAGCGAAGGGAGTCAGCTCAGGTCAATAGACATCAAATATACATAGCATGAGAGACGAGCAATCGAGATCTCCATAATAGGAAAATGTATGTAAGAAAAGAATTAAAATGCAAGGAGATACAATACATATAACGTTTGTTAACATATCCGAAAACAATCTCATTGCAACCCTCCAACTATCTATGAGGTATCCCTGTTGCCGACCACACTCTGATTCTCGGTTAACGAGAATAGACAATAAATCAGCAACTTCGCCATTTATTGTTCGCAATTCTTCGCGTATAGGACCTGAGGGGAGAGCCGTATGCATTGAAAAGTGCACGTAGGTACGGAAGGGGGGGGGGAGAACTATACTGGCTTCCTACCTTACTGTTAATTAAGAACTGGTATTTTTTACTCGAAAAGTCACCCCGGAGGGGAAGATAATAATCAGCGACCAGAACTAAAAATGAGCATTTTAGTAAAGTCTTATTTTTAATACAGTAGAATCGTCGAGCACCCACGCTACACTAGAGAAGCACTAGCCTGCGTATTATAACATTAACCATTAGCTTCGCACAGGTTAATCGAGTTAAAAAAACTTGATTCACCAGTACGCAAGCTACACCCAGCACGTATCTAGGGTTACGCAAGCTAGCGCAGGATAACGAAGTGTACGGTTCATCTTATAAACTCCTAAGGTAGTTTTGAGGCAAGCTCCCTCTGTAATCTCTATAGGGTAATGGGGGGGGGGACATAAAGAAAGGGGAATATTAACCAGTAGTGTAGTTTATAAAATTAAGCTCTTTCCGGACGAAGTGTTTAATATTATAAACGAGGAGGCAAAGACCAGGCGAAGCTCAACCTGACATTCAAGTTTTTTTAACTTGAATGTCAGGCTGCAACCTGTCCTAGCAAGCTACTGGACATAGGTTTCAATAGAATACGCAGGCTAGAGCGGAGTTAGCGAAACGTAGTGGAACGTACCGGTACACTTAGTAATCGGGTGCTAACACCTATAGGCAGACTAGAAAATTCTAGCAAGCACGTAGCAAGCTATCGAAGTGGTTTCATAAAAAGCTCAAACAATGTTTAATAAAATGGATCAGACAATGATTTTAAGGAAAAGCCCCTAAAAACTTCATTATATATATATAATGAAGGCAGCAGAGCTCGGGGGGGGGGGCTAAAGATGGACCAGTAATGGTCCATATTAGTAGGAACGAATTCCCATGAAGTATTGGAAAAGCAAGGCCTGGTAAAAGGCCAGCCTTTTTAGTTTTATGGCGAAAATTAGTTATTAAGTAACCTATATGATACACATAATACCTTCGAGGAGGCTTCTCGCAAGCGACACCACGTTTCGTATCCGGGCGCAAGTTCCCCAGTAATTTATGTAGGGGTTCGCACACAAAACTTTTAAGATATAGGATAATAATCTAATTTATGAAGGGAACTTGGTATAATGGTAATACATATGACTTTTAATCATCAAGAAGCGGGTTCGAGTCCCGCAGGTCCCGCAGGTCTTAAATTTATACGAATAACGAAAAATACAGAGCATAATAGGAATTTTGTGCGAAGCCGGGCGGCGCTAGGGTACGCAAAGTTACCCACGTTTTTTACATAACCTTAATACTACGCCATGTCTCCTGCCGCCTAGTAAGAATGTAAGGTATTTGGAATTATCAGGGTTATATTAAAACCCCGAGCTTGCGAACGAATTTTCTAGCCTGCGTATGGAGGTGGGAAGGCACTTACCTTGCGAGGGTTCGAATGGTGTTTAATATCGAAAATAAAAAATTATATTTTTTATTTTCGATATATGTCCAGCCCGCTAGTCCTTATCCCCTCCCCTCTATGTAACTTCCCTAGCAAGCTAAGGAAGGCAGTAGCTTCGCGTAGTCGGTAAGGGGGGGGGGAGGGGGAGGGGAGGAGATAAATTTAGGAGGGCAGCCCAGCACGAGTTTCTACATTATTAGTGCGAACCACCTACGGATTACCCTAAAGGAAATCCAGAGGTGGTTCGGATACGAAACGTATAAAAATCAATTTTTATTAGCTAAGCTTACATTCTTACTGCGGCAGTAGTCCTATCTTTCCCCTTGGGGTACAGGCAGTAGTGCGGAGCTAGTACCACCTTCCCGCTTTCCTGGAAAGTGGTACCGTCCAAGCAGCGGTACTGTACGTTTCGAGCTACGCAGCCGAGTCCTACGGCAGCGAACCCTCGCAAGGTAGGGTGCTTTTATAATCGAGATATGTCCAGTATTTTTTTTTATTCCCCCCCCTTTTTTCCGAGCTTAGCTGCTTTATATATATATATATATAAAAATAAAAACTTCATTATATATATATAATGAAGGCAGCAGAGCTCGAGGGGGTGGGGGGGGAGGGTAGGAGGAAATAAAAAAAATACAGGATATATAAACACCTTAGGAGGAGCGTTGTATATAAAATCGACCAAGGGTCGATTTTATTAACAATACGACTAGCCGCATAATTTATTGTAGCACCGGGGCTACCTTATAAAATTTAGGTACCTATGCCTTCAATACCAGTACCGGCCCGCGAATGAAATGTAGGCGGTAGCACATCCCAGACCCTTTCAACGTAGCGTTATGGGTAAATAGGGGGGGGTACTGGTCTTGAATGAAGGCAAGGGTTCGTAGCATAGGTTTAAACTTAATTATTATTTTAAGGAAAAGTTGCTATAGGCAGGGCGAAATATTTGCTAAATATTGTGTTTTTACACTTAGGTGTTCGAATCACCTCTTTTCCGTGATATTATATAAGTTATGTGCCTCCGAAAAGAGAACTAAGCAATCGCACACGCAAGTTTTTATATAGCAATAAGCTATAATATTAGGAGCGCGTACTTGGTACTTCTGCGTAACGAAGATCACTAGCTTTTGATGTAACAAACTTCTAACGACGTTAGAATGCTTCATATGGGTTACATTAAAAACTGGCTGTAATTTATTAGAGCGTACTTCAAATGCCGCGCGAGGAGGCTTTTCGCAAGCGACACCACGTTTCGTATCCTGACGCAAGCTCCCCTTGTCAGTAGCCCGAGCTCAGCTAGTGAAACGTAGCGGGTACGGCTTCTGCCTACGGACTACCGCGGCTTTTATTATGCCCATGGACATAAAAAATTATATAAATTAGTCCGCGGGAGCTCCGTTAAGGAGCTCTTCGCACACGAAACTTAACTTATTAAATTAACTAAGTTCGTAGGCTAAAAAATACCGAGCAAAGTTTATAATATAACGTTTTAGACGAATAAAAATATATTTTTATATTTTTTATTCCCCCTTTTACCCCGAGCTTCGCTGCTTTTTTTATATTTACATAAAAAAATAAAAACTTCATTATATATATACAATGAAGGCAGCAAGCTCGGGGGGGGGGGGGGGGGGGAAAAGAAAAAAACAAAACCTTTCATGTTGATATAAAAAAAAATTAAAGATGTATTTTTATTATTTTTTTTTTTTTTTTTTTT
>Ga0157379_10001329_pt1 | contig 20164 bp, 26 predicted proteins | sample S25metaG_FD_121802 | JGI IMG/M metagenome (GOLD analysis project Ga0157379, IMG submission 121802) | Switchgrass rhizosphere microbial communities from Kellogg Biological Station, Michigan, USA - S2-5 metaG | ecosystem: Host-associated > Plants > Roots > Rhizosphere > Soil | place: USA... | reverse complement strand
GTGGAGGCGTCATGCGTACATCGCTTGTGTGCTTCAAAAGGCTTTGGATGCCTCGTCGGAGGCTACTGACGATGCACCAATTCCTACTAACCCCCAAATATAATTATGGAGGCTAATGACTAGCACACCTATAAACCTCGAAAACCGGTTAGCACCCACCACCTTTGAATTTATTCTTGCCTCACACTTACTTGTGTTTTAACAGAAATTAATAAGTCCTCTCAGTATTTCTGAAGCTGTGAAGGTAGGGACCAATAATATCCAGCTTGGAGAATATGAAGGCGTTCACGATTGGTTTACTTTCATATTATGTCGATGCCGACTTCAAAATAGGAGATCTCATGCTAGGTGATGTCCATGCTGCTCTCTGGGGGGAGCGGGAGTTTAATGAGGGATACGTTCAGAGAATTCCCTGCGCAAGTTAGGGTTTACCATTTAAGAATTGAATTGGGGGGAATGTAACCATTTGGACTCAAGTTTGTTACAGAGGTGTTGGCCTAAAGATATTGTCTTAGATATATAGGTCGTGACGGCCATTCACGCCCCATTTTGGGTTTCATGTCTCCAAGGATTCATCGTTATGATTCACCTCCTTCGCCAGTTACTTGTGAATTGCTTACTATTATGGGTGGTTATCAACACTCTTTCACGACAGCCAGTGAATATTCCGATATGAGTTGGTGTGTCTATAAATCAGGACTCTACATCAGTACGAGAATCAATAATTTTAAAGCCACTGTACCGCTGCGGATGGATGGCCAGCTGGCAGAAAAGAAGGCCGAGCATTAATATTCGAGACACGGACTCAGTCCACTAAGAGCTCACGAATATAAAATACCGAATGATCCGGATCGTCGCAGCCAAAATTGGTGGTATTTTGCGAGGCCAGGCATGTCTATGGTATAATGGAGGAAAGCAGTCAACAGAGGATTTTCATCAACCGGGGAAGACATACAAAATTCGTATATCCAAAAGCCTCCATGCTGGAATTAACGGCATGGAACAAATTAGCAAGATTCACAGTCGCGAATTCTATTCCATATTTTTCACGAGCAGCATGTAGACTAGTGAAGACACGGTCTTGGAGGGTGTCGGTGTTGAGGTCAGAGAAATACAGCTATATCAAGTGACATTTAGCGAGATATTCTAAAGAAATATCAACATACCCAGTGAATGAGGAAATTCCTTGCGCCATTGGCTATTAGGATATTGAGTTGGTTGAGCTGGAGAGGATGAGATGGAAAAAAGAATACAGATAGCTGCGAAAGGAGAAGAATCTCACATAGCTATCTGCTGCCGCATTCCAGTCACCTCCTCCCTAAACAAGAATAAATAAGTGGACACTTGGGGGGAGTTAACGGCATTTTACGATTAAGAATTGGTTCCGGTCACTGGCGTTTGAGTCGGAGTCCGACAAATGAATCGGACTGGCTACTTACTTTATACCTATTTATCCATATTCACAGCTTAAAGATACGATTAAAACGATCATAATCCAACTTACCGAAGGCGATGAGGTACAAGGTCGCTTCAGGATCCAAATCTGACAAAAAGTGTCCTTGTTGAAGAAATAATTTCACTTCGTCAACAAAGCCAACTCGAAGCAAGTTATCGGATGTGAAAACCTAGAAGGAAGTTCGAGGGAGAATGTGGTAAAATATTTCACCCTCCACCCACCGGGCCATTTTTTGTCGTATTCCAAACTGACAGATCAATGACCGCTCCTCCAACGGCATAGTCAACGACCTTGGCTCCTAAGGTATTTCCTAGAGCCTCTGGCCAGACGTACCCATTACTGGCACGAGCACGTTCATTATTCCCCAAACGCGCCCCAGCGCTGGGATTGGGAGGGAAGACAACCGGAGCAAAGGGAATCGTACCTGTTTAATTCGCGTTAGCTATTCTGTAAAGTCATTGAAGGATTTTCTGTGAGGATGCTTTACCATTGGAACCATTGCTTGTCCAACTGTCTCCGAATGCGACAATCGTCCTGATGTGGCGGTTAAGAAATGAATCAAATAAGTGGGAAACTAGACTTAATCCTCACTTGGTAACATTTAATTTGATCCCCGTATTGACTTTTGCGAAACCGTCACGATGAGTTCGTGCGTTGCATGCAGGGGAGACAGCAAGATTAATGGCCTCTGTGCGATTTACGGCAGTTATAATTTGAGTTCTATGGTGTTTGGGACTTTCAGCAGCTGCTAGAATCGCGGAAAGAAGGAGTAACAGAGAGTGAAACAGTGTGCAAGCCATCTTTCAAGGGCAAGGATCTAGAAGTGTCTGAAACTCTTTAAATATATGCATGTGGAGGTGTCGAAGAGCTTAGAGCGGCCCGTCGGCAAAATAGAGGGATCTGAGTTATATGCGTGACCAGAGACATTTATAGATATACAGAGAAAAGGTATTAAGAGTGTGAACCGAGAATTCTTACAGACTACAGAGTTTCTGTGTGCTTTATCAAAATGACGCTCCTTATGTGTGGTTATCCAGGGAAAATAGTGACCACTATATCCATTAAGTCTCCTCTCTGACTAGGCAATTTCCAGTAGGCTTTCTGAACCAACTGGATACATGGAGAATTTTGGTATGGGAGCCCAAAGGCGAATAGACATCCTTTTATATTGTCAAGACAACTAACCTAAGCGTGCCAATTTAGCATTTTTCTATATTGAGTGCGGCCCTATAGATGAATTTCTTTTGCCCCTCGATAGGTCCCATCTCTCACCTACGACCGAAAGGTTTCTCCATATCGAGGATACGAGCAATCAACCCGTTTCCTTTTCCTGCCTTCCATACTTTCTTCATTCTGTCCACTGCACCGCGCAACTCACTCATCCTTTTAAACGTTTCGCGGAGAGACAACTTTTGAGTCCGCAAAGGGCTCAAACAAGGAACACCTGAAGAGCGCATACAGCATTCGATCGGGCCTTATCACGAAGAATGCAGAAGGGGAGGCTCTTCACCCTGGAGGGATGCTTGGCGTTCAAAGCTTTCTCTCTCACGAAAGTAAAGAAATTTCCCTAGCCATAAATGATTCGGAATCAGACATTACCATTACTGTAAGTTGGTAACTCACTAATAGGCAACTAAATTTGTATTGATTCACTTCCAGACTCAACAAGCTTAGATATTGCTGCAGAAACAGCGCGGAGATAAGGATTGGTATGGGTCGCAGCATCTTTAGTAGCTAGGATCTTCAGTCACACGATGAAGCGACATATGCGTGGCCAGAGCAGAGATGCGAGCTGTTTAACTAATTCCATGGATTTCATTCGGGTGAGGTGTGCGACGGAGAGCTTCAAAGTAGAGCGCCCAGATAAAGCAGGCGTATGGTCTTTGAAGGTAAGATGAAGGCGACATTGATATATCTGAAAATTAATGGTATATACAAAAGAAGCATAGCAAGCAGAAAAATAAATAGAAACGAGGATAGTGGATGCTTACAGCCATAGTGTACAATCAATCATCAGGGAATCGGGGAATAAACAATCGTCCGGGCCACCCAAACAGAGTATAATACATTTCCACAAAACCGCTCAGTTTAGGTTGAGGATATTATTCCCATTGGTAGTTGACAATAACACAGTGCCCAAATTCGGTTTCGTCTTATCATCCTCAAGACCCCACCATACTCTGGTCTTCGAGACTCGTTTTGCTACGCTCCAATGCGAAACGGCCCGCTTCCTGCCGTTGCCACTAGGATCCGGGCTTTGGGGATTTCTGTGGTTCACTTTAGAATCGTGTGCAGATGTGATCTGGGTGATTTCGCCTTCAAACGTGGGATGGAGGTCCAGCTCAGCCTTTCCGTTGGTTGTATAGGCCGTGAGGTCCAATTTGGAGAAGGGGGATACAGGTGCTTCCGGGAATGCCAACTGGAGACGACCGTTGGTTGTTATGGCATTTATCTTGTAGAATGGAGGGAGTGTCGTAGAAGAGGTGGTGGAGGTGAGATAGATGGGAGCTTGAATTTTACTTGGACGAAGATACTAGTTAGAATTCAACGGAAAAAAAAGAGAAGACAGCATACCCATTACTGGTTTTCATGAATAATTCGGTAGGCTTTGCACCATTACCGTTAAGCAAGCCAACGCTGGCAATAATGGCTCCATTTGTAGACTCCAGAACGAGGGAATCTGAGGCATTGAAAGTACCACTGATTTCACCATTGGTGGTTTTCATATTGGCAGACTTCGTGGACATTGGCTGGATACACTGCTAAATGCGAGGAGAACTGGAGGATAATGGAAAGACTTACTCCTACATGAATAGCGCCATTTGTGGTTGAAAACATTACAGAACCGAAGCTGATGTGGTCTTTGATATCGTCGACCTCAATGCGCCAATTACTCATGGAAGTTCGCAGGAGGTCAGTGTGCAAGGGATGGTCTAAGATAGCAGGTGGGAAGGTCACAACTGCCTCGAATTTAATACGTTGTCCTAGATAGATACCACCATTGTCGGGTGTCTGAACAAAATCCGTCAAATCGCGCAAAGGGGAATTTCTAAAAGGACATACGTAGAAACCCATTCCATAGCCCTTGTTTATACGTTCAAGAGAACAAATTCGAACTTTATTGATTGCTGAATGGGAGGGATAATGAACGGTAATACCAATGCCAATGTCGTCCTTCCGATTCTCAGAAACCGCAAACCGCAGTGAGCCATGGTTATAGTCTCCTCGGGAAAGGAAATATAGGGATTTTGCCGATAGGGGGAAGGTGAAACTATGATGAGACGCATAACCATTCGATGTGTCCACACTGTGGTCATTGGGATTAACACAATATGAAGTGTTTCCATCCGATGGTAAGGGCCCCGAAGGCTCACCCTAGGTTATTGTTAATCAGATAGAAGAAGTGAAAGTCAAATGGCGTACCCAAATTAAATCCAAACGTGAGGTGGCGAAATGTTGTACCAGGCGTACGAGAGAAGCTAGAACCATATAGAGGCCTAACGCGATAAGGAATGCTCTGCAGAACCGTTTAATGGGGGATCTCCGCTTCTTGAACGGCAGGGATTGCAAGAAAGCGTCGTCGTGCGGGAAAGGAGAAGGAGGGGGAGGAGGGAGAACCATGACCGTTCGAGGCTGCGTATAAGAAGGAATGTACGGAGGGGGAGGTCCTGAGTGGCCCATCGAACTAGATCCAGCGTCGCTGCTGTCTGAAGAGACTGTTGGTGCAGACTTTGAGTTCAAGGTTGAGTCGCGATCGCTGTCAGTGATAATCATATTTTAAAGATCAACGTGGGGGACTGCGGGAAGGGGAGATACGCAGCTGCTGCGTCGCGCATGCATTCTGCTCGCTTTTATGCATCATATTCGTAGGAGCGCCCAGTAAAGATGGCCGAGTCAAGCGCTTCTCCTCGTTTGTTGCCACATTGGGAGCTGCGCAGAGAACCATTATGGTATGTTGTAACATTCTTCCTCTATCCCTCCCTGTCTAATCCACCTTACAGTTGCCGCTATCTCTTCTTAATGCTGCGCAGAACAAGCCGATGGTAGGGGCATGTTATTCTTCGTTGAAGTACGCTAACCATCCAAACAGTTGGTTGAGCTCAAGAATGGCGAAACATTTAACGGACATCTTGTCAACTGTGACAATTTCATGAACATTACTTTGCGAGAGGTTTATCAAACGAGTCCGGAAGGAGATAGGTTCTGGAAGTTGAAGGAATGCTACATTCGCGGAAGTACGGTACGTAACTGTGGACACCTGGATTTGGTGGTATCCTGATTTGGCCCAAAGATAAAATACTTGCGAGTACCAGATGTGTTATTAGATGAAGTGAGGGAAGAGCAGAATCGGGCTCGTGAAGCGTCGCGAGGAACGCGGGGTGCTTCTGGTGGTGCTCGAGGTGAGTTTGCGCAATATTTTCGTATCCGTATCCTCTAATTATATTTCTTTAGGTCGTGGTGCCCCGCAAAGAGGTCCATTTCTAATTGTCCTCATGTATTCTACGTGCTAACTTCTATTCTAGGGCGTGGTGGTCTTCGTGGTGGTCCAATGCGAGGCGGCCGTGGTGGCCGTGGGCGGGGTTAAAGGAGAATTCTAGCCCCAAGTACAAGATACTTATCTGACTACCATCCTCTTTGTTGAGTTGTCTAAAATGTTTGTGTACTAGACGGGTGGCTCTACACACCAAGACTTGGTGTTTTCGTCAGGAAAGATTGTATCATATACCACTGCAGGTTAATTTTTGTACTCTTCGTCTCTAGCATGCTATCAAATGGCTTCAATCGGTGAGCTGATTTGTCGTTTATTGGGTAAACTATCTACAGCTTACTGTATAAGTACTGTTGAAGATCCGTTCAGCGACATATCGCTATTTCATGCAGCCATATTAAATATTTCTTCATATAAGTTACGGAGATATTCTAGAGAGAGCATGATTCGATATATCGTTGCAACTACAGAATTGTAGTAATTAATTACTGGGCGCTTAGAAACTATCGAACTTACCATGTTCTACATCATTGGTCTTGGTCTCTGCGATGAAAAGGATGTTACAATCAGAGGGCTCGAGGTAAATATCAATGAATTAAACTATCTTTAAATCTTAAGATCTCGTTATCCAGGCAATCAAAAATTCCTCGCGAGTTTACTTGGAGGCATACACTAGCATCTTGATGGTTCAAAAAGAAAGATTGGTATGTGCTGTTGTGGAAATATTATTGTGTATATCTAATGATTCTGCAAGGAAGCCTTTTATGAGAAAGAGCTGATCTTAGCTGACAGAGACCTTGTCGAAACGGAGAGTGATGCAATTCTCAAGGATGCTACCGAGGTCGACGTTTCTCTTCTCGTAGTGGGAGATCCATTCGGGTTCGCCCTTTTCCTTCATTATTCAAAACATATACTAATGCCCCTCAAGTGCAACAACCCACACAGATATCCTCCTCCGTGCACGCGCACTCAACATCCCTACCCATGTCATCCACAACGCCTCGATCATGAATGCTTGTGGTACATGTGGTCTACAACTATATAATTTCGGACAGACGGTCTCCTTACCATTCTATACGGACAATTGGAAGCCTGATAGCTGGTATGACCGAGTGGCTGAAAATTCCAGATTAGGAATGCACACGCTTGTCCTTCTGGATATCAAGGTGAAGGAGCAGAGTGAGGAGAATTTGGCGAGGCAAGTATTGAACTCGAATGGTCTTTCAATGCTGATTTGCTTCCGTAGGGGTCGAAAGATCTATGAGCCTCCGCGATATATGTCGATCCCCGTCGCGGTGAACCAACTCCTAGAGACAGAAGGAACCCGTGAGGAGGGTATTCTCAAAGCTGAAGAAACCCTAGCTGTGGCCTTATCACGAGTCGGTGGAGGAGATGAGCAGCGTATCGTCGCCGGAACTCTCAAGGAGCTTCAAGAAGCAGACCCAAGCGTGTTTGGGGACCCATTACACAGTCTTATCCTGATCGGAAAGCGAGTACATCACTTGGAAGTCGATTATGCGGCTACTTGGACTATCAATCCTGAGAATTGGCGAGAGATAGCTCGGCGTGTATACGGATGTAATATGGATTGAGATGGGAAATAAAAATACAGTGACTGACTGCAACATTATAACTTGACCAAAAAATATCAATATCCTCAATAATAAGTTATCCAACAAGCTAGTGAAACAGGAAAACACACTCAACCACCCTTAATCATTTCAAATCCTAAATCCTCCGTATTTGTTTTCGTTTTTGACTTATTTGAGCTTTCATCCCCGCATCCGCAATCGTATAAACCCTCCAGATTACTGCAATCGAATTCGGGCTTCTTCAGGCGGGCATTGACTTGATTATGGACGAAACATAACCACATTGATGCAGCCTTTCGAGATGAGGTCTGTAATTACTTGAAGTTAGAAACCTTAATTGTTTTTGTAAAGGAGACAAGACATACCTGTGGAGGGAATTTCTTTAGTAGCTGTTGAAATTCTTCTGCGCATTCGCCTATGCACAAAGATTGAGACTTTGGATTCACATACGAATAGATGGAATACATACCGCACGGATAGAGACGAGACATTAGGTAGAAATAAGAAGAGAGCGTATTTCTCTCATCCTCAGTTGGTTTCTGGGTATCCTCATTTAATACAGCTCCAGACGGACCAATCTGAGACTTCATGTACCTCGGGATATCTTACAGTCATAGTATGTCTACAGAAACCAAGTTAATTCAACACAATTAATGAGGGAATTCGTATCCAAACTCACAGCAACTTCCATGTCGACCGTCCCAGCTCAGCTCTAAATCCATGAGTATCCCCACTCAACATACCAGTCCAAAACTTAAGACTCACTTCACAGTCGCATTCCCTAACAGCGGCATAATAACCTTCCCTTCCACATCCTTATACTGCACATTCGTATTAACATGATCGCCCACACCAACCACACTTCCTTCACCAAAGATTCGACCCGTCCATGGGTCTTTATAAGCCATTATTGGCTCTCTAAAGACGAAGAGGGATGCGAAGAGAAAGAGTCCGACAACCACGATGAGGAAGAAGCGGGAGAATCGTGAAATTTGGAGCATGGTACGCGCTACGTAGCGGTTGACGAGAAGGAAGTTGTGTTGAATTTCTTGCGGAGTTCGGCTACGAAAGCCAATTGGGTCCAGCCACACCGTGAGCGGAAGTATTTATGGTGATGTATTGAAGGTAAAAAGGAAGAGTCAAAAAGCTTGTCTCAACAAGGTTCGCAAATTTAATCCCGCACTGGTCACTATTTGCGGAATTATTTACAACACAGTAATCCATGGTGAACACAAACGATAAGACAACAAACGCAAAATGACATTGGACAAACAAAGAAAACAAAGATGTCTAGGAACAACAGGGCAGAGCATTAAGCCAGGAGGATACTTTATTTAGAAGGAAGACGACGCTGTGCCGGAACGTAATTAAGGAGTAGCACGACCAGGCCACCTAGGGGAGTGATTTCAGCGTAAAAAGTAATCGGGGGAAGAAGATAACGAACCTCGGGTATAGAGAACAATCACGGACGGTGTGCCTATTGGCGAGCCAGGCGAGGAAACGCTGCAACAATGTCAGCCTTGTTAAATCGAACCAACACAAATACTCTACCTCAACACCCAGACCATATCCACCATGTTCACATGTGCCATACTTGCGCTGGTCGGTGAACCAATAATAGGGAGCAGGGTCAATGCCAACACGCTTGTAAGCAGCAAGTAGCTCATCAATGTCCGCAATTCTCATGGAACCACCTTGAAAAATCAATTAAAAGTAGGCCACTGCAAGAAGAAAAGATGAACATACCGACAATCTCACCAACGTTGGGCATAAGAAGATCGCAACTTTCTGTATAAACGAGACCACCTTCGCCCGTGCCAGGCATTGCCTTCATGTAGAATGCTTTCAGCTCCTTCGGGAATCCATAAAGGAACACGGGCTGGCCAATAATGTCTGTCATCTGCCTCTCAGCAGCTTCAGCAATGTCATCACCCAGAACATGGTTTCCCATAACAGGGTTGCCCTCCTTATCCTTGATGACATTGCCTTCAGCATCTTCGTCTGGACGCTGGATGCCCCGTTCGTTGAGCCATTTGATGGCATCTGCGTAAGACATGCGAATGAAGGGACGTTGAGGGGCGACGAAGTTAGCGTTGAGTTGTTTGATGAGAGAGGATGCAATTGGGTTGGCCAAGAGACGGTCGACTGTCTCGCAAATCTACCGTAAAGTTTGGTGATAGACTGATAAGATGAAGAGCACATTGCTTACAATAGTTTCAATGTGGGTCATGAGATCATCGAAAGTGATGAATGCTAATTCGCCTTCGAGATGGGTATATTCACTGAGGTGGCGTCTTGTGTGACTAAATGGGGCGTCAGGAAGGATTAATAAATTTCTGTTACGAGATGCCCACCTGTTTTCCGCTCGGAAACTCTCTTGAACACAGAACACATCCCCCAATGATGGGAGACAGGTCTCCAAGTATAACTGAGAGCTCTGGGTCAAATAAGCGGCTTGACCATAATAGTCAAGTTTGAAAAGAGTCGCGCCGCCTTCTACTGAGGTCTGTACGAGACATGGTGGAGTAACTTCTAGTAAGTCATGAGCAATTAGGGAATCACGGAAGGCGCTGAGGAGAAGTGATCGTAGACGAAGGACGCTTGAGGCTGTCTCTCCACGAAGAACTAAATGCCGCATATCAGCTTGGATACCAGCATCGCTATTCTATAATCCAATTAATACGTCGTCTAGATGCCATATGCATCACGTACCTCTGCGACTCTGTTGGAGAATGCATCTGCCCCACCGGGAGAGGCACCGAGCACTCGCCAGTAATCGACTACAAGCTCGTGGCCACCTGGGGCAGTCTTGCCGTCGGGGACCTCTTGAAGAGTACCTACGGCTTCGATGGTGGATTCTGTGTTCAATGTTAAAGCGTTGTATGTTTGAGCCTACGAAGCTGTGAGCTCATGTATGCGTAATTGGTGGACGAATACGTACGAGGGTTCCAGATAGGACAACCTGAAGGTATCCAGTACCATCACGAAGTACAACGAAGATAATTCCTTTTTGGTCACGTAACCGATGTACCCATCCAGAGACACGGACACGTTTCGAACGCAAAGGCTGGAGGTTTCCGATCTTGGCCTAATAGCAGAGATAAGGCACATAAGTAAGCCGTGTAACTAACTACTTACCTTTGTCGCCTTAGGAAGGGAAGGATCTTCCTTCAGAACGACTTTCTTACTCTCCTCCAATTTCTTTTGTAATCTCTCAGCCTCAGCACCCTTCTCCTGCTCTTCACGAAGTCTTAGCTCTTCAGCTTTCTTCGCCTTCTTTTGGAGACCTTCAGCATTCTTCTTCGCTTTTTTGAGGGCACTCTGGGTGATCTCTACATACTCATCGCCGTCCTTCGCATGAATGAAGATGACGGGAGGGTTAGCAGCGTCGCCAACGAAGAGTGCGTACGCTGCTGTGTGATACGGTTTTTCGACAGAACCATGGTCGGGAGCATCGGAGCCTTTCGTCTCGTCGACGTAGACTTTTGTGGACATTTCGACGGGAGGGATATGAATGGGAAGAGGAAGGATGTGAGCTGTAAGTTTAAATTGGCAGATGCTTGGTGACTCAAAAGTTGCTGATGTAATGCTGACAATTTCCCGAAATGGAAGTGGCCAGAAGACGACCAACAAAAGACCCAGTTACCGCAAGACCCAATCATATAGCAATACTCCGATAAGGTGATCAAGAAAAGCGAAGATAAAAATTGGAGCATATATAGAATATGAGGGGGTATGGTAAAATGTAAATGGTGATGCATAAAGGGAAAGACATGCGGGAGAGATATAAGGAAAGTCCAGTGATGTAAAAGTCACATAAAAGCTTAACAAACAAGTTAAAGATCTACATTGTCTCAGGATCGGGATTTTGAAGTGAGGGGATTAGTTCGAGATCCGGGTCATGATCATGGATGGCATCCGTTGGGACTGAGGATAAGCGATGACTTGGGGCCTGATCGCCGCCAATGTCTTCCGCCACGTTCTCCTCAACGTCTGCCTCTTCGATCTCATCGTCCTGCTCTACGTCTGTCTCGTCGAATACTCGATGGAACTGCAAAGGAACTATATCAGGATTTATTCGTTTTCCTGGCGGACTGGCACTTACATGAATGATTAGGGTTTGAAGTAGCTGGCTTGTATGCGTCATATTAGACATAAGTTCCCCGAAGTCATTCGACGGTGCACGAAGAAGAGTGGGATTGAAGAGGACAGCCAAAGCATGGGCAGTCATATGATTCTGCTCTTCATAATCTGTGATTCTGAGAGTTTGCACTGTCAGTAATATCACTTTACAAACGGAAATATGAGCTAGAATACCTCTCAAGATGTTCACATATTCGCCTTAAAAGGTAGAAGTTGTTGATCGGAAGATTGTGAACAACTCTTCGCACAGCCACCAGCCTCTCTTCAAAGCTGGGCATTTCTAGAACAGTGTAAGTAATGGTGAAACTGACAGGCACTGAAACTCACGCATTATTTGAATGGCTTCATAATAACACTGGGACGGGAAAATGGCCTGGGGAAGAGAACGGAGCCATGTCTTGACAGTATCGCAAACAGCAAATATATCCAAGTAGTCCTGGGAGAAATATGTAACCTCCCTGCCTGGAAAATATTCGTTAGAAAATACATAACTTTGACCAAATGGCATCATACCACTATCGAACTGCTCTCGGATGGCGCTGATAGCACTACTGGCACCTGGGATACGATAGAGACCAACTTCCTGAAGGCCTCGAGCCTCGATCTCGCTAAGACATTGATCCAGAATACAAGGCACAGTTCCAGGAGGAACCTCGCCTTCTGTCTCACGCTGAAGCAAGAAGTCGAGCTCAACGCCAAAGACTGGAATTTGAAGGTCAGCTATACGGCCCATGCGGATTTAGTTGAAATGGAATCACCTGCTGTGGGATGTCTTCGAGCAGCCTGTGAGATCACCTGTATATGATCAGCTAATTGTGGCTTGGGGGCATTGGCGATGTATGTTAAACGTCTGGCGTTGGACAGTTTGGCAGTTTGACTGATTGCGTTCATCCATCCTTCTAAGCTGGAATTCGTAGAAGCCTGGAGAAGATATCGGCCGCCATCTTCGGTGGCAAGAATGAACATATATAGCCTTATGTTATTCATAAACGGAGTGACCGTGCCCCCAACAACATTGACGACGAGCGCAGGTTTGCCAGTGGGTTGGAAATCTAACTCTTCTGCCGATCGCTTCACTGTGCCCGCATACATGTTATCCGTCGAGGAGAAGGCAGAAGACAATGGCCGCATGAGATTGAAGAACGCAGATGACATGGTCCGTCTACTCCTTTGTTGTTTCAGGGCACGCGGATCTTGAGGTCGCATATGCATAGCTCTATTAAGGTCATCTTCGAATCGTTCCGATCGTTGCTGTTCAGCTCCTTTGTCTCTGACAAGCCGTTCGCGCAAATGTCGGTCGCGTTTGCACTTATCCTGTTGGGCCTGGATTAATTTTGAAAATGGTCGCAGAGCCTTCTTGGAATGTGGTAGTGGGAATGGCGGGTGCAGACTCTCCTGGTACGCATCATCTCTCAGTGCCCGCATATCAAATGGAGGACCAGCGACTGCGCGATGCATGTTGTTCAGGCGTTCAATGTCAATCCTATCCAGTTCAACCCGAAGCCTTCGAGATCGAACCGGTTGGAGAGTTAAACCGGTTATGACCAGGTTGAACAGATGCCTAGGATGATGGTAAGAAGTGCCGATTATATACTAGTAAGAACTCTACTTACCGTCTCTTCTCCATGTTAATGAGATTCACAGACTCCGCGTTCGAATCGACCACATTCGGCAAACTGAGGATCTCCAAGGCTCGCTCAAGTAACCATCCAATATCTACAGTCAAATGTCCCCTATTTACTACGGAGCGTGTCACTGGTCTTGAGAGGAGGGCCGCAATACTTTCCATGCTAACCCCACGAGCGGCGGAAACACTTAGCCACGCAACAGTAAAGATCCTAGATTCTGGTGATACCAGCGCGGAGATGATTGCTGTTTCCACGAATGACCTGGCAGAAAGAACAGACGCAATATCTTCTCGGGTTGTTTGCTCACCCGTGCGAAGCCTACACACCTCGATAGCCCGAAGAAGTAGCTCCATACGCGCCTGTCTTTGTCTCAAACCCAGCCGGGGAGCCAAGATTTGCGACATGAGGAACTTGCGAACAACAGCATGAGCTCGAACAAGACCACGGATATTCGGAGGGAGGAAGCGATAGATAGACTCTTGAGATAACTCTGAAATAAGAGGTGAGGCATCTATTTGTTGCAGATGCGAGTGCATTGTTTGAATTTCAACTTCTTCCGAACCTGATAAAGGCTCTTGGGGGAGGAACCATCCTGTTCGATCTGCTGATTGGACCTCCAGTAAGTCGATGGTAGCAAAGATATCCTTGCGTAAGTGTCAATTTATAATGGAGTAAAGAAACAGTGCAAAGACTTACATCGGCCGTCACCGCACGCATAGTCGCAGCAGCAAGAGCATCCAAATTATCAACAAGGGCCTCGGGATCCAAATCATCAATCGACGACAGCTGCTGTCCATAATTCTGCGAATTCGCCGTGTCAGTAGAATTGATATTCAACGGATATTGAAGTTTAGGCCTGCAAGTCTGTACGGTAAACAAACTAAGGGTATTATGGCGGGCATTCTCCACTTCCATCCAGGGAATACGTTCTTCTGTGCTGAGGTTGGAGGGGATTTTCGCTGATACTTCTAGGAAGCCCTTCATGGAATTGTACAATTCGTTGTCGGCAAGAGCATCTTGGGCACCACCTCCTTTCTCGAACCATTCACAGAGAATAGATAGAACATCAATCCGAGCCTTCATTGACGAAGCCGAGCCAGCTCCAACGTTCACAAAGCGTTTTCTCAGTAGCTATGCACAAGATCAGCGAGACCTCCCATAACACCCATCCTCAAGACTTACCTCAAACAGAACCAACGGTGTAACAAAGCTTCTAAACATGGACCACCACACCGACTTAAACTCAGCCAAATCCAACCGAAGAGCCCTTGTTCTTCGTCCATCCCTCAATGGCATTTCCCCATTATCATCAGCGACCGCAACAGAAATACTATCAAGTCCAGAAATAAGGATATCAACCAGCCGATCAAGTGTACCAGCTTTGACGATGACTCTCAGCGTGCTTTCATGGGGCGCTTCTGGAATCATGAGTTCCGTAGGTTGTGACAAGGCAGGAAGCGAGTTCCTACGAGCCATGCTACTCTTGCGGTCCAGTCCTGGATGACTGACTCGTATTTGACTAGGCTGTCTATCGAGACTTGTTTCCACCGAGCTAGGGGGACGTGAGGAAATAGGTTCGGAGGATATATCGGGCACTGTGAGAAGAAGCTCCCCGTCGTACAGACGAAGGACAAGTCCACCCATATCACCATTGGGGATAAGTTTCAATGGTCTGGGCTTCCCAGAACCCAAGGACGTCCGAATATGAGCTAGTTTAGATACTTGGGCTTCATTAAGCCCCGGATGAGCCATCGTTTCGAATGACTCCTTCCTACTTCGCACAACCAATTCTCGGTCAATGAACGAAACCGTAGGCAGAGGCTCTACGAAAAGCAGCGGAACAAGGGTATGCATGAACGACGTGTGAAGATGTCGCTGCCAATGGTACGGCTCGAATCTTCCTTTCTGTCGCGGCTCAGCAGCAAAAGACTGGGACAAGTACGCCTGAAGATTAGGATTCCTTGGTAGTGGCCTCAGATGCGTATTTTCCCAAAACTGCACCAGCTGTCCGATGACGTTATTCTGGTCCGTAATCGACTCGCCAGACTTGCTTCGAACGAAGTCGCTGAGGAGAGGTCGAACAGCGCTCGCAATGTTAAGCAACACATTCACATCCCATTGTTCCTCCTTGGTGGCTGACTCGATACGGACTAATCTCCAAAGCTCGGCAACGCGTTCACGCACGTCTCCGCCCCACGGTGTCAAAACCCTCCCCTGAGAGGGTCCTTCGTTCTCCTCCTTCAACCATCCCTGGACGATACTAATGCCTCGACTGTCCACACGCTTCCAGACACTATCCAACCGAGCTATTGGGCGAGAGCATAGTGCAGCCTCGATGGCTTTCCAGGAGCATCGATCGCCGGTTAGTCGACAGTATTCCCCAACCTTTATCCAATGGTTGATCAGGCTGGTACGAGAATGTGTCTTGGATGCTTGGGCATAATCTGAATGAGTTTGGGCGGAACCGGAGACACCGACATTGAGGATATCAGATACGAGAAGACGTGTCAACCAATGTGGATTCTCATCACTGCCGAAGAATGTCACGTATGCAGTCTCATCTAGCATTGGACCATTCGAATCATCGGATTCATAGTAGGGTCCGTACCCAATGATATCAGCAGATCGCAGGGGTGCTGATTCGTTGAGGAGCAATGTTTGGTGGAACATACCCAAGCTACGCGCTAAAATGCGACTGTCGAGACGTAGCTGAAGGTCACTGGTGAGTCCTTCAGTGTCCAATTTCAAGGGGTTGCCTTGATCCCGTCCAGGCGATGCCTCCCCTTGAGTAAAGGACGAAACAGTCCCAGAACGACTCCGCTGCACGACAATGGACGGATTACTCGATGAAGGTGTACCACCGTCCACTGTCAAACTTGGAGTATTCATAGATGGCGGCGGCGACGAGGAAAGGTCCGAATAAAACGCATCCCACGCCTCTTCGTTAGCAGGAACACCATAATCCGCCAGATACGACTGCGCAAGGAAACTTGCCTTTCCGCGTAATCGTTGCTGTTCTGCCTCCTCCGCCCCATCGATGAGTAACGTAGCATACCGAATAAACCGACTCTCGAACTGAGCCCTATCCATAAGACGCGGAATACCCAATACCATAGCAGTCCCGAAACTTTTCCATGCTTCTTCAGCATCAGGTTGCTCAGAATTCACAAAGGAGTTTCCAAAGACAGCTTCGTGAATGAGTGCATCGACAGAGCCTTTAGTCACTGTCCCATCTTCACTAAGGATTAGCTCTGGATGCTTCGAACGGCCCTGGTATAACCGAACGCGACGTCGAGCTTCCTCTCGTTCCGGTAGTCGAGAGACAGTTGCAGTAGTAGGTTCAGGTTCCTCAAGGACAGTTTCGGGACGCTTCGGGGTTTCGTCCACAGCAGGTTCAAGCCCTAGAGGGAATAACCCTTTCACTGCTACTGTACGATCGTTAGGAGGTTTGTAGAAATAAAGTTTGGATCCCTTTAGAATTGCTTTGTACGGTTTCCAATTCTTGGCTAAAGCAATTGAAAGTGCCTGACCACGAAGGCCCACTAAATTCCCAGTATGCCTATTGATGAAACCTGAATAATGGACGATCTGAGATGTTCGTCTACTACCCGTAGATTCGCGCTTATCAGGAGAAGTAGGTTCCCTTGGAGTTTGGGAGGCCTGAGAAGTCGCAGTAGCCCCTGGGGATGTCGACGACTTGCTAGCAGGGGCATTGAATGGGAAACCAAAGCCAGTGGTGCGAACTGCCTTGTCCCGTTCACGTTGTTCCTTTTCACGCTCCTTTTCGCGTTCGCGTTCACGCTCGCGATCGGTCGCGGATATAGTACGCTTCCGTGGCGTCGGAACAGGTGGTTGAAGAGAAGAAGGTAAAGGCTCTACGTTGAATGAAGCCATGAGGCTTGAGGAGCGAACTGGCGCATGAGACAGTGATCTATTGTGATTTGCAGAGCTAGTCTCCAATGGCGATGTCTGGGGATGTTTTGGTGTAATGGGCGTGGAAGGAGTAGATGAAGTACCAGGCATAGAAGGGAAGGGATAATGAGGGTGGAGAGCGTGGGGTGAATGGGATGAATTGTTGTTACGGTACGCTTCGATCATCGCCCGAGTGGGTGACGATGTACTTCCCAGTGGTGAATCGGTGGGAGGTGACGTGTTTATATCAATTTTAGTCAGATTTGGAGGCGATGTTTGGGTGGTAGGGAATCTGCCTAAGTCGTCGACCGAACGTGACCACCCTTTCTTGTTCATATTCCTCAAATAACCGCTCATCCCGTCATTCTCTGGTGTTGCAGGTATACGGCCGCCGCTGGACGGTAAACCGAGTTCTCGACCTGGACTTTAGGGATGTAAGACACAGAATAAGGCGCAGTAATATGACACGCTCAAACGCGCGAAATGATACTCACCTGCCGCTCATAGGCATCAGCTGTGAGCTGGGAGGTTGTATAGGACGTGGATCCGTAGGGCCGGAAATCTTGGGCCTTCGGGACGACGAGGAGTTGCGCGGCCTAGGTGTTTCTTGGATGCTCGGGGAGGTGGTAGCAGAGGCGGCACGATTCATTGAGGGCCGAGAAAACCATCTTGAAGGTTTAGAAAGAAAACTAGAGAAGGGAGATGGCGAAGCTGGTCGTGGGGTTGAAAGGAGTGTAGTAGTTGAAGGCGAACTGGGTTCGTTTGTGAGGTTGATGGAAGAGTGGGACTGGGGGAAACCGCGTTCTCGTCGTTTAGCCATTTCCAGAAAAGGATCCTAGGGGGTAAGAAGGGGAAAAGAGTCCGGGAGGTTAAGTTAGAAAAGATAGTGGGAGATGTACAGCGAAGGGGAGGCCAAAGTGACCGCCAGGGCTTTGTACGCCTGCTGGATCACTCTCTAGGGGAGCGACTGGACTTTGGCAACTGACGAATAGGTTATACAACAGAAGAGAGAGTCGGAAAGGAGAGGGGCAGCGGAGGGGAGCCCTTCAGCTGGTAGAAAGTGGCTAGTTGCGGGCTTTCAAAAGAGGGACCGAATAGACTCTGAACACTTCTGAATTCACTCAGGCTCTGCGCATCCAACGACGTGTTTCGATTGCCTTTCTTTTATGGCTTTGACACGATTGTCGTTCGGTAAGTAACGTGAATTCCACTGTCTGATCCGCTTTTCCTGCCGTGACATTTGATCGTCTTCAACAGTCTATTGCAAATACTCGGTGCTCACTCCATCTTCAAATGTAAACCACATTCCTCTCTGCAGAAATAACCCAAACGGATATCTTTCCTTCTGTTGTTGACTCCGGATTTTCGCATTCAATCAATCCCGCCCCGACATTGAAAGGTTGTTCCTGGATAGAAGAGTCGACGCCCGCCGGATAGCAGTGGCGCAGACATAATATATTTCTTGGGAATTTCGTTGGTGACATTTGAGTGCGACGGCGTGCAACTGGAGGTTGTCTGTGGGTGCGAGTATGGTCCGGTATCTCATCAGCCACAACTAGTGGCTACCTTCATCCACACCCTGTTTCATCCTCTGTTTTATTTACACTACGCTGATGCCTGCTCTGTCACCCGCAAGGAGTTGCTTTCGCCCTTGATGACTCTGATGGTCCGAAGATGGTCTCCCTTATTCAGTGATAAAGTTGTTTGCGAGCCTTATTTTATCTTTGAAATTGCGGTAAGCAACTATGTCCGAGGAGAAAGTGGTCATAAAATAAACCTGTGATTGAACCTCATTTCAAGGTGGTAACATTAACTGTCCTTCTGTAAATTTGTGCTCCCATTTAAGCAGTCTATTTCTGGAATGGGCGACTATGATGTCAGGGAGGTGGGATCACGTGCGGAAATTCGTCGACGTGCAGGGGTTCCTCGGAGTTCGACGTTTTTGTCTGACCACTTTCACCGCATAGTCCTCGCATTCCTCTCTTGCTTTTATGCCTGGTTTATGAGGCGAATTTAATATTCTTACTTAATATTCCATTCAGTATTTTCACGACATTCACGTCTACCCCAGTCCTAAAGACAGTCTCGGTGCCACCTCATTCGACTTCCACAGCAATACCCTTCCCCGAATCGATTCTCACGTACGTGGACCCTACGTGTAATCCCTACTTCCTCCATTTGCTCACTCTCTTGGCTTTAGTAAGTTTGAAATGCGCAGACTAGTCCACCTCCCCAAGGACCTCCTCCTCCTCAGCATGGTTATGTCTGCCAACTGCCTGATCCCAGGCTCGAATTTCACTTCACCCAATTGGCTAACAACACCCTATGATCCTTTCCGGGATTTCCGTCTCCATGTGACGCCAAAGCCATCCGAACCAATTTGCTGTCTCATTCCCCCAACCTCTGATGGTTTTGCACCTACCGCCGAGTTCCTGTCATTTGAGGAATGGAAGTCAAAGCAGTTTGCATTGCAATTACAGTCCCAGAATTTAACTCCCTCGGAAAACCCTGGCACTGACAATGGAACAGGGTTATCTCTCTCATCTACACCAATTGGGGAGTCGGACGCTCCTCTTCCAGTCGCCGTGGAAACTTCACCAAAGTATCCACCTCACATACGAGTTCCTCTTACCGATCGATTCAACTATGCATCCCTTGATTGTTCTGCTCGTATTCATGCGTCTCACCGGGGAGCCAAATCCCCTTCCTCCATTCTGTCCTCCAAGAAGGACAGATACATGCTCACCCCTTGTTCCGTTCAGCCAAATTTTGTTGTGGTGGAACTCTGCGATGACATTCGGATAGATACAGTCCAGCTGGCCAATTTCGAATTCTTTTCAGGTGTTTTCCGGGATTTCAAAGTGAGCGTGGCACAAACCCCAACCAGTGACGGAAAAGGATGGGTTGGAATGGGAACGTATCAAGCGAAGAACATTAGAGGTGT
>Ga0157379_10001327_pt1 | contig 20184 bp, 15 predicted proteins | sample S25metaG_FD_121802 | JGI IMG/M metagenome (GOLD analysis project Ga0157379, IMG submission 121802) | Switchgrass rhizosphere microbial communities from Kellogg Biological Station, Michigan, USA - S2-5 metaG | ecosystem: Host-associated > Plants > Roots > Rhizosphere > Soil | place: USA... | reverse complement strand
GAGGGCGTGGTGGCGGACGAGACGGGAAAGAGGCTCATCCGGGACGCGGAGGAAGGCGAGTCAGGCGAAGAGGCGGAGATCGGCAAGAGGCTCGCGCGACGGTTCATCCTCGAAGGAGCCCGGCGCATCTTCGCCGCGGCCGCCCGGTAGCCGATGCTCGATCTCAAGCGCGTCCGCACCGAGACCGACCGCGTGCGCGAAGCGGTCGGATGGAAGAAGTGCTCCGTCGACATCGACCGGCTCCTCCACCTGGACGAGGAGCGCCGCGCGCTCCTCACGAAGGTCGAGACGCTCAAGGCCGAGCGGAACAAGGCGTCCGAGGAGATCGGGAAGAAGAAGAAGGCGGGCCAGGATGCGAGCGACGCCGTGGCCGCCCAGAAGCGGGTGGGGGACGAGATCAAGGATCTCGACGGGAAGCTGGCCGAGCTCGAGCAGTCGATCGAGTCGATCCAGGTCTGGATCCCCAACGTGCCGCACGAGTCCGCGCCGCGCGCCGCCGACGCCACGGGCAACCAGGTCGTCGCGAGCTGGGGCGAGATCCCGACGTACTCCTTCGAGCCGAAGCCCCACTGGGAGCTGGCCGAGTCCCTTGGGCTCCTGGACTTCGCGCGCGCCGTCAAGATCGCGGGAAGCGGATTCCTCCTCTTCACCGGCAAGGGAGCCCGGCTCGAGCGCGCACTGATCCAGTTCATGCTCGATCTCCACACGCGGAAGCACGGCTACATCGAGCTGTCGCCGCCGCATCTCATCCGGCGCGACTGTCTTTTCGGAACGGGGCAGATCCCCAAGATGGAGGACGACATGTACCGGCTCGAGGGGGAGGATCTCTTCCTCAACCCGACGGCCGAGGTCCCGGTCACGAACGTCTACCGGGAGGAGATCCTCGAGGGGGAGAAGCTGCCGCTCTATCACACCGCCTATTGCGCGAGCTACCGCAAGGAGTCGGGAGCCGCGGGGCGCGACACGCGCGGCATGCTCCGCGTCCATCAGTTCGACAAGGTCGAGCTGGTCAAGTTCGTGCGGCCCGAGACGTCGTATGACGAGCTCGAATCCCTGCGCGCGAACGCCGAGGCCGTGCTCCGGGCGCTCGAGCTCCCGTACCGGGTGCTCCTCCTCGCGGCGGGTGATCTCAGCTTCGCCGCCGCGAAGTGCTACGACCTCGAGGCCTGGGCGCCGGGCGAGAAGAAGTGGCTCGAGGTGTCCTCGTGCAGCAACTTCGAGGACTTCCAGGCGCGCCGCGCGGGCATCCGGTTCCGCCCCGAACGCGGAGCCAAGCCCGAGTACGTGCACACGCTGAACGCGTCGGGCGTGGCGCTCCCGCGCACCTTCGCGGCTCTGCTCGAGACGCACCAGACCGAGCACGGCACCGTACGCGTTCCCGAGGCGCTCGTGCCCTACCTCGACGGGGTCCGCGAGATCACCCCCGCGTAGGGGACGCGATGCCCGCGCTCCCCACGCGCCGCCTTTCCTACCGGGTCTGGTTCTTCCTCGCCGTCCTCGTTCTCATGCTCGTGCTCGTCGCGCATTCGAACGCGATGATCCGGCGGCTGAACGAGGAAACGCGCGCCCGGTGCGACGTGCTGGCCCGTTTCTTCGCCGTGGCCACGTTCCAGGCCGTGGAGGATCCCACGGTACGTCCCATCTTCCGGGACGTCGTGCGAAGCATCGACTTCCCCGTGGTCCTCACCGATCCGGTCGGGATCCCCCGCGCGTGGAAGGAAATCGGCATCGCGTCCGACGCCATCCCCGACTCGGTGCTCGAGCGCGCCGCCGCGACCGGGGTGGCGCCGCCCGAGGTGGCGCGGATCCAGCACATCGTCGAGCGGCTCGATCGCATCCATCAGCCGGTCGACATCGTGCAGGTCGGGAAGGACGGCGCGCTCGGCAAGGTGCACTACGGCGAGCCCAAGCTCGTGAAGGAGCTCAGGTGGCTTCCGTATCTCGAGCTCTTCGTGATCCTCGTGCTCCTCCTCTTCGGTTACACCGGCCTCCGCAGCCTCATGGCCGCCGAGCAGCGCTCGCTCTGGACCGCGCTCGCGAAGGAGACGGCGCACCAGCTCGGGACGCCGCTCTCGTCCCTGATGGGATGGACCGCGCTCCTGCGCGACAGCCCGCCCGCGCGCCTCACGCCGGAGCGAACCCGCGACATCCTGGACGAGATGGACCGCGATCTCGCGCGGCTCCAGAAGGTGACGCTCCGCTTCGGACAGGTGGGCTCGCTCCCCACTCTCAAGGAAGGGGACCTGGTCGAGATCACCGCGGGGACCGTGGACTACTTCCGCACGCGCCTCCCGCACCTGGGGCACGCGATCCGGATCGAGGAGCGCTACGAGCCGGTGCCGCGCGTCCGCGTGCACCGCGAGCTCTTCGAGTGGGTGGTGGAGAACCTGCTCCGAAACGCGATGGACGCCATCGACAAGCCGGACGGGTGGATCGAGGTGACCGTGCGCTGGCTGCGCGACGATCGCACCGTGGAGCTGATCGTGCGCGACAACGGCCGCGGCATGACCCCGGAGGAGCGCCGCCGCGCGTTCACGCCCGGTTTCACGACGAAGCGGCGCGGCTGGGGCCTGGGGCTCGCGCTTGCGAGGCGAGTGGTCGCCGAGTACCATGGAGGACGCATCGCCATCGTGGAGAGCGTGCCCGGCCGCGGGACCGCGGTGGCCGTGGCCCTGCCCGTACCGCCTCCCCCCGATTCCCGAGCCACCCAACCAACGCAGGGTTCATGAACGCCACGCCTCGAAAGGTCCTCTGGGCCGACGACGAGATCGATCTCCTGAAGCCCCACATCCTCCTGCTCGAGGAGAAGGGGTTCCAGGTGACGCCGGTTTCGAACGGACACGACGCGGTGGCGTGCGCTTCGCGCGAGAAGTTCGACGCCGTCCTTCTCGACGAGTCCATGCCCGGCATGGGCGGACTCAAGACGCTCGAGGCGATCAAGGAGATGAACCCCACCGTGCCCATCGTCCTCGTCACCAAGAACGAGGCCGAGTCGCTCATGGACGATGCGATCGGGCGTCGCATCGACGACTTCCTGCTGAAGCCGGTCCTCCCGCAGCAGATCTTCCTCGCCTTGAAGCGGCTGCTCGAATCGGACCGGCTGCAAGAGAGCCGCCGCGCGCGCGACTACGTCGCCGAGCTCGCGCGGCTCCGAGTGGAGGCCCCGAGCACGCTCGACTGGCGCGGCTGGATCGATCTCTACGCGCGGAGCGCGCAGTGGGACGTGGAGCTGGACCAGGTCGACGACCCGGGTCTGAAGCAGGCGCAGAACGATCAGCGCCGCGAGCTCAATCTCGAGTTCTCGGACCACGTGGAGAAGTCCTACGAGGGCTGGCTCGCGGGAACGGACCGGCCGGCGCTCTCCACGGACGTGGTGGAGCGATGGGTGGCGCCCCACCTCCGCGAAGGGAAGCGCGTCACGCTCATCGTCATCGACTGCATGCGGCTCGACCAGTGGCTAAGGATCGAGCCCCTGCTCCGCCCGCTCTACGACATCACGGTCGACTACCAGCTCTCGATCCTCCCGAGCGCGACGCCGTACTCGCGGAACGCGATCTTCTCGGGGCTCTTCCCGAGCGAGATCCAGAAGGAGCATCCCGACCTCTGGCAGGAAACCTCCTCGGACGAGCGCAGCAAGAACCGCTACGAGCGGCAGTTCCTCGAGCACCAGCTCACGCGCATGGGGATCAAGCTGCCGTCGGGACTCAAGTACCTCAAGATCTACAACACGGACGAGGCGGCCAACGTCCGGCGGAACGTCGTCACGTACCAGAACATCCCGCTCGTCGCGATGGTGTTCAACTTCCTCGACATGCTCACCCACGGCCGCTCGGAGTCCGATCTCCTGCAAGAGCTGGCCCCCGACGAGTCCGCCTTTAGGTCGGTGATGAACTCGTGGTTCCGCCACTCGGCGCTCTTCGACGCGCTCAAGGTGATGGCGCGGCAGGATCAGGTGGTGGTGGTGACGACGGACCACGGCGCGATCCTGAGCCGCCGTTCCGCGCTCGTGTACGGAAATCGCGAGACCTCGACCAACCTTCGCTTCAAGTACGGGAACAATCTGGGAAGCGATCCCAAGCAGGCGGTGCAGATCAAGGATCCCGCCCGGTTCAAGCTCCCGGCGGACCAGCCGCACAAGCAGTACATCCTCGCGAAAGAAGACTTCTATTTCATCTATCCCACCAAGTTCCACGAGTACGAGAGCAAGTACCGCGGGAGCTTCCAGCACGGCGGCATCTCGCTCGAGGAGATGATCCTCCCCGTGGCGACGCTCTTGCCCAAGAGATGATGGACGGGATGGACATCGAGCTTCGCTCGCTCCTGCGCACCGAGGGGGAGACCCGCTCGTTCGGGCGCCACCTCGGGACGCTCCTCCGGCCGGGAGACTGGGTCGCGCTCGTAGGCGATCTCGGATCGGGAAAGACGACCCTCGTCTCGGGGATCTTGGAGTCGCTCTCCCCGGGCGCGCGAGGGCGGAGCCCGACGTACGTGCTGGTCGAGGTGCATCCGGGTCCGGTGCCGGTCGTGCACGCCGACCTCTACCGGCTCCGCTCGGCCGGCGAGCTTCAGGGCCTCGCGCTCGACGATCTCGCCGAGCCGGGGGCCGTCGTCCTGATCGAGTGGGCCGACCGCGCCGAGGGGAACCTCCCCGCGGAGCGGCTCGATCTATCGTTACGCTATCTGGACGGGCCGGGACGCGAGCTGCGCGTCCGCCCGCGCGGCGTCCGCTGGAATCAGGCGGCGCGTGACGGGCTCCTCGACCGCGATCGGTGGCAGCATGCCCTACATCCTGGGAATTGATACGTCGGCCCCCGAGGGCTCCGTCGCGCTCGCGCGCGACGGGCGCGGGGACGCGATCGAGACGCTCCCGCCGGGCGGCCATTCGAGCGGCCTCTCCGCGGCGGTCGGGCGCTTGCTCGAGAACGCCGGCGTGGGCCTCGACGCCGTGAGCGCGTTCGCGGTGAACGAGGGGCCGGGATCCTTCACGGGACTTCGCATCGGGCTCGCGTGGGCCAAGGGGGCCGCGCTCGGGACGAAGCGTCCCCTCGTGCTGGTGCGCGCGCACGATGCGATGGCGCTCGCGCACGCCGGAGACGCGGAGCGCCTGGTCACCGCGATTCCGGCCGGGCGCGGCCTCGCGGAAGTCGCGCTGTGGGAAGGAGGCGCCGCGGTGTGGGGGCCGGAGACGGTCGAAGAGGGGGACCTGATCCCGACGCTACTCGAGCGCGGTCCGGTGCGAGGGCTCGCGATCGTGCCCGCGACGCCGAAGCTCGGCCAGTCCCTCGCCGAGGAAGCGGCGGAGGAGTCCATCGCGATCCTAGCGGGGCGTCCGCTCGCCCCCGCGGTGGCCGCGCTCGGATCGCGCCTCCTCGACGCGGGACGCGCCGCCGATCTCACCCTGGCTTCGCCTGCCTACGGGCGCGAGCCGAACGCGAGGAAGCCCACATCGTGACCGCGTCGCCGGCCCACGAGTCGAAGCTCAAGATCGGGTCCCTCACGGTCGCGCGCATCGACGAGGTGCTCGAGATCGAGAAGCTCTCCTTCACCGATCCATGGAGCCGGGAGATGTTCCGGTCGGAGCTCCAGATTGGGGGAGGGACCTACGCGCGAATGGCCGAGCGGGATGGGCGCCTTCTGGGGTATTCCCTGGCGGTGCTCGTGGCCGACGAGGCGCATCTGGGGAATCTCGCGGTGCACCCCGACGTCCGCGGGATGGGCGTGGGGCAGGCGCTCCTCGACGATCTTCTACACACGGCGGAGAAGCGCCAGGCGACGCGCCTCACGCTGGAGGTCCGCGAGTCCAATCACGGCGCCCGTAAGTTCTATTATCGAAACGGCTTCATCGATGTTGCCATGCGGAAGAACTATTACCGGAACCCGGTGGAGGATGCTATCGTGATGCTCCGGAGCCTCCGGGGAGGGTAACGATGACCTGGCTCAGGAAGGCGAAGAAGGGGCTCAAGCCCCAACAGCGCCGGCGGGAGCTTCCCGACGGGCTGTGGACGAAGTGCGAGGATTGCGGCGAGATCCTGTATCACAAGGAGCTCGAGCGCAATCTCTGGACCTGCAGCAAGTGCTCCTATCACTTCCGCATCTCCGCGCGCGCCTACATCGCGATCCTGGTCGATGAGGGCACGTTCGTCGAGCGCTTCTCCGAGGTCATCTCCACCGATCCGCTCAAGTTCAAGGATGCGAAGCGCTACTCGGACCGGCTGAAGCGCGCGCGCGAGGAGACCGGCCTCTCCGAGGCGGTCATCTGCGGCGAGGGGCGCATCGAGGGATTTCCCTGCGTGCTGTCGATCATGGACTTCGCGTATCTCGGCGGTAGCCTCGCGTCGGCCGCGGGCGAGCGCATCGCGCGCTCCATCCTCCTCGCCATCGAGACGCGGCGTCCGCTCATCATCCTCTCGTCGTCCGGTGGCGCGCGCATGTTCGAGGGGATCCTCTCCCTCATGCAGATGGCCAAGACGAACGCGCTCCTCGCGCGGCTCTCCGACGCGGGCGTGCCCTATATCTCGATCATGACCCACCCGACCACCGGCGGCGTCACGGCGAGCTTCGCCTCGGTGGGAGACGTGATCCTCGCCGAGCCGAAGGCGCTCATTGGGTTCGCCGGGCCGCGCGTCATCAAGCAGACCATCAACCAGGAGCTGCCGGAGGGATTCCAGCGCTCCGAGTTCCTGCTCGAGAAGGGGATGATCGACCGCATCGTGCATCGGACCGAGCTCAAGAAAGCGGTCGGCTGGCTGCTCCGCTTCTTCGACGCCGCGAGCACCTCGCTCCCGCACACGCCGCGCCGTCGCGCCGGTGAATCGCTGGAGCGGTTCCGCGCCGCGTCCCTTCCGATCGGGACCGCGCTGCCGCCGTCGCCTCCCGCCCCCGAGGGCCAGGGCACCTCGCGCCCCAGCCCCAACGGATCGGCCCCAGAAGGCGCACCGCGGGACGCCGCGGCACCGCGCGACACCCCTGCCGAACGGGAAGTGCCCATCCAGGAATGAAGGTCACCGAGGGCGCTTCCCTGACGAAGCGCCTCGACGAGCTCTACCGCTTCGAGCGGAGCGCGATGCGCCCCGGTCTCGCCGGGGTGGAACGGCTCCTCGCGCGCGCCGGCCGTCCCGATCTGGCGTTCCCCTCGATCCTGATCGCGGGCACGAACGGCAAGGGGTCCACCGCCGCGCACCTGGACTCGATTCTCCGCGCCGCCGGACTCAAGACCGGCCTCTACACGTCGCCGCACCTGGTCCGCTTCGGCGAGCGGATCCGCGTCCAGGGCTCGGAGATCTCCGAGGCCGATCTGGAAGACCTCCTCGCGACCTGGTGGCCGCGCTTCGAGGAGGATCATCCCTCCTTCTTCGAAGCCGCCACCGCGCTCTGCTTCGACCACTTCGCCCGGAGCGCGATCGACCTCGCGGTCGTGGAGGTGGGCCTCGGGGGGCGCCTCGACGCGACGAACATCCTCGAGCCGCGCGTCGCGGTCATCACCACCATCGCGAACGACCACGCCGACATCCTCGGGCCCACGCTCCGCCACATCGCCGGCGAGAAGGCGGGCATCCTCAAGAAGGGCGGGCGCCTCGTCCTCGGCGTGCGTGCGGGCGAGCCGCGCGAGGTGATCCTGCATGCGGCCGAGGAGCGCGGCATTCCCGTGACGCTCCTCGGCCGTGATGGAGGCTACGGCGCGACGCGTGTCACCGCCGAGGGGACCGAATTTCATCTGAAGACGCGAACCATCCGAGGGCGCGTCTCGACGCCCCTCCTCGGGCGCCACCAGGCGCGGAATGCGGCGCTCGCCGCGCTCGCGGCGGAGATCGCGCTCGAAGGGCGTCCCGAGGACGAGGTGGCTCGCGCCATCGATGCCGGGCTCCAGTGCACGCGCTGGCCCGCGCGGGCGCAGATCCTTCCCGGCGATCCGCCGGTCCTGGTGGACGTGGCCCACAACCTGGAGGGGGCAGCGGCGCTCGTCGAGACGGTGAGCGCGGTGTGGCCCGCGCGGCCGCTCGCGGTGGTCGCGGGGTTCTCGCGCGACAAGGAGCACGAGGCGATCCTGGGTCAGCTCGCGCGCGTGGGGACGCGCTTCTACCTCACGTCCTTCGAGGGCGAGCGCGCGGCTTCGATGGAGCGCCTGCTCGAGGCGGCGCGCGCGGCGGGGGTCGCGTTCGAGATGGCGCCGGACGTCGAACGCGCACTCGCGCTCGCGAAGGCCTGGGCCAGGGAGCGACGGGGGGCCGTGCTCCTCGCGGGTTCGGTCTATCTCGCCGGAGCGGCGACACCGGCCCTCGCGCTCGAGGTGCCGCGTGCTCTCTAGAGGACCCTCGCGTCCGCTCCTCGCCCTCTCGGTTCTGGGGGCCGCGCTCGCCGTGGGGGTCGCCCTCGCGCAGCCCCCTCCTCCGGGCACCGTGACGCCGGGGGGCCGGGACGACGAGCCCTACCGGCTCACCGCCGATCGCCTGGAGGGTTCTGCGGCGGCGGGGGAGAACGTGTACACCGCGATCCACCCCACGGTGGTCCATGGCACGACCACGGTCACCGGCGATTCCGCGCTCATCTACAAGAACCGCGAGCTCGTCCTCTTCCGCGGGAACGTGAAGATCGTGGACGGCAAGACGAACATGTGGGGGCGCGAGGCGTCGTACGACCGGAAGACCCGCCTCGCCACGCTGCGCGGCAACGTGCGGATCGAGGAGGGGGGCGCCAAGATCACGGGCAACGAGGCGCGGTTCGATCGCGCCGCGAACCGCTCGGTCATCACGGGGGGCCCACGCCTCGAGGACTCGACCCGCACCCTCACCGCGGACCGCATCGAATACGACCGCACCAACGACGTCGTCCTCGCGATCGGGAGGGTGGACGCCATCGACCGCGCCGAGAGCACGCGCGTGCGCGCCGGCCGCGTGCGCTACGACCGTCGCGCCGACTACGCGTGGGCCACCGAAGAGCCGGTCCTCGTGCGGGAGGAGCGGAAGGGGCAGCACACGACGGTGCGGGGGGACACGCTGGAGTTCGACAACCCCAACCGCCGCGCGTACGCGATCGGAAACGTGCGCGTGGAGCGGGACAAGCTCCGGGCCACGGGAACTCGCGCGGAGTTCGATCAAGCCCGGGACAACGCGCTGCTCGTCGGGAAGCCGCGCGCCTGGGACGACCAGGGCGTGGCGTACGGCGACACGATCCAGATCGAGTTCGAGGACAACGCGCTCCGCACGCTCCGCATCCACCCGCACGCCGTGGTCGAGTTCACCGCCAAGGCCGACTCGGGGCGCGGCGAGCGGAACGTGGCGAGCGGCGACACGATCACGGTCCACTTCGAGAATCAGGAAGCGCGCGAGGCGCTCATGGTCGGCCACGCGGAGAGCCGTTACTGGCCGAGCAGCGCGGACAGCGCTCAGGGAGGGCGGAACGTCTCGACCGGCGACTCCATCCGCGTCTTCTTCGAGAAGGGGCAGCCCGAGCGCGCCACGGTGCGGGGCGGGGGCCGCGGCACCTACTTCCTCGCCGCCGAGGGGGACACGTCCAAGGACCGGCAGCAGGACCTCGTGAAGTACGAGGGGAACGAGATCCAGTACGAAATCAAGAAGGGGACCGTGGACATCGTCGGCGGCTCCGACGTCACCTATCGCGAGGTCCACCTGACCGCCGACAAGGTGACGTTCGACTCGAACACGGACCACATGCGGGCGGAAGGAAGTCCCGTTCTCACCGACGCCGGAAACCGGATGACCGGCGCGTCCATGACCTACGACCTGAACACCCGGCAGGGAACCGTGTTCGAAGGGCGGACCGCGTACGACCGGGGCTATCTCTTCGGCGAGCGCGTGCGGCGCGTCTCGGACACCGAGCTCGACGTGGCGCACGGCACCTACTCCACCTGCGACCTGGCCGAGCCGCACTATCACTTCGAGAGCGCGAAGATGAAGGTGATGCTTCACGACAAGGTCATCGCGCGCCCGGTCGTCTTCTACATCAAGAAGGTCCCGGTGCTCGCGCTTCCGTTCTACGTGTTTCCGATCCAGACCGGGCGCCACTCCGGCTTCCAGCTGCCGCAGGTCGAGTTCGGATCCGCGACCGGAGGAGGCAAATTCGTCCGGAACGTGGGCTACTACTGGGCGCTCAACGACTTCATGGACGCGACCGGCTGGTTCGACTACTACCAGGACGACAGCTGGATCATGCACGGCCTCTACCGCTACAACCGGCGCTACGAGTACCAGGGGCAGATCAGCGCCTCGTATCAGAACCAGTTCTCGACCGGGTCGCAGCGCTGGGATCTGTATGCCCGCCACTACCAGACCCTGAGTCGCAATTTCACGCTCACGAGCGAAGCCAATCTCACCAACTCTAGCGACTACCACCGGGATCCGGACCTGGGGCAGAACGTGTTCGTCCGCACGCAGCGGAATCTCCGCTCCAACCTGTCGCTCCAGAAGGGTTGGAGCGGCGGCTCGCTCGCCCTCGGCCTCCTCCAGACGGAGGACCTGGACGCCGAGCCGGGGAATCTCAAGACCGAGCAGCAGCTCCCCTCGTTCAACCTCACGCTCAACGCGCGCCCCGTGGGGCACACGCCGCGCGGCCGCGAGCCGGCGAAGTGGCCCGCCTTCGCGAGCACGGTCTACAGCACGAGCATCCGCGGCCTGTACCAGCGGCGCGAGTACGAGCCCGTAACGCGCACCGACACGACGGTCGTGTTCGACAGCCTCGCCGTGCCGATCGATACGCTCTACACGCCGGTGAGCCTGGACTCGCTCGACGCGCGGGGCGCGGCGCGCTACGACTTCACGCTCACCGACGTGCGCTCGCTCGGCTTCATCAAGGTGGCGCCTCGCTTCAATCTACAGACGGTCTACTACAGCCGAGATCAGGCGGGGCAGGACAACCAGTTCGGTGCGGTCTGGAGCGCGGGGGTCGGGGCCAACACCGCGGTCACAGGCACATTCCGTACAGGGCTCGGTCCACTCCAGGCGATCCGTCACGTGATCACGCCGTCGGCCGCGCTCGTCTACCAGCCGCCGAACACGAGCCTTCTCTATCGAGGGTCGGACGGGCTCTTCCGGGCCCGCTTCGACGGCGTGTCCGGGATCTCGCTCGCGGCGGCCGAGGTTCGGCGCCTCGATTTCTCCCTGCGGCAGGATCTCCACGTGAAGTGGGGGGACCCCGTCCACCCGCATATCATCAACAACCTGTTCCAGCTGCAGAACAACATCTCCTACAACGAGCTCGCCAAGCGCTCCGGGGCGAAGCCCCTCTCCGACATGTCGACGAGCCTCCGTTTCAAGCCGATCGACAAAAGCGATTTCGGCTTCACCTTCGTCCACAACCCGTACGACTGGAAGCTCCTCTCCTTCAGCGCGTCGACCGGCATCGCGTTCCAGGGCCAGAGTCCCACGGGAGAGGAGACGTCGATCGCCGACCAGGAGCCGGGCACCTACGCCGTGCGCGAGCGCTCACCCCTCACGCCGGTCGGCATGTCCCCGTCGGGGCTTCCCTGGAGCGTCTTCGCGTCGGTCAGCTATCAGGGATCGAGCGCCAGGGATGGGCAGGGGGGCTACCAGCCATGGCACTCGGACGCGCGGCTCAACGGGGGGACGGCGGTCAACTTCACCAAGAACTGGCGGTTCGAGTACAACTGGCAGTTCGATCCCCGTGCGGGAATCATGGTCTCCCAGTTCTTCACCGTGAAGCGGGACCTCCACTGCTGGGAGATGCAGTTCACGCGAAGTCTTTCAGGCGACGTGGGAGACGAGTATTACTTCAAGATCAACGTGAAGAATCTGCCGGAGGTCTACTTCGAGCAAGGCTCGCGCGGCCTGCGCGGATTCGGCGCCCTCCAGAACATCTATTGATCGAAAAACACGCGTCCTCATGCGGAATCTGTTTGACACCCCCTGGGGCCGGTCCTAAGGTGACGCGTCGTTCATCCGAAAGGAGGTGAAACGGAATGAACAAGACCGAGCTCATCGCCGTCATCGCGAAGAAGACCTCCCTGTCCGCGCGCGAGGCGCGGGCCGTCGTCGACACGCTCTTCTCTCCCGGCAAGGAGGGTCTGATCGCGTCGGCGCTCATGTCCGGCAAGAAAGTCCAGATCACGGGATTCGGTACGTTCGAAACTCGTAAGCGGAAGGCGCGCGAAGGCCGCAATCCCCAGACGGGCGAGCGAATCAAGATCGCCGCGTCGAGGTTCCCTGCGTTCCACGCGGGCAAGGCGCTGAAGGATCGGGTTCGGAAGTAATCCCCCCCAAGGCTTTCGACAGGGGGCGGGCCCCAGGGTCCGCCCCCTTGTCTATTTGGGCTGGAGGCGAGGGAACCGGCTGCCGACGTTGAACCTATAAAGGAAGCCGGGGTATAGTTCCGACACATCCACTCGCGTTCCGGCTTCGTTCCGAAGGGAGGTGGCTTCTCTGCCGCGACTCCGCTATCTGTTCTTACTTGTTGTAGCGCTTGTACTTGCAACCGCTCCGCTGCTCCAGGGAAAGGGCGCCCCGATCGATCTGCTCATCCAGAGCACGACCGACGTGTACGGTGAGCTCGCTCCCTGTGGCTGACACGCTCATCCGCTAGGCGGGCTCGCCCGGAGGGCGAGCCAACTCAAGGTGGGCGAGCTTAAGTTCCCCAATAACTTCACGGTCGACTGCGGCGATTTCTTCGGCGTCGGCGGGGAGCAGGACTCCCTGAAGAGCATGTTCCTGGTCAAGGCCATGGACAAGCTCGGCTACGACGTCGTGACGCTCGGCGAGCGGGAGTTCAATTTCGGGCAGCAGTTCCTGCTCAATCAGTTCAAGACGACCAAGGTCGACGTCGTGTGCGCCAACCTGGTCTACGCGGACTCCAAGAAGCCGTTCGTGAAGCCGTACGTCATCCGCAAGGTCGGGACCCTCAAGGTCGCGTTCTTCGGCCTCATCGGGACGGACATGAAGATCCGGCCCTTCAAGGGTGACCCGGCCCTCACCATCCTGGATCCGACGACGACCGGCAAGGCGATGCTCGCCGATCTGAGGAAGAAGGCCGACATCGTGGTCCTCCTGTCGCATCTCGGCATGAGCGACAGCCAGAAGCTCACGGTCGACGTGCCCGTCGACATCATGTTCTTCGGCCACCAGCCCGGGCTCTTCCGGACCCTGGCGAAGACGCAGGACGTGATCACGGTGCGCGGCGGCGAGCGGGGGCAATACATCCCCGAGGTGCACCTGGTCGTCGAAGACCGGAAGATCACATCCTTCGACGGCGACGTCGTGCAGCTGGACGACAAGGTCCCGGCCGACGAGGCGATGAACGCCGAGGTCGACAAGTACCAGGACGAGCTGAACCAGCGGTTCGCGAAGGCCAACGAGGCCACCGCGCAGACCGCGACGGCGCACACGGCGCAGCAGATCGCGGGGGAGCGCTACCTGGGCGAGAACAATTGCCGCCGGTGCCACGAGGCCGAGTACCAAAAATGGTCCACGCAGAAGCACGCGCACGCGTTCCAGACGCTCGTCACGAACCAGCGCGACTCGACGCCCGAGTGTCTCCCGTGCCACGTGGTGGGCATGGGCTCGTCCGGCGGGTTCATCTCCAAGCAATCGACGCCCGATCTGGTGAACGTGCAGTGCGAGAGCTGCCACGGCATGGGTACGCGCCACGGGAGCACCGACACGGTCGGCCCCGAGGTCTGCCAGACCTGCCACACGCACCAGCAGGATCCGAATTTCCAGTATGACGAGATGGTCCAGAAGATCGTCCATTGGGAGTAATCCGGTGAGGTCCGCGCTCCGGCGCGGACCTTCGACGATCCTCGCTCTCGTCGTCTCCTTCCTTGCCATCCTGGGCGCGCCGGCCAAACCGGCGCGCGCCCAGGCTCTGCAGCTCCAGAGTCTCGAGCTTCCCGCCAATCCCACGGTCGGTCCCTGGGTGCGCTATCGCGTGCGCACGCAGACCCGGTCTCGCCCCGTGCGCGAGTACACGCAGCGCGTCGCCATCGTCGCGAAGGAGAGAGCGGACGGACGCGTCGGATACTGGGTGGAGCTCAAGACCGAAGGGCAGCCTTCGGGAATCCGCATCGAGCGCGGGTTCTTCTTCCCGCCCGGAACCGCGTCCGCGGCGACGAGCGACGACGAAGGCGAGTCCACGCCGTCCGCCCCCTCCAAGAGGACGCGTCTCGAGCGCTATCAGGTGCTCCAGTCAAACGGCAAGCTGTACGAATATCCCGCGGAAAAGCTGACCGAGCTCCGCTCCGGCGGGGACGTCGGAACGATCGAGCTCTTCGAGTTCGACACGGAGATCCCGGCGGTGGTCGAGGACCTCGGTCCCGACACGCTCCGGAGCGCCCAGCGCATCGTGCCCGCGACCGTCGTGTGCACGCGCCGGGCGGGGGCCGACGATTGGCCCGTGCCGGGCGACACCACGATGGTGAATCGACCCCTTCTCGTGCAGACCGTCTGGAAGAACGCGGCGGTGCCGATCACGGGGATAGCCCGCTCGCTCTTCCAGGCAACGACCGAGCGCGTTCCCGCGGCCACGCGCGACACCGCGCCGATCCAGGGAGCGGCCCCGCCTCGCCCGGACATCGCGGGAAGCGCCGCCAGCTCGCTTCCGCCGGCACAGCCCCCGGCACCCGCTCGTCCGCCGTTCGTCTCCTCCCCGGCCTCGGCCGTGGGATCGGCGGGCTCCGCCCCCGTGATCTCGTGGACGGACCTCGTGCTTCTGGACCTCGGTGCCGACGCCACGCCCGAGGTCACGCAGACGCCGGAACCGCTGCCCGACGCGAATACCCCCGCGACGCCGGGGGGAAAAGCGGGCGGTCTCCGCTAGCACCCGCCTCACCCAGCGCACCCGCCTCACCCAGCGCACCCCCCGCACTCCCTTGAGAACGCGGCCCTTTGGCCGATAGGGAGGACGTCGCCCCGGGCCATCCGTCCGGACATCCGTCACGAGGGGGAGCGCATGAATCAGGGCCGCAGGAAGCCGCTCGGCCAGAGTCTCGTCGAGCAGGGGCATCTGTCGCCGGAGGCCCTCGCGCGCGCGCTCGAGGAGCAGCGCCGGGCGGGCGCCTCGCTTCGCGACGTCCTCCTCCGTCTCGACCTCGCCCCGGAATCCGCGCTCCTCGACTACTACGAGGACACGGTGGGCGTGCCGCGGATGGATCTCACCACGTACATCCTCGAGCCCGAGATCGTGCGTCTGGTACCCGAGCGCGTCGCCCGGCAGTTCCACGTGGTCCCGCTCTTCCGCATCGGCAACACCATCACGGTCGCGATGGCCGACCCGCTCGACGTGGTGGCGCGCGACGAGGTGAAGCAGACCACCGGGATGGAAGTGGACGTGGTCGTCTCGCCGGAGGGGCAGATCCGGGAGGCCATCGACCGATATCACCCGGCCGGCGGCGTCGACCGGCTGGTGCGCCTCGGCGCGCCCGGCGCGTCGAGCGCGGAGGCGGAGCAAAGGCTCGAGGAAGACGGGCCCATCATCCGCTTCGTGAACGCGATCGCGCAGCAGGCGACCCGCGAGGGCGCCTCCGACGTTCACTTCGAACCCGAGGAGTCGTCGTTCCGCGTTCGCTTCCGCGTGGACGGCGTGCTTCGCGAGGCCTCGCTCCAGTCGCGCGAGCTCTACGCGTCGGTCGTGTCGCGCATCAAGGTCATGGCCGCGCTCGACATCTCGGAGCGCCGCCTGCCCCAGGACGGCCGCTTCCGCCTGAACGTGGGCGGGCGCGACCTCGACGTGCGCGTGTCGACCTTCCCGACCATCCACGGTGAGAACGTGGTGCTCCGCCTTCTCGACCGCTCCGCCGCACTGATCGGAATGGCGGAGCTCGGGCTCCTCCCGGAGCCGCTCGAGCTGCTCGCGCGCACGATCGATCGTCCGAACGGGATGGTGCTCGTGACCGGCCCCACGGGAAGCGGCAAGACGACGACGCTCTACGCCTGCCTCCACCGGATCCAGGGCGTGGAGCGGAACATCGTGACCCTCGAGGATCCGGTCGAGATCCACCTCCCGTCCGTGCGGCAGACGCAGGTCGACCCGGACGTCGGGCTGACGTTCGCGCGCGGGCTCCGCGCGCTCCTCCGCCAGGACCCGGACGTGATCATGGTGGGCGAGATCCGGGACGCGGAGACCGCGGAGATCGCGGTGCGGTCCGCGCTCACGGGGCACCTCCTGCTCGCGACGCTCCACACGAACGACGCCGCCGGCGCGGTGCCGCGGCTCCTCGACATGGACACCGAGCCCTTCCTCCTCTCGTCCGCGCTGGCGGGCGTGGTGGCGCAGCGGCTCGTCCGGCGCGTGTGCGATCGCTGCAAGACCGCGGCGGACGTGCCGCGGAGCCTTCGCGAGGAGCTGGGCCTCCCCGAGAACGCGCGCTTCCTCCGCGGCAAGGGATGCGTCGCGTGCGGGCACGGCGGCTACAAGGGGCGCGTGGGCATCTTCGAGGTGCTCGAGATGACGGACGCGATCCGCGATCGGATCCACGCGCGCGCCTCGGGTGAGGAGATCGCGCGCGCGGCGCGCGCCGGCGGGATGATCACGCTGAAGGACGACGCGCTTCGCAAGGCGGCGCTCGGCCTGACCACGCTCGACGAGGCGCTCCGCGTGACGGCGGGGGACGGCTCGCGGGCGCGGGCCGGCGCGCCGCGGTAGCGCCCGATGCCCTCCTACCGGTACCGGGCCGCGGCCGCGGCCGGCGGCACACGCGTCGGCGAAGTCGAGGCGGCGGATCTCGACCAGGCGATCGGCCGCGTCCGCGACCTCGGGCTCGTGCCGATCCAGCTCGATGCGGACGGCGCGCGCCCTCACGCGGCGCGTTTCGCGCTCCCGAAGCGGCGGATCGCCGCGTCGGAGCTGATCCTCTTCACCCGCCAGCTCGAGACCATGATCGACGCGGGCCTCCCGCTCCTCAGTGCGCTCGAGACGCTCGAGTCCCAGGCGAGCGACGCCGCGCTGCGCGAGGCGGTGCACGGCGTGCGCGCCGCGGTCGAGCAGGGGAGCACGCTCACCGAGGCGATGCGCGCCTACCCGCACTGCTTCCCGACGCTCTACACGAATCTCGTGCACGCGGGCGAGGAGGGAGGGCTCCTCCCCTCGATGCTCGACCGGCTCGGCGGGGTGCTCGAGCATCAGGAAGAGACGCGCCAGCGCATCGCCTCGGCCGTCTTCTATCCGATGATCGTCGTCTCGGAGCTCCTGGTGGCGTTCATCGTTCTGGTCAAGCTCGTGCTTCCCAAGTTCGCGACCCTCTTCCGCAATCTGAATGCGGAGCTCCCGCTGCCGACGCGCGTCCTGATCGCGGTCAGCGACTTCTTCGACGCGTACGGCTGGCAGGTCCTCGTCCTGTCGGCGCTCCTCGCCGCCGGCGCGGCGCTCTGGCTCCGAACCGAGCGCGGCCGCCGGCGCCTCGACGCCGCGATCCTCGGCATCCCGCTCTTCGGGCCCATCATGCAGAAGGTGGCGATGGCGCGCTTCGCGCGGGTGCTCGCGGCGCTCGTCGAGAGCGGCGTTCCGATCGTGCGCGCGGTCGCGATCGCGCGCGGAGTGCTCGGCAACCGGAGCCTCGAGGTGGAGATCGACAGGATGCGGGACGGCCTCATCGCGGGAGAGGGACTCGCGGCGCCGCTCAAGGGGAGCCGCACCGTTCCTCCGCTGCTCGTCCGGATGCTCGCCGTGGGGGAGGAGACCGGCTCCCTTGGAAAGATGCTGGTCCGGGCTGCCCGCTTCTACGACCGGGACGTCGACTACGCGGTCAAGAACCTGGCCACGGCCCTGGAGCCGACGCTCCTCGTGGTCCTCGGTATCTCAGTGCTGTTCACGGCGTTAGCCGTCTTTCTCCCCCTCTGGAACCTGATGAACGCCTTCCGCCACTAGGCGTTGCCGAACGCATTCAAGGTGGGGGGCCCCCGTGCCGAAGATTCAGGGGTCAGGAGCCCCTCGCAGCATGTCCGCCCCGGGGGGCGGGGCGTCTCGCAATCCAAGGAGGTTGGCCGTTATGCACCGGACGAAGTCGGAGTCGGGCTTCACGCTGATCGAGCTGGTCATCGTGATCGTGATCCTGGGCATCCTCGCGGCCGTCGCGATTCCGAAGTACGAGGACATGCGCGAGCAGGCTCGCGTCGCCACCATCAAGGGGCAGCTGGGCGCGATCCGCTCGGCGGTCGCGATCCAGTACGCGCGCAACGCGCTGAATGGGCACGGAGGCTTTCCGCCGCTCGACGGCACGATCTTCGCCGAAGGGCGCGTGCCGAAGGAGCCGATCAACCAGCTGAGCAATGTGAAGACGACGCCCGGCGTCGACGGCTCGGGCGGGTGGGTCTACCAGCAGTCCACCGGCATCATCAAGGTCAACCTGAACGCCTACTCGTCGTACTGATCGCCCCCGCGACGAAGCGGGAGCACGAATCCTGGCGGGGCGGGCCCGACTCCCGCTCCGCCTCGAACGTTTCGGAGAGGCCCTTCCTGCCGTGACTCAGAAGCGCTGGATTCGACCGGCTCTCGTGAGCGCCGCGGTTGCCGCGGTCGCGCTCGCGCTCTATTCCGCCACGCTCGCTCCCGGCGTCGGGGCAGGGGACTCGGGCGAGCTCCTGCTGGCGGCGCAGACCCTCGGAGTGCCGCATCCCCCCGGCTATCCGCTCTGGACCCTCCTCGCGCGCATCGCGGTCCTGATTCCGTGGGGCGATGTCGCCGCGCGCGTGAACATGCTCTCCGCGATCCTCGCCGCCCTGGGGGCGGGGCTCTTCCACACGCTCGCGCGCCGCGCGGGATTGCGCCCCTTCGCCGCGATCGTCGCGACCGCGCTCTATGCCGCGTCGATCACGGTGTGGAGCGCCGCGGTGGAGACCGAGGTCTACGCCCTCGCCGCACCGTACTTCCTCCTGCTCATCCTCCTCGTGTGGCGCGCCCGATCGCGGCACACCGCGTCCATGAGGAGCGACGCGCTCGCCTTTTTCGCATTGGGCCTGGCGCCGGTCGTCCACCAGACGCTCGCCTTCCCGGCCACGTTCCTCGGCATCTGGATGCTCGAGCGCGACGCGCGTCTCGCCCGCGTCTGGCGCGGCCTTCTCTGGTCCTCGATTGGCCCGACCCTCTTCCTCGTGGTCGCGCTCCGGAGTGGTGCAGCCGGGAGCTTCACCTTCTCGTCCGAGACCGGTCTCCTCGGCGCCATGGACGGGATCCTCCGCCAGGGCTACGGCTCGCTGCGGCAGCAGCCCCTGTCCACCCGGCTCGCGCTCGCGGAGCTGGGAGCGATGGCGGGGAGCGTGGCGGCGTCGATCGGGGTCGCGGCCGCGCTCCTGGCCCTCCTGGGCGCGTGGCTCGCGCGACGCGAGCGCGCGACGCTCCGCCTCGTGGCCGTGGCCGCCGCGACGATTCCGGTCGCGCTCGTCCTCCTCGTCGGGTTCCTGCCCGACGCGGAGCACGTGGCGCAGATCGCGCCGTTCCTCGCGCCCGTCGTGGCCGCCGCGTGCCTCATGGCGGGAGCCGGCGCCGAGGCCGCGGTGCGCCGCGTTCCGCACGCGCTCCGCTGGCCGGTGCTCGCCGCGACGGCGACGTGCGCGCTGGCGACGGTGATCGCGCACCAGGGGCTCTCGGACCGGCACGACTTCGGGCTGGCCGACCGTTACGCGCGCGATCTCCTCGCCCCGTTGCCGCAGAACGCCACGCTCGTCGTGGACGGCGACAACGAGACCTTCCTCACCGCGTACGCGACCCGGGTCCGCGGGCTCCGTCCCGACGTCACGCTGATCCACCGCCGCGGCTACATCTTCGGCGACGTCTACGGGCTCGACGGGATGCCGCGGTCGCGCTGGACCGAGATCGCGCACCGCGTGGACCTCGAGCGCCTTCGCGAGAGCAAGGTCCCCGTCTATTACACGACCCCTCCCGAGGATCTGATCGAGGCGGGCGTCGTGTTCCGTCAGGAAGGGCTCGTCGCCCGCGCGTACCCGCCGCTCCCGAACTGGAAGGAGCCGCCTCGGCGCGTCATGCCGAAGCCCTGGCTCCCGCCCGCCGACTGGCCCAAGAGCGCGGCGCTCCTCGGCGGTGCGCCGAATCGTTACGACTTCGTGACGCGCAAGCTCGCGGTCTCCTACTCGGACGCCGCCGCGCGTGCCTACTGGAACCAGGGGCTCGTCGCGGAAGCCATTCCCTGGTTCGAGGACGCCGCGCGCGTGGGCTACGACATCGCGGGGGCGCACCTGAATCTCGCCACCGCGCTCGCGACCGCCGGCG
>Ga0157379_10001326_pt1 | contig 20186 bp, 30 predicted proteins | sample S25metaG_FD_121802 | JGI IMG/M metagenome (GOLD analysis project Ga0157379, IMG submission 121802) | Switchgrass rhizosphere microbial communities from Kellogg Biological Station, Michigan, USA - S2-5 metaG | ecosystem: Host-associated > Plants > Roots > Rhizosphere > Soil | place: USA... | reverse complement strand
CAACAGCACTACTCCTGAATTATCCGCACCCAAACGACCTGGAACCATTGACGTCAACTGGAGAAAGGAGTCCTCACCTAACAGCAACAGCGAAGGCGGTGCCACCACATCTTCGACGAATGTCAGGAAAGGGCCATATGAGTTACTCGTCAAGGAACGGTTAATGGGCATCTATATGGCAGTCTACGTACATCGAGATGTACGACCTTTGATACGAGGTATTTAATATTCATGTTATGGTGTATGAATTACTGTGATGTATAGTTTATTTTATGCAGGGTTTTCCAGCGGTATGTGAAAGAGCTCTGAAACGATAAATCCAGGTCCCCTAACGATGCGTTCCTTCGAGTAGATAGCGTTCCTGCTGGGCTAATCGGAGGTCGTCTGGGAAATAAAGGAGGCGTTGGAATATCGGTTAACTTTAATGGAACAACATTACTTTTTATCAATGGACATCTTGCAGGTGGGCAAATAATCATTTGAGACAGTTGCTGGGGATTAACTTCCGCACCAGCCCATGAAGGAAAGGCACAGCTTCGAGTGGCCAACTTATCTAAAATAAAGGTAAAGCCCACCCACAGAAGTAATTATAGTATGCTAATTCCATGTGTAGGCAGAGTTGTCACTTGACTCCTTTTTATCTGCCGACGACCCTCGAATGGTGTCTGAAGGTACTTCCGAGTTTCCTTTTCTTACTGACTATTCTCAACCTTTCTATCCTTAAATAAAGACCTCACAGACAGGTTCGACCACACCTTTATTTTTGGGGATCTGAATTTTCGCTTGGATATTTCACGACTTCATGCAGATTGGCTTATTATCACCAAGAAAGGTACACGACACCATTAAATAATCGATCTAATATATAACAGCTTACATTATTCAGAGTACTCCAAAGCTTTGGCATTTGATCAATTGAAGCAACTTATGGCGAAAAAGGATCCTGCCTTTCTCAATTTCCATGAGGGGGAGATTAAATTTGCGCCAACGTAAGTAGACCGTATGATCTTAGCTGCTACTCTTCCGACTCACTTAAATAGATTTAAGTACGATGTACTTCCCCGCAAAAAATCCCACAAAAAAATCCTGAAACCCGGTTTAGACGAAGAGGCAGAAGACAGTGAATCTCGCAAGTCAGCGACTTCCAAGAGGATGGAAGATGAGGACGCTCTCAGCGTCATGTCTTCAATCCAATCGTCACGGCGTAGCGAAGACGGTCCTGGGGATGAAAGCGGGGAATCCTCCCCAGCCAACGACACTAGACGTCCCAAAAAGCTTTTCACTCATACCGTATTCAAAGCCAAGACTGCATGGTTTTCCCTACTTAGTCCTGCGAACAAGATTCGTAAACGATCACCTCGGTTCCGTCCTCGCCACACCACTCACGAACGCTTACCAGACTCGGACCGGCCATTGTCAGTCTCTGCACCTGAGCTAGGTCATAGTGGGCCTAGTTCAGCAGTGACTCCATCTACTCCTTCAGGGAACGGCGACCTGCACGCTTTCAAAGACGTATCTTCTCAAGATGGCCCATTGACCGATTCAATGAGAGGTGTTTATGACTCTTCGACTAAGCAACGGGTTCCAAGCTGGTTGGTAAATGTGGCTTCTCTTCATCTTCTCACAATAATGCCATCTTCAGGTGCGATCGAATACTGTGGAAAACAACAATCAAGCAGCCACCTGAGGAGCCGGTTTCCTTAGGAAAGCAGAGCCCAGACATATCACGAAGCTCGCGTATCCCAAATCGTGGCATTGGCCAAATGATATCAGGATTCCGCAAGAATAGTAAGGAGGAGCCACCATCTCCCAAGAGGAAATCCTTCGGTCTATTCAAAACGATGTCGTTGGAGAGCGGTGCAAGCATTATCAGTACCGAAAATACTGTAACTGCTTCTAGTGAATTCGTTGGTGGTGCGAAGGTGCGAAGACAGCGGTCTCTACCATCAGGATCCCAGCCTCGCCCACGCTTCATGAGGTCGCCGCGGCGGTCGGAAAGCGATGGGACAAGCCCTATAGAAAAGTCTCCGACAAATGCCCCTTCTCCTTCCCATTCCACCAACGCTTTTGGTGCCCCTAAACGTTGGTTCCTCAGCATGATGTCTCGGGAACCGTCTTCATTACCTGGCCCCAGCGAACAATTAGCTACACCAAGCCCCTCACAACATCGGAAAGGGGATGTTGTCTGTATAAATTACCGTACATTGGATGACCGGCAGATGAGACGGTTAGACGGTAAGCGTTTAACATTTTCTTCATTGAATCTTGATCAATGTAAACACTTTCTAGGACGTTCTGACCATCGCCCGGTTATTGGTTCCTACGCTATATACCTGTGAGGTCCTTTAGAGGATTCTCGTATAATTTATGATACCAAGGACTTTTAGATATTCTGTAGTCATATTGTACATCTTTAATATATCTGCAGTTGCTTTCGAATATGGTGAGAGTGCCGCAACGGATAAGCACTTAAAGAAAGCGAGCTTACTGAACGCCAACCGGCTTTCCGGGTACTTCCTCCACAAACAATCTGCATGGTGCTGCAACGAGCTGATTTATCGACTTTGCAACGGCTTGATTCATTGTCTCCAGCGTCCAAAAGTGGTATTGAACGTTTACTTCGACACGACCCGGATGATGATGTTATAAAGACCTCGAGCTACTACCCGTCTGCCAAATGTGCAGCTGTCTTGGTGCTTCTTTACGAGAAGGATGGTGCTCTGCGCGTTTTATTGACGACTCGTTCAAGATCTCTTCGAACGCATCCCTTTCAAACCGCATGCCCAGGTGGAAAGGTAGAGGCAGGAGATAATGACCGGCTGGCCACTGCAGTGAGTCTTGTCATTTCTACACTATGAAGCGTATGTGACGAATGGACTGGAATTTTTGGAAGTTACGGGAAGCAAACGAAGAAGTCGGTCTTCCTCAGGATAGAACTGGTTTACATTTCCTCTGTTATCTCCGAACCTTTGTCTCGGTGAGTGTCTTCATCGTTTCTTGTGTCACTGATACAGAACCTGACCTTCAGGTGCACAAAATACTGGTTACACCTGCAGTGGTACTATTAACGGACCTATCTTTACTGGAACAGCTGAAGCCTTCTGCAGATGGTGAGTTTCAATTGGATTGAGACCATGGCAGGGTTGCCTCAATGGCTGACTACACCATTGCAGAAGTCGAACATATATTCGACCATCGCTTGGACGCTATTCTAGATCCTTCTGTACTTTCAAACGAATCCCTAGCAGAGAAGGGGAGCGAACTATGGCCTTACGAAGAAGAGCATTATGTGAGAAGTCATCCATACTTTCCCTTGGAGAACATCTAAATGGTGTGCTGTCTTCTTCTTCAGAGCACGGCTGATTACCCTGATACCCCTCTTGGGCCATATCGAATGCATCGATTCCGGTCCGTAAATACCCCCATCAAAGGACTCACCGCAGATATCCTTGTATGTCTTTTCCTTTTGGTGTTATGTGTCATTCAAGGACTAACACTTTTCCAGATTACCGTTGCTGAGATTGCCTTCAAACGTAGCCCAGTTTATCAGCGCCATGCTCCTAATCAACTAGATCCCTTGTTCGCTATTTCACAGCTTTTGGGAACGAAAGCCAATGGTGAAGCGACGAATAATGGACCACCAGCGTGAGGGGTGGGAGTGAGGAATGAAGCATAATGGATTGAAGATTCATGGACTCATGTTAGAATATGTATTCAAATAGATGCTATTTTGTATCACTTTCGTCAAAGTAGTAATTTTTCCTTTTCAGGAAATTCTAGTTTACCTAATCATCCCTTGAACTTCACCAACGACGCGAACATGTCTCCTGTTACTCTAATCACTGAAGCACCGCGTTCGGTATCCCCTGCAGAACATAGACAACTGGTCGCATCCACCCCTGCTTCTTTCAGCGATATTCCTCCCGTCCTTCGCCACAAGGAAGAGGGTGTAACAGTCACTTTGGATCCCCCAGTGGAAGGTTTCTCTACTGCTGATGGTGCAAAGGGTACTTTGTATATTATCGAAAGGTGAGAGCAGCTGCTCCGTACTTGTATTCCCCCTAATTTGTGTGTAGCGTTCTAGCATTCATTTCTGAGACTGGAAAGGGGTTCCAACTCGATTACCCTACCATTACCTTGCACGCGATCGCACGAGGAGATACTGGCCCTAGTATCTATTGCCAGTTAGATGAAGCACCACAGACACAAGACGTTCAAGCTAATGATTCAGAGGAGGGCCCAGATATGAGGGAACTGAGAATAGTACCCACAGAGCATTCCTCTCGTTCGTCCCAACCATTGCCTTGTCATATACTCACATTCACACACATTTTTACGCAACAGTTGAACCAATCTTCGAAGCGTTATCATTTTGTGCAGCTCTTCATCCAGATCCTCAAGACATGGAAGACGATATGGACGACGCATTTATAGATGCCGACGAAAGTGCCTTCGAGACCTTTACAGGAGATGAAGAACAAGAACTCAGTGAAGTTGGGCGGGTGCGCAGCAATTTCGTTAATGACAGTCGCTATGCGCCGTACTAGACCATATTCTTTTGTTTGCTTTTGTGAATTATCAGGCTTCACTCGCTTACCTAGAATCCATCATTGAAGACCCGCATCGAAGGCTTCCACAGTCCGAAGACGAAGAAGGAAAGGAGGAGCCCTCCACTCAAGTTAATGGTCATTAGTAAGAAAAGAGAGAGAGGAACGGTTTGTTTGGGTCCTCTGTTCAGACCTTTATTGTATTCAATTTTATAGCGATATTATACAGCGATACATCGATCCCAGCCCAAAAATTCAAACCACTCGTTTGTAACGACTTCTCTTTCATCAGCTTTGTCGGTTTTTCTCAGAGCGAACGTCCGGCGAGAGGGATGTCATCTGTTTCGGTGTAGGCATGGGTCCCCAGTCAAATGTTGGTTTTTCACTGGGACTGGAAGGTAGACCACCCTTAAATTGAGCAGCCTTGGTACGCTCCGTTCCCGCACCATGGCCGCTTCTGCTCATTCGACGATACGATTCGGGAGAACCTGGAGAAGTCACCAACGGCGTCCCAGGAGACCCTGGCGACTTGAGTGGTGTGCTCAGTGGAGGATACATAGGTGCACTGCCCCAAGAAGCAGGAATTGGAGAGGAAAACATTTGCCTAGTTTCCTGTTTCGTTGTCGGTTGTTCACCACTCAAGTCTTTCACGGCCGTTGTAAATAACGGCCGTTTGCGTAGATGAAGGAGAGTATCCCTGATCTTCAGAGCTGATCGTTCCGAATTGAGAGCAGCAGCAGCGATATTAGCGAAAGGTGGGGCGGCCTTGCTTGAAAGTGGTGCGGAAGGCTGTGACGTTTGTAGCTTCTGAGAGGTGTGCGGAGACATTTCCTCAAGCTGCCTTTGAAGTTTATCAAGTGCCTTCGTCCGCTCCTCTAGTGCAACGTAAATGTTTCGGCATGTACGATCGATGGTGTCAAGGGTTGGTGGCCTTTCAAATCGATACACATAAGATGACAGGCTTATAATATAAGAAGATAGAATAACTAACCGCATACTCAGTCTGCCAGACCGTTCTTCTTCTAACCGCTTCTTTAATGCCTCCATCTGGTCCTCACATTGTTGGATACGTCCATGAGTGACCTACAATATCATTAATACAAGGTTTCTAAGTGTACCAACGAATGAACCTACTTGCAATGCTTTTCTGAGTTTGATTTGGTTTTCAGCATGCTCGGGACCTAGTGAGCGAGGTCTAAGAGTTTTCGCAAACTCTGGATCTTTCCGTGCTCTAACCCAGCGTTCCAATTCTTCTTGCTTTGTTTCCGCTGGAAAGAATAGTTAGTTTAATTAGTAATGAAACATGGTTGAAACGTACAAATTAGAGCAAGATTTTGAAGATTCTGAAGCAATCGTCTATCTTCCTTCCCTTGTTCAATCAAACTAATAACCTCTTGACGAAGCTTGTCGAGGAATGTCCTGAAGTCCTTGGCATCAGACGAAGCAGGCGGAGGCAACGACGTATTCTCTGGTGCAATCAGGCTTTCTAATCCACGAGGAGTACGCACAAAGGGGAAGAAATCTTGGTAAAATTTGACACGCGCTTCGATCTAAACGCTTAATTCATAAGGGCTATTGTCTGAAGATAGATGTTGCGTTACCTGTGAGACGATTTCGTTCACTCGTTCATAAGCATTGATAAATTCCTCTTGTAGTGGATGCAAAGGAGGCTCCGGAGGTTGGGTTGGTTCGGGCACGGCAGCACGGGGGGTGGGTGTCTGTACCTCGGCAGAAGGTGGTATAGTAAATGGCGTCTTTGGTACAAAAGGCGTCGTTACCACTGGACCTGGTTTCACAAAAGCACTAGGGACGGGTGAGGTGGCAGGAGCCGGGGCGGGTGATTGGCTAAAGATCGGCGGCGTCTTTGGCGGAGGTCCGAGACCAATTCCAGGCCCCTTTCCTCCAAACAGTGGCGGTGTCTTCGGTCTGCGGGCTGTTGTCTCAATTGCAGGTGTAGGTGGAACTGGCATCTTGAACAGACTGGAAGTTCCTGGACCGGCCTTCGGAGCCGCTGGGAGAATGGGTTCATTGATAGGAGATTTCGATGGCGATGTAGTGGGAGTCTTTTCTCCACCACTTATAATCGGTGCATACGCCAATGGAGAGCTTCGAACCGGCTTAGATGATGGTCGCCCAAGCCCAAAGCCGAAGGCAGCGGGTGTGACAGGTGAAGGGGCTACTATCGGGGTGGCCTGGGCAGATTTTTCTGGGGTTTCGGGAGCTAGTTTAGTTGCAGGTGGTGGAGGGGGTGCTTGTGGCTCATTGACAACTGAAGTTGATGCAACTGGTGTAGGGAGTTTAGGAGGCTCGGATTTAGGAGTGGACGGCTCAGAGACTGGTGTCGGGGTGGGAGATTCTGCTCGATTGCCATCCGCGACCGCTTCTTCAGCATTCTCAGATTCGGATATAGATTTTTCTTCATCTTCTTCATCAAATGAGGAATCTGTCAAGTAGAATTCCTCAGATTTTTCTGTTCCTTCTTGCTCTTCCTCCGAAGCTGGTTCCTTCACAGATAACGAGTCGCTAAGCGAAACGAGGCTAAACGATGATGCTTGACTAAGATTTCCTGTAGAAGATGAAATCTCCTTCTTCGGAGTCTCCTCTGGGGAGAGGCTGGCTTCTTTTTTAGGCTCCTTCGGCGTAGCAACGAAATTTGCAGCTTTTATTTCCGGAGTGGCAGCAGAAACGCCAAAAACGGTCGTCTCTCTTTTTACAATTCCGCCGAAAACTGGTGGAGCCTCCTTCTTCTCATCCTCAGGTTTTCCTTTGTCCTCCTTGAGCATGTCCTCGAACGATTTGCCAACGTTAGGATTCGCAAAGGAACCAAATGCGCTTCCCGAACTGAAAGCACCAAATCCGCCTCCAATTGGTTTTGAGGGATCTGTTATAGCTGGTTTAGGAGCCACACTTGCGAAACCTGATGCGCCAAAGACCGGTGCCTTGGCCTTCGCACCGAGTACTGAGGGTGCCCCAAATGCAGGGGAAGAAGCTGGCTTCGATCCAGAGACAGCAGGAGGGATTGATGTCTTCTCCTTATCTTCGCCACTTGCAGAAGTGGTGATGGGCTTCGCTGAACCGAATCCTTGAGCAGGCTTGATGAACGACGAATCGGAAGATGCCCCCCCAAAGGCTCCAAATCCACTCGCAGGCTTGATATACGACGAAATAGGCTTTGTGCTTCCTGCTGCTGCAAGCGGCGCCTTCGCCGAGAGCTTAGGGCTTTCAGGGGGTGATCCAGTATCAGAAGTGGGTGATCCGGGAGGGGGTGATTCCAATCCAGATGGCTTGGGTGAGAAGGATTTTAAAGCATCTCCAAAGCTTCCAAACCCTCCGAAGGCACTATCTGCAGAAGATTTTGCAGAGGCAGTAAATCCGCTTTTTCCGAATGTGGGCTTCGTTGCATCGAATGTACTGGCGGTGCCAGTTCCACCATTCCCAAATGCTGATTTTGGGGGCAGTGAACTAGAAGTTGTAGTGCTGGTAGCAGTCCCGAAAGCCGATTTCAAGGGCGGGGCCCCGAACGCATTCGTTGTCGAGGATGTAGCATCGGATTTCGTCCCAAACGCCGATGTTCCCTGTGATGCAAATGATGCAAATCCTTCAGGAGAGGGTGCAGACCCAGTGGTTTTGGCCGCGGAGTCTCCCGAGATAGCCGATGTCCCAAACGCAGATGAACCTTTGGATGCAAAGGCAGCAAAACCTCCAAGTGAAGGAGCATCAGCTTTTGGAGCAGCGTCTCTCGAATTGAATCCGCCTGTGCCCTGTCCTGCAAAACCAGCGAAACCTCCTATGGAAGGAGCACTCGGCTTCGCAGCTGTAGCGGAAGATCCAGTCTGGCCAAATGCGGGTTGCGAACCGAAGCCTGTGGAACCAAACGTTGGCGTCGCGGCTTTAGCTCCAAAGCCCGTAGAGCCGAAAGTCGGCGTTGCAGATTTATTACCAAAACCAGTTGAACCAAAAGCAGGTACGGCAGGTTTGGAGCCTAGTCCTCCGGCAAACGCAGGAGGGAGAGCAGAAGGATCCTTCGTTTCTGATGGCTGTGATGAAGGCGCACCAAACTTTGAGGGACCACTGGATGCAAAAGCACCAAATCCCTTTGCGGGAGCCATGAAGGTTGAAGAATTCGTTTGCTGACCGAATGCGGACGTCGTAGTTTGCTGACCAAAGGCAGATGTGGTCGGTGTTTGTTGGCCAAAGGCGGATGTAGTTTGTTGGCCAAAGGCAGATGATACCTGCGTTCCAAAGGCAGACGTCTGTTGTTGTTGTCCGAATGATGAAGTAGGTTTTTGCTGACTAAATGGTGACGGGGATGATTGGCCATCTACGGGACTCAACGAGCCTCCAGGAGATTGAACAACGCTCGGCTTCTCCACTGCCATCCCAGAAGTCGTTCCTCCAACCGTGCCAGGATATGACGCCCCTTTCTTATTCATAATAGTCCATGCGACAATAGTCCCATCGCTCACATATGCATATAATATCGGCGACGGGGGAAGGTCAGGTGCACCGTCATCCAATTGATCAGTTGTATGGACGCTTCTACTGCTCGTCAAATCAACGTCGAGACCTAGCAATGGCATATCTTCCATGTCTTCGCTCATGGGGAGCGCAGGTGCCGAAGTTTCCTCAAGAATGAAATTCTTCCAGGCATTGGGAGAAAGTGATCCAATTATGCCTATGTCTGAGGAGGGAGCATCACCGCAGACTAGGACGAATTTCGCGGGATCCCAGTCACGTAGGACGACTGAAAGTGGACCAGATGCTACTTGAGCGCCAAAGGGAACAGATGGGTCAATGAGCTGTGTGGCCGTTGCAGTCTTTGTGCTTGAATCGGTGACATATAGAATGTGAATCTTGTTCAAAGCGGAAGATTCAGAGGGGTCGAAATTACCGAAACATGAAGCTTCGGATGAGAAGACCAGATGGAATGTAGTGTTTGAAAGCCAGGTGATAGATAGTATTGCAGAATTATCTGAAGGGATGGAAGGTGGTCTTGGAAGATGGGTTTTTGGAGACTCTGGGGATGTAGGACTGTATAAAAGTATATCACCAGACTTGAGTCCAATCGCAATCTGTTTGCCTTTTGGAGACCATGAAACTGAGAGAATATCAACAAAAAGATCTCAAAGGAAAAAGAACTGGCGTACGGGAGACTGGAACTATTTCTGCTCCGGCTTGTTGCCATCCAGCTATCAATCTCCTCCCCCGAATATCGACAATATCGACGTTATGCTCGAGATTCTCCCCCTCACGCAGAATTGCAACATATTCAGCATGATCACCGGGGTTTGGTACAATATCCAAAGGCTTTGTTCCATCTACGGAATACACTGGTTCAACCTGTCCGCAGTTTAGCTGAGGGGTTTAATGCAGGCCACTTAAGAACACACCTGGGTTTGAGAGGCATTGATCAAGTCGTTGGTACTGTAGACCAAAACTGGACCTTCAATGAACCCCACAATAAAATTTTCATCATTGAGGGCAAATCTGATTATGTGCGGTGTTCCAGGTAATTTCATGAGGGGATGTTTTGGTGTCAGCGTAGATGGACGTTCGGACGAGGTGCTGAGAGCATCCATTGCAGCTTGCACATCTGAAAGAGGAAGAACACTGAGATCTAGGAAATAGGTCAGGCGGTTCCATGTTTTATGTTCTGGAAGACGTACAATAACTATCATCCTTTCGGACAACTCCAGCAAGTTGACCACAACGATTGCCCACAGCTAGAAGCCGAGACTTTCCGGGAAGGTGACTAAACTCTAGAGACTGTTCAGACAGACGAACTCGTATACGTTTGTTAATGAGTCGGAATGCTAGAAACTGAGGCAGAAATGGGTCAGAGAAAACAAGGGCGGTAGATCCTACTTGCCTCTGCGTCTTCTTCCCCACCATCAACGTGATTTACGGTATAGTTTGAGGGACCATCCCTGGGTGGACAGAGCCGGTAGACATTCCCTTCATCCATGGTAGACGACAAAGAATTCGAGTGAACACGACCGCCACAGGCGCGTCAAGGTGAGTCTGTGATGACTAAGCAGAGAGCCAGGCTCAAGTCCAAGAATCCAAGAATAAATTTCAAAATAAAATACAGGTATTATAAATAAGACTACCATCCTGCTAGATCTATTCCTGAAGGGGCCTCATGCGGATTATCCGAGTCTTCTTCTTCTTCTTCGTCTTCCTCCTCTTCGTCTTCCTCGCCCTCTTCTCCGGAACTGCCAGACTCGGGTACCTGGGGTGCGGGTACCACTTGCTCTTCGTGTATCTCTATAGTTCCATCTCCCTCCTCCTCCTCCTCCTCTTCCTCGCTGCTTATTTCCTCCTCTTCCTCCTCCTCTTCCTCAGCATAGAACGCGTCGAGGTCCGTCCATTTGCCTTTCTGAGTCTGAGAGAATGAACCTGCAGGTGAGGCCGCTCCTGCAGGAGTAAGCACTATGGGAGTTATACCCCGAGAAGGTACAGCGATGTTTTGGATGGATCGAGGTGCATACGCTTGGGTCGGCGGTGCATTGTCCTCCTACGCAACACTGTCAATCGATGTATTTGAAGAAGAAGAAGAAGAAACAGTTTCTGACCTCTGTGTCTCGCAGAGAAGAGTCTGTTCCATGTTCTAGCCAATCAGGGAGTTGTCTATCTCCAGGAAGATGTTTCCCAATAAGGGCACTCATAGAACTGAAGAAATCGTGTTCAACTGTAACAGAGCAGATATTGATCAGGCTCGTAAGAGATAGCTGGAGATTTCTTACCATATATAGGGTCATTATCAGACGACTGAATTTTCCCTTCAAACAAGATAACTCTGACTTGCTCTCGTCTCAATACAACGCCCCCTTGGTCTTCCATGTAATCATCACCAGACGGCCGTAAAATCGGAGCTATACTCGCCAGTAACGAGCTAAGAGTTCTCGCTCTATCCCGCACGTCATAGTCTTGATCGTATCTGGCCAGAGAGAAGACGTAACGGGCCAATAATCCCAAAGTGTGATGGTTTGGGTTTAGGACGAGAAGCTTCGCCGCAAGTGTCACTGTCTGAAGTTTGACGATTGACGACTAACCGCACAATCAATTAGATACTAGTGTGGTCTGAGGATAATAGCCCACCTCTTTAGTAAAAGTCTTAGCAATCCTGCGCAAGGTATCAGGTGCCCAATCCGCTATGCCTTCAATGCCTAGGACTGCATGGCTCGGAGATTCCATGCCTGCATATTGACCCACCAACCACAGGATACAGGCTCTAGCACTCGGATGGCGAACTTCATCAACATTATACGCAAGTCGTTCAATAATCTTGATAGGAGCTTTGGAAGAAGAAGAGGCATTGGGAACTGGCGCAGATAGCTGCGATTGCACTAGGGATTTCAAAACGAGGACGGCATTGCCAACCACAACGTCTACGATACATGAGAAGAATGAGCTGGGAAAGAAGGGTAAAGCTCACCATGGTCACTCTGAATGAAGTTCATGAGGGCGGAGAGGCATTGTTGTGTGGATTCTGGAACCATCCGAGCACAATGGCCAACAGCATGAATGGAATCCGCAACCAGATGATCATCGATATCCAAAGCGTAGTCCTAAAGGCACACATATGAGTCCATATTTTATCGCATCAAGCCAGAAAACGTACCGAGAATTCGCGAATTAGAGTTTGGGCATTCTCAGGTCGAACCAGATGTTTCAATATCTTTATCTTTGTTCTCTTCACTTGAGGAAGATCATGAGCGTACACGAAGAATCGATTGTACTGGCTAACAAGGAGTTCCTGTGGATGGTCAGCGACGGCCAACTCGACTACTCAAAGGACATACTGGTGATTTTTGAGCGATAACCGCAACATAGTATAACACCACACGTTCTACTTCAGGTGATGGCGATGCATGGGAAAGGCGCAACAATGGTGGGAGAATTTTGGAAAGATTTCTTTCGCCGGCGAGAGAGTATTGTGTTCGACAAGCACCCAATACGACCTGAAAATAATATAAGGCTTAAATACCGGAACAAAGATTACACATACGGCAGGATTTCTACTCTGGAATAGAGGTTCTGTTGACGAGAGCAGCAGTTGGACATCCTTATCAACTTCATCCTTCGGGTATCCTTCCTGCAGAATTCCGTCAGCCGGACAATCCCCACCCTATAAATCCACGAACCTCAGCGTATTGAGGCTTTGGTAACATTTGTCTTGCATATCGCAATAGCAAATCCATTAGGGTGACTTGACCCCATTCGTCAACATCAATTAGGATGCGGCAGAGTCGTCGGTAATTATTATGAAGAAGGTCAAGTCGGTTTGGGCAGACAGCATCGAATGCCACTGCGACGCATCCAATTGAGACTGGAGAACGGTCGCGTAGTAAGGTTAGGAGTGTCGCTTCTAAGGCCGGCCCATGTGTAGAATCCAGGCTATTAAATGAGCTCATTAGAAGATATTATACTGTACCATATAGCAACTGACCTATATAACTTGGGTATGGCTAAAGCAGCTGCCTTCCGAACATATGGACTAGGATCCGCCGCGCATTTCTTGATACCAAGGGCGACAATAGATCCAATCATGGGGACCTTGATACCAGAAAGTACCCGGAGTGCCATGGCACGGATTAACGGATTGGAATCCGTCAGATCCTTCTGGAAAGTGTTTATGGACAGCAATGCAAGATCTGGTTCTTGTTCGGCATATCGTAGAAGATAGATATACACTAGTTTGCGGATCTCGAGGTTGGAGGATGCCACATTCTTGACTACTTGTGCGAAGAATTCGGATACATCTCGTCCTTTTGAGATCATCTAGGGGAAGGATGTTGAGACGTTCTTCGTTTCGAAGTATATAACACTTACAGCAATAAGCCGCTTCATGGCCTCTAACTTGTCTCTGTCATGGTTCGAGTCCAGTTGCTTCCGGATGTTCTTGACCTTGTCCTCTGCGGTATCAAAGAACGATGCGTTTGAGTTTCCAATGACCATATCTCGCGTATGTTCTGAAAATGATTCTTGGAGTCGCATCCCAAGTCGTGAAGCATTTTCCTGCAATGCATTGAGGGACATTGCGCCAGCCATTGCGGAGGTGATGCTGAAGGCGCGCCAAATACTCGGGTCCCAATGATGCTTCCACCACAAACGTCATGAGCACATTTACAGAAAGGCTCTGGATGCGTATGTAAGTCTTTGGTGGTGAAATGGTTCGATTACTGTAATTATTTATTCATTAAAATTAGTCACAAATGGCCGTTACTTTCCTCCATCTTTCGCCAATAATCAATTTTCGCAAAATTCAAGCCAAGCCTAGGTACAGTTATTTCCCGCTCAAAAGTTACCTCCAGAAGGCGATATAGTTTCAGAGGAAAGCGCGTTACCTCTCTGGGTATAGCCGAATTCACCTCAAATTCACGTACCACTGTCATTCACTCTGCTCATCCTTTCACCTCCGTTCATATTTCTATATCGAACGCACCTACGATTTCCTAGCCAAAAGCAGCAATTATTCGCGGCTGTGCTATGTAATTCTATTGTTTTACTCTAGTGTATTCATAAATTGTCTTTAACACTGTACTATAGTTCAATTCTGCCTCCCTTGAAAATGGTTATCAACCGGTAGGATGATATTCAAGTAAATAATCTAGAAATCAAACCCGGTTCCATACTCACCGCCGACAAAATACCAAAGCACTGTGCAAGCGGTCATAAAACGCTTTGGCCTTTCCCGACAGTTCGGCACCGCTCTTCAAGTGCACTTTATTCGCCAGGTGAACCTGGTTAATCAATATGATTCTCTTTTGTCTCCCTATGGTCTTTCCTTACGAGACTATCTATTCCCGACATCCTGACAGTTGCTTTGACCCTCGTCCTAGAAGTGACAACGCGTCGTGACACTTTGTGGCTGAACGGAACATCGACATTCTAGATTGTCCCCCTCGCTCTTACCCTCATTTCCCTCTGTCCAATGGTCGTCGGTGTTTACGAGGAGCGGGAGTATATCTGTTGGGGAATATTTGGTCTGGTCTGTGCACAGCGAGTCTGAACCTTATTTTTCTGAACCAAAGTTATGCAAACAAACGAGGGTATATAAGGAGAGACATTGTGGGTTTTTGCCCCTCCATTACCGCTCCGCTATGACGTTGAAGCATCTCGCCCTCGCACTCGTGTTATTCGCACTCGTACGCAACCTCCTCCAAGCGCAAGTCCTCGCACCCGACCGATCCATCGCTTTATTTGTTCAACAAGCATGGACCCATATCCTCGACTTCCTCTTTTCGCTGAGCCTCAAGATCAGCATCCCGTCCCCTCCCCCAGCCGCCATCCCCCTCGCCTTCTTCCCCTCTTTCTTTCGGCAACTCATCCTCCATCTCGGTCTCGCCTCCCCACGTTACTCGGTATCGACACCGCCCTCCAACGTCGTGAAAACCGTAGCGTCGTTGCTCACCGGCCATGGTAAAGCTACAGAGTTGCTGCAGGTGCTAGGTTGGTTCAGTCCTTCCACCCGTGATAACATAATCGCTCAATTATGCACGGGTACTAGACACTTTACGCAGCTATCCCCCAGCTCTGGCTCGCTCATTCGCTCGACTCTCGAATATACCCTCATCAGAACCTTGTCCTCGGAGATGACTAACAGCGTTCAAAGCCAAACCTGCGTCATCGAAGTCCAATTTTTCAATTGGCTTTTTATCTTGAGGCAAGTTGGGCTCTCAACCTTGTTCCTCATCCTCGTCAATACCACCGGCAACTGGCTCGCTCCGTATCTCTGGCTGGGTGCGTTTCGTCTTACGAGAGTAATACTCGTCGGAGGGAACCATACGAATGGTCAGAATATGGACCCCAGCACGACGGGGACACAAGAACAGGTTATGCAGCCCTCGGTCGAGTCGTCCCGATGCAACGTACATGCTACCATCCCCGGTTCCCCTGACCACCGCCAACCACCCGCCCTCCTCTCCGATACCAAGAGTAACGTGGACAATGTGGGTAAAGCTGCAAAGACGTTCCATACACCACTATACCGCAATTTCCCCAGTCTTTTGGCAGTTACCCCACCGTTGGAGCTCGAGCAGGAAAATGATTTGTTTATTGAAGGGATTATGGAAGAAGACGTAGAGGATGTGTTCAAGGTTAGGGGAAAGGAGAAAGGGAAAAGGAAGGAAGAAGTCACAGGAGAGGTCGAACGAGATGCGGAATTGGTGGAAGTTGGGAGTTCTGGACAAGTTGGCACGGATTCGGACAACGGTGACTCAAGCTCAAGTTCTTCTTCTGCGCCTAGGTCTCCGGACCCATTGAAAGTCGCCTTGGCCACTCTCTATATCTCGCCAACTACTCCGTACTCCGACGTCAAAACTGCGTGTCGCAAATCGGTCTATATACCCACAACGCCCGAAATCGACGAGTTCTACTCATGGACGCCTACCAAGGGTTCCAAGCTAGGCTCAAATGTCGCATTTATCGGGCAGGCCGACTCTGCTGCACATGCTATGAACTGTGAAGAACTCGGGTCGAGGGCGAAGATGCCCAAGCAGCGTCGGGCGGACGGTCACACCACGAACAAGATCAAGACACGCGACGTCTTCAAGCACCTCACGGCCCAGCTCCAGGAAGTCAAGCTCATCCCACCTCAGCTGTTCGATTCTACGCCCGGTCCTCTGACACTCGGTGACGTCCATCGCAGGATAGGGAGAGTAGAGCTACAGCTGGATAACCTCTTGGCGACCTGGGGCTACGTGGCGGGCTTGTATGAAGAAGATGAGGAGAAGGAGGAGGAGGTTTGAGCGTGGCGGAGGGTGATGGGTGTGGATGAGGTGTCGTGTTTCTTTTCTCTTTTTCTCCACTAACCTTCATAGCCCCCCGCTCGCTTCCGCATTCCCTCAAGATGGTCGACCTCTCGCACAGCAAGCTCAACCACCTAATGGCGTACGCCGGAATCAGCTCCCGGACACCAGGAGAGGAGAGTAGGAGGTCAGAAGAGGAGGGGCGGACGACTGACCTTGGGTGTGTAGAGGCGTCTGGAGGTCGCGCTCAGTCGTTGTTGAAAGGACAGGATGGGTTGGTATGGGGGGGTGTATGGTTTGGGTTGGAGTCGGATTCGGATTCAGAATTGGACGTCAAGAATGGACTGGATTGGACGATTTTCGTGGATCAAGACCCAGGACCAGGTGCGCAACAATATTTCTTTCACTTTGGTTTTCTACTCATGATTAGATTTTTCTGATGCAGGTTTCGCTGTGGTAGCTGGCGCTCGACAGTCGCGTCCCGCCTCAAGAACAGCTACCGCCTCCGAGTGAGTCCACTAACTATCCCACTAACCATACAGGTATTTACAGCCCATCCAGTCCACGTCCAATCTCGCATCCGAACCCGAACCCAGGCCAAACCCTGCACCTCCCCACACTGGTCTCAACATCCTGGAACCGACTAGACAACGCACCAGAGGCTTCCTGCAGCCACTCCTACGTACCCAAGGTAACACGGTCCAACGCTCCTCCGTCTGACTTTCCTTTCTCCTTTCTCTAGGTGGTTTCGTGGCTGATTCTTTCGACGTATGTTGGAAGGTGGAGAGTGTGCGAATAGGAACAGGCCGTCTTATCCTCAAAAATCCGCCCCAAAACCTCATCTTTTCCTTGCGAGTGGGTACGTGCTTGGGGGTAAAATTTTTCAAACATTCAAACAAAAATTAAATTCGAACGAACGAACGGTCAAAATAACGTCATAACCAAACCAAACCGTAATGTTCTTCATTTCATTTCATTTTCTTCTTTCCCAACCAAAGTATCATTATTTCTATCTATTGACAAATAAAAGGCTCTTCTTTCTTTCCCTACATTATTGTGTGACTGTGTGATAATGCAAGTAACCGTCTCCAATCTTAGTTAGCGTTCCTTTCAATTGATCCAAGTTTTCGCTGTAACTCCATTCATTCCAAACGCTACAAAGTCTTAAGAAGTTCTAACAACAATAAAAGAGCATAATATTCTTGATTGAAAATACAGTTTCGGATGCTACTACTGGGCACTATTCGCACAAACAACACTAAACGTCAAATAGCAAAAAAAAAGCGTAGAATGAAAGGAATTCGAACAGCGACAGGGAGAGGCGAGGAGATGAGATCACGACAAGTACAACAGGGAGGTAGTCATAGGGTATAAAGGAAATTTTAATAGGAACCTCCATCAATCACATCCTAGTGGGGATGGTGACCAGGCATGAAGGGTACAATTCCTTGCTGATCGATCTAAAACCGAACGACAGAAAGGAGATTGTCAGCTACTACTATTCTAAACCGAAAGAGAGAGAAAGAGAGAGAATGCGCAAGTCGTTCGGCCGCTCTAGCCTTTCGACTCCGCCAAAGGAGGAAGAAAGTCACCCACAATGTTCATCCACATTTCCATCTGAGGATGTGGAGGCACAGGAGCATCCTTTTCCTCTTGCATATAACTATCCTGACTCTGTGTACATCCTATTGTTCCTAGAGGTGCGTAAGCGGCATTCGCCAAAGTAGATGGTCCAGGAGCGTCACCAGGGCGTTGCAAATGGGCATCAATAGGGGGTTGTTCTGCTGGTAAAGGATAGAACCAATATGGGGGTACATCAGCTAATTGTTCTTGAATCTTGACTGGATGACGGTGCCCGTTGTAGTTCGTAGGTCGAGAAGGTGGCGGATAGGCCGCGTTACTCGTATTTGTTGTACTTGGCGTAGCCACCATGGGACTCTCTGGCGTTGCGGACCCTTCTGGTAATGACCAGTCTAGCTCAGGCATTAACATTGGGCGTGACGTCGGACCAGCTTGATGAAGCGGCGCATCGAAGACCTTTTCGGCAAGCTTCGCGATAAGCGGGTGCCCACCGTTGTAATCTTTGCGCTCCCACCGCCAACGGAAGCGGGGTAGCATATCCAAGGCCATCCATACGTCTTCCAGAGCCTGCTGTCTTGTGAGCATCTTACAACGAGACATGTGTCCGTATAAGATGACCATGGCTGCAATATGCAAAGGAATAGGTGAGACAAAGAAGGCAATGTCAGGGAAGCGAATCATTTCGCTATGCACAATAATAATGTTATGTGAAGTGACAATGGCTAGGTGACAAAGCTTAGTTAGCGGGAGTGAATAATCTCGGGAGTATTTCGAAGCTTACCATCGTCAAGAGCCTTACTTCGGCGTTCGAAGCTTAATTCTTTGGAACTGAAAAGAGCACGCAGGAGTAGAATTCTTGCAATACCAAGCTTGAGCATCGTTAGGCCGTCATCTTCTGAAATCTCAGATACCAATTTTCTTCGATCCTCGTCAGACCAGTGTGCTGTACCCGAGAAGTAAAATCGATACTTTGGAGGAAGTGAAACCTGGTAGTCACTGATTGACTTGATGATCCGCGTCGCATGCCTCCAGATAACGTCGGGCGACTGTTTATTGGGCCCATAAAGAGACACAATCACGTCGGCCTGTATGTCAGCAATTGGTCCAGAGAGGGCAAAGTGCTCGGAATAATCCGAACTGTTCCGTTTCGGATGTGGCGTATTGGATTCACTTGGTGCGATCGCTAATGGCCTACCTAAAAGGATTGATGTTCCACGATCATGAACCATCACGATCGCCCACAGTCGGACGCGCAGTTCACATTCCTCTGGAGTGAAAGTCTTGCGCTGCACATATGGATCATGATGTAGACCTAGTTCGACTGCCAGACGAACAAGACTGCCAACTAGTCGCCATAAGGACCGACCTTGACGCTATTTACAGCAAACGTGAGTATATAATTAATTATAACATCTACCAGACGCACTTCTGTGTATAGATACCACTGCAATAATATTAATGCCTGCAAACTGGATAACGTTACTCGAAGGTCTGGCTTGACAGCTAGGGCACGTTCGAAGAATTCTTCATGTTCTGGCCAATCTTCAGGCATCAAATTTTTGGCCGCACGTGGAGATTCTTTTCCCTCTTGCTGGTCCATCGAGCAAGCGCGGTGATTCATCTCAGATAGGGTGCCCAAAGCCAAGATGATGTAGACGCTGCAGATGAAGCCGGGGTCGTGCACCCCAGTTCCACCATAAAGAGCATCCAAGTCAGCTTTGAAAGAAGAACGAGGGAATACAGGCCGATGAATGTCCAAGCGCCCGAAATAGATGTCCACAATTCGATTGACCATTCCGCGGTCACGAGGAAGCCATACATAGCCCGAAGGTGCATTAGACGTGGGAACGCCCGCAGTGCTTCCTCTTCGAAGCGAAACAGCAATCCAGTGATTGGGATATCGCGGTCGAGAGTCGTTAGTGATGTCCCGGTCCCTGCCAGAGTGAAGAGAACCAACGGCGAGATCCTCTCGATCCATTGAGGTTGATCCTTGAAAGTACGTAATAGTTTCAAAATATGAACGAAGAAATAGAGATAAGCTTTCTCACCAAGCTTGATTTCATTAACTATGGCAGCTGAAACACCGAAATTCTTGGCCAAAGCCGAAGTACTGGACATGTCGTTGGATTGAGGGTCTTGTCCTTTAATATCGGGCACAACTGTGCTGGAAGCGGAAGGTGAATGAGAAGAATGGGGAGGAGGTGGAGGTGGAGGTGGAGGTGGAGGAGGTGGAGGCAGATGGGGCTGTTGGAGTTGAGGGGCAATATTCTGGTGAAAAGGAGGGTGCATATGCGGGACATAGACT
>Ga0157379_10001324_pt1 | contig 20197 bp, 20 predicted proteins | sample S25metaG_FD_121802 | JGI IMG/M metagenome (GOLD analysis project Ga0157379, IMG submission 121802) | Switchgrass rhizosphere microbial communities from Kellogg Biological Station, Michigan, USA - S2-5 metaG | ecosystem: Host-associated > Plants > Roots > Rhizosphere > Soil | place: USA... | reverse complement strand
TTGCGACCGGTTGCAAGGCTCTTCAAAAGATGAGCGCCCCGTCTTCCGCTCCCTCCGGCGGAAACGCCGCGGTGCCCGCTCCTTCCGGTTCCGCCTCGGTGACGTCTCCCGCTCCTGCTCCCGCCCAGCCCGACGATACGAGCCCAACCAGTGGCGCGCAAACCAGCGCCGAATAGAGCGGCAGGAACACACGCCAGCGGTCCAAGAGGAAGCGCAGAAATCCGTCACCTGTGTTCGCAGTTTGGCGGGACATTCCACGGTCGGGCTCGCGCACAGTAAACATCAGGAGAACCACGAGGATTCCCGGTGCGCCGGCGATCAGGAATACGACGCGCCAACTTTCTATGAGGCCGATGATTGGCAGGTTGACCCCATCGGTGCCTTGGAGGGTATTCATCACCAGCCCGGCGAGTATGGCCGAACCGCCGCCGCCGATCGAGTACGCCATGCTGATGGCCGCCATGGGCTTTCCCCGTCGCTCAGGGGCAAATAGATCGCTGATCATCGAGTATGCGGCAGGAGCCAAGACCGCTTCTCCGATACCGACCCCCGCACGCGCAGCAAACAACTGCCAGAAATTCTGAGCAAACCCGCACGCTATGGTCATGACGCTCCACGCGGCGACGCCAATGACCAGCAGGTTGCGCCGGTTATGGTGATCGGCGAGCCAGCCGATCGGTAATCCCGCCAGGGCGAAGAACAGCGAGAAGGAAATACCCTGGATCATGCTGACCTGAACATCGCTGATGCCCAAGGTTCCACGAATATCAGGAATAAGAACAGCTACAATTCCGCGATCGAGATAGGCCAGAAGTGCGGCCCAAAACAACACGAAGATCAGAAACCAGCGGCTTGAAAATAACGAATGTGTTCGTTTTTCCAACTTTTATCCTCCCGGAAGGTGGATACCCTAGTGGGCGCTCGAGCCCATGTAAAGGATGCCCGTCCAACATCGCATGATCAAGAGACAGCGGATGGCAGGCGGAACATGCCCTCTTGGCTGATCGTGGCGACCATTCTCCCGTCACGCGCGAAGACATTGGCATGGCCCAGACCACGCCCCCCGCCCGCCCAGTCGCTATGCCCGACGAACAGCATCCACTCGTCAGTGCGAACGGTATCGTGAAACCACAGCGCGTGATCCAGGCTCGCTTCGATCACCTCGCCCCTGAACGGGCAAAGTCCATGCCGTCGATCGATCGGCCGGAACGGGACAAGGTCGCTGGCGAACGCAAGGATGAGCTGGTGCAGGTTCGAGTCTGCAACCAGAGCGGCGGGAAAGCGTACCCAGACCACGAACCGATCCTCATTCGGTTCGGTGCGGTCGAGGATGCCCGCATCGACGGGAATTGCCTGCACCGGCAGCGTTCCATTGACATAGTGCCACAGCCCGAACGGAATTTCCTCGCCTGACCGCAGTCGCCGCTCCATCCGCTCCCACAGCATTTCCGGGGCCTCTGCCTGCGGCATGGCAAGGCTATGCTGCAATCCTGTCTCCGGGCGCTGAAACGCGATCGACGATGTGAGGAGCAGTTTTTCGCCTTGTTCGGCAACGACGCGCCGATGGGCGAAGCGGCTCCCATCCATGTCGCTGGTGACATGGTAACGGATCGGCCTGCTCGGGTCGCCCGGACGCAGGAAACGGCAATGCAGGGAAATTGCCGGCCGGTACTTGGGGACGGTGGCCTGCGCGGCGGCCAACGTCTGGGCGACCAGCAGGCCGCCGTACACCCGTCCCCATACGCTCGACAGTTCCGCGCTGACCGGGTGGGAAACAAGTTCCGCTTCGCCCGCAGGCTCGACCAGGAGAAGATCTAACAATTCGCCAGCCAAGCGGGGCACAGACTCGATTTTCATCGATGAGCTTCCTAAATTCCAATAGGGATCGTTCGCCCTGTGTCCCGCAGAACGCGCTTGGTGAACAGTGGCCATGCTACCTGAGGGGCGGTTGTCCACCTGGAGCCAGGTCAATGCATCACGGAGCCGCCGTTGACGTGATAGACTTGGCCGTTGATCCATTGGCCGTCGTCGGACAACAGCATGGCGACCACTCCGGCGATGTCTTCCACCTGTCCTACCCGTGTCCCGGGAATGCGGGAGAGCTGGATGGCGACGCGCTCCGGCGTTGGGAAGCCACGGGCCTTCCCTTCCGGGGTGTGAACAAATCCTGGCGCCACGCAATTCGCGTTGACGCCTTGGGGGCCATAGCGCAGCGCCACGTGGCGCATCAATGCATCCAGCCCGCCTTTGGAAATTGCATAGGCAGGGCGCACATCCTCGCTCGCGATTGCCGCGTCAGAGCTTGTATAGACGATGGTCCCTTCTCCACGGCTAAGCAGGTGCGGCAGCACCGCTCTGGTGGCCAGCAGATGGCCCCGAAGATTTACAGCGATGGTCCGATCGAAAATTTCGAGATCGAGTGAGAGGGCATCGGTGTCCTGGCCGATGATCGACAGGTCCGCGGCGTTGATGTGCGCTCCATTGAGGCTGCCCAATCGGTCAATGGCTTTCGCCACGCACGCGTTGACGGAGCGCTCGTCGGCGAGGTCTATGTGCAAGGCGAAGCAATCGCCGCCATCCTCGGTAGCCCGGTATGCGACGGCCTGGGCACCTTCCAGGTCGACATCAGCCGCGCAAACGCGTGCGCCTTCCGCCGCCAGGCGCCTTACCGACCCGGCGCCGATCCCCCGGGCGGAGCCGAACACTATGATCCTCTTGTCTTTCAGTCGGCCATCCATGCGAGTGTTCCTTTCCAGAGTGATGGATGAAGGCGCCGTCAAATCCGCAAGGAAAGCTCGGGATGCCGCATTTCCAGCGAGCGCCGGAACCCGTCGCGCCACTGGGTGCGAGCTGGCCCTGCAATTGATTGCCTGCGGCTCGGGTCCTGAATACTGTTAGGGAATGGGAACTTGTCTGTCTTTACAAAGACAGGCGCCTTGCCGACCATCCAGCCGATGTAATCGAACAGTTCCAGCCAGTCGATCGCTTCATCGCCGCACCAGTTGACCACGGTTGCCGGAACCGCGGCAAACTCCAGGCACGGCTCCACCCAATCCGGAATGTCATAGAGATAGTCGGCCGAACAGAAGTATTTGCGGTCGGCAGGCACCGGCACCTCACCGGTTTCCAGGAAGCGATCGATCACCTGCTCAAACACGTTGGCGTCCGGATGGGCGCCGCCATACTGGACGTTCTGCCGGCAGATCACGGTCGGCATGTCGAGCATGATCGCGCCCGCCCGCACCGCGCCTTCGCCGGCCAGCTTGCTGACGCCGTAAGCGGAGCCGATGCCGGCACCGAGCGGGGACTCCTCGGAATAGACGTACTGTACTTCACTCGAATACCGGTGAACGCTGACGGTCGAGACATGGAGGAAGGCCTTGGCCTCACGGCAATGGCCCATCAGGCGTGCCGGCCCGTCGCAGTTGTCGATGATCCCCTCTTGGGTCGTGGCGGGATGGATTGCCGCCGCGATGTTGAGCACGTAATCGAAGTCGGTAGGTAACTCGGCGAAGGAGTCGCGTCCCATGCCGCCGCGAACCGGCGTTATTCCGCGCGCGATCGCTTCTTCCCACGACCCTTCGCGGGTGTAGCGCGCCAGGCCCCACATGTCGCAAACCGGCGCGAACCGCTCAGCGATCGCCTCCCCGATCCGCCCAGTGTGGCCGGTGATCAGAACCTTTTTCCCTTTCAGCATTGTGCCTCGTCCCGCTGGAGTTGTGTGCGATCACCCTTCACTTCACGCAATATCGCGGCACGCGATGCGTGGATGGCGGGCTTTCAGCACCCCCGCCACGCCGTCTTTCCACGAAGTCCCGGCAGGGCCAGCCAGCGAACGGCGGAGTGCGGGGTCCTGGGCGCAACTCGGCCGGGCGGATTCCGCCGGACCCATTTCGGTCGGCACCCTGTCGGTCAGGCTGCCGATGTGGCGGAAAATCTCGCTCCAGGCGACCGTTTCATCTCCGCACCAGTTGACCACGGCTGGTGGGGCCGCAGCGAGCGCGAGCGAAGGCTCGACAAGGTCGGCCACATCGTCCTCGTGAAGGGGTGAGAAGCAAGCCGGGGTTTCGGCCATCACCCGGACTTCGCCGGTCGTGATGAAATGGTCGATCGCACTGTCAAGCGCGCCACCGCCGGCGGGGCCATAGACCAGATTTGCCCGGCAGATCACCGTCGGCAGTCCGAGGATCAGGCTGCCCGCTCTCGCCGCAGCCTCGCCGGTAATTTTGCTCGCAGCATATTGGTCCCCGAAATTCCTGCCGATATCCGCTGTTTCGGGAAATGCCTGACAAGGATCGGCACCGGGCTTGTAGACCCATGCGGAAGACAGGTGCAGGAAGGCCCTGGCCTTGCGGCAATGCTTCATCACCCGCGCGACCGCATGGCAATTTCCATCAAGCGCTTCGGCGACGGTGTGCGGTTCACTCGCCTCGGCGAAATGCAGGACGTAGTCGAAATCGGCGGGCAACTGATCAAGCTCATCTGCGGCAAGATCGATCGCCAGCGGCCTGACCCCCAGGGCCTCCGCCTCCTCTCGCGACCCGGGACGGCCATAAGAGGAAAAGCCCCAGATCTCGCAACTGCCGGCAAACTGCCGTGCTACCGCGCGGCCGATTTGTCCGGCCTCGCCGGTCAGTAGAATCTTGGAACCTACCAGCATAGTCTCTCCCTAGCGCAAGAATGGCGCTATTCTTCCGAAGAATATTCATTCCCTATGGCACACTCCGGACAAGAACAGTGCCACTCGTCGCACTGGCATAGGGTCGGTCGCGCCAGACTGCTGAAATGAAATTTGAGCGGCCCGCGTCCTATTGCGAACCCGCCCACTTCAGCACACGTAGTCGGCGGGAGCGTTGTGGAACAACAGCGCCCTGTCCCCCAGCAACGATCCGCCATCGACCGCAAGCGTCTGCCCGGTGACGTAGCGGGAATCATCGCTTGCAAAGTACAGGATGGCGGCCGCGAGATCCTGGGGAAGGATTGCCTGTTTCATCGGCAGTCTGGCGGCGTTGGCTTGCCCGGCCTCGTCCAACTTCGAGCCGTCACCGAACATGGCGAGCGCGTTCCCGGGGGTCAGTGTCGCCCCCGGAGCGACCGCGTTGACCCTGACGAGGTGCGGCGCCAGCTCCTGCGCAGACGATCCTGTCAGGGCGACCACGCCATGTTTCGCGACGGTATAGGCATGCGCGCCCAATCCGCACCGCAGGCCGGCGAGACTAGCAGTCGAGATGATCGAGCCGCTGCGCTGTTCGACCATGACACGCGCCGCGTGCTTGATGCCGTAGAACACGCTGTCGAGCACGAGCGCGAGTGTCTTGCGCCAGTTCTCAGCGGTCGTTTCCCGGATCGAGCCGACTGCACCCAGCATCGCGGCATTGTTGATCATGCAGTCCAGGCGGCCATGCCTGCTCACGGCCAAGTCTACCGCGGCGGCGATCTCATTCTCCTCCGTTACGTCAACGCGGAGGAAGGTCGCCGACGGAAGTTCGGCGGCGAGCTTTTCCCCGCGCTCAACCTGAATATCGGCAAGTATAAGCTGCGCACCTTCCGCCGCGAAGAGCCTCGCCGTCGCTTCCCCGATCCCGCTTGCAGCGCCCGTGACGACGGCGACTTTTCCAGTCAGACGACCAACCATACTGTTCCTCTCTCAACACGCGCCCCTTCACGGGCTTATTTGACGTGCGCGTCTATGTTCACGGCTACGTGTCGGTACGAGTTCAGGATGCCGTCGATACCACTGTCGGGATGATAACGCTTCCGGAATGATGGGCGTCGGCCCCGGTGCACGTATGGCTGGGCAAAGCATTTTCCTGAGCCAAATTCTCTCTCCCTTTGGCATTCGTTCCACCAAAATCCGCAAAGGGGTATCGCGGAACGTGGCAGTACCTGGCGCGGTCGGCTAGCCTCGCGAGCCGTCGTCAGCGAACCTATGCGATCACGGCGTCGGTGTTCAACGGAAGACTCTTGGCTGAACCTGACAAGAGCGAACATAATCGGACACTGCAAATGCCCACCGCGGCGGGATCGATAAGTGCCGGCGCGAGCGAGTGCTCCAGACGAGGTCGTCCCTTACAACAATCCGTCAGAGGACCGCGCTCCGACGGCAGAAGCCTGGCAGTGATCCACGGCTCGCGGTTAGTCGAACCAACCCGCTCGCCCAGACGCCATGCTGCTGCCCGCATGGCCACCACCTTGCAGCCGCGGGTCAGACCAGCTCGAAGCGCACAACAGGCGCAGATGACCGAGCTTATCAATGCGCGTGACCGCTTGGTGCGCGACAGCCACGGCGCTCAAGAACGGCGAGAAAAACTCACCATCGCCTCCTCAGCGCCCGTGCCGGCAGCGGCTCCAACAGATCGATCGGCATATCGAGGCTCTCGATACCGAGATCGGCAACTGATCGCCGCCGATGCCGCACTTGCCTGCCGGTACCAGATTCTGACCAGCATCGCGTGCATGGGAACCCGGATCGCCAACCAGCGCATCGCCACCATGCCGGAACCGATAGCCTTGAGAACAAGCAGGCCGCATCCATCGCGGGTCTCGCCCCTGTTGCGCGACAGTCCGGCCAGTGGGAAGGCAAAAGTTCCATATGCGGCGGACACGTCAATGTCCGGCAGGCCCCCTACATGCCTGCCCTCGTCCTTGTCCGATACTATCCCGACCTCAGAGCCAAGTACCGGCAACTCGTCACCGCCGGACAACCCGCAAAGATCGCCATCATAGCCGTCAAGCGAAAGCTCGTCGTCATTGCAAACTCGCTCCTCCAGGCCGATCGATGCTGGTCGCAATCTCCCGCTTGATCATTAACGATACTCTGACAACGCCGATTTTGCTCGTCCATCAAATGAGCAGGCACGTGCTTTTTGCCTGACAATCCGGAAGCGGGCGTGAATTAGCGGCTCTTGGGCAGGCCCAGATAGACTTCCGCAATCTGGGACCGCTGAATTTCGCTGGTTCCGCCGGCAATCGACTGAACCTGAACCTGCCGATGCAAATGCTCGAGGGTCGTCAGCGAGCCCGCATCGCCGACCAGCGCTTCGGGAGCGACGAGATCCATTAGGTCGGCATAGCTGGCCTGGCTGCTTTCGCCGTGGAACAGCTTCGCCATCGGCCCGTAAACTGTTCGGCCCGCGTCCGGATATGCACCCGCATGCCAGGCAGCCCGGCGCGCCAGCAGGTCTTCGATCTGCGTGATCGTCGCCGAGTGGGCAATGCGCTTGCGGGTATCCCGATGCGCGAACGGAATTTGACCATCGGCGCCCGGCTTCTTTGCCCACTCCAGGATGCCCGGAAGAAAGCGGCGATCGCCCGAACCATAGAGCCCTGCGTGCTCCTTGGCGAGCGCGGCACTCATGACCGTCATGGCGCCACCGACAGGACCAAGCCGGTAAGCGTCAGGCACCGCCACATCGGAATAGAAGGTGGTATTGGTGCGCTCATCCATCATGGTGAAGATCGGATGCACCTCGATGCCTGGCGTGTTCATGGGCACGACAAACAATGTGAGCCCCTGGTGGCGGACGCTGCCCGGCTCCGTTCGGGTCAGAATGAGAATGTACTCCGCAAGGTTCGCGCCCGTGGTCCACATCTTCTGGCCGTTGATAAGCCAGACCTTGCGTTCCTCGTCCCACGCAGCTTTGGTCTGGGCGGCAAATATATCGGAGCCGCCGCTCGGTTCCGAATAGCCAAGGCAACAGGGGGCCTCCCCGCTCGCGATCCGCGGCATCACGTCGCGAAGCAAGACCTCGCCCCCGAAATTCATGATCATGTACCCGACGATATCGGACGTGGTTTCCGAGTGAGACGCCACGCCATTCTCGCGCCAGGTCTGCAGGATCGCCAGGTGCGACAGCGGAGCCGCATCGCGCCCGCCCCATTTGCGGGGCCAAGATGGGAAGAGCAGGCCCTCCTTCGCCAACGCCGTGGCAATTTCAGGATTATAGCCCTCGTAGGAATCCTGCATCTTGGCCCGCCGCTCCGGCGTCATGAGGCGCTGGAGCATCACGGCCGTTTCCTGGGCGATGGCCTCGGCATCCGCCCCCAGCGAGAAGTCGATTCCCACATCCCCAGCATCGATCGTCGGTGCGTCGGCGCCGAGCCACAGTCGCTCGGCGACGCGCGCCTGTTCGTTGCCAGGATCGCCCAGCATCAGGGCGCGCGCCTTTGACCGGCGGAAAAATAACTGCGCGTCATGCTCGAGGGGAAGGCCATAGCCGCCAAAGGTGTGAAGCGCCCGCCGCAACGCTTGGTCCGCCGTGCTGGCGGCCCAGGCATAGGCCATGCTCACTCCAGCCGGGGCCTCCTCGTCCTTCCTGGCGGCACTCCAGGCCGCCCACCATGTCAGCAGCAGGGCGCCTTCGACGTTGACCGTGTGTTCGGCGAGCGGGTGCGCGATCGCCTGAAAGCTGCCGATGAGACGCCCGAACGCGTGACGCTCCTTGGCGTATGCGACGGCAAGATCGAGGCCGGCGCGCGTCATGCCGCAAAGCTCGGCTGCAACGAGCAGCTTCCACTCCTCAACCGCAGTCGCGTGCAGCCTGCGCGCGTCAGCACTCTGCGCTAACTCCGCGACGACTTCACCCTGAGCCGGAGAAAAGCGGGCCAGCCGGTATTCGCCGTGGTCGGTGCCGGCGCTGGTCAGTCCGCCGCGATAAAGGCAGAGCCGATCGCCGTTCAGGGCCACCAAGACATCCGCGTCGGCGCCGAAATGCACGAGCTGATCGGGGGCGGTCGCGGCATCGAACAGCGCAAGGCTGACGACAGCATCGCCTGAGGCAAGCTTGCCGAACCACTCGCCAGCCGCGTCATCGGTGCTATCCCCGATCAGACGCAGTGCAACCAGCGTCTCCGCGAGCGGTGCGCTCGCCAGAACACGCCCGGCCTGCTCCAGCAGCAATATCGCCTCGAACACGCTGAGCGCCCCCATGTCTGATCGCGAAGACCGCATAGTGAGGGCGCCCATATCCGCCAGACACTTCGTCAGCTCCCGATCCACCCCATCGGGAAGCCGCTGGCGGGCGCGGGAACTGCCGCCGAGCTCAGCGAACAGGCGCTCGAAAGCCTCCACCAAAAGCCTTTGTTCATCGCTGAGATCGAGGTTCACTTCCTACTCCTGCATGTCGCTGTGGCTTCGGTTCCGACCGCTGCCGTGGGGATGTCTGGCGCAAGGCGCGGCCTGGATTAGCGGCTCTCAGGGCAGCCAGCAATGATGCCCAGGTACCTACTGCTTGGATGGGAAGACGTGTAGCGCTCGACGCTTTTTGCCGTGGCCCCGCCGCGCTCCGTCTGGCGCCGGACTGGTCGTCAGGCCGGCACGTAGGGCTTGAGCGTCATTGGCGCTTCCGGGAACATGTCTGGCATGGCCTGGAGGTCGGTCCTGTCGACGACCTCGTCCCAGTGGGCCGCGAGATCCTCGAGGTCCAGGTTGTCGTTGCGGTAGCCCTGGGTCACCGCGTACGCCACTTCCCAGGCGCGGCCGCCGCCTGCCTCGATTCCCTTGCCGGTGCAGGGGCACTTGCTGTGCGCGAGCAGCGCGACGATCGGGGCGACCAGCTCGGCTCGCAGCCCCATGATTTCGGCGGTCCTGTCCGATTCCTCCTGCAGATGCGTGATCGCCAGGGTGCCCGCGCGCGGCAGCAGCGTGTTGATCTTGATGCCGCACGATTCCCCCTGAACGGCCAGTCCCTTGGACAGCGAATAGGCGCCCGCCTTGGCCGCGCCATAGATCGCAGAGCCGGCAATGCCGAACATTGCCGCCGATCCGACATTGACGATGCGGCCATAGCCCTGCCGTTCCATGTGGGGCCAGATCGCCCGGCACATCCAGATCTGGCCAAGCAGGTGCACGTCCATCATCTTGCGGACGTCGCTATCGGAAATATCGTCGAAGTCGGCCAGATGCGCGACCCCTGCGTTGTTGACCAGAATATGGACCGCGCCGAAAGCATCCACGGCGGTCTTGATGATCGCGGCCGCACCCTCAGGATCGGCAACGCTGTTGGTGTCGGCGACCGCCTCGCCCCCGGCCCGCCTGATTTCCTCGACCACCTCATCCGCGTTGGCCCGCAGGACGCCGCGCCCGTCAGGGCCCGTGCCGAGGTCATTGACCACGACCTTGGCACCACGTGCCGCAAGGTACAACGCGTGCGCACGCCCGAGGCTGGGCGCCTTGCCACCTGCGCCGGTTACGATCGCGACCTGGCCGTCAAATCTAAAATCGCCCATATGCTCCACCTCTCCATGGGATTTCCTAAAATACTAGGATGCGTATACAGCCGAACTGATCTTCTTTACTTTAAATCTCCGTTTAGAACTTGACACTTGCAGTCAAGCCATAGGTCTGTGGCTCACGCCTGGGCGACCGGCGGCTGCGGTGAAACCTGCTGTGCGTGAACCGCCCCGGGCATCGCCCCCATAGCGAGCGCACACAATGAACAGACGGTGTATAGAAAATCCTTTTTCACGATACCCTCCCCGTGGCAAATCGATATGGCCCGACTAACCTTATGAAACGTCGGCTGCCCTCTACGCAGTCACGACGGCGTCGATCAACAGATGACTGTTTGCTGAATCCGACAAAGTGTAGTTATAATCTGACATCGAACACGGGAATTGCCCGGGCGACGATCTTGCGGCGCCCAATGGTCTGGATGTGCCGAGGCTGACCGATGAGCCTGTTCCAAGCCTCGCAGCAGCAGTCCATGATGTTGTCGTGGGAGGCAAACACCGGATTCGAGAGCCAGTTGTCACGCATGAACTGCCAGACCCTCTCGACCGGTTGAGTTCGGGACACTTGGCGGGCAGCGCGACGATGCTGATGTTGGCGGGCACCTCGAGCTTGCCGGTTGTATGCCATGCGGATTGATCCATCCGACGACTGCGTGCGCGCGGCGCGCGATGGCGAGTGATGTTTCGGCGAGGTGCAAAGCCATGGTGTCGGTATTGCAGAAAGGCGGGACGAGCCCGGCGCCCTTGCCGAATTCCGGGCAGATAGCGCCAAAGATGTAGGCCGATTTCGTCCGCTGGTCCTTCGGCGCAGATGGTCGGGTTCCGCATCTTGCCCAACGCCGCTTAAACTTGTTCTATTGGCCGACCCGGGTTTCGTTCTGGAACGAAATCTCTACAGCCGTGCCCTTTGGGAGGGGTGCCGCTGTGACCGTGCCAGCTCAGCAGTGAAGCCCCCTTTTGAACGCCTCCATCGCAACGGAAGATTGCTTGCCGAACCCGACAACAGTAGCATATCCGACATTGCAAATGGGATCCGCGCCGAGAGACGATAAAGCGCCTACGCGGGTCGCTGCTTCAGACGAGGTCGTGGCCTTGCAACAACCTGCCAAGAGATCGAACGAGGTTTTGAAGGAATGGGTCTTCGATCGATCGTCGGTCGTGCTCTATCGGAATAAGCTTTTCGAGGATGCAGCCGAGATGAGGGAGGTCGAGCACGATGTGCTGATCTTCTCCGCCAACGGTTGCCCATCTGACGGACAGATCTACTTTGACGGTCCGCACGGTCTGGTCGGCGGGCGCGTTGGGCTCCTCAGGTTCCTGCCGGGCCGCCGGCCCTACCGAGAGCATTGGCAGACTGGCTGCGAACTGAATCTCTGCTGCTGGCTGCTGGAAAACTCCCCTCCGTCCGGCAACGAACAGGCAAGCAGCGACCAAGAGGCAATCCTTTCCATCGCCGATCCAATGCTGATGAATTTGATGACGAACCTTAGCAGGGAAGTTCAATGCCATGATGGATTTTCTTCATGCATCGTGGAAGGCATCTCCCTGCAGCTTACCGGAATTTTCGAGAGATTCAGGGCGACTAGGTCTGTCACGCGGCCGATAGGAAACAGATTTTCTGCTGATATGGATCTGGTCCTTAAATTGGTGGATGGTCGCCGGAAGACTCCGCCGCTCCATGAACTGGCATATAAGCTCGGGCTCAGCCCTCGCCATTTTGCCCGATTGTTCGAAAAAAGGACCGGGATGAATTATGCTTCGTTTGTAGGCATGAAGAAGGAGAAGCTCGCGAAAGACATGTTGTTGAACTCGTCCTGGCCGATAAAGGCGATCGGGTTCGAACTTGGCTTTGGCGACGTAGCATCCTTTTCGCGCGCATTTCGCAAATGGGCGGGCTGCTCTCCAAGCGTGTACCGAGCACAGGGGGTCCTGTCGGACCAAATGCACCAGATGGCCGCGGCGGGCTCGGAGCGATAGGAAAGCGGCATGCTCCGCCCTTGCAAACCAGCCAGTCCATTTCGATACTTCAACTCCTGGTGCTGTCAAAGCAAAGTGGCTGTCCGAGCGGGGCGGTGCTAATCGGCATTGATGAGCAAGCCTGACAACCCGTTTCGCTATTTCAACTCCTCGCCTGAAGTCATCCGGCTCGTGGTGAGCTTCGCGATATGCCGCAATATCAAGCTCTCAAGGAACGGGCGCCGGAAGTTCTTGCGGTTCTGGAAGAGCGCGTGGCCCAAAGGCGTGATTCCGCTCCCCTCCTCCTCCTCCACTGGGAAGAATGGGAATCGGGCCTCGGTTGAAAAGGGCAGGACTGGTTCCCGGGCGACCGGCGAGCGAACTGCCTGGGCGACGCCCGCCTTGGCCAGCCTGTTCCGTGGATGGGCCAATCTATCAGGGCGGACGCTCCCCATAACGTAGTCAATGTAACGGGTGGATCACAATCCCGTGCCAGCGTCCCCGACCAAGGCGTTGGCGCACCTTCGCTGCGAATACGGTCGCGGGAAGAGCATCCTGCCCCACATGCCGATGACAGTTACAGTATTTGCATGCTGCCACGATGTTTGCCGGTGTGTCATGGCCTCCATCGTGCCTGGCTACCACGTGCTCCGCAGTTGAGCGTAGGTGGTTTGCTTGGGCCGCTGAAAGGCCATGGGCTTGCATGAAGGCCTCCCGCTGATACTCTCACATCGGCTGGCGACAGTAGAAGCAACGGCCTTGCTGGCGCTCAAACTTCAGTCTGCGAATATTCTGAATACGGTTACACATGACTACGTCCTGGCTCTGATGGTTAAACACACCGGACGTGCAGCGGCTGTTATGAACCGCCCCTCAGTCGGGAGCTAAAGCTCGCACTGGACAGCGCGTTTTATCGCCACCCCGTAGTCTCTTGTCGGTAGACAACGCTGAAACCGTTGTCCTTACAGTCGCCATTTTGGCTCCCAAGGAAAGTCATCTTCCCTTCCGCAGTCCACAATTATGGCGATTCATGATCTGACGCAATCGCCAATTGCGGTGACCAACACCTTTCCGCTTGGTATCGAAGAGAATGATTGGCGGTTTCCGTAACGGCTTCCGACGCACCGGCCGGATAAGTCCGCTAATTGGAAAGCCGGACAAAGCCTGCCCGGGTGGCCGACCCGGCATCCTCTTCGGTAAGCCAGATGATACGGTCGCCACCGACTGTGATGCGGGTGCCGTCCCGACAACAGAAATGACTGACCCCGACAGATGCGCGAAGCTGGACGGTCCTGTGTTCGCTCCAGGCGACCTTCTTCTCGAACTCCAGCCGGTAGAAATGCCACAGCCCGCCCGGACTGCCCTCCTCGCGGATCTAGGCAAGCGCCTGCGAGGTGGAGTCCACCTGGTCATCGTGTTTCAAACCCGGGAAGCCGCAGAGCTCATGAAGGTAGTCTTCAAGCCAGATCGCTGAATGGGGAAGGAGGACCCGGCCCTGTTCGATCATCGCACTGATGCCGGCAAAGCGTACGGCCTTGTCGCTTGTCGGGTTAACGGGCCTGCAATTCCAGAACCCCGTGGCTTGCAGCTCCTGGAGCAGGCTCATGCCCGATCCCTTGTCCTCGATCAGCACCAGCTCAGCCCGGTGCCGGTCAGACTCATCAATGACCCGTTGCTTGAGTGCGGGGAACTCCAACCGCTCCCGCACGACGTCAATGAGGTAGATCCGCTCTCCCTTTAGCGCCCATGTGGTGCAGACGCTGTAATCGTTGAACTGCCCGGCTTTGGATGCCGTATCCCAGGACTGGATGATCCGGTCGGGCACGGCGATTTCGAGCGGGCTATAGTAACGGAACCAGGCACGCTTCACCAGATTACCCTCGATCGGCACCGGTGCCTGGAGGTATTGCGCCGAAAAGAAACGGCTGCCGAGCAGTCTTTTGTGCTCATCGAGGACTTCGAGGGGCTCGCGCTGGGGATGAAGCGCCTCGCCTTCGCGGCGATGAACGCGCCGCCTGCCGAATGGCGAAGCGAACTCATGCACCTCGTCATGCGTTGCGATTGCCGGAAACGACAGCATGCGGAATGTGCCTCCCGCCTTTTCGGCGAGGCTTCCGATGATATCGTCTTCGTGGAGCCGCTGCATGACCACCACAATCCGCCCTGTGCGCTTGTCGTTGAGGCGCGTAAACAGGGTGTGCTGGACCCAGTTGTTGGTGGTGGTCCGCTCAGCCTCGGAAAGCGCCTCAGCGGGTTTCATGGGGTCATCGACGATGATGTAGTCGGCCCCGAAGCCGGTTAGAGTGCCACCGATCGACGTTGAGAACCTTGCTCCGCCAGCGGTGGTCTCGAAGTTCGCCAGTGACTGGCGCCCTGGCAGGAGCCTGGTGTTCGGGAACAGCCGCCGATACCAGTCTGACTGCATCACCTGCCGGCAGTCACTCGCCATCTTGTCGGCGAGTTCCTGGCCATAGCTCACGCAGATGATCCTGAGGCCGGGATCATGACCCAGCAGCCAAGCAACCCAGGCGACTGATATGATGATCGATTTGAGGCTGCGGGGCGGCATAGCGACCGTAAGGCGGTTATTGCGGCCATGGCGTAGGTCTTCAAGCGCCTTGATGATGACATGGATGTGGAAGTTGTCGAGGTATTCGACTCCGGGATTGAGCTCGGCGAAGACGCGCTGAACGAGCAGGGCAAAATGGAGCCGGGTTAGCGGGTCAAACTCGGCATAGGTGATCGGTTTCATTCGTCGCCCTCCTCAATGAACTTCCGATATTCGGCCAGGAATCGCTCGACGATTTCTTGGTCGCTCTGGACGAGGGGCGGATCTGTCGGCCCTGCCGAGAGCTGCTGGGCCTCAGCCCGGACTGCCATGTCGAGGAGAAGCTTGCCGGCGCGAATATCGCCGGAAGCACCCTTGTTGGCGAGTTGCGCTGCAGTCGCGTCAAGCTTGCGGATCTTGCGGCGTCGGCCGTTTTCCGTCGCGGTGACCGTCGCCGTGGCTGCTTTCATGATAGCGGAACTGACCGTCCGGTCCTTGCGCGGACGGCCATTGCGATTGCCGCTTTGGCCGGGAGGGAAGCGGCCATTCGCTTCTCGTGGGTCATCGTCTTTCATCATAACCTCCGGTGCGACGGGATTGCCGGTCGCACCGAAGGCATGACGCAATGCCCGATTGTCATCCAGGGGCAGAAACCTGCACAGCGTGCGTCAGCCGCGCCCACCCGCAGCTGCTTCGAGCTCGTCGAAATATGCCCCGTCGGCGCGGCGAGCCCGCTCCCCTGACCAGCGCTGCCAGCGGCGGATCATGGTATCGATATAAAGCGGGTCGAGCTCGATCCCGCGGGCCCGGCGGCCGACCTTCTCGGCCGCAATGATGGTCGATCCGCTGCCGAGAAATGGGTCGAGAACGATGTCACCGCGCTTAGTGCAGTCAAGCAGGATATCCGCAATGAGCGCCACAGGCTTGACGGTCGGATGCAGTGCAAGCAGATTGCCCTCATCGCTCGCCCGGCTGAAGCTGTTGGCGCCGGGATAGGTCCAGACATTCGAGCGAGACCGTCCGAAGCGGCCGAGCTGCACATTGTTGCGATGCCGGGTCTTGCCTTTGCGCCAGACCCCGAAGTGTTCGTGCTGGCTGCGATAGAGGGAGCCCATGCCGGCGCTGGTTTTTGTCCAGACACACAGATTGACGTACTCGTCGTACACAATGCGGGCCGCGACATTGAGCTCATAGAGATGTCGCCAGTCCATGGCCCAATAGTGAAGCGAACCATCCCGGGCGACCGCCGCCGCATTGCGCATGGCACCTTCAAGAAATGCGATGAAGTCAAGCTCGCTCTTCTCCCCGTTGCCTTCGACAAACGGTCGGTGCTGGATCTTGCCCAGCCCGCTGACATGGCCAGCCATGGGGACGTTATATGGTGGATCGGTCGAGACGACGTCGGCGAGGTCATTGCCCATCAATGCCGAGTACGAGGCATTCTGGAGAGCGTCGGCGCACATGATCCGATGACCGCCAAGCAGCCAAATGTCACCAACCGCGGCAATTGCGGAGCCGGGTTCCGGCAGCTCCTCATCATGCGCCTCCTCGTCCTCCGGCGTCATCACCATGAGATCGATCTCGCCGACCGAAAATCCGGAGACCTCGATATCGAAGTCCAGGTCCGCCTCGGATAGTTCCAGCAGGATTGACGCAAGATTGCCGTGGTTCCAGCTGCTGAGGTCATGCAGCCGATTGTCGGCAATCATGAAGGCCCTACGCTGATGTTCACTAAGGTGGTGCAGGCGGATGACGGCGATCTCTGTCAAGCCGCGCAGCTTCGCGGCTTCGTATCGGCCGTGTCCGGCGACGAGCTGCCCGCCCTCATCCACCAGCACCGGCACGTTGAAGTTGAATTCGGCAATGCTCCTGGCGAGCGCCTTTATGTGGCGTGCCTTGTGGTCGCGCGGGTTGCGGGGGTCGCGCCTTATCTGATCGATCGGTACATATTCGATGATGTGCCGTGTGAGTTGCTGAAGGGGTTTCATGACATGCTCCCCGTGTTGCAGGAGCTGCCTATTGATACCGGACTATCCCTCCTTGCCAGGGGCAGAAATTTGCCTGACCTCGATCCACCTTATGTCGATCAGCCTTTTTGCCATGGGCTCCAGCTGCGGTGTGTCCCGGATGTAGCCCGCGATTTCACTGGCCTTGGACACCCACCGCCGCAGGAAATCGAGGTCGTCGTAGACGAATGCCATGGGCTCTCCTGTATTCGCCATCTCACGGGCAAGCCACTGGAGTGCTGCCGCAAGATGGGCCATCGGATAGCGGCTACGGACCCGGCGCTTCTCAACGTCATGAACCCATACAAGGTATTTTTCGTCATCCTCGCCGGGGATTTTGGGCCAGAGGTACTGCACGATGAAATCCAGGCTGAGCTGCGTCGGCTTGCCCTCGTGAACCGGAAGCTCGCCGGTTGCCGCCTTCTTGACTAGGACGAGGACAGCTGCCCCCATACGCTGTGCATCCTCCAGGTTGGCAACGATGTGCCTGCGTCCGGTGCGCACCTTGCGGGGGCCGTACTCTGGGAATCTCGTGAGGAGCTCCGTCCTGCACCCGGGATGTTTCTCAATGAACGTCGCCAACTGATCAGCACATACGGAGTCGATCAACCTCTGCGTTCGTGCGGCGGTGGCGTCGGGATATGCGAGACGAATGTGGAGATGGGCTGCAATCTCCCATGGCTCGAGCCGGGTTGTATCCAGCACGAGCTCGCGCTGATCGTCTGCGTTCACGCTGCACCTGTTACGCCAGAAAATTGACCTGATATTGCCCTGATATGGTCCTGTTTTCCAATAGCTCCAAAATAGGTCGAGCTTGACAAGTTTGACAGCTTTACAGTGCGTTGAACCCTTGGATCGCCAGAACCACCTGTTTTTATAGCGGAAAACAGGCAAAAACAGGTATAGCAGGCACTGAGACCGGTTCGCCGGTGACTGCCTCACGCACCATTAATTTTAGACTTTGAAATCATCGCCAAAGGCCAGTTTCCCTTCGCGGAATTTCCGGCCATTTTCCGGGACTTTGGCAGCGGGTGCATCGCGAGCCTTGTTGAGAGACGGATCTGACGGGCTACGGAAAGCACAGGTCCGGCCGTTTTCTGCATTGGCCGATGTGGCGGTCGTGAGCTGCGATGCGCAACAGCTGCGCATCAGATGTTGTGACATTGCGATGCCTTAGGAGACCTGTGCGCGGGTTGGCGTAGCACATTGAAATGCATCGGTTCTCTGGCGATTAATCTGTCTGATCCCGGTCCTGGGCGGACGGCCGCACTATTCACACCGGCACGGCGAGAATGTTCATCGTGCGCTTGAGGTTGTAGGCGATGGCGGTGAGGTGGACTTGGACGGCCGCTCTGGCGAGACCTCGCCATCGCATTCGCCGCAAGCCGTAGCAGCGCTTCCACGTCCCGAAGATCTTCTCGATCCGACCATGCACGCGATGGATCGGCTGATTCCACTCATGGAGCTTGTGCAGCGTTTCCTGCTCGTCGCGGCGGCACATGCTGGTGGCGACGATCCGAGGTACACCGCCCTTCGCGCGCACGGCATCGCGGAAGTGATTGCCGCGATAGGCGCTGTCAGCAAACATCTCGCCGGGATTGTCTGGTAATCCGCACTGACCGCCCGGCCTTCGTGGCGAACAAGTCCCAGCCCGCCGAATTCATCGTCGTCGCGTTGAAGTTTCCGACCGGCCAACTCCGCGCCAGCAACTCTAACTGCACCACAAGTTCGCCCATGCGGCCGATCCGCTGCGTGTCGATATTGGCAAGATCAAATTCGAACATCTGATGAATGTCACGTCTAGGAGGCGGACTCCACTGCCACGATGTGGGCAGTTGCCGCAATGGATTTGATGCGGCTCTTGGGGGAGAATGTGCGCGAGGCGCGAAAGCGTCGGCATATGTCTCAGGAGGCATTGGCGCTCGAAGCCGATATGAAGCGAAGCTATCTCAGCGAATTGGAACGCGGAAAGCGCAATCCGTCTGCGCGATGGCATCTGCCAATTTCGTATAACGTTAGGCGCCCAACCAGTATTGCGCTGCAGGACCACGTTTGATTCCGAACTGCGTGAGTGTCGCGAGCTCTGCCTCGCCGACAATGGCTTCATCGCACTGTTCGCCCGTAGAGCTTTCGATACTCCTCAGGCGTGTCATTTCAGAATTTCAGAAGTTCTAAAAGCTCGCGCGTCCTCATGGTCGCGAAGGTCGAAAATGTATCGGAAATCGCATAGGGAAGGACGATCCGCTCGCCCACCTGCATGGCTCCGCAGGAATAGACGACATTGGGCACATAGCCCTCGCGCTCGGTTTTTTCGGGCTGGACCAGCGGTTCTCTGGAACGGCCGATCACCTTGGAGGGATCGTCTTTGTCGAGCAGGACGGCGCCGATTGCATAGCGCCGGATCGGTCCCACGCCATGGGTGAAGACCAGCCAGCCCTCATCGAGTTCGATGGGTGAGCCGCAATTACCGATCTGAACGAATTCCCAAGGATATTCCGGCTTGAGGATCGCCATTCCGTCCCCCCATTCATGGAGCTTGTCGGAATAGAGCAGGTAGAGGTTCTCATTGTCGTGGCGGCCGAGCATCGCGTAGCGCCCGCCGATCTTGCGCGGAAACAATGCCATCCCTTTATTGCGCGCCGCCGTTCCCTTGAGCGGCGCCATATGGAAGGACAGGAAGTCACGCGTTTCCAGCAGCTCGGATCGGATTTCCCGGCCGCTATAGGCCGTATAGGTCGCGTAGTAAGTCGTCCTGCCACTCTCCTGGAAAGCCACGAACCGGGCGTCCTCGATGCCGTTGGCCTGCATTTCGGTGATGGGGAAGATGACCCGTTCGGTTATGTCGCCCTCGGGATCGAAACTCAGGTCGAGGCGATCGCCGACCCGGGCATCTACCTTGGGAACGCTCGCCAGGCGCGCGGGAGGATCGATGGTGACCGTTCCGTCGGCAGCGACGATCCCCGATCGAAAAGTGAGCGACGAAATATGTCCCTCGCCCAATGCCCTGAGGCTCAGGATGAAACGTCGGCATCCTTCGGCGACGCCCGACTGATCGGGATGTGGAACGATGCTCGGGTTGAATAGTGCAGCGGCCTCAAAGCTGTATTCGTTTAGGAAATAGGCCCCCACCAGCTGGCATCGCTTCTCGGAGAAGCCGGCGTGGCTGGCAAATGCCTCCTCCATCTCGTCAGCCCTGCGCTTGAACGTTGCGAGCAGATTGCGATGCCTGCCATCGAAATTGTCGAGCGTGGCGGACAGTAATGCCTCCACTTGGCTCTCATTGAGCGCCAGCACGCGATCGACGATGTGGTTGGCCCTGGTCTTGTCGACCGGGTTGAGATCTCTCGGTTCGACGGCGGGACGAAATGGCCGGACCACGACGCGTGACGGGTCCGGTGAAAGGTGCAATGCCTGACGGTTGAAAAAGGGTTTCGGTTTCATGTGAGGTTCAACGCCA
>Ga0157379_10001323_pt1 | contig 20213 bp, 24 predicted proteins | sample S25metaG_FD_121802 | JGI IMG/M metagenome (GOLD analysis project Ga0157379, IMG submission 121802) | Switchgrass rhizosphere microbial communities from Kellogg Biological Station, Michigan, USA - S2-5 metaG | ecosystem: Host-associated > Plants > Roots > Rhizosphere > Soil | place: USA... | reverse complement strand
TCCAGCAAGCTGACCAGCGACGGCAGCATCTATCGCGTCGAGCAGCACTATCCGTTGAGAGGGGTTCATGGCGAAATTGGCGATTGAAGAATTGAAGCAGGCGCTGAAGCGGCTGCCGGACTGGACCCTGGTCGCGGACCGCGAGGCCATCACCCGCAAATTCCATTTCGTGGATTTTGATGCCGCTTTCGCCTTCATGACGCGCTGCGCCCTGCTGGCGGCGAAAATGGATCACCATCCCGAATGGTTCAATGTCTACAACCGGGTAGAGGTGACCCTGGCGACTCACGATGAAGGCGGGGTCACCCAGAAGGACATCGATTTGGCCGCCGCCATGGACGGCTATGCCGCACTTAGCCGCGCAACGTAATGCCGGCAACCTTGATCCTTTCGATGTCCCAAGGAACCGTCTCCCCTGGAACCACGTTTGTTAACGCGGAACTTCACAGGAGACAGTCATGGCAGTGGAAGTCGATAATTCCGGCGGTGGCGGCAGCAATGTGCTGGTCGGATTCCTGCTGGGCGCGGTGATGGTCGCGGTGGCGATCGTCGGCTTTTTCATGTGGGACAATTTCAAGAGTCACTCCGGCGGCGCGACGCCTACGGCAACCATCACCGTCAAGAAAAACTAGCGGGAATAACGGTCGCAGATCATCAAGGCGATGCTGGCGCCCAAGGGCGTCAGCGCGACCGCTGCAGCGAACCAGATCGCCGGATTGCGGCGGTCGAGCTTGGCCCAATAGGCGACGCCCATCGCCGCAAGCAGATAGAAGAAAACAAACACACTATCTACCTTCGGGCATTCTTGATCAGGTCATCCACCACGCTGGGATCGGCGAGGGTCGACGTATCTCCCAGGCTGGAGGTATCGCCCTCGGCGATCTTGCGCAGGATGCGGCGCATGATTTTGCCCGAGCGGGTCTTGGGCAGGCCGGGTGCGAACTGGATGACGTCGGGCCGGGCGATGGGGCTGATTTCATGGCTGACGAATTTCTTGAGTTCGGCGTTCAGCGCCTCGGTCGCGGCAACGCCGGCCTTCAAAGTGACATAGGCATAGATGCCCTGGCCCTTGATGTCGTGGGGATAACCCACCACCGCGGCCTCGGCCACGTCATGGTGGCCGACCAGCGCGCTTTCCACTTCCGCCGTGCCCAGGCGGTGGCCTGAGACATTGATCACGTCATCCACCCGACCGGTGATCCAGTAATAACCGTCCTCATCGCGGCGGCAGCCGTCGCCGGTGAAATACTTGTGCGGGTAGGTCTTGAAATAGGTGTCGATGAAGCGCTGGTGATCGCCATAGACGGTGCGCATTTGGCCCGGCCAGCTTTCGGCGATGCACAGATTGCCGCTGGCTGCGCCCTCCAGCACCTTGCCGTCGGCATCCACGATCTCAGGCACGATGCCGGGCAGCGGTTTCGTCGCCGAACCCGGCTTCAAATCGGTGGCGCCGGGCAGGGGGGTGATCAGATGGCCGCCGGTTTCGGTCTGCCACCAGGTGTCGACGATCGGGCAGCGGCCATCGCCGATCACGCGGTGATACCAAGCCCAGGCTTCCGGATTGATCGGCTCGCCCACCGTGCCCAGCAGGCGCAAGGAAGCGCGGCTGGTTTTGGTCACCGGCGCGTCGCCGTCGCGCATCAAGGCGCGGATGGCGGTGGGCGCGGTGTAGAAGATGTTGACCTTGTGCTTGTCGACCACCTCCCAGAAGCGCGAGGTGGTGGGATAGTTGGGCACGCCTTCGAACATCAGGGTGGTGGCACCATTGGCCAGCGGGCCATAGACGATATAGCTGTGGCCGGTGACCCAGCCGACATCGGCGGTGCACCAATAGATGTCGCCATCGTGATAATCGAAGACATAGTGATGGGTGTAAGCCGCCCACAGCAGGTAACCGCCGGTGGTGTGCAGCACGCCCTTGGGCTTTCCCGTCGAGCCGGAGGTGTAGAGGATGAACAGCGGATCTTCCGCGCCCATCGCTTCCGCCGGACAGTGGGCGGACACCTTGGCCGCTTCCTCGTGATGCCAGACATCGCGGCCGGATTTCATTTCCACCTTGCCGCCGGTGTGGCGGACCACGATCACGCTGGTGACGCCCGGGGCCTTGGCCAGGGCTTCATCGGTGTTGGCCTTGAGCGGAATGGGTTTGCCGCCGCGCACGCCTTCATCGGCGGTGATCACGACCTTGGAATCGCAATCAACGATGCGCCCGGCCAGCGCGTCGGGCGAAAAGCCGCCGAATACCACCGAATGCACCGCCCCGATGCGGGTGCAGGCCAGCATGGCATAGGCCGCTTCCGGGATCATCGGCATGTAGATGGTGACGCGATCACCCTTTTTGACGCCGCGCGCCTTCAGCACATTGGCGAATTTGCAGACTTCCTCGTGAAGCTGCCGGTAGGTGATGTGCTTGCTGACCGTAGGATCGTCGCCTTCCCAGATGATGGCGGTCTGGTCGGCGTGCTTGGCCAGGTGGCGGTCGATGCAATTGGCTGAGACGTTTAGCGCGCCGTCCTCGAACCATTTGATGAAGAGGTTGTCGGCGTTCCAGGAGACATTCTTGACCTTGGTGAAGGGCTTGATCCAGTCCAGCCGGGCGGCCTGCTTGCCCCAATAGCCGTCCGGGTCCTTCACTGACGCCGCATAGGCGGCGTCATATTGCGCCCTGGTCATGAAGGCGCGGTCTTTCCATTCCTCCGGGACGGGGATCACGCTGTCGGACATGTCTGTCTCTATAAAGGGCTTGTCTCGGCCATGATGGTGCTATGATCGCCCTTCTACAATCAAGAAGGCAACATCAAGGCAACATCATGCAGCTCCACCTTTCCACTTGGCCCGAGGTCGAGGCCTATCTGGCCAAGTCCAAAGCCATCCTGATCCCCATCGGCTCGACCGAGCAGCATGGGCCCAACGGCTTGCTGGGCACCGACGCGCTGTGCCCGGAGATCATCGGCAAGCGGGCGGGGGATGAAGGCGGCTTTCTGGTGGGACCGACCTTCAATGTCGGCCAGGCGCAGCATCATATGAGCTTTCCCGGCACCATCACGCTCAGGCCCTCCACTATGATCGCGGCCATGCTGGATTGGGCGCAGAGCCTTTCCCGCCACGGCTTTGAGCGCATCTATTGGCTCAACGGTCATGGCGGCAATATCGGCACCATCACCGCCGCCTTCTCGGAGATCTATCATGGTGTCAGCTTCGACCGCTCAGGCTCGAACCATCCGCCGCTGCGCTGTTCCCTGCGCAACTGGTGGGAGTTGCCGGGCGTGATGGATTTGTGCCGCCAGCTTTTCCCGGTGGGCGAGGGCAGCCATGCCACGCCGTCGGAAGTGTCGGTCACCTGGTTCGGTTATCCCCAGGCGGTCAAGCAGGTTTCCATGAGCCCGCGCATCGCCCCCAATGGGCCGATCCTGGATGCCGACGACTATCGCCGCCGCTTCCCGGACGGCCGCATCGGTTCCGATCCCAGCCAGGCCAGCATCGAGGCCGGGGAAAAGATCGTGACCGCGGCGGTGAAGGCGGTGGTTTCAGAATTCAAACAGTTTGCGGCGAGCTAGGCTCAGGCAGTAAGATGGCCGCTTCCCAGGGGTACGCCTGAAAAGGGCGTTGAGACCGCAATCCCGCGGATCCCTTAGAACCTGATCCGGTTCAGACCGGCGTAGGGAGAGGTTGAAATGAATAAGCCCATTCTCGACAAGTCGCTTTCCATCACCCGTGGTGCGTTGCCGGGCTCGCGCAAGTTGATGCTCGATGGCGTGCCGTTCCGCGAAGTGCCGCTGTCGGGCGGCGAGCCGCCGGTCCGGCTCTACGACACCTCGGGTCCCTATACGGATGAAACCGTCGCCATCGATATCGAGAAGGGCCTCGCGGCGCGCCGCCGCGACTGGATCCTGGCGCGCGGCGATATCGAGGAATATGTGGGCCGCGACCGCAAGCCGGAAGACGACGGCCTCAAGCCGGGCGAAAAGCTCACCGTGGCGCAGTTCAATCGCGGCGGCATCAAGCTGCTGCGCGCCAAGCCAGGCAAGAATGTCACCCAGCTTCATTACGCTCGCCAGGGTCTGATCACCGAGGAAATGAAATTCATCGCCGCCCGCGAAAACCTGGGCCGTTCGGCGCTGGCCGACGGCAACAGTTTTGGCGCCAACATCCCCAAGGAGATCACGGCGGAATTCGTGCGCGACGAGATCGCGCGGGGCCGCGCCATCATCCCCGCCAATATCAACCATCCGGAAACTGAGCCGATGATCATCGGCCGCAACTTCCTCACCAAGGTCAACGCCAATATCGGCAACAGCGCCGTGACCAGCGGCGTGGCCGAGGAAGTGGACAAGATGGTGTGGTCGATCCGTTGGGGCGCCGACACGGTGATGGACCTCAGCACCGGCCGCCACATTCACACCATCCGCGAATGGATCGTGCGCAATTCTCCGGTGCCGATCGGCACCGTGCCGATCTACCAGGCGCTGGAAAAGGTCGGCGGTGTGGCCGAGGAACTGACCTGGGATATCTATCGCGACACCTTGATCGAGCAGTGCGAGCAGGGGGTGGATTATTTCACCGTCCATGCGGGGGTGCGGCTGGCGCATATTCCGCTCACGGCGGAGCGGGTCACCGGCATTGTCTCGCGCGGCGGCTCCATCCTGGCCAAATGGTGCCTGGCGCATCACAAGGAAAATTTTCTCTACACCCATTTCGAGGAAATCTGCGAACTGCTGAAACAGTATGACGTTTCCTTCAGCCTGGGCGATGGCTTGCGGCCCGGATCGACCGCGGATGCCAATGACGCCGCCCAGTTCGCCGAACTGGACACTTTAGGGGAGCTGAACAAGATCGCCCAGAAGCATGACGTGCAGGTGATGATCGAAGGCCCCGGCCATGTGCCGATGCACAAGATCAAGGAGAATATGGACCGGCAGTTGGCGGCTTGCGACGAAGCGCCGTTCTATACGCTGGGACCGCTGACCACCGATGTGGCGCCGGGATACGACCACATTACGTCTGCCATCGGCGCCGCCATGATCGGCTGGTTCGGCTGCGCCATGCTTTGCTATGTCACGCCCAAGGAGCATCTGGGCCTACCGGACCGCGACGATGTGAAGGCCGGCGTCATCGCCTACCGCATCGCCGCCCATGCCGCCGACCTAGCCAAGGGCCATCCGGCGGCGCGCATCTGGGACGATGCCATGAGCAAGGCGCGGTTCGAATTCCGCTGGCGCGACCAGTTCGCCTTGGCGCTCGATCCGGAAACGGCGCAGCTCTATCACGACGAGACCTTGCCGGCGGAAGGCGCCAAGATCGCGCATTTCTGCTCCATGTGCGGGCCGAAATTCTGCTCCATGAAGATTTCGCAGGAAGTGCGCGACGCCGCCAAGGGCAAGAACGACACCTTATCGACGGCGGAAATCCGCGCAGCGATGGCGAAAAAATCTGAGGAGTTCAAGCAGAGCGGCGGCGAGATTTATCTGCACAAGCCAGCGGCGGAGTAACCATGGCCGATTGGCGAGCCGACAACGCCCGGAATCTGTCAGGCTTCGCGTTTCGTTGGCAATCATATCGCGCGCCGCGCGCCGATTGGGACCATGATCACTGTGAGGGCTGTATGGCGAAATTCGCCGAGATAGACGGCGAAGATATTTTGCATGAAGGCTATGCCAGTGATGTCCGGTTTAAGGATCGTCCAGGTTATTATGATTGGATTTGTGCTGATTGCTTTCGGGATTTGAAAGACGAGATGAAATGGACCCAGGTGGGGTTCAGCTAGTATTTGGAGGGAGTATGTTGCGGTTCGTTTTGGCCGTGTTTGCCGCGTTTATTGTTGCCGCGCCAGCGTTTGCCGTCGAGCCTTTTCCGGCTTCCTTCAAGACCCAGACCATCAAGACCAACGGCACTGAACTCTATGTCCGCGTCGGCGGTCATGGACCCGCAGTGGTGCTGTTGCACGGCTTTGGCGATACCGGCGACATGTGGGCGCCGGTCGCGGCCAAGCTGGTGGCCGATCACACCGTGATCGTGCCCGACCTGCGCGGCATGGGCCTGTCGGCCCATCCCGACACCGGCTACACCAAAAAGAATGAGGCGCGCGATATTGCCGGGGTGATGGATGCGCTGAAGGTGGACAAGGCGCAGCTCGTCACTCACGACATCGGCAACATGGTGGGCTATGCGCTGGCGGCGCAATATCCGGCGCGGATCACCAAATGGGTGGTGATCGATGCGCCGCTGCCGGGCATCGGCAATTGGGACAAGATCCTGCTCAATCCGCTGTTGTGGCACTTCAATTTCCGCGGCCCGGATGCCGAGCGCCTGGTCGCGGGCCGCGAGCGCATCTATCTCGACCGCTTCTACAACGAACTGTCCGCCGATCCGAAAAAGATCGACGAGGCGACGCGCAATCACTACGCCGCGCTCTATGCCAAGCCTCATGCCATGCATGACGCTTTCGAGCAGTTCCATGCTTTCTCCACCGACGCCACCGACAACAAGGCCCTTCTGGCGAAGGGGAAGCTGCAGATGCCGGTGCTGGCGCTGGGCGCGGGCAAGTCTTTCGGGGAAGGCATGGGAGTGGAACTGAAGTTCGCCGCCGCCAACGTTACCGTGGGTGTCATTCCGGATTCCGGCCATTGGATCATGGAGGAAAATCCGCAAGTGACCACCAGGATGGTGCTGGATTTCCTGAAGTAGCGGGGGGGCTCTCCCGCTGCAGGCTTTGATGCTATAGTGAAAAAACGGGAAGGGCGCCTTTCAGGAGCGCGTCATGAAATATCTTGTTCTTTCCGCCTTGTTCGCCATCGCCGCCACGCCTGCATTGGCCGATGCCAATTCCCTCTGCATCGATGCCTCCAGCCGTAACCAATACAATGCCCGGCCGCTAGGGGTTCACGATGTGCTGGCGCGCAATGCCTTCGGAGCGGAAAAGCGCGCGGCGCGGCTCACCACCACTTGCATCCATATTTATCGCGAGTCCTTTGTGGCACTGCGCTCCATGACCCGCTGTATCGACAAGGGCGATGAGGTGGCGGTTTCCACCATCGACGGCCGTGGCGAACGCTGCAGGGTCACCGGCGTGGCGCCGATCGCGGAGAGTTATGCAGAGGCCAAATACAGCGATAAGTGAGTGACTTTTCCGATTTGTATCCCTTTCTTGTCATACCCGCGTAAGCGGGTATGCATGATTGGGATAGGCGCGGTCGGATGAAATGGATTCCCGCTTTCGCGGGAATGACGACATCCTACCGCAGCGGCCTGTGCCCGGTGACGGCGTTCCAGATCACCAGCACGACGATGGCGCCGATCACCGCCACCAGGGTCGAGGCGATAAAGCCGTTCGCTTCATACTCGAAGCCGCCGCCCAGGGCGCGGAACAGGAAGCCGCCGGCCAGCGCGCCGACCAGTCCCAGCGCGATATTGACCATGCAGCCGCCGCTGTCCTTGCCCATGATGCGGCTTGCCAGCCAGCCGACAAAGGCGCCGAACACGATCCAGCCCAAAATATGCATGCCCGCGACCCCGTTGCTACAAGCTCACGTATAACATGGTGATGGTTGCCGCCGCCATGATGGCGGTGGAAAGCCAGCCCAGCCCGCCCAGCACCAGCCCGGCGCGGAATTTTCCCATCTTCCGCCGGCTGGAGGCGACAACCATCAGCGCCGCCATCATCGGCACGGCGATCACCCCGTTCAGCACCGCGCTCCAATACAGCGCCTTGATGGGATCGACCGGCGACCAGTCTATGCCCAATCCCAGGATCACGGCGGCTGCGATCACGGTATAAAATCCGCGTGCCTGCCAGGGCATGTTGTCCAGGCCGGTTTTCCAACCCGCCGCTTCCGCCACCGCATAGCCCGCCGATCCCGCCAGCACCGGGATCGCCAGCAAACCGGTGCCGATGATGCCCAGCGCGAAAAGGCCGAAGGCAAAGCGGCCGGCGATGGGCTTCAGGGCCTGGGCCGCGTCGGCGGCGCTGTTGATGTTGGTGACGCCGTGCTGGTGCAGGGTCGCGGCGGTGGCGATCATGATGGCGACGGCGATCAGGTTGGACATCGCCATGCCGGCGATGGTGTCGATGCGAATGCGCTCGATGGCCTGCGGCGCCTCGGCCGGATCCTTGATCAGAGGCTGTTCATCCGGTCTCTGGTCGACTTCCTCGACTTCCTGGGCGCTCTGCCAGAAGAACAGGTAGGGGCTGATGGTGGTGCCGAAGATCGCCACGATGGTGGTTGCGGCGCTTTCCGTCAGGTTGGGATGCAGCCCGATCAGGCCGGCGCCGATTTCCTTCCAGTCCAGCGGCAGCAGGAACAGGATCGCGACATAAGCGAACAGGCTGAAGGTCAGCACCGTCAGGAAGCGGGCGTAGCGCCGATAGGGAATGAAGAGCTGCAGACCCAGCGAGATGAACGCGAAGAACAGGGTGAAGGCGTGCTGGTTGAATCCCAGCACCAGCTTGGCCGCCTCGCCCATCGCCGCCAGGTCGGCGCCCACATTGATGGTGTTGGCGATGAACAGAAGCGCCAGCAACCCCATTACCAGCGGCCGGGGCATGACCTGGCCCATATTCCAGGCCAGGCCCCGGCCGGTGACGCGCCCCACCAGGGCGCTGTTCATCTGGATGGCCGCCATCAGCGGGAAGGTCAGCAGCATGGTCCAGAGCAGGTTGAAACCGAACTGGGCCCCGCCCTGGCTGTAGGTAGCAATGCCGCTGGGATCGTCGTCGGCGGCGCCGGTGATCAGGCCCGGCCCCAGCTGCTTGAGCAGGGGGGCGGTGTGCAACCGCGAGCGCAGCCCGGACTTTACAGCTTTTTCAGACATGCGCCTGTTGGAAAATTGAGGATCGAAGGGGAATGGATTGCGTAGTAGAATGCGCGAGTGGGGCAAAAGGAGACTAGCATGACTCGTATTCTTTTGATCGTCTTGCTGACCTGCGCCGCCGCCCCGGCCTTTGCGCAGTCGCCCCAGCCCTATCCCGTCAAGCCTATTCCCGAGGGGCCTGCCTGCCTGCGGCCGATCAACCTTTATGATTTCAAGCCCGTGCCGGGCAACCGCTCGCTGATCGTGATCGATCAAGCACGCAATCGCTATCGGGTGAATTTCATGGGTGTCTGCTATAACCTCCAGTACCATCTGGGCGTGGCGTTCAAGACCCGTGGCGCCGGCAATCTTTCCTGTGTCGCCAAGGGCGATTCCGTCCTTGTGCGCGATGCCGTGACACCTGGGCCCTGCATCATCAAGGATGTCCAGTACCAGAGCGTGGCGCTGGACCAGGCCGATGCGGCAGCGGCTGCCGCCGCGAAAGCGAAACAGAATTAGGCGGTCCAGCCCGGAATCGGCTACTCAGGCCCGGCCTCCCCAACGCGCGCGAAGCGCGCTTGGACTGGGGAGTGAGGCTGGCCACCAAGCCAGCCGAACGCCGTAGCTGGCTCTTGAGCCAGCGAAGGCCGGAGGGGGAAACTTGCGGGGTTATTTTGGAGTTGGAGTAGAGGGCGTTTCCAAGCCGATGAACCTGGGCAACCTGGTGCGGATCGCGCACGCCTTCGACGCCAGCTTTTTCTTTTCCGTCGCGCCGCGGCTGAAACTGTCCGACGCCAACAGCGACACCTCGCGGGCCGAGGGCGCGCTGCCCTTTTACGCCTTCAACCGCCCCGACGATTTCCGCATGCCGCTGGGATGCCGGCTGGTGGGGGTGGAAATCACCGAGGATGCGGTGGAACTGCCGCGCTTCCGCCATCCCTCCCGCGCCGCCTATGTGTTCGGGGCGGAGCGTTTTTCGCTTTCGCCCCAGATGCTGTCCTTGTGCGAATTCGTGGTGAAGATTCCCACCCGCTTTTCGATCAATGTGGGCATGGCGGGCGCCATTGTGCTCTATGACCGGTTGATGACCTTGGGCGGTTATGGCGAGCGACCGGTACGGCCGGGCGGAAAGACCTTGCCCCCGGTGCATCAATGGGGCGCGCCGTTGGCCAAGCCGCGCGATTATTAAATCAAGCAACTATTTAAGTCACGCGACTGGCAGATCTGCGATTATAGGGTTGGAAAAGCGCGAATCGGTTCCATATAAGGGCGGCATGCCCGTTCCCGCCCTGAAGATCTCCAACCTGCGCAAGGTCTATCGCCGCGGCACCGTCGCGGTCGACGATTTGTCACTGACCATTCCGGAAGGCGAATTCTTCGGCTTCCTGGGTCCCAATGGCGCGGGCAAGTCCACCACCATCCATTGCATCACCGGCATCGCCAATCCCACATCGGGCACGATCGAGGTCTTCGGGCTGGATGCGGTGAAGAATTATCGCGAGGCGCGCCGGTTGGTCGGGCTGTGCCCGCAGGAATTCAATGTCGATCCCTTCGCCAAGCCTGCCGACATCGTGGATTGGGCGGCGGGCTATTTCGGCATGAACCGGGCGCAGCGCAAATCCCGTGTCGACTATCTGATGGAACGGTTCGAACTGACGCCGCACCTGAAGAAAAGTTTCCGTGAGCTGTCGGGTGGATTGAAGCGCCGCGTGGTGCTGGCGCGCGCTCTGGTGCATGACCCCAGGCTGATCATCCTGGACGAACCCACCGCCGGCGTGGACGTGGAGCTGCGCCGGGTGCTGTGGAACTATCTGACCGAGATCAACCGGGACGGCCGCACCATCCTGCTCACCTCGCACTATCTGGAAGAGGTGGAGCGGCTGTGCCGCCAGATTGCCATCGTCTCCAAGGGCCGGATCGCGCGCGAGGGCACCAAGGACGAACTGGCGAGCACGCCGGGCAGCCTGGAGCGCGCCTATCTGGTCGCCACCGGCGCCGAAGCCGATCATGTCGCGGGGCAATAGATGAACGCACAAGAAATCAGGCCCCGGGATATCAAACCCATGGGCGTCAACTGGATCGGCCTCTACACCATCGTGCGCCGTGACGTGCAGCGCATGTTGCGCGTGCCGATCCAGGTCTTCATCGCGCCCTGGAGTTCGGCGCTGCTGTTCATTTTCGTGTTCGGCTATGTGCTGGGCGGCACCATGCGCACCGTCGGCGGCCACAAATATATCGAGTTCGTGATGCCGGGCGTGCTGATGATGAACATCATCAACGCCGCTTTCCTGCAGTCTTCTTCGGCGATCTATTTCTCCCGGTTCATCCGCTTCGTGGAGGAGATGCTGGTCGCGCCGCTGTCCTATCTGGAGATGGTGGTGGGCAGCCTGTCCACCGTGGTGGTGCGCGCCACCGTCACTGGTATCGGCATCCTGATCCTGGGCCTCGGCTTCGGTGCCACGACCATCGAATCCTGGCCGCTGTTCGTGTTCTGGATCGTGGCGGTCTCGGTCATCTTCGGCCTGGCGGGTATCCTTATCGGGCTGTGGTCCAAGAGCTTCGAGCAGCTCAACATGCCGGTGGTATTCTTCCTGACGCCGCTCTCCATGCTGGGCGGCAGCTTCTTCACCATGAAGATGCTGCCCGACTGGTTGCACTGGCTGCTCTGGGCCAATCCCTTCTTTTATTTCATCAACGGCATCCGCGGCGCCATGATCGGGGTCGACGAGGCGCCTCAGGGCCTTTCCATCGGACTGACCTTGCTGATGATCGCGGCGCTGGGCGGACTGGTATGGCGGCTATTTTCACAAGGCTATGGCCTCAGAGAATAGGGCGCCCTAGGACGCCTTGCGGTAAAGCCACCCTCTCCGGTATCTTCCCGGCCAATCACACAAACGCCCGAATCCGCAGCGAATTTCGCGCGAAAAGCGACGCATCTGGAGCCGAAATGAAGAAAATCCTGGGACTTTCCGCCGCTTTGAGTCTGTCTCTGGCGCTGCCGGCGGCTGCGGAACCCGCCAACCTGCTGGGCGTGTTCGGCAACTGGTCGGCCTATACCTCCGGAACCGGTTCCAGCTTGACCTGCTATGCTCTGTCCAAGCCGCGTGCCAGCCGGCCTGCCGCCAAGCGCGGCGCCATCTATCTGATGGTGTCGGACTGGCCCAGCCGCAAGGTGAAGGCTGAGCCGCAAATCGTCTATGGCTATCAGGCCAAGGAAGGCGCCGCCGCCGCGCTGGGCGTCGGCAGCGACAAGTTCACCTTCTTCATCCGCAACAACGGCAAGGAAGGCAGCGCCTGGCTGCAGCAGTTGAACGACAACAGCCGGCTGATCGACGCCATGCAGGCCGGCGTGTCGGCGGTGGCCAGCGGGGTCAGTTCGCGCGGCACCAAGACCAGCGACACCTACAGCCTCAGCGGCTTCAATGACGCCATGGCCAAGGTGCATGCCGCCTGCCAGATGGGATGAGCAGTTCCCCCGACATTCGCGCCTCCCTGATCGGGCTCGACCGTGACGCGCTCGCGGCTGCCTTGGCGGCGGCCGGCGTGCCGCCCAAGTCGGTGGCCATGCGCGTCAGCCAGTTGTGGAACTGGATCTATGTTCATGGCGCCAAAGACTTCGCCAGCATGACCAATCTGGCGAAGGATTTCCGCAGCCTGCTGGAAAAGTCCTTCACCCTGGACCGGCCCGAGATCGTGACCGCGCAGGTCTCGCAGGACGGCACCCGCAAATGGCTGCTGCGCACGGGCCCGGGGATCGAGTTCGAGACGGTTTATATTCCCGAAAGCGGCCGCGGCACTCTGTGTGTTTCCTCGCAGGTGGGCTGCACCTTGAATTGCCGCTTCTGCCACACCGGCACCCAGAAGCTCGTGCGCAACCTCAACCCCGATGAGATACTGGGGCAGCTGTTCGTGGCGCGCGATGCGCTGGGCGACTGGCCGTCCACGGCTCCTGATCGCAAAGTCACCAACATCGTGATGATGGGGATGGGCGAGCCGCTCTACAATTTCGACAATGTGAAGGCGGCGCTTTTGGCGGTGACCGATGGCGACGGCCTGGCGTTGTCCAAGCGGCGCGTCACGCTTTCCACCGCCGGGGTGGTGCCGATGATCCCGCGCGCCGGAAACGAGATCGGCTCGGGCCTGGCGATTTCGCTGCATGCGGTGCGCGACGAGATCCGCGATGTGATCGTGCCGATCAACAAGAAATATCCGCTTGAGCAGTTGCTGGAGGCTTGCCGCACCTATCCCGGCGCCTCGAACGCCCGGCGCATCACCTTCGAATATGTGATGCTGAAGGGCGTGAATGACTCGCTGGCCGAGGCGCGCGAGCTGGTGAAGCTGATCAAGGGCATTCCCGCCAAGATCAACCTGATCCCGTTCAATCCCTGGCCCGGCGCGCCGTATGAATGTTCCGACTGGGACCAGATCGAGAAATTCGCCGAGATCGTCAACCGTGCCGGCTATGCCTCGCCGGTCAGGACCCCGCGCGGGCGGGATATCATGGCGGCCTGCGGCCAGCTCAAGAGCGAAAGCGTCAAAGAACGGGCGTCGGCAAAAATGGCGCGTGAATTGGCCGAGATCCAGTCCGGCCAGCTCGCGCGCATGCCGCACTGAATATGGAGCCGCAGCTCAATCCCGCGCTGGACCGGGGGACTATCGCAGATGCCTTCGCTCGCGACCGGCGCATTCATATTCCCAATATCCTGACCGCCGAAAGCGCCCAGCGTGTGCATCGCTGTCTGGAGCAGGAGACCGAGTTCCTGGTCTTCGCCCGCGGCACCGAGCATCAGGGCCTGATGCCGGCAGCGGCGCTGACGCCGCAGCAGCAAGGCCAGATCATGACCCAGGCCTATGGTGAGGCCCGGGACAAATTTCATTTTCTCTACGACATCCATCTTTTGTCGAACGACGGCGAACCCTATCCCGATCCGTCTCATTATCTGTCGGCCATCGCGGCCTTCCTGAACGGCGCGCCGCTGCTGGATTTCGCGCGCGCCGTCACCGGCAATGACACGATCGCCTTTGCCTCGGCTCAGGCCACCCCCTACCGGCCCGGGCATTTCCTCAACCAGCATGACGATGGCGACGGCCGCAACGCCCAAAAACGGATTGCGGCCTATGTGCTGAACATGACGCCGCACTGGCGACTGGACTGGGGCGGCGCGTTGCTGTTTTCCGACCGGCCCGGTCACATCAGCGAGGGTTATCCGCCGGCGTTTAACGCCCTGAACATCTTCCCGGTGCCTCAGGAGCATCTGGTCGGTTTCGTTTCGCCTTTTGCCGGGGCGGCACGCTATTCCATCACCGGCTGGTTCACGGCGCTGTGAGATGGGGCGGCTGCTGGTCACCGCCGGGCTTGTGCTGGTGGCGGCAGGACTGTTGTGGCCGTATCTGTCGCGCCTGGGTCTGGGACATCTGCCCGGCGACATCGCCATCCGGGGCGAGCATGGTGGCTTCTATTTTCCCATCGTGACTTGCATCGTGTTCAGCGTGGTGCTGTCGGCCATTTTCTGGTTGATGGGACGGTTCTAAGCGAAGCCGGAACGAGCGCGCGTTTCTGCCGATCGTCCAATGCCGAAGTGGCGCTGCTGGCGTGCGCCGGGCGCATGGCGCGCGATTGAAGGCATGATGGGGCAGCACTACATTTTCTCCACCCTGGATGCCTTCCCAAAAGACATCGGGCGGACGAAGACGATCCCGTCTTCGTCGGCATTTTCTGGGGATTTCCATGCATACACTTTATGTCGCGGCCCTTGCGGCCGCCATTTTCCTGCTTTCCGGATTTCGCATCGCGCGAGAATATGAGCGCGGTGTGGTTTTCCGGCTTGGCCGTTTGCAGTCGGTAAAAGGACCCGGGCTGTATTGGCTCATTCCGCTTGTAGACCGCCAGGTGCTGCTCGACCTGCGCACACGCACGGTTGCGGTGGAGCAGCAGGAAACCATCACAAGGGACAGCGTCACCATCAAGGTCAATGCGGTTCTCTGGTACCGGATTTTCAACCCGCAACATGCGGTCGTCGCGGTCCAGAGCTACAACGCGGCTGTCTATCAGCTCGCGCTGACTTCGCTGCGCAACATCATCGGACAACACCAGCTGGATGCTGTGCTGAAGGACGCGATACGATCAACGAGACGCTGCGCGGCATTGTCGATAAGGCGACCCAACCCTGGGGCATCCATATCGAGATGGTCGAGATGAAGGATGTCGAGATTCCGGAGGCGATGCAGCGCGCCATGGCGCGTGAGGCCGAGGCGATCCGCGAGAAGCGTGCCCGCCTGATCAAGGCCGAGGCGGAATCGGAGGCTTCGGAAAAACTGGCGGCCGCGGCCCGGCTCGTTGCCGCCAATCCGGCCGCGCTGGAGCTGCGCCGTATGCAGATGGTTTCGGAGATCGGCGCGGAGCACAATACAACCACCATTGTGCTGATGCCGTCCGAGATGGTTGGGCTGGGCAGCCAACTGGCCAAGCTGGCGTCCTGAAACAGAGGGGCGCCGGGCAAGGTCCGGCGCTCTTTTTCGGAAAGGGTTGCCCTTCTCCGGCGGGGCCTTTATTGAACCGGCCAGCATTTCCAGGGGCCCAAAATGGCCAAGAAAGACGTCAAAAAGGTCGTGCTTGCCTATTCCGGCGGGCTGGACACCTCCGTGATCCTCAAATGGCTGCAGACCGAGTATGGCGCCGAAGTCGTCACCTTCACCGCCGATCTGGGGCAGGGGGAGGAGATCGAGCCTGCCCGCAAGAAGGCGGAAGTGTTGGGCATCAAGCCCGGCAACATCTTCATCGAGGATTTGCGCGAGGAATTCGTCCGCGACTTCGTCTTTCCCATGTTCCGCGCCAATGCCGTCTATGAAGGCGTCTATCTCCTGGGCACCTCCATCGCCCGGCCACTGATCGCCAAGAAGCAGATCGAGATCGCCGAGAAGGTGGGCGCCGATGCGGTGGCCCATGGCGCCACCGGCAAGGGCAACGACCAGGTGCGGTTTGAGCTGGGTTATTATGCGCTCAAGCCCGACATCAAGGTGATCGCGCCCTGGCGGGAATGGGACCTGACCAGCCGCACCAAGCTGTTGGAATTCGCCGAGGCCCACCAGATTCCCATCGCCAAGGACAAGCGCGGCGAGGCGCCCTTCTCGGTAGACGCCAATCTTCTGCATTCGTCCTCCGAAGGAAAAGTGCTGGAAGACCCGTCCAAGGAAGCCGACAGCATCGTCTATCAGCGCACCATTTCGCCCGAGGAAGCTCCCGACAAGCCGACCTATGTCGTGATCGGCTTTGAGAAGGGCGATGCGGCATCGATCGACGGCGAGGCACTGTCGCCCGCCACCCTGCTGACCCGGCTGAACGCGCTGGGCAAGGCCAACGGCATCGGCCGGCTCGATCTGGTGGAAAACCGCTTTGTCGGCATGAAGTCGCGCGGTGTCTATGAGACGCCCGGCGGCACCATTCTGCTGGCGGCCCATCGCGGCATCGAGAGCATCACCCTGGACCGGGGCGCGGCACACCTGAAGGACGACATCATGCCCCGCTATGCGGCGCTGATCTATAACGGCTTCTGGTTCAGCCCCGAGCGCGAGATGCTGCAGGCGCTGATCGACAAGAGCCAGGAATTCGTCACCGGCACGGTGCGGCTCAAGCTCTACAAGGGCAATGTGGATGTGGTGGGGCGGTCGTCGCTCTATTCGCTCTACAGCGAAAGCCTGGTGACGTTCGAAGACGACAAGGGCGCCTATGACCAGAAGGACGCGGCGGGCTTCATCAAGCTGAATGCCTTGCGCCTCAGAACCTTGGCGATGCGCAAGCGGACTACTAAGCAGCCCTAGCCGCAGAGAAAGCAGATGTTCCCAAGAAAAGCTGTTTGCCGGGGATTACTGCTTGCGCCGCTACCAGTCTGGGCCGTCCTAGGCTTTTTTGGCTTTTTTAGTGACCTGGCGATTCCAAAATGGTCATGGAAAGAAGCGCTGGGCCATGAGCTTTTTGTATTTCCGTATTATGTCATCGGGTCATATTTTATTTCTTTCCTCATCGCATTGCCCCTCTACGCCTTGGGCTGGAAGTATTTCCGAGTTTCCTTTTTCTCTTGTCTCTTTTGTGGGGCCATGATTGGCGGTGTGCCGGCTTGGATATTTTTCGCGTTGCAGGTTTTTGGCCTGTGGCCCAAGTGGCAAGATGAAGCCCTGGGCGGTGTGCCGCTCATAGTTTCGGGTAATTTCACGAGAGCGGGGTTGGTCCACTATTTTATGAGTGGCGTCTATACCGCGGCTCTTGGTATGGCGATCGCCTTCGTATTCTGGTGGATTGTCGTGAGAAGCAATCCGTTGGCGCAAAGCAAAGCTAAAACCGCCGGCTAATCCCGAAATAGATTTCCAGGTCCGGCGTGGCGCGGTTGAGGCCGATGTTGACGCCGCCGTCGAGCTGGATGTCGTTGTTGGCAAGCCAAGCCGCGTCCAGGTCGAAGCTGTATTGGCTGATGGTGCCCGCCGGATCGAGATTCTGGCCGGTCCAGACTTCCGCGCCCAAAGCGAGGGGACCGAAGCTTTTGCCCAGTCCCGCCACATCCACCAGATTGGCGTGATGGCCGCTGCCCGAAGCATTGAGCAGCAGGTCCACCTCGGGCGTCATGGCCAGGGACCAGCTATTACCCAGGTCGTAGCTCATCGGCACGACCAGCCCGCCTTCCACAACGCCATTGCCGAGCCCGCCGCCTGCGGTAGGCAGCTTGAGGAAGGGGTCCAGCATCAGGGCAAGCTGACCTTCGGCGGGCAGGGGATTGTATTTGGCATGCAGGAACAGATCGCCGATGCCGCCCATGGTCTGCGAGCCGGACGCGTCGTGCACCCGCTGATACTGGTACAGCGCCATGCCGGCCTCGGCATCGATCCGCTGGTTGATGCCCCACTTGGCCAGCAGCGATCCGGCATTGCCGGTGTCGGTGGTGACGCCGGAGCGGCGCTGGAAGCTTTCGTCTAACAGGCCAAGCTCAAGCTGGGCGTGGCCGGCCTCAACCGTGCAGGCGGAGGTGCCGCGGCCGGGCCGGTCGGGACAGATCGGCTTTTCCTCCTGGGCAGCGGACATTGTTGGCAGTGTCACAAGAATGTTTACGGCTGTCAGCGCGGTACCTATCGCTCGTGTAATTCCTGAAGACATCGCCCTAACCCCCTGAAGGGATGTTCGATATTCAGATATCCACAGCCGCGTACAAAGCGTTGTCCTGGATGAACTCCCGGCGCGGCTCGACCACGTCGCCCATCAGCTTGGCGAACAGTTCGCCCGCCTCATCGGCATGCTGGACCTTCACCACCAGCAGCGAACGGGCATTCTCGTCCAGGGTGGTTTCCCACAACTGCTCCGGGTTCATCTCGCCCAGGCCTTTGTAGCGCTGCAGGGTGAGGCCCTTGCGGCCCCATTCGAAGATGGCGTTCAGCAGTTCGGATGGCGAGCGGATTTCCCGGGTCTCGTCCTTGCGCTTGAGGGTACCGGCCCGCAGATAGGCGGTCTGCAGTTCGCCCGCCATCTTGTCCAGCTTGCGGGCGTCGGCGGATCCGATCAGGGCGCCGTCCACCGCCACCGCCTCGCGCACGCCGCGCACGTCGCGCCAGAATTTGAGGCCGCCGTCGCTGGTGGGCTCGCCATGCCAGCCGCGCTCATATTCCTCGCTGAGGCTGTCCAGCCGCTGGGCGATATATTTGGCCGCATCCGCCGCCTTGGTGGCGTCGGACAGGATTTCCGGATTGAGGGCGCCGGCGATGGCCGCCTGCTCCAGCACAAAGCGGGGATACTGGCGCGGGAAATTGCCCAGCGCCGCCACCGCGGCCCGGGCATGGGCAACCAGCTCGTCCAGGTGAGCGCCTGAGATGGTCTCGCCGGAATGCAGGTTGAGCACCGCACCGGAGGCACCTTCCGCGATCAGATGGTCCTGAAGCTCGGCCTCGTCCTTGAGATAGCGTTCGGACTTGCCGCGGGCCGCTTTGTAGAGCGGCGGCTGGGCGATGAAGATATGGCCGCGCTCGATCAGTTCCGGCATCTGGCGGTAGAAGAAGGTCAGAAGCAGGGTGCGGATATGGGCACCGTCGACATCGGCGTCGGTCATGATGATGATCTTGTGATAGCGCAGCTTGTCGGCGTTGAATTCCTCCCGCCCGATGCCGGTGCCCAGGGCGGTGATCAGGTTCACGATGGCTTCGCTGGACAGCATCTTGTCGAAGCGCGCGCGCTCTATGTTGAGGATCTTGCCGCGCAGGGGCAGTACCGCCTGGTTGGCGCGGTTGCGGCCCTGCTTGGCGCTGCCGCCGGCCGAGTCGCCCTCGACGATGAAGATCTCGCATTTGGCGGGATCGCGTTCCTGGCAGTCGGCCAGCTTGCCGGGCAGTGAGGCGCCGTCCAGCGCCCCCTTGCGGCGGGTCAGTTCGCGCGCCTTGCGGGCGGCTTCGCGGGCGGCGGCGGCTTCCACCACCTTGCCCACCACGGTCTTGGCTTCCGCGGGATGCTGCTCGAACCAGGCACCCAGCTGATCGATCAGGGCGCCTTCCACGATGGGACGGACTTCCGAGGACACCAGCTTGTCCTTGGTCTGGGAGGAGAATTTGGGATCTGGCACCTTGACCGACAGCACGCAGGTCAGGCCCTCGCGGCAATCGTCGCCGGTCAGCGCCACCTTGTCCTTTTTCGCCTGGGGCATGTCCTCGGCATATTTTGTCACCACCCGCGTCAGTCCGGCGCGGAAGCCGGCGACATGGGTGCCGCCGTCGCGCTGGGGGATGTTGTTGGTGAAGGCCAAGGTGGATTCGTGATAGCTGTCGTTCCAGGTCATGGCGATTTCCACCGTGACGCCGTCTTTTTCCGACACGATCATCACGGGCGCGGGGATCAAAGGCTGCTTGGCGCGGTCCAGATATTCGACAAAGGCCTTCAGCCCGCCTTCGTAATGGAGGGTGGTTTCCTTGACTTCCACGCCGCGCTTGTCGGCCAGGGTGATGGAGACGCCGGAATTGAGGAAGGCCAGTTCGCGCAACCGGTGTTCCAGGGTCGCGTAGTCGAACTCTGTCTTGGTGAAGGTGAGGGGCGAGGGCAGGAAGGTGACTTCGGTGCCTTTCTTGCCGTTGGCCGGCCCCACTTCGGCCAGATGCTTCACCGGATCGCCATGGCGGAACTGCATGTAATATTCCTTGCCGTCGCGCCAGATACGCAGGTCCAGGAATTCGCTCAGGGCATTGACCACCGACACGCCCACGCCATGCAGGCCGCCTGAGACCTTGTAGGCATTCTCGTCGAATTTTCCGCCGGCATGCAGCTGGGTCATGATGACTTCCGCCGCCGAGACGCCTTCGGCCTTGTGGATGTCGGTGGGGATGCCGCGGCCATTGTCGTACACGGTGCAGGAGCCGTCGGGATTGAGGATCACCTCGATGCGGTTGGCGTGGCCGGCCAGGGC
>Ga0157379_10001322_pt1 | contig 20220 bp, 15 predicted proteins | sample S25metaG_FD_121802 | JGI IMG/M metagenome (GOLD analysis project Ga0157379, IMG submission 121802) | Switchgrass rhizosphere microbial communities from Kellogg Biological Station, Michigan, USA - S2-5 metaG | ecosystem: Host-associated > Plants > Roots > Rhizosphere > Soil | place: USA... | reverse complement strand
GCCGAAGATCGGCTCAAGGACAATGGCGCAAGTCTGGTCGTTGATGGCGGCGCGCAACGCTTCGAGATTGTCGCGCGGGACAAACTTGACGTCTTCGAGCAGCGGTTCGAACCCCTTGCGATATTTGTCCTGCCCGGTGAGCGACATGGCGCCGAAAGTTCGTCCGTGATACGAACCTTCGAGGGCGACCAGTTGGCTCTTAGCTTCTCCCCCGGCGCGGTGCCCGGCCAACCGGGCCAGCTTGATCGAGCCCTCGATGGCCTCGGTTCCGCTGTTGGAGAAGAATGCGCGATTCAAGCCCGAGAGCTGGCAGAGTTTCTCGGCCAGGCGTCCCTGGTACTCGTTGTAGTAGAGATTGGAAAAATGGATCGCCCGAGCCGCCTGCTCGCGAATGACCTTCACCACGCGGGGATGGGCATGGCCGAGGGCGTTCACCCCGAGGCCGGCCACGAAATCGAGGTAACGGTTGCCCTCGCAGTCATACAGGAAAACTCCCTTGCCCCGGTCAAGAGCGATGGGGTAGCGGTTATAGGTCGGCAAGAGGAAGCGACGCTCGCGCTCGATGATGTCGTCTGTTTGAGTCATGGGAAGCAGCAATTCTAGTCGGACTCGGCCTGTTATGGGACTCTCTTTGCGTCGAACAAAATCCGTTGTTTCGACGCCATTCGTACAGGTCTGTGGTTTACCCTTAAGCTTCTGGTGCGCATGGAGTTACCAAACCTCACAGAAGCCTTCCAAAAAACATAGCTTTACTTCCACAGCGCTTCTATAATCAGTAAAGTCGTTTGGTTAAAACGAGTTAGAGGTTCTCCCTTGCGCCCTGGCGTGGCCCCCGACGTGCTTAACCATCTTTCGGGTCTTTCCCCCGCCCTCAACCAGGAGCCGTTGCGGTCGATGAACCGGGACTTCCAAATCCGCTTTACAGCCGGTCTGCTGATTCTTCTGACCACGGCCGCAGTAGTTTTGGCCTGGATCAATTTCCAAAAAGAAGCTGAGTTCCAGATTCCTTCTGACGGCGTCTGGTGGATGGAACAGGCGGGAAACGACGGCGGCATGGTCGCCAACCGCGTGGAGCCGAACGGCCCGGGCGACAAGGCCGGGATTCGAACCGGCGACCGGCTGACCGCGATCAACCAGCATGACGTGAAGGACACCACAGCCCGGATGCGGCAAGTATACCGGGTCGGAGCATGGTCGAAGGCGACTTATTCACTGGTGCGACAGTCGGTCCCGCTGGACACGACCGTTATCCTGATACCCGCCGAACGCTCGCTGAATTTCTGGCTGCGCTTCATTGCCCTGATCTATCTCGGCATCGGGCTCTATGTTCTGCTGCGGCGGTGGACGGCGCCGAGTTCCACCCACTTCTACATCTTCTGCCTGGTGTCGTTCATTTTTTACGCCTTCAAGTTCACCGGGAAACTGAACCAGTTTGACTGGATCATTTACTGGGGCAACGTTACGGCGTGGTTGCTGCAGCCGGCGCTGTTCCTGCACTTCGTCTTGACCTTCCCGGAGAAGCGCGGCTTTGTCCGCAAGCATCCGCGGATCATTTCTGCAATTTATGTCCCCGGAATACTGCTGCTCGGAATGCACATATTCGCGCTGCGGGTGCTGAAAGCCAGCGAGCGAGTACGCTGGAACCTCGACCGGATACAGATGGGCTACCTGGCGCTGTTCTTCGTAATCGCGGCGGCCGTGTTGTGGGACAGCTACCGCCGGGCCGGTACGCCGATTCTCCGTCAGCAACTGAAGTGGGTGACGCGCGGCACCATTCTCGCGATCGCGCCCTTCACGCTGTTCTACGTGATCCCTTACCTGACCGGCGCAATGCCGAGTTCGGCAATGAAAGTTTCGGTTCTCTCGCTGGGTCTGCTGCCGCTGACGTTCGGATATGCCATCTTCCGCTACCGTCTGATGGACGTTGACCTGATTTTCAAGCGCGGCATGGTGTACACGCTGGCGGCAGCCGCAATTGTCGGAGTTTATTTCGCGGTGGTTGCGGGCGTGGCTGAACTGGTCCACACCCAGGTGCCGAGTTCGGGACCGGTCGGTCTGGTTCTGGCCATGGTGGTCACGGCGTTGCTGTTCGATCCGGTGCGCAAATGGATCCAGGAGCGCATCGACCAGTTCTTTTATCGCACGCGCTACGATTATCGCAAGACGCTGATTGAATTTGGACGCGAGCTCAGCGCGGAAACCGATCTGGACCGGATGCTGAGTTCGGTGGTCGATCGCCTGTCGCGGACCTTGCTGGTGGATCGCATGGCTATTTTCCTGTCGGCCGGCGAGCCACCCCAGTTCCTGCTGGCGACGTCGTTCGGCATGACCCAGACCAGCGGGCTGGACTTGAACTTCCTGAGCGCTCCGCGCCCCGAGACCGAGGCGGGACATCTTTTCCTCGAGAACGTACACCAGGTCCCGCGCGAGACCGCCAGCGCGCAGCAGACCATCGCCAAGCTTGACTTGAATTACTACATTCCCTGTCGCGCGCAGCAACGCACGATTGCATTTCTTGGCCTGGGCAAGACAGTGGAAGGCGATTTCCTGACCAGCGAGGACATCGAGTTGCTGGAAACCCTTGCCGGCTACATCGGCATCGCCATCCAGAATGCCCGGTTGTACGCGTCACTCGAACAGAAAGTGGCCGAGTACGAACGCCTCAAGGACTTCAACGAAAATATCGTTGAGTCGATCAACGTAGGCGTCATGGCGGTTGACCTGGAGGACCGCATCGAATCCTGGAACTCGCAGATGGAAGTCATGTATGCCCTGCCCCGCTGGCAGGCGCTGACCCGGCCCTTGAGCGAGGTATTTCCCGCGGAGTTCGTGCGAGAGTTCTACCGGGTACGGCAGAATCCCGGGATCAACAACCTGTACAAGTTCCGCCTGCCGACGCCGACCGGCGAGAGCCGCATGGTGAACGTTGCCATCGCGCCGCTGGTTACGCGGAAGTTCAACGTGATCGGGCGACTGATCATTGTGGACGACATCACGGAACGCATTGACCTGGAATCGCAACTCTCACAGGCTGACAAGCTTTCCTCGATCGGTCTGCTCGCCGCCGGGGTGGCGCACGAAGTGAACACGCCGCTGGCCGTCATTTCCTCCTACGCCCAGATGCTTTCGAAGCAGTTGCAGGACGATCCGCACAAGGGCGGGCTGCTCGAAAAAATTACCCGGCAGACCTTCCGGGCCTCGGAGATTGTGAACAATCTGCTGAATTTCTCGCGCACGAGCGGCACGGAATTCACCGAGGTGAACATCAACAAGATTATCGGCGACACCATGGCGCTGCTGGAGCACCAGTTCAAGATCACCAAGATCCGGGTCGAGGACGAACTGGCCGACCATCTGCCCCTGATCAATGGCAATTCTGGACGCCTGCAGCAAGTCTTCCTGAATCTGTTCCTGAATGCTCGGGATGCCATGCCTGAAGGTGGGACCCTTCGGGTGGCCACATCGAATGGCGATGGCGTGAGCGTAGTCGTGTCCGACACGGGGACCGGCATTGCGCAGGAACACATCCAGCGCATCTACGATCCGTTTTTCACTACCAAGTCTTCGCCGCGCGAGGGCCAGGGCAAAGGCACAGGACTGGGCCTGTCGGTGACCTACGGAATTATTCAGGAGCATGCCGGAAAGATTCGCGTGGAAAGCTCGCCCGGCCAAGGCACAACTTTCTACCTGGATTTCCCGCTGACGAGGAAGGCTGTCAATGTCTGAACTGGCCACGATGCCGCGACATAGCGTGGGGGAGAGCGCGTCCGCGGGTTCCGTGCTGATCATTGACGATGAGGCCGCCATCCGCGAGTCGCTGGAGACTCTGCTGGAGATGGAAGGCTACGACGTGCAGTCGGCCGCCACCGCTGACGAAGGTCTGACCCGCATCGGAAACCGCCCCTACGACCTGGTCCTGCTTGACCTGGCGCTCCCCGACCGCAATGGCATTGATCTGCTGGCGGAGCTTCACGTTCATGACCCGCAGCTGGCTGTCATCATGATCACCGCCTACGGCACCGTGGAAAATGCGGTCAAGGCGATGCAGGCCGGGGCCACAAATTTCGTCCAGAAGCCGTGGGACAACGAAAAACTGCTGGCCGACGTTCGCACCGCCGTAGCTCGCCATCGGACGGAAGCGGAGAACGTTCAACTCAAGCGCGCCCTCAAGCAGCGTTACAACTTTGAAAACATCGTGGGCAAGAGCGAGCCCATGCTGAAGATCTTCGATCTGGTGGCGCAGGTGGCCCCCAGCCGCTCCACTATACTTTTGCAGGGTGAGAGTGGAACCGGCAAAGAGCTGATCGCCAAAGCCATCCACTTGAACTCGCCGCGGCGCGACCGGGCGTTTGTCCCCGTAAATACCGGTTCGATGCCGCCGGACCTGCTCGAATCCACACTGTTCGGACACGTCAAGGGCGCATTCACCAGCGCCATCGCGTCAAAAAAGGGCCTGTTCGAGATTGCTGACCGGGGAACTCTGTTCCTCGACGAAATCGGCACCATGGGCATGGACACGCAGAGCAAGATTCTGCGCGTGCTGCAAGACAGAAAATTCATGCATTTGGGCGGCGTTCACGAAATTCAGGCCGATGTGCGCATCATCGCGGCCACTAATGTCGACCTGAAACAACTGGTTCGCGAAGGCAGGTTCCGTGATGATCTGTTCTATCGCCTGAACGTCATTACGGTTGACCTTCCGCCGCTACGACAACGAAGAGAAGACATCCCTCTGCTGGTGGATTTCTTCCTGACCAGGTATTCGGAAGAAAACGAACGTCCGCGCCGGAGAATGACGCCGGAAGGGCTGCGCCCGCTGCTCTCCTATTCATGGCCGGGAAACGTTCGCGAACTGGAAAATGTAATTGAGAGGGCAGTCGTTCTCTCCTCCAGCCAGGACGTCGGTGCGGATCTTCTCCCCGACGTGATCGTGGGCCGCGGCACTCCGGTGCCGATGATGGAACATCGCGGCGATGCTTCCCTGTTCGACATCGTGGAAGACTGCGAACGCCACATCATCCTCGACATGCTGGAGAAATGTAACTGGAACCAGACCGAGGCCGCCGAACGCTTCCACGTGCCGCTCTCCACCCTGAACCAGAAAATCAAGCGTCTGAATATTGAGATCAAGAAGAAGGTTCGAGAGTAGAAAGCGGACCTCGGGCGTCAGACCGCGGACCTCGGTTATTCCCCTCCATGGCAGTCCAGTAAGAGACATTGCGCGCCGTATTGTCTCCAGGCAATCTCTGAAACCGTCTAAATCCCAGGTCCGAGGTCTGACGCCCAACGTCCGACGTCTGCTATAGTTCCTCCAGATAGGGGCCACACCGCATGGCAGCTGGGGACATACAGATCCCACTCAGATCGCCCGCTGAATTCGCCAAGGAGAAGGTCAAGGCGCTCCAGGACTACGCCTTGCTCGTCGGGCAGTCCCTGGCCAACCTTTTCCGCCGACCGTTGTACGTCACCGACATGATTCAGCAGGCCGATCTCATCGGCGTTGGTTCGCTGCCCATCGTGATCCTGACCGGTGGCTTCACCGGCGCGGTTCTCGCGCTCAATAGTGCCAGCACGCTTTCGCGCTTCGGCTCCCTTACCCTTATCGCCCAACTGGTATCGGTCGGAATGGTCACCGAACTGGGGCCGGTCATCACCGGGCTCATGGTTGCGGGCCGTAACTCGTCCGGTATGGCCAGCGAACTGGGCTCCATGACCGTGACTGAGCAGATTGATGCCATGCGCGCGCTGGGCACCGATCCCACGAAGAAACTGGTGACGCCGCGCGTGGTGGCCACGGTGGTCATGCTGTTTTTTCTGACCATCATCTCCGACCTGCTCGGCCTGGTGGGCGGAAACATGGTTTCGAGCCTCCTGCTGGGCTTGGATTCGCGGCAGTATTGGACCTCCGCCTGGCAGTCACTGGTGTGGCGCGACGTAACCACTGGACTCATCAAGCCTGTCCTCTTCGGATTCGTCATCTCCACCGTCGGCTGCTATTTCGGCATGTCGACCCGCGGTGGTACGCAAGGTGTGGGTCGCTCAACCACCCAGGCTGTCGTCGTCGCCTCAGTATTGATTTTGGTTGTCGATTTCTTTGTCACTAAGCTGCTCATCACTCTGTTGGGGTACCGATAACGATGTCTGCGCCGACTCTTCCCCTCGACACACCCACTCCTCCAGCCAAGCAGCAGGGCAGCGAAGCGATCCACTTCGAGAACGTGACTCTCGCATTTGACGACAAGGTGGTCCTCGACAACATTTCTTTCCGGCTCCCGCACGGGGAAACGAAGGCCATTTTCGGAGTCGCAGGATCAGGCAAGAGCACCATACTCAAGCTGGCCCTGGGGTTGATAAAACCCGATTCAGGCCGCATCTACGTGCTTGGCGAAGAAGTGACGGAGATGACCGAAGAGGCCTTGTTCGACTTGCGGCGACAAATCGGGATGGTGTTTCAGGAGAGCGCGCTGTTTGATTCGCGCACCGTGCGGGAGAATGTCGCCTTCCGTTTGATGGAGGAAGGCAGTGTCTCTGAAGATGAGATTGAGCGCCGGGTGCGCGAGGCACTAAGCTTCGTCGAACTGGAGCGGACCGTGGACATGTTCCCCTCGGAACTTTCCGGCGGAATGCGCCGCCGGGTGGCCATCGCGCGCGCTATCGTCACGCAACCCGAAATCCTGCTCTACGATTCGCCCACCGGCGGGCTCGACCCAGTGACGTCCACCACCATCGTGGAACTCATCGTGAAACAGCGCGATGTGTACAAGACCAGCGCGCTAATGGTTACGCATCGCCTGCAGGACGCGTTCATCATGGCCACGCACTACTTCGACCGCCAATCGAACAAGATGATGCCGCTGCCTAAGGGAGTCCACTGCGAAGTGCCCATGGCCTTTCTTATTCTGCGGGACGGGAAAGTCATCTTCGATGGCGACGTGGATGAGTTGGCGCGCACGCGGGACGAGTACATTCGCGAGTACATTGCATAGGGGCTTCTCGCTCCTGGCTTCTACCTACCTGTCATTGAGAATTGATCGAAGCAGGCTAGCTGGCTTTGGCGTCTTCTGGCGGCGACTGGCGGCGGGCAGCCAGGTTAGTTTCCATGCGCTTCAGAAACTCGCGGCTCTTCTTCGTACTCATGATCAAAGATTCGATTCCAACCAGGAATTGCTGGTTCTTCATCTTCTCTCGAATCTCCTTCACAAACGGCCTTACCTTGGCGTAGATCAGGACCATCTCTCCGCAAAAGCTGGGTTCGAGGAACAGTTCCCGGTTCAATGTGCCGTGGTTCACCAGGGAGGAAGCAATACCCCAGTACCCCATCACCTGCCGCAGCCAGTTGTTCTCCGGAGTCCCAAACGCAGCTGAGACTTTCATGAAGTCGTCCGCAGACTGAGGAGAGAATGTCACTACCCACCAATGACGCGCTTTGCGCAGCTCAGGTTCGCGGCGGAGATCGTACAGTTTCAGAATCAGTTGGGCATCGGCGGCAGTCGGTTTTGCCATTCAATCCTCGCAGGTATGCCCGGGCAGAGTCTGGCCCGGCTGGATATTTCAACTTAAGTTGTGGAGGATGCCGAAGCGGCTTCCACCGGTACCTCGCGCTCGAAGTCGCATTCCTTGTTCGGACAAGCGATCACCGGACCCGCTTTCAGCATTTTCTCCACCAGATATTCGCTGCCGCAACTCGGACACTTTTCCGCCAGCGGTTTGCCGGCGGACGTGAACTTGCACTTAGGATAATTTCCGCAACCGTAGAAAGTGTTGCCCTTGCGCGCCTTTTTTTCCACGAGGTCGCCATCTTTGCAGAGCGGACACTTCACCCCGATGAAGTTCTGCTTCACATGCTTGCACTCGGGATATCCGCTGCAAGCGGTGAACTCGCCGAAACGGCCGTGACGGATCATCATGTTGCGGCCGCATTTGGGGCAAAGTTCGTCAATCGGAATGTCGGGAACTTTCTTGCCTTGATCGAGCCGGCGAGTGGTCTTGCAATCGGGATATCCGGTGCACGCCATGAACTGGCCGAAGCGGCCCCGCTTCAGGACCATCACCCGGCCACAGTTCTCGCAATATTCTTCCTGTGTGGTTTCTTGAATGTCCGCTGAATCCAGGTCGGGCAGGTTGATCGGATTTTCCTTGGTGAAGGTGCAGCTTTCCGGATTCTCCTTGTCGTACGAGCTACAGGCGTAAAAGGACCCGTGCTTGCCCCACTTGATCACCAGCGGAGAGCCGCAGCGCTCGCACTTCTCGTCCGTCGGCTTCTCCATCCGCTTGATGTTCTCCATATGCTTTTCGGCATAGCGGAGGTCTTTGGCGAACCTCTTGTAGAAGCCGGCCAGCGCGTCAGTCCACGTTTCCTTGCCTTCCTCAATCTCGTCAAGCTCTTCTTCGAGGCGCGCGGTGTACTCGACGTCGAAGATGTCGCGGAAATTCTCCACCAGCAGATCGGTCACCACCAATCCGATTTCGGTGGGGGAGAATTTGCCGCCCAGCTTCTGCACGTATTGCCGCTCCTGAATCGTGCTGAGAATCGCGGAGTAAGTCGAAGGACGGCCAATACCGCGCTCTTCCAGTTCTTTGACCAGCGACGCTTCGTTGTAGCGTGGCGGCGGCTCGGTGAAGTGCTGCTCCGGCTTCAGTTCCCGTAGCGTGAGCTTCTGTCCAGGCTCGAGCGGTGGCAGCTTATGCTTGAGCTCTTCCTCTTCTTCGTCCTTGGCGTCCTTGGCTTCTTCGTAGACTTTCAGGAAGCCGTCGAATTTGAGGACCGATCCCGTCACACGGAACCAGAAAGTGTCGGCGCCGGATTTGGCATCAATATCCACAGTGGTCTGGTCGAAGACCGCGGGGGTGATCTGTGAGGCTACGAAGCGCTGCCAGATCAGCTTGTAGACCTTGAATTCGTCTTCCTTCAAATACTGTTTGATCTGGTCGGGATGGCGCATCGCGGAGGTCGGACGAATCGCCTCGTGCGCCGCCTGCGCCGCCTTCTTCTCTTTGTAGACGTTCGCCGTCTCAGGCAGGTAGTCTTTGCCGTACTGCGTTGTGATGTACTCGCGCACTTCCGCCAGCGCTTCATTGGAGACGCGGGTGGAATCGGTACGCATATAAGTAATGAGACCGACCGAACCTTCCTCCCCCAGTTCCACGCCTTCATACAAACGCTGCGCGATCATCATGGTGCGCTTCACGCTGAAACGCAGTTTGCGCGAGGAGTCCTGTTGCAGCTTGCTGGTGGTAAACGGCGGAGTTGCGTTGCGCCTCCGCTCTTTGCGATCGACGGTGCGGACCAGCCAGTCGGCTTTTTCGAGCGCAGCGCGTATTTTCTCCGCATCCTCGCCGTTGTTGACTTCGACCTTCTCTTCACCTTTGCCGACGAAGCGGGCATCGAACGCCGGAGGCTTGGGTCCGGCCAGATGAGCGTCTATGGTCCAGTATTCAACCTTCTGGAAGGCCTTGATTTCTCGCTCGCGTTCAACAATCAGCCGCAGCGCAACAGTCTGGACCCGGCCAGCGGACAACCCGCGTCGCACCTTGTCCCACAACAAAGGCGAGACCTGGTAACCCACCAGGCGGTCGAGGACACGCCGTGCCTGCTGCGCATTTACCAGGTTCTGATCGATGTCGCGGGGATGCTCGAAAGCCTCTTGCACGGCGCGCTTGGTGATCTCGTTAAAGGTCACGCGGCGGATGCGATCGGGTTCGTCGCCTTCCTTCTTCTTCTTTTTCTTCTTGCCTTTGTTCTCCTGGCCCAGTTCTTCGGCCAGATGCCAGGCGATGGCTTCGCCCTCGCGATCTGGGTCGGGCGCCAGGTAGATGTTGTCCGCGGACAAGGCCAGCTTCTTCAGCTTGGCGACAACTTTCTCCTTGCCGGGAATGACGATGTATTCGGTTTCGAAATCGTTGTCGATGTCGACACCCAGCGTGCTCTTGGGCAGGTCTTTCACGTGGCCAAACGATGCTTCGACAACGAAGCCTTTGCCCAGATACTTCTGAATGGCCTTCGCCTTGCCGGGTGATTCGATAATGACTAAACCTTTAGACAATGTGTCCTCTGATCATGATTACTGGTTTTGAAGCTAGCATGAATGCCGTGGTGGCAACAAGTTTTGTGAATTAGCTTCCTGGCTTCTGGCTACTGGCTCCCAGCTCAAACGTCGGCCGGCAGACGCTGCACGAAAGAGGCCAGCATGCTCTGAATTTCTAGCACCATCGTTTCTAAATCCTTGAAGTCATCTGCCGACAAAAACTACGAGTCCTGGCGAGAAGCAAGTGGCACTCCGGTTCATTGCCGAGCCTCGCGCGATTTGCAGGAAACACTCATTTCCGGGTCCGACCTGCGCCCGCAGCCCTTAGCGATGCTTGCCCCAACAGAGGAGGCGGCTCGGAGAAGCTGACTGGTTAAATCCGTACATTTTTTCTTTCCGGTAGCCACGAGTCGTCTGTATATGCTCAGAGTCAACGCCTCCTCTATAGAGCTAGCAGCTAGAAGCTTTTCACAAAATTCTTCCCCGGCATCTGCTTTACCTTTCCCGCCAACTCCAGATCGAACAATGCGGCGAATATTTCGGACGAAGGCATGTCCAGTTCTATCAACGCCACAATCTCGTCGATGCGGGTGGCTCCGTCGGCTTTCAGGAGTTTCAGGATCTTTCTTTCGTGTGGAGCGGCTCGCTTTCCCCGAATAGAGATGCAGTCCTGCCCGCCTGCGATTCATCGCGGTGGCGGGGTCAGCGCAAGTCGTACTGCGGTAGGGAGTTCTTCTTAAACGTCGTCCCACATCGCAATCAGCTTCGCGCCCTATTTGATCAGTGTGTTCGGGGCCCACGAATTCTTGTTAGTCACGTTGCCGGGGACGGCGAAGACCTCGCGATGCTCCAGCGCACCGCGCGAGGTGATCCCGGTGCCACTGTATTCTGCCGCCTCCACCACCAGTACGCCGATTGAAATTCCAGTGATGAAGCGATTTGCGAATGGGGAAGTTTGCGGAGGGGCGAACGTGTTCAAGGGAAATTCGGAGACCAAGGCGCCGCCCAGGGCCAGGATCTGCTCCGTGATCCGGCTGTTTTCCTTGGGATAAATAATGTGCACGCCGGTGCCGAAAACCGCGACCGTTTGCCCCTTGGCGTGGATGGCGCCGCGATGCGCGGCAGCCTCAACCCCCGGGACAAGCCGCCGAATATTGCCCGGCCCCGGCTTTGCTAGATCGCAGGCCATCCGCCGCGCCCGTCCCCAGCCTATTAGGTGTGGGATGACGCGTGCCCACGACCCGCGATCCCCGGGTGGGCAATGGCCTCGACGTTCCCGCGTACATACGCGTACATAAAGGATAAGCGGCGGATCGTAGGTCTGCTTGAGCGGCACCGGATAGGTGGAATCATCAAGACAGCCGACGGAAACACCCCCGGCCGCTACGCGTCTCATCTCGTCATGGGCCAGTTCCATCGATTGGCCAGTACCGAGTGATTGGTGCGGAGACGGTTGGATGCCGGTCGCTTCGAGTTCGGTCAGCGACGCCTTCAACATGTTCTGCCGCCGAAGTGTTCGACCAGCCGTCGCACCCGGGTGGACCGAGGCGCCGGGTTAGGGCAAGGGCCCAGCCACTGCAGGACTTTCGCTCGGCCTGGGACACACGGCCGAGGGCTTCGGGCGTGTCATCACCTCCACATCGCCTGATGACTCGCGGACTCTTACACCCGCAAAAAGCGGTGTCAAGGTCACACGACACACACCTCTGTTAAAATCAAACATTCAAGTAGAACAATGGCTGCATGAAACGCCTTCGTATTTCCGCGATTTCCTACCTCAATACTGCCCCGCTGATGTGGGACTTCGAGCATGGAGACGCGGGCGCTGCATTCGATATCTCCTATACAGTGCCTTCGCGATGTGCCGCTGACCTGGCTGCGGGATCGGCGGATATTGGCATCATTCCGGCGGCCGCTTATGCCAGCATTCCAGGGCTGGCTATCCTGCCCCGTGTGGCGATCGCCTCAAGAAGGCCGGTCCGCTCCATCCTTCTGGTAAGCAAGGTCCCTCTGGACCAGGTCCGGTCTGTCGCCCTCGATACTTCTTCCCTTACTTCCGTGGCGCTGACCAAGGTATTGTTCGCGAAACGGTGGGGCACAGGCAGGAGTTTCACACCCATGGCGCCTGATATAGAGAAGATGATGGCGGAGCACGACGCGGGCCTGGTGATCGGCGATCCTGCGCTTAAGGTGGATCGCTCCCGGTACCGGACCTACGACCTGGCCGAAGAATGGATTCGCCTGACCGGCAAACCTTTTGTCTTCGCGCTGTGGGCAGTACGGCAGGTGGCGTTAAGCAATGCTCCACCGGCCCTCGACCTGGCTGCCATATTTCAGGAGTCGCGTGACCATGGCCTACAGCCCGGCAGCCTGGACCGGATCGCTCGGGAATGGGCGCCACGCCTGGGTTTGAGCGAGGCCGAGATCAGAGTCTATCTAACTGAGAATATCTACTATGATCTGGATCCCGCGTGTCTGGACGGGTTGCAGCTCTTCTACCGTTATGCCAGCGAGTGTGAAGTTCTGCCGGCAGCGCCCGAATTGCAGTTTCTCGATGTGGCCAAAATTGCCGGCAGTTAGCAGCTCATCCATTCTGGCCGTACGACTCGTAACTTAAAATGCTGCTCTAAGGTGGAAATGCTAACCCAGCTTCATTTTTTGATCGCCGCGTCGGTGTGGAGCTGGCTTCGGCACCTGGGTGGCGTGGGGCTGGTCCTGTTGGGACTGGCAGACAACTCAGTCGTCCCCTTGCCGGGGAGCATGGACGTTCTGACCATTCTTCTGGCCGCTCGCCACAGCCAGTTGTGGTGGTATTACGCCCTTATGGCCACCGTGGGCGCAGTCATCGGCGGGTACATTACATACGGACTGGCCCGGAAGGGCGGCAAAGAAGCCTTCGAGCGCAAGCTGTCGAAGAAAACAGCCGAGAAAGTCTTCCAGCGATTCGAGCGCTGGGGGTTCTTTGCAGTGGCGGTACCCGCCGTGTTGCCGCCTCCTTTTCCGATTGTTCCTTTTCTGCTGGCCGCTGGCGCCATGCAATACTCCCGCCAGAAATTTGTGGCCGCGCTGGCGTTGGGACGGGGAGTTCGCTTCACCATCGTGGCTGGGCTGGGGGCGATTTACGGCAGGCACATCCTCCGGTTCTTCTCCAGATATTACAAGCCAGCACTATTTACGCTTATCGGGTTGGCCGTGATCGCCGGAATTATTTCTGTCGTCCAGTATTACCGCCACAAAAGCAGGATCGCCACGGCTTAGGTGGTGTGTGGCTTTTCTGTGAAACTCGTTGGGCGTAGCCGGTTTGGAGATAGCCCTCCACGTCCGTTAGAATCTCTGCAGCCGTTCGTAAGCCATGCCCCTTACCAAAGAGCAAGCCCTCGACCTGTTCCGCTCCGACGACCTTATCGGAATCGGCATGGAAGCTGACGCGGTCCGTCGCAGGCTTCATCCCGAAGGCGTTGCGACCTACGTCATCGACCGCAACATTAATTACACCAATTTCTGCACCGAGTACTGCACCTTCTGCGCTTTTTACCGGCCTTTGAAAGGCCCCGCTGCCAAAGAAGGATACATTCTCGAGTTCGACACCATCTACGACAAAATTCGAGAGACCGTTGAGCTCGGCGGTACGGGCGTGCTGATGCAGGGGGGATTGCATCCCGATCTCAAGATCGACTGGCACGAGAAAATGCTGAGTGGCATCAAGCAGCGCTTCCCGAAGGTTCATCTGCATTGCTACTCGGCGTCGGAAGTCATCGCCATCGCGGAATACAGCGAATTGAGTATTCGCGACACCATCATTCGCCTGCGTGACGCCGGACTTGATTCCATTCCCGGCGGCGGCGCGGAAATCCTCGACGATGAAGTCCGCTACAAGATCGCCCGCCTCAAGTGTCTGACCGAGGACTGGATCAACGTGCATCGCACGGCGCACCAGTTGGGCATGCGCACCACCGCCACGATGATGTTCGGCGTGGGCGAGAACATCCAAAATCGGGTCAACCACTTTCAGCGGCTTTACGAGTTGCAGGAAGAGACCGGCGGCTTCACAGCATTTATCCCATGGAGCTTCCAGCCGCAGAACACCGCGCTCGGCGGCCGTCGCTGGCACGAGGCCACCGCCGTCGAATACTTGAAGGTCCTGGCAATTTCGCGGCTGTATCTCTCGAACTTCCTGAATGTGCAATCGAGCTGGGTAACCCAGGGATTGAAGGTCTGCCAGATGGGTCTGCGTTTCGGCGGCAACGATGTGGGATCGGTCATGCTGGAAGAAAATGTAGTGCGTGCCGCGGGCGTCACCAATTGCACCACCGAAGAAGAGCTGCGCCGCATCATCCGTGACGCGGGATTCAAGCCCGCCCAACGCGATACGCTCTACCGCACGTATTTCCTCAACTAGGCCGTGTGGGGACAGGCGCCCGGGCCTACGTGGTTTGTGGTTTCTCTTGGCCGGTGCGGCCTTTCCGGTACAATGACATTTTCGGTTTGGCCAAATTACGATACCGGATAAGGACTTTCCCTGGGCGTTGCCTCCATTTCACCTGCTTTCATGGCTGCTTTCGTGGCCTCGCGGGGCATCGGCCAATACATTCGCCAGCATTTTCTCGACACCACATTCCGAGGCCTATATCACGCCAACGCGTTTGATATGGCGTTGCTGGTCCCCTACTTCATCGTGCTCATCCTGCTGGCTTCGTATGGCTTACACCGCTATGTGCTGGTGTATCTCTATTACAAGCACAGAAAGAATCGCACGCTGGAGCCCGCCGGGCATTTTTCGGATTTGCCGCGAGTGACCGTCCAACTCCCCATCTTCAACGAGCAGTTTGTGATTGAGCGCCTGCTGGATGCGGTTTTCCGCCTGCACTATCCCCTCGAAAAGCTCGATGTGCAGGTGCTCGACGATTCGACCGACGAGACCCAGGCCGTCGCGCAAGGCCTGGTCGAGGAGTACGCGGCACGCGCCTTTCCCGTCACTTATCACCACCGCGCCAATCGCGAGGGCTTCAAGGCGGGGGCCCTGGCAGAAGGCATGAAGACCGCGAAGGGTGAGTTCATTGCGATATTCGACGCCGACTTTATTCCGCCCGAAGATTTTCTGCTGCAGACCATTCACCATTTGACTGACCCAAAAATCGGTATGGTGCAAACCCGCTGGACTCACATCAATCGCAACTACTCTTTTCTTACCGAGGTCGAAGCCATTCTGCTGGACGGGCATTTCGTGCTGGAGCATTCCGGACGCGCCCGCAGCAATGTCTTTTTCAATTTCAATGGCACGGCGGGAATTTGGCGCCGGAGTGCTATCGAGGAAGCTGGAGGCTGGCAGCATGATACGCTCACGGAAGACACTGACCTCTCCTATCGGGCGCAACTTAAAGGATGGAAATTCATTTACCTGCAGGATGTGGAGTGTCCGGCTGAACTGCCCGTGGAAATGACCGCTTTCAAGACCCAGCAGGCACGTTGGGCAAAGGGGCTGATCCAGACCGCAAAGAAGATTCTGCCCAGCGTGATGAAGAGCGATCAGCCCTTTCGAGTCAAGCTGGAAGCCTGGTATCACCTGACGGCAAATCTCAGCTATCCCTTGATGGTCGTGCTTTCCGTGCTGTTGCTGCCGGCTATGATCATCCGCTTCTACCAGGGATGGTTCCAGATGCTGTACATCGATCTGCCGCTGTTTATGGCGTCTACTTTTTCAATTTCCAGTTTCTACCTGGTCTCGCAGCGGGAGCTGTTTCCCCGGAGCTGGCCGCGGGCCCTGCTGTATCTTCCCTTCCTGATGGCGCTCGGCATTGGCCTGACCATCACCAACACGCGCGCCGTGCTGGAGGCGCTGTTGGGGCACAAGTCAGCGTTCGCGCGCACCCCCAAGTACAGGGTGGAATCGAAGAAAGATCGAATTAACGCCATCAAGTACCGGCGCCGCCTGGGGTGGGTACCGTGGGTCGAGCTTTTGATTGGCAGTTATTTCGCGCTTACGGTGTACTACGCCATCGCCAATGAGAACTACATCACGGTGCCTTTTCTGGTCTTGTTTGTCCTGGGCTACTGGTACACGGGATTGATGTCTTTGTTGCAGGGCCGCTTCTCCGGCTTGTCCCTGAGTGCGGAGACACATACCAAGCCGTTTCCCGTGGGGGTCTAGCTGGTGGAGGACGCCCGTCCTCCATTTAGTTCCCTTTCTTCCCTTTCCTTGCCCATGGGTTTAGAATTCGTACCGTTTCGCGCCCGGTTGGGCGCGGTCGCGTCTGTTCGCAAGGAGGATCCGATGCGCCACCTCACGGTACCTTCACGAGTCGTCTTCGGCATTCTGCTGGTTTTCCTGGTCAGCTGTGGAACCAGTCACGATTCCGACGAAAAATATTTTTTGATCTCAACGAATGTGAAAATTCCCTACTGGCAGGCCGGTTCGGCCGGTTTGTTCCAGGCGGCACAACAACTCAAAGTGCGTTCTGAATTCGCGGGTCCGGACACCTACGATCCCAAGGCTGAGCAGAAAGCATTGCAGGAAGCGGTGCAAAACAAAGCCAGCGGGATTTTGATCTCAGTGGCGGACCCGGCATTGCTGAAAGACGATATTGACCGTGCCATCGCCGCCGGCATTCCCGTAATCACGGTAGACTCCGACGCGCCTGCAAGTAAGAGACTTCTGTTCATCGGCACCGACAACTACCACGCCGGCCAGATTGGGGGCCAGCGGCTGGCGAAAGAATTGAACGGCAAAGGGAACGTGGTCGTGTTTACCATTCCCGAGCAAGCCAATCTGAAAGAGCGTCTGCGTGGATATCGAGATGCGCTCGAGGCCACGCCGCAGATAAAGATCACCCGCGTAATAGACATGAAGGGCGATTCGCGCCTCGCTTTCGATACCGCTACCGAAGTTCTGGGCAACGACAAGAAGGAGCACACCGATGCTTTCGCGTGCCTGGAAGCGCTCGCGGGCAAAGAGGTGGCCACCGTGCTGAGCCAGCATGGAGTCAAAGACAAGGTCATCCTGGCGATGGACACCGACGAGGACACTCTCTCGTGGATCCAAAAGGGTGTAATCGTGGCCACCATTTCGCAGAAGCCCTACACCATGAGCTTCGTCGGAGTAAAAATGCTGGATGACCTCTACCATCACAAGTTGTCCACGCTGAGCAATGACTGGGCCAAGGACAGCTTCGCCCCCATTCCGGCCTTTGTGGACACGGGATCGTCTCTGGTGGACAAAACCAACGTGGATGCTACGATTGCGGCGAGCAAATCGGTAACCAGCACTACCAGGTAAATTTCTGACCACGGACAAAGGGACTCTGAATGCGCAAGGTGTTGCTGGTTTTCTTTCTTCTTCTCCAACTCACATGGGCGCTGGACCGACAACTTAACTCGGATTTCCGGCAGCGACGCCAATCGCTGGCCAGCAAGGCCAATGGCGGCGCGGTGCTGCTCTTTGCCTCGAACGAAGCGGAAGGGCCGAACGATCTTTACGGCTACCGTCCGGACGACAACTTTTTCTACCTCTCCGGCTGGAGCGAGCCGGGAGCCGCGCTGCTGATCGTTGGCGGAGTGAACTCCAGCGATCATGCCTACACGGAGATCTTGTTTCTCCCCAACCACAATCCCTCACAGGAAAAGTGGACGGGGCCGAAGCTTGGCGCGGACAGTCCTGACGTGAGCAAAGTTACCGGATTCGACCACGTCGAGGTCCTGGATAATCTGCGCTCCGAGTTGGTCCGTTTGCTGCCCCTGAAGAAGGCAACAATCCTCACGGACATCGTGGCCGATGATGAGGTCTCGAGTTCAACCGCTCCGCTCGATTGGCTGAAGAGGGCCAACGCGTTCCCCGTCGGTGTGTCCTTCCAGGACGTGCGGCCGATGCTGGCGTCACTCAGAACGTACAAGGACTCAGGCGAAATCGAGCGCATCCGTCACGCGACCGACGCCTCGATTGCCGCGCATTTCGCCGCGATGCACACGGTGAAGCCGGGTGTCAGCGAGCGCGAAGTGTCCGCGTTGATGCAGTACGAGTGGGGCAAACGCGGCTGTGAGCGTCCCTCTTACGCGCCCATCGTGGGCTCGGGCTTCTACTCCACAGTGCTGCACTATTCCGAGGATTCAGCCAGCATGCAGTCTGGAGACGTCGTGGTGATTGATGCGGCGGGAGAATATTCCATGTACGCCTCGGACATTACTCGTACCTTGCCGGTGTCGGGCAAATTCACCACCCGGCAGCGGGAGATTTACGACATTGTCCTCGGCGCGCAACAGGCCGCCGCTGCCGCATTTCGGTCGGGCAAGTCGTATTTACGGCGAGACCGGCCCGATTCTCTCCATGATATTGCCTACAACTACATCAACACTCACGGCAAAGACCTACACGGTGAGCCGCTGGGAAAATACTTCATTCACGGGCTTGGCCACTACGTGGGATTGAATGTCCACGATCCCGGCGATTATGACGCTCCGCTGGGACCGGGGGCCGTATTTACCCTCGAGCCAGGAATCTACATCCCGGAAGAAAAGCTGGGGGTACGAATCGAAGACATTCTTTACGTGGACAACGACGGCAAGCTGGTCAACCTGACCGGCAATTTGCCGCACACGGCCGACGATGTCGAACGTGCTATGGGCACCAAGTAGAGCCGAGATGCGAGCCGCGAAGCCGCACCGAGGCACCGGGGCGATCCAACGCTTCCCACGCACGTTCCAGCTCCTTTTGATATCCTAGGACATCGTGCGGATGATCTGGTTGTTCCTGATCCTGGCCTTGAGCACCGTAGCCGTCTCTCTGGTCGGATTGGCAGCCTACCTTCGGGTGCGCAGCCACATGAAGGATGGTTCCTCCAGAGAAACCCACGGCAAGGATTAACCCCGAGCTCCAGCAGCGCATTTCAGATCCTGACACGGAGAACCTTCAACATGGCGAAACCCGCGACTCTAGCCGTCGGCCCAGCTCGTCGAACTCTGTCCTGGGTCGAACAGGCGGCGATTGTGGTAAGCGCCAGCCTGTTTGTCGCACTGTGCGCCCGGATTACAGTGCCTCTGCCGTTTACTCCCGTGCCTCTGACGTTGCAGAATCTTGGCGTGCTTCTGGTAGGCCTTACGTTGGGTAGCCGTCGCGGCTTTGCAGCGTTGGCGCTTTACCTGGTCGAGGGAGCCGTGGGAATACCGGTGTTTAGTTCCGCAGGGCCGGGCGGCGTAACCCAGCTGTTGGGCGCGACGGGCGGCTTCCTGCTGGCTTATCCCTTCGTCGCAGGGCTTGCCGGTTGGATCATGGACCGTGGCGAGGCGAGCTTCGCTCGTGCAGTAGCAGCGGGGGTGCTGGCCGAATTGGTGTTGTTCGCCGGCGGCCTTTCGTGGCTGGCGGTGCTGACGCACTCTTTCGCTCAAGCACTACGCTTCGGGCTTTACTGGTTTGTGTTCGCGGAAGTAATCAAGGTCATGTTGGCGGCCGGAGTCTCGGCCGGATGGCAGCGTGTCCGCAAGGAGCAAGCATGAGTTCTGTCGAAACCCGGTCCGGAAATGCGGCTACCGCAGCAGTCATCCCCGAAACCAAGGATGCATTACACGGGGGCGCGTCCCCACGTGAGATCAGCATCGCGCACAGTCCGGACTCCGATGATGCATTCATGTTCTATGCGCTGGCCACCAACAAGGTGAGAGTTTCCGGCTTGCGCTTCACGCACACGCTTTGCGACATCGAGACTCTGAACCAGAAGGCGCGGGAGGGCGAGGGCGTGTACGATGTCACCGCCATTTCGTTCCACGCCTATCCCTATATTCAGGACAACTATGCGCTGATGCCCTGCGGAGGCAGCGTGGGCGACGGCTATGGCCCGATGATTGTCGCCACCCAGGGATTTTCTCCGAGCGAAGTCAAACACAAGAAGATTGCCATCCCCGGCACACTCACGACCGCCTATCTTGCACTGCGGCTTTTCGCGCCGGGAATCGAGACCGAGGTCGTGCCGTTCGATCAAATTATTCCGGCGATTCAGGAGGGCAAATACGAGGCGGGACTCATCATCCACGAAGGCCAGTTGACCTACTCCAAAGCCGGTCTGCAGCGCATTCTGGACCTGGGCAAGTGGTGGCTGAAAATCAGCGGCTTGCCTTTACCGCTCGGCGGAAATGCCATACGCCGCAGCCTCGGGCCGGAGTTGACGGCAAAAGTTACAGGAGCTCTGCGGGACAGCATTCAGTATGCCCT
>Ga0157379_10001317_pt1 | contig 20255 bp, 16 predicted proteins | sample S25metaG_FD_121802 | JGI IMG/M metagenome (GOLD analysis project Ga0157379, IMG submission 121802) | Switchgrass rhizosphere microbial communities from Kellogg Biological Station, Michigan, USA - S2-5 metaG | ecosystem: Host-associated > Plants > Roots > Rhizosphere > Soil | place: USA... | reverse complement strand
TGGACGGCTCGGCCGGTCCGGACCTTCTACGCCGTCGCCGCGATCGTCTCGATCGTCCTCTTCCTCATATGGGGCATCTGGCACCGAGGCTTTCCTGAATTCTCGCGCACGGGACTGCTCTGATGTACGCTTCCGCTGTGCGCCTCCCGAACGCGGTCCTCGTCGCCATGTGTGTCGTCGCGATCGCCCTGACCGGCGAAGCCTCCGCCGCGCCGGCCAAGAAGAAGGCGGAGGCGTCGACGAAGAAAGCGGCGCCAGCGGACTCGAAGCCCGCTCCCGCGGCCGGCAAGCGTCCCGGCGGCCTCACGTTCGAGCCCTACAAGATCCAGATGCTCGACGGCACGACGCGCGACGCGGAGCTGGGCCGCGTTTACGTTCCGGAGTCGCGCGATCGGGACACGACTCATCTCATCCATCTCGCGTTCATCCGCTGGAAGAGCACCTCTCCCAAACCCGGCACTCCCATCGTCTTTCTCGCCGGCGGGCCCGGGATCCCGGGGAGCTCGCTCGCGCGAAGCCCATCGTACGCGAAGCTGTTCGAGAAGCTTCGCGCGCTCGGCGACGTGATCCTGCCCGACCAGCGCGGCACGGGGCTCTCCGAGCCTTCCCTCGCCTGCGCGCCGTCGGCGCCGGAAATCACGATGTTCGAGTCGGAGACCGCGATGCGGCAGGCGCTGCTCAAGCAGATCGAGCCGTGCGCCGCGAAGGCCCGTGCGATCGGGATCGCCATCGAGGCGTTCGACACGCGGGAGAGCGCCTCGGACATCGAGGACATCCGTCGCGCCATCGGCGCCGAGCGCGTGAGGCTCGTCGCCGCGAGCTACGGATGCGAGCTCGCGCTCGAGGCGATCCGCCTCTATCCCGCCCGCATCGAGCGTGCGGCGCTCGCCGGCGTGCGCAGCCCCGACAAGGCGCTCAAGCTCCCGGGCGTGCTCGACCTCCAGCTCCGGCGAATTTCGGGGCTCGTGGCCCAGGACCCTGACTACAAGGCCAATCCGGCTCTGGAAACGCTGGCGCGGGCGCTCATCGACAAGCTCAACGACCAGCCGATCTCGCTCAACGCGGGGCCGGCCTCGGGAGGGGGGCAGCAAACCATGAGGGTGGGCGGCGCGGGGCTCGCGGCGGTGCTGCAGGGAGACCTCACCGAACCGCGCACCGTGATCGCGGTCCCGGCCATGCTCAACGCCATGGCCGCCGGAGATTTCCGCTTCTTCCTCGGCCGGCTTCAAGTGCTCTACAACGCCATGGCCACGGGCGCCTCGGTGATGTCGGTGAGCGCGAACTGCGCCTCCGGCGGCAATCCCGAGCGGCGGGCGGAAGTGGAGCGGGAGGCCGGGGATTCGCCGTTCGGAAACATCCGGAACCTCTACATGGATCCCGTTCTCTGCAGCGCCATCGGGGCGCGCGATCTCGGCCCCCGCTATCGCAATCGCATCTACAGCGCCGTCCCGGCGCTCTTCCTGAGCGGCGCGCTCGATGCGACCACGCCGTCGTTCGAAGCCGAAGAGGTCGCGTGGGGATTTCCGAACGGGACCCATCTGGTGGTCCAGAACGCGTTCCACGACATGCTTCCCGAGGAGAGCGTGCAGCAGGTGGTGGTGGATTTTCTCGGCGGCACAGACGTCGAGGGGCGGCGCATCGCCGCGCCGCCCCTGCATTTCCTATCGATGGACGAGGCCCGAAAGCTCTTCGATCAGCAGACCCAGCGGCCTCGCTGACTTCCTTCCTAGCTACGCGCCATGCGGGCCGGACGCTTCTCCTCTACCGGACCGCTGTGCACCTGACGCCAGAACGCGCCGGCGTTCGTCTGACGTAGACGCGACGTCTCCGAGATGGAGTGGAACGAGAACGCCACGCCGCAGCCCGTCACGATGCCCGCCATGAGGTCGCCACGCGCGCTCGTCGGCGCGTAGAGCCATGAGAAGACGATCGCGAGGGCGACCGTCGCGTTCACGAGGACGGTGGACACCCAGTCGCCGGACGGGTTGAAGCCCGGCACCACCTCGAGGTGGCCGAGGCGCGTGAACCACTGCGGACCGTTCGGATGGGTCTCGTAGAATTCCTTGATGTAACCCGCGATGAGGCGGGTCTGCTGCCGGCTGTGAATGGTCGCGTAGTAGCCGAACGCGGCCGCGAAGACCACGGGCAGCATGAGGCTCCCGTTCTTCCCTTCGATGCCCCAGGACAGAAGAATCGCCGAGACGAGACCGGCGGCCGTCCAGCAGATCATCGAGATCCGCTCCGCGTCGCGCCCGCGCGTCATCAGCGCCTGATATTCCGAATACTCCCAGTCGCCGTAACCGGCCATGTCCGACCTCCGTTTCGTCGTTTCCATACGAGGATCGCCGCCCCCTGCGGCGCTCGTCGATCTATCGGCAGGGACCCCTCCGCAGTTGAGCCGGTGTGATCGATCGACGACCGTGAGGCCCAGCGGCCACACATCGCGGGCAATGCCATTCTTTACAACACAATGCCATACAGATACTTAGCTGGTTCCAGGACTGCGGCACGGCCATTGCGATAAGGGCTGCCGGCATTGGGGATTGTCCCCATGACGCTGGAAAGGAGCGGCCATGCGTAGGGTTCAACGAACGAAATTCGCGATGATCGCGGGCCTCCTGGGCGCCGCGTTTCTCATGGGGTCTCCCCTCACGTCCTCTGCGGATCCGGGTGGCAAGTGGTGGGCCCGCGACGGCAAGGGCAACGGACGGAAGAATCGCGCCGAGCGCCAGCAGGAGTCCCGCGGCGGGCAGCAGTGGTCGGATCAACGCGGACAGCAGGGGTCGGGGCGCCAGCAGCAGTGGTCCGGTCAGCGGCAGTGGTCGGGCTCGGTGACGCGCTATCGCGGCACGCCGACGTATAGCGGCGCGCGGAGCTATCGCACGTACAGCGCACCGGTGTGGGGCGGCTCGCGCCAGTTCACGGGACAGAGGTTCTATCGCTCGTACGGTAGCGTTCCGGTCTACCGCGACTACGTGTCCGTGCGCTTCTCGCACTACCGGCCGGTCTACGGGTGGCGCTACTACTGCCCGCCCGCCTATTCCTACCCGACGCACGTCGTGTACGTCCGCCCCGTGCGGTTCTTCGTGGCGGCGAACTTCGCGATCGGCGGGCTCGGCATCTCGGCGTCCTACGTCGATCCGGGTGCCGTGTACGGCTGCAACTTCTGTGACGCGCGCTTCAACGACTACGACGACTACCAGTACCACGTCGAGCACTGCGCGCACGCTCCGCAGGGATACCGGATCATCGCGGAGCAGTGGGACCAGGATCAGGTCGACGAGTGGCACGACGACCAGGCGGGCGACCGCCGGTACGACGACTACAACCGCGACTACGACGACGATCAGGGATACGACGAGCTGGACCGTTAGGCCGAGCGTCCGGCAGCGCCGGCCTGACACCGAGGGGAGGGCGGATTCTCGTCCTCCCCTCTTCCTTTATAGAGCGGCCGCGCCGCCGGTCGCGCGAGCGAGCGCCATGTGCTATTCTCGTCCGCCGTTGGCATGGACGTCCCCTTCGGCAAGGAGGAGCGCACAATGGCCCGCGTGGCCGAAGCCGTCGCGAGTACCGAGTCGCGATCCACGGACCGCCGGGATGCCTGGTGGCTTCCCCCTGTGTCCGTCGCCGTCGGGCTCGGCGTGCTGGGTCTCTATCTCACCTGGGCCGCGTTCCAGAACGCGAACTTCCGCTTCCACAACTACCTGTCGCCGGTCTACTCCCCCGAAGTGCATCCCTCGTGGTGGCCCCTCTCGCCGGCCTTCCTGATCCTCATCCCGCCGGCCTTCTTCCGGACCACCTGCTACTACTACCGGAAGGCGTACTACCGCGCTTTCTTCTGGGATCCGCCCGCCTGCGCGGTGGGCGAGCCGCACCGGAACTACACGGGCGAGCAGAAGTTTCCGTTCATCCTCCAGAACCTGCACCGCTACGCGTTCTACCTCGCGGCATTCTGGCTCATCTTCCTCTGGTATGACGTGTACGAGGCGTTCAAGTTCGAGAACGGCTTCGGCATCGGGCTCGGCTCGCTCGCGATCCTCGCGAGCACGGGAACGCTGACCCTCTACACCGCCTCGTGCCACTCGTGGCGGCACCTCGCCGGCGGGAAGCTCGACTGTTTCTCCTGCACGGCATCCGCCCGCACCCGGCACGGACTCTGGGGGCGCGTGTCGTATCTGAACGCGCACCACCAGCTCTTCGCATGGATCTCGCTCTTCGCGGTGACGATGGCCGACGTGGTCGTGCGGCTCCTCGCGATGGGCGTCATCCATGACGTGAGGATCCTGTGAACGCCGCCCGGTTCGAGACGCACGACTTCGACGTGCTCGTGATCGGCGCCGGCGGCGCGGGGCTCCGGGCCGCCATCGAGGCATCCGCCGCCGGCGCGCGCACCGGGGTCGTCTGCAAGTCGCTCCTCGGGAAGGCGCACACGGTGATGGCCGAGGGAGGCGTGGCCGCGGCGCTCGCGCACGTGGACGCCAAGGATTCCTGGAAGGTCCACTTCCGCGACACCATGCTCGGCGGGAAGCAGCTCAATCACTGGCGCATGGCGCAGCTCCACGCGCAGGAAGCGCCGGACCGCGTTCGCGAGCTCGAGCACTGGGGCGCCGTTTTCGACCGCACCCAGGACGGCCGCATCCTCCAGCGCAACTTCGGCGGCCACTCGGCCCCGCGTCTCGCCCACGTGGGCGATCGCACGGGACTCGAGATGATCCGCACCCTTCAAGACCACGGCGTCCACCAGGGCTTCGAGGTCTTCATGGAGGTCACGGTCAGCCGCCTCCTCGTCGAGGGAGGCCGCGTGGTGGGCGCGTTCGCGTACCGGCGCGAGAACGGACGCTTCATCGTGTTCCGCGCGAAGTCGGTCGTGCTCGCCTGCGGCGGCGTGGGCAAGTCGTTCAAGATCACGTCGAACTCCTGGGAATACACGGGCGACGGCCACGCCCTCGCGTACGAGGCGGGGGCCGAGCTGATCGACATGGAATTCGTGCAGTTCCACCCGACGGGCATGGTGTGGCCCCCGGGCGTCATGGGGATCCTCGTGACGGAGGCGGTGCGCGGCGAAGGCGGCATTCTCCGGAATTCGAAGGGCGAGCGCTTCATGGAGAAGTACGACCCGAAGCGCATGGAGCTCTCGACTCGCGACATGGTGGCGCGCGCCATCTACACCGAGGTGAAGGAGGGTCGAGGGTCGCCGCACGGAGGCGCGTTCCTCGACATCTCGCACAAGCCGGCCGAGTGGGTGAAGAAGAAGCTCCCGTCCATGTACCACCAGTTCATGGAGCTGGCGGACGTCGACATCACGAAGGGGCCAATGGAAGTGGGCCCGACGACGCACTACATCATGGGCGGCGTGCGGGTCGAGCCGGACACGGGGGCGTCCACGGTGCCCGGGCTCTTCGCGGCCGGCGAGACCTCGGGGGGGATGCACGGGGCCAACCGGCTCGGCGGCAATTCGCTCTCGGATCTCCTCGTCTTCGGGCGCCGGGCGGGACTCGGCGCGGCCGAGCAGGCGAAGTCGCGCTCCGCCCAGGCGACCATCGACCCCGGGCAGATCGAATCGGCCGAGCGCGCGATGCTGGCGCCGTTCGAGCGCACGGACGGTCCGTCGCCGTACGACATCCATCACAAGCTCCAGGAAACGATGCAGTCCCTCGTCGGGATCTTTCGCGTCGAGGAGGATCTGGAGGCGGCCGTTCGGGAGATCGGGCGGCTGAAGCAGGAGGCCGCGAAGGTCCGGGTCACGGGCTCGCGCGAGTTCAACCCGGGATGGCACCTCGCGATCGATCTCAAGGCGATGCTGACCTGTAGCGAGGCGATCGCGCGAAGCGCTCAGCTTCGGAAGGAGAGCCGGGGCGGTCACGCGCGACTCGACTTCCCCAAGACGGAGCCCGAGTTCGGGACCAAGAACACGGTCGTGAAGAAGGACGGCGAGGCCATGGCGGTGGGGCAGTCGCCCCTTCCGGAGATACCCGCGGAGCTCCGCGCGATCGTCGACGCCGAGCTCGAAGCGGTGAAGGTCTGAGGAGATGGCGATGACCGAAGCCGAATTCCACGTCTTCCGCGGCGACGCCAAGGGGGGCTCGCTTCAGCCCTACAAGATCCAGGTCGAGGAAGGGATGGTGGTCCTCGACGCCATTCACCACATCCAGGCCAAGGACGCGCCCGATCTGGCGGTGCGCTGGAACTGCAAGGCCGCCAAGTGCGGCTCCTGCAGCGCCGAGGTGAACGGCAGGCCGAGCCTCATGTGCAAGACGCGGCTCGACGCCCTCCCGCTCGACCAGCCGGTCGTCGTGAGGCCGCTCCGGTCCTTCCCGGTGATCAAGGACCTCGTCACGGACGTGTCGTGGAATTACGAGGTGAACAAGAAGATCCCGCCCTTCACGCCGAAGAAGGATGCCCCCTGGCGGTGGATGCAGGAGGATATCGATCGCGTGCAGGAGTACCGGAAGTGCATCGAATGCTTCCTCTGCCAGAACGTCTGCCACGTCATCCGGGAACACGGCGTGAAGGCGGGATTCGGCGGACCGCGCTTCTTCGTGCGGACCGCGGGGCTCGAGATGCACCCGATGGACGACGCGGACCGGACGGCGCTCCTGAAGGACGATCTGGGGATCGGCTACTGCAACATCACGAAGTGCTGCACGGAGGTCTGCCCGGAGGACATCCACATCACCGACAACGCGATCATCCCGCTCAAGGAGCGCGTCGTCGACGAGCACTACGATCCGCTTCGAAAGGTCTTCAAGCTCCTGACCGGGAAGAAGTAGCCCCGCCGCGCGCACGCGCGGCGCCCGGGTCAGTCGGCTCCCGCGCTTTGGCTCCTCCGCTCGAGGAGGAGCACGTCCCGCCACACGCCGTGCATCTTCCCGATCCGCTCCCGGCGTCCCACGTCGCGAAAGCCGCACGCACGATGGAGCGCGAGGCTCGGCGCGTTCTCGGGAAAGATGCCCGCCTGGAGCGTCCAGATCCCCGTGCGCTCGGAGGAATCGATGAGCGCCTGGAGGAGCGCGCGCCCGACGCCGCGCCCGCGCGCGGCGGTACTCACGTAGACCGAGAGATCGGCCACCCCCGCGTAGACACACCGCCCCGACACGGGCGTGACCGCCACCCAGCCGAGCACCGGGCCATCCGTGTCGCGCGCGACGAGCCGCGGCTCCGCGACGTGCGCGCGGTCCCAGTCATCCCAGGACGGCGCGTCGGTCTCGAACGTGGCGTTCCCCGTCGCGATCCCCTCCAGATAGATCGCGCGCACCTGCGGCCAGTCGTCGGGAGTCATGGGATCGATGCGGAAGGCGGGCGGAGCCATGGCGGATGCTACCACGGCGGGGAGGCTCCCCGCCGCCCGGCTAGGACGTGCGGGCGAGCGCCGCGCGCGCCTCGGCCAGGAGCGGCTCGGCCGAGAGCCCCGCGCCGACCGCGCCGCGCATCCACGCGTCGGGCGTGAGCCGTCCCTGGCGCGTCATGCGCTCCACGCTTTGGGCGAATGCCGCGCCCCGGAGCGCGGGCGCGATCTGGAACGCGACGATCTTGCCGATCGCGTAGTCGGGCGTGTAGAGCGCCGAGTCGATGATGTGGGAGTAGATGGCGAGGAGATCGCTGTCGCGCCGGCCGAGCACGGGTGCGAACCAGCGGTTCCAGACGTCCCGCGCGATCGCGATCACGGCCTCCCGCAGCTCTCCCGGCGTGGCGCCGGGATGGGCGTAGAGCCAGTTCCAGACGTCCATGTCGATCAGGCTCACGCCGCAGATCTCGTACGTGCTCCAGAGGGACTGAATCCCCTCGTGCGCCCTCGCCTCCTCGCCTTTCTCGGCGTAGCCCAGGATCTCGAGATCCCGTTCCTGGAACGTGAAGGCGAACGCTTCGGTGAAGGCCGTGTTGGGGACGCCGCTCAGGGACCAGTGGTCCATCGCGTCGAGCGAGAAGACCTGCTCCACGCAGTGCCCCAGCTCGTGCATCGCGACGTTGAAGGTCTGGTAGCTCATGCCGTTGTGCGCCCGGGTGCGAAGGTGCGACGTGTCGCCGCGCCGCGCGGCGCCCATCGCGTGTCCCGGTCCGCGCGCCGGATCGACCACGATGCGCTCCGCGAGCCACGCGGCGGTGTCCGCGGCGAACCCGAGCTTCTCGAGCACGCGCGGGAGATCGCTCTGGAACGACTCGAGGGTCGGATAGCGCTCGCGCACCACGCGGTCCAGCTCCTCCTCGCTCGTGGCCTGGCGGGACGAGAATCCCGAGTACCAGACGTCGAAGGGCTCGAGCGGACGGCCGAGGCGCGACTCGATGCGGCGGGCCACGTCCCGCACCTCGCTCGATCCGAGGATCGCCTCGAGCAGCGCGCGCACCTCCGCCTCGGGAATTTGACGGTCGAGATCGAAACGGCGGCGCACGAACGTGGGTGCGGTCGGCGTGTAGGGATCGGCCAGCCTGAGGGCGTGGAAGACCTCGAGCAGGTACGCGTAGCGCGTGTCCGGCTCGCGCGACGAGCGGTCGCCGTTCGGCACGACCTCGTTCGTCTCGGGACACCAGTCGACATCGGGGTTGTCGCGCACGGAGGCGGGGATCTCCTGGCGCACGATGCGCTCCATCACCGTCTGGATCATGCGCTGCTTCTCTTGTCCCGCGTTCCCCTCGACGTAGCGCCCTTTCAGCTCGTCGCGCAGGCCCCAGTGGGCGATCAGGCGAAGTCCTTCCGGGAACGGGCGACGCCCGTCCTTGGTGCGGAGCCGGTCCATGTGGATGTTGTACTCGGCGATGTAGAGATCCGCCTCGCGCATCACCTGCCCCATCTTCTGGATGAGGGACGACGGGATGCGCTCCGCGAAGCGGTCCATGAATCGCGACTGGGCCCAGCGCCGGCGATCCCAGCGGCGCCCCTCCTCGAGGCGCTCCGCGAGGGTGTCGACCGGAAAGTTGAGGAGGGCAAAGAAGGCCGTCTTCGTGCGGAAGAGGTCCTCTTCCACGTGCGACCCGAGATCCAGGTTCTGGAGGAAGAGATCGACCGGGCGAACCGGTCCGAGATCCAGATGGATGGGACGCTGGAGCTCGCGGCGCACCTCGTGGAGATGTCCGTCCACCTGCTCCATCGCCTGCTCGAAGCGCGCGAACGTGGCGTCCCGCTCGGCGTCGGATTCGATCCAGCTCTCCGAGCAGAACGCGACGAACTCGTCCTCGTTCCCGTCCTCGGGCCACCACCGCTCCGCCACCTGCGAGACGCCGCGCGCGATCGAGTCCGCGTGCGCCGCGCCGTACCGCGTGACGAGGGCCGCCCGGGCGCGCTCGGCCACGCTCGCGGAGAGCGACGCGGGAGGCGTTTCGAGGTCGGTCGGGTTCAAGGCAGCCTCCGGGCGCTTGGCGTCAGGGAGTCGAGTCGGGCGGAGCCGACGGCGGCGCGGTGACGACCGGCGCGTTGGAGTTCCACATGTCGCGATGCAGCTTCCATCCTCCGGCACCCTTCTTCCAGAGCACGATGTACTTGCCGGCGTCGAGCTCCCGTCCGTCGTTGCCGACGAGCGCGTAGCGCCCGATCTCGGACGCGTCGTCGCCGTGCACCGTGAACTCCACGGTGGTCAGATGCATCTCCTTGACCGGAAGCGCGAGCACGCCGCGCCAGAGCGCTTCGATGGCCGAGCGCCCCTGGACCGGCAGGTTGCCGGGCGGAAGGAGCTGCGCGTCGTCGGCATAGAGGCTCGCCATGCGGCCGGCATCGCCGCGCGCGAACGCGTCCATGAACTGGCGATTGCTCGTGTCGACGGCGGCGCGGACGTCGGCCGCATCCTCGTGTGTCTGAGGCGCGCAGCCGGCGAGACCGAGTGCGGCGAAGGCCGCGATGACGAAGGCCAGCGGGAGCCCGCGGCGCGAGCGAGAGCGTTCCAGCATCATCCCTGTTTCCTCCTCGATTCTGGGACCAGGTGTCGCGCGGACGCGGCGGGGCAGGCGATTACCCTACCACAGACCGAGGCATTGCGGACGGCGCTGCCGGACCGGAGGTTACAGGGCGAGCCAGTAGGTCGCCTTGACGGCGATGACGTTCTCGGGGTCGATGTCGAAGAGGGCGTGCCAGTCGCGCGAGAACTCGAAGTCCCCGATGGGCGCGGTGGCTTCGCGCCCCTGCTGCCACACGAGGAAGAGGGCCGAGCCGGGACGGTATTCCCACCGCAGGACGGCGTTCCCGCGGAAGGAGCGGAAGTTGAAGTCGGGGTTCGAGAAGCTGAACGACGGGGCCGGGCCGCCCGCGTCCGGATCGATGACGACCGCGCCGGTCGAATCCGAGCCCACGGTTCCCTGCTGCTTGCCGTAGATGTCGAACTCGAACTCACGCGGCTTGCGGAGCTCCTTGAAGCGGGTGTAATCGCCGCTCACGATCAGCGGCTGGACGTAGAGCTGGAAGCTGAGCTTGGGCGAGAAGGTCCACTCGACGCGAGTGTCGAGCGAGATCTGCGTCTGGTGGAGCGACGCGAAGACGTAGCGCGCGCCATAGGTCTCCACGGCGGTCGGATCGTCCTCCGTCGTCACGTACTGCGCGTGGTCGAGCAGCTTCCGCAAGCCCGGCTCGAAGAGGAGACGGAGGGAGGTCGTCGGGCGCGTGGAGAGCGAGGCGTTGAGCGTGCGCAGATGCCCGCCCGCGTCGTCCCAGATGAGCGCGCCGTTCAGGCCGAGCGTGGTCGAGCGCCTCGAGTCGGTGTTGATCGAAGCCTTGAACGCGCCTCCGGGCGGCACGCGCGAGAGCGGTCCCCCACGCGTCAGCCGGTCGTCGATCGATCCCGGGTACCACTCGCCGCGCAGGTAGCCGGACCAGTAGTTGGAGAACGTGCCCTCCGCCTCGCCCGCGTACTCCTGGTATGTGCGGTCGCCTCCATAATTCCAGGACCAGTTGGAGAAGGCGAACGCATCCCAGGTTCGAAAGACCTTGTGGGGCGTGTTGTCCTTGTAGAGCGCGAGCGTGGAGAAGCCGCGGCTGTCCGCCGCGTTCTGGAATCCGAGATCGTTGATCTCGAACCCGGGACTCCAGTCCTGATACGTGAGCGATCCCTGGCCGTGCTTGCCCGCGATCTTGTTGATGGAGATCTGTCCGGCGTGGCCGCTCAAGCTCGTGCGTGTCGGATCGTACTCGAGATAATCGTTGTCCGGACGCTGGTAATAGCGCGCACTCGAGAGCTGGGTCGACGCGATGGCGTCCGCGCTTCCATCCACGTGGCTTCCCATGAACATCGCGTCCAGGGACCAGCGGCGCGACGACCAGTAGTGATTCAGATCCATCCCGCCGGCCCACGCATTCTTGCGAAGCAGGCTCGAGAGATCCGGGTCTTCGACATCGCGGCGTACGCCAGTCAGGATGGCTCCCACCTGCGTGTTCCCGTGCCTCAGGTCGCGGCGGACGCGGCTGACGAAGTAATTGGTCAGCGGCTCCACGGGAGCCTGCTGCTCCGCCCCCGCCGAGTCCACGTAGTCAGCGCGCTCCTCCGGCGTCACCGCGTCCAGCACGCCGATGCTCCAACCGCTTCGCGTCTTGCCGGTGATCTTGGCCGCCCCCGCGATCGTCGTGTGCACGGGCGAGTCGAGGAAGTGATAGATGCTGGAATCGAGCGAGCGCTGGGGCTGCCGCCCGATCCGTCGCCCATGGAAGGCGATGGTCGTGTTGAAGTTGTTGTAGCTCTCCATGTCACCGAAGCTGAACAGGTTCGCCCCCTCCACGAAGAAGGGCCGCTTCTCCGGGTAGAACGTCTCGAACGCGGAGAGATTCACCACCGCCGGGTCCACTTCGACCTCGCCGAAGTCCGGATTCACCGTCCCGTTCAAGGTGAGGCTCGAGGTCAGGCCGTACTTGAGATCGACGCCCGCCGCCGGGAACTGATCCGAGCCGTCGCGGAACGGATCGTTGGGATCGCTCTGGAAGTGCTCCGACCGGACGGTCGCGTACGGCAGGAGCTCGAGGTGGTTCCCGGCCTGTACCGACCCCAGTCCGGTGAGATTCCCGTAGCGGGCGACGCTCGCGTTGTCCTTGAGCGGCGTGAACGAGAACTCCGACAGCTCCTGACGCCGGATGATCCACCGGCGGATCTGGATGCCCCAGACCGCGTCGGCCGAGGTGTTGTAGTGGAGCTGGGACAGCGGGATCTCGACCTCGGCGGTCCAGCCGAGGCTGTCCATGGACGTGTGCGCGTGCCACACCGGATCCCACGAAAAGTCCTGGTTGCCATTGGCCGCGATGGTGGCGTCGTTGATCGAGCCGGACGGGCTCACGCGGAAGAGGACCGCCGTCGAGTGGTCGTGGTACGCGTCGATCAGGATGGCGAGGTAGTCGGACTCGAGATCGTCGTCGCGGCGCACCAGACGGGAGCGGATCTTCTTCGCATCGTGATCGTAGAGGCGCGCTCCGATGAAGAGCGCGTCGTCGCCGATCAGCACGCGCACCTCGGTGCGCTCGGAGCAGGGCTTCCCCTCTTCCGGCTGGCGCTGCGTGAATTGATCGACCGGAGTCGCGTTCTTCCAGGCGTCGTCGTCCAGATGGCCGTCGACGCGAATGGTGCCCACGAGCGGTGCGGCCCGGAGAACCGGCACACCGGCCTCGGAAGCCGAGGCGCTCGGCGCCGCCGGTGGCGGAACGACATTCGGTCCCGGCGCGCTCGAATCGGCGGGCGTGCCGCTATCGGGCAGGGATTGGGCGGCTGACGCGGCGGTGGTGGGAAACAGCAGTATCCCCGTGAGAAGCGGCAAAGCCGCGGCCAGCCAGCGATTCCGTGCGCGCATGACGATCCCTCGAGACGCTCCTTCCCAATCCTCCTTCACCTACGGCGGAACGAGGCGCCGGGTTTCTCCGGCGTCGCCGACGAGGAATGAGACGGGTCTGGCCTGGATTTGGTTGGAAGGCTGGAGCGGCCCGCCGGGAGCCCCGCGCGCGGGAAGCGGTTAGCCCTTCTTGTGGTAGCGCCCGTCGAACACGACGGCCCAGGTCGTGCCGCCGTCCTGGGACTGCTCCCAGAGCTGGCGGACATCGCCTCCATCGAGACGGGACCAGGTGATCTTCTCGCGCGAGGGGGTGGTGGATCCCGCCTTGGGCTTTCCCTCGCCCGTCAGCACCATTGCTCCGTCCTTGAAGTCGCCGTCGAGGAGGAGGAGCGAGCCGCGATCGTCGATCCACGTCTGGTGCCACTGACCCTTCGACGGGATGTACATGTTGAGGCTCGTCCCGGTCATGCCGCGCACGCCGGCCCAGTGCTCCTGGATCGCGCAGCCGCCGAGCACCGCGTCGACCCGGTTCGTTCCGGCCTGCTTTCCGTCGGGCGTCGTGACGTTCCAGTCGCCGATCCAGAAGTCGAACTGGTGCGCTTCGGGAGCGTCGCACGCGCGCTTGGGAGGCGTGGGTACAGGTGTTCCCGTCGTGGAGTTCGTGGCCGCCGAGGGTGAAGCGAAAGCAAAGAGAGCCATGGCGAGGAGCGCGGTTCGAATCATGTGCGGGTCACGGAACGGCTCAGGCGGCCGTCTCGTCCTCCACCACCCAGCGGACCGAGCGCGAGCAAGGACACATGCCGCCGACACGCTTCAGCTTCGGCATCTTCCGGATCGCCTGATCCACGGTGGTTCGACCGGCTACGACATCTCGAAGGGTCTCGAGATAGCTCTTCAGATCGCGACTGTGGAGGTAGGGCTCGGGGAGATTCTGCTTCAGATGGCGTAGATACGAGTCCACGTCCGTGTACGACTCGCCGTGCGTCCCCACCATCGTGAACGCCGGCTCGCCCTTCCGACGGAAGAAGGAGGGATGCGGGATCCGGATCAGATCCTCGTGATCGATCCCCTCGTGACGCCCACCGTCCTTCATCAGACGGTCGGCCAGGCGCTCCGCCTCCTCGGGGGAGAGCTTGGGGAGCCGCGCCCGGAGATAGCGCTGGTTGAGATCCGCGATCATCTTGCGGACCTCCTCGTAGTAGAGCGACTGCGCCTCCGCGTTCTTCATGTTCTTGAAGCCGAACCGGATGTTGGAGTCGCCCCCCTTCTCATGGCCGAACATCTCGAGACCACGCGGGAGCCACTTGTTGAAGGAGCGCTGGATGGCCGGGTCGAGATGAGCTCGTTCCCCTCGGCCGCGCGCTGGACCCACCGGCGAAGCGGGATCACGCCGGCGGCGAGATGGAACGCCTCCTCGCGGAGCATGGGCGGCATGGACTGCGCGAACGGTTTGTACGCGCAGACCTTCTGCATGGAGAGCTGGTACTTGCCCACGCGGTCGATGACCGCGGCGAAGACCACGTTGTCGACGAAGGAGTCGTATTCGAGATTGAAGGCGTCGAGGACGTGCGATCCGGTCTGCATGGAGAGGATCTCCTCGACCATCTCCTCCGCCTTCTGCCCCGAGACCTGGCTCCAGTCCTGCGACACGAGGAGATGGAACATCTGGTAGCCGTGCCGGAGCTCTTCCGCCATCACGCGGAGCACCCAGAACCGGTCCTCGTCGTCCTGCGCGCGCGCGAGCGTTCCTTCGTGCTGCTGGATGGAGCCGAACTCGGTCGAGGCCTGCGCGCGGATGATGGCGAGGAGATGCCGCGCCGGCTCTTCCCCCATCTCCGAGGGCTTCGTCATCCGGCGCTCGCCCTTCTTGTCGCCGACCTCGATCGTGTCGCCCATGCCGATCTCCATCTTGGCGCAGAGGCAGAACTCGGGATCGTTGGGGAAATAGGTCTGCCAGTTCTCGGGCAGGAGACCGTAGTCCGGGAAGTTGTGCCGCTGCCAGTGGACGACGGCGCTGTGAAACTTCTTCGGCAGCGTGGTCTGTTCGACGTTCATGGAGTCCTTCTTCTAAGCTGTCGCGCCCACGCGAAGCTCGAGCGCCTGGAGCGATGCGTTGTCGAACCCGACCGCGCGCAGGAACGCGGCGAGGTCGGAATCGTTCTTGTCGACGAGCGTGCGAATGGTGATGACCTCGTTCTGGACCATGTGGGTCTTCACGGCTTCGAAGAGCCGCCGGCCGATGGAGCGTCCCTGGTAATCCGGATCGACGCCGAAGCGCTCGATCCACCCGGTCGTCTCCTCGAGACCGAACTCGCCGCCTCGGACATCGGAGAACATGAAGCCGACCAGCTTGTCCTCGAATTCGGCCACGGGACAGCTCTCGGGATCCCGGCGTAGGTAATACCCCACGCGGCGCTCCCAGACCTCAGGCCGATAGACCCCCGTGAGCCGCTCGTCGATCGAGACGATGCGCGAGATGTCGAGCTCGGACAGGGGGCGGATGCGAATGTCCGAAGCGGTGGAAGTCACGCGTTCAGAATACCATCCGGCCGGGACCCGCGCGAGCGGTTCCGCTACCAGCCGGAGCGGCGCCGGCGGGTGGCCGCGCGCACGCCCAGCACACCCAGGAGACCTCGGACGAGCTCCCTCTGGAGGGTCTTCCCCGCGGGGGAGGAGAGCGCCTTCCCCACGGTGTCGGCGAGAGACGCTTCCTTGGGGGCATCCTTGCCCGCTTTCGCGGCCGGTGCGGCCGCGGCGCCGGGAGCGGCCCCGGCTCGCGCCGCCAGCACCTCGCGCGCGCTCTCCCGGTCCACGGCGTTGGCGTACTCGGATCGGAGCGGCGACGCCTCGACGATTTTCTTCAGCTCGTCGGGGGCGATGGGGCCCATGCGGCTCGACGGCGGACGAAGGAGCGTGGCCGCGACCGGCGTGGGCGTGCCGCGAGGGGAGAGCACGGTCACGAGCGCTTCTCCGATGCCGAGCGACGTCAGGACCTTGGGTATGTCGTAGAACTCGGATCGCGGAAACGTGTTCGCGGTCGCGCGTAGATCCTTCTCGTCGTCAGGTGAGAACGCGCGCAGAGCGTGCTGCACGCGATGCCCGAGCTGCGCCAGGATCTCCTCGGGGACGTCCTTCGGCATGTGCGTGACGAAGAAGACCCCGACCCCCTTCGAGCGGATGAGCCGGACCACCTGCTCGATCTGCTCCCGCAGCGCCTTGGGCGCATCCTCGAAGAGGAGATGCGCCTCGTCGAAGAAGAAGACGAGCTTCGGCTTGGGCGCGTCGCCGATCTCGGGAAGCTCGCGGTACAGCGAGGCGAGCATCCACATCATGAACGTGGAGAAGAGCGCGGGATGATCTTGGAGATCGTCCAGCTCGAGCACGCTGACCACGCCGCGTCCGTCCTTCGTGAGGCGGACCAGATCCTCGATCTCGAACTCGGGCTCTCCAAAGAAGGCGCCCGCGCCCTGCTGCTCCAGCTCGGTGATCTCACGTAACAACACCCCCACCGTCGCCTTCGAGAGCGCACCGTACTGCTGGAGCTCCGCGGATCCTTCCCCGATCAGGTGCTGGAGCACCGAGCGGAGGTCGGGCAGGTCGAGGAGCAGGAGCTTGGAGTCGTCGCAGTACTTGAAGACCATCGCCAGGGCGCTCTCCTGGGTGTCGTTGAGGCCCAGGGTGCGCGCGAGGAGAAGCGGTCCGAAGGAGGAGACGGTGGCGCGCACGGGAATGCCGCGCGTGCCGGTCAGGCTCAGGAACTCGACCGGGGATGCCGCGGGCGTGAAGGGCATCCCGATCGCCTTCACTCGCTCGAGCACGCGCGCATCGGACTCGCCCGGCGCGGCGAGTCCGCTCAGGTCTCCCTTCAGGTCGGCGAGGAAGACGGGAACGCCGGCCGCGCTCAGCTGCTCGGCGAGGCCCTGGAGCGTCTTCGTCTTTCCGGTGCCGGTCGCGCCCGCGATGAGACCGTGGCGATTCATCATGGCGAGCGGCACGCGGACGCGCGCCGCCGCGGCGACCTTGCCGTCGAGAAGCGGCGCTCCGAGCAGGAGCGTCTCCCCGTCGAACGAGTATCCGGACTCCATGACCGACGCGAAATCGCTTGCCATTGCGCTTCGAATCTAGAAGCAGCGCGACGCCGCGTCAACGTGGCGTTGTTTCGGGTTGAAGGCGCGGCTTCGTTTCGATACATTGCGCGCCGTCGAGTCCCACTCCTCTTCTCCGTCGATCCGGCCACGCGTTTCGCAGCTCCTGGGAGGGCAACGTGAGCACGAGGCTGTACCGATCCGGACTCATCGCCGCTGCACTCTTCCTCTTCGCCACCACAGCGCTCGCCCAGCCTCTCGAGGGGCCCGCATTCTGGGTGGTTCCCGGCGGCGGCGCCTACTGGCCCCCCGCCGAATGGGGCGTGAAGGATCCCGTTCCCTCGTTCGGCGGCATCCTGGGGCTCCGGCTCAGCCCGCCGGTCGCTTTCGAGCTCCGCGGCCACTACTCCAAGGCCGACAGCACGAAGCCGTACGCCGGAGGGCCCGACCTCAAGCTCCTCCACGGCGAAGGAAACATCACCTGGTTCCTGAGCCCAGGCGTTCCGGTGAGCCCCTACCTCACGCTCGGTGCGGGCGTGGTGAATGGAGACACGGGGGGCGACACCCAGTCCAAGTTCGCGTGGAACGCCGGACTCGGCGTCCGAATCAAGGTCTCCGACCAGATGGCGGTGCGGCTCGACGGCCGCGACATCAGCTACAAGCTCGCCGTCGCGACGAATCCCGACAATGAGGGCCAGCGCCACTCGGTCGAAGTCTTCGGTGGCCTGTCGTTCGGATTCGGCGGCGGCCCCTCCGACGAGGACGGGGACGGCGTGACCAACAAGGTGGACAAGTGCCCCGGCACGCCGCCGGGCGCGCGCGTGGACGCCAACGGATGCCCGCTCGACGGCGACGGCGACGGCGTGTTCGACGGCCTCGACAAGTGCGACGGAACGCCGCCGGGCGCGATCGTCGACGCGACGGGATGCCCCAAGGATTCGGACGGCGACGGTGTATTCGACGGCATCGACAAGTGCGAGAACACTCCGGCCGGCGCGCGCGTGGACGCGAGCGGTTGCGAGACCGACTCCGACGGCGACAGCGTGCCGGACGGACTCGATCAGTGCGAAGCCACGCCGCGCGGCTGCACGGTCAATCCGAACGGATGCCCGACCGACGCGGACCAGGACGGCGTGTGCGATGGACTCGACCAGTGCCCCGACACGCAGGCGAACGTGCGCGTGGACGCGAAGGGGTGCCCTCTACAGGTCAGCGTGCACGAGACCGAGATGATGGAGACGGGAATGATCCGGCTCCAGGACGTCAACTTCGACACCGGCAAGGCGACCATCAAGCCCGAGTCGTTCAGCGTTCTCGACGACATCGGGCAGATTCTCGGCCACTGGCCGCAGCTCCGCATCGAGATCGGCGGCCACACGGACAGCCGCGGCACGGACGCGAAGAATCAGCAGCTCAGCGAAGCGCGCGCCAAGGCGGTGCGCGACTATCTCACCAACAAGTTCCCCGAGCTGAACGCCGAGCAGTTCACGGCCGTCGGATACGGGGAGAGGCAGCCCATCGCCACCAACACGACGGTGCTGGGCCGGGCCAAGAACCGAAGGGTCGAGTTCAAGGTGCTCAACAAGGAAGCGCTGAAGCACGAGACCACGAAGCAGCAGTTCGTTCCCAAGGAGTAGGTTCCGCCGGGTCGGGTTCGGGGTTGGCGGGGAGGGACCTGTTCCTGGCCGATGTGGGGTTGGTCGAGCCCGTGTCACTACGGGTCGACCTTCCCCCATCGGAGCAGGGCCGGACGCCAAGCTCAAGATCCCTCAACAGGGAGTCGATCGGTACCATCAGGCGACTCCGCGTCCTGTGAGACGTGGAGGGCTGCCCCGTCACGGATGACGGGGATCGTGTGCAGGGGCCGCAGCGATGCGGCCCCGATTCTTTTGTGGCGGCTTGGCCGGCGGGGGGAGCGTGTGAGGGGTCCTGGACCTCACATGCCGGCGCTCGCTATTGGACCCCTATGGACATTGGGTGGGCGCCGGCTGCGGTGGTCCTGGACCCCTCACACGCTCCCCCCGCCTACCTAGACGATGAAAGAATCGGGGCTTTTTGCTGCATGGGCCGACCTGCTTCGCGGTCCTTGTTGGGGAGGGCGCCAGCGGACCTGCTTCGCGGTCCTCGTTGGGAGGGCGGTCGCGGACCTGCTTCGCGGTCCTAGTTGGGGAGGGGCCAGTGGAAGTCGCGGCGGTAGGATTGGACGCGATGCTCCATGTTGGTGATGAAGGGGGCCCATCTTGGGTCGGCGTGGAGCGGGGTGTAGAAGGGTTGGCGGAACTTCGTGAGTGTGTCGTTGCCCAGGGCTACGGCGCGGTTCAGGTAGTGGAACGCCTTTTCGGTCTCGCCTAGCTGCGCCAGCAAGCCGGCGTAATCCCCCGCGGCATCCATGTCCACGTTTGCGTACGCTTCCGCCTCCTGTTTCGACGCTCGCGCGCCATCCAGGTCGCCGAGCGCCTGGAGCGCGAACGCTCGTCCCGCAAACGCGGGGCCCTGTTCGGAGCCGAGGCGATCCATGAGCGCGAGCGCCTCGGCTGCGCGACCCTCGGTGAGGAGGAGTCCGCATTCGATCCCGAGGAGACGTGGGTGCTGGGGAAAACGGGCGAGCCCCTTCTCCAGCCATTCGCGGGCTCCGCGAAGATCGCCGAGGAGCTCATAGATCCGCGTCAGGTGCGCGTAGGGCCAGATGACCGAGGGATCGAGTTCGATCGACAAGGTGACCGACTGCTTCGCCTCCTCCAGCATGTCGCAGAGTCGGAACAGGTAGCCGATGTAGTGATAATTGTGCGCGAAGTTCGGGGCGCTCCGCCTCGTGGCGAGAAAGCAGCGATACGCCTCGCGCTTCCGGCCGAAGACCAGATGCAGACAGCCCAGGCCGAAATTCACGGTCGGACCCTGAGGATCGAGCGACTGGGCGCGAGCGAGAGACTCGGCCGACTTCTCGTACCACCGTGGATCGGAGTCGAAGCCGCCGTCCACCATGGAAGCCTGGGCCTTGCCGAGGCGTCCCCACCCCTCGCCCCATCGAGGCTCGAGCGTCGTCACGCGCTCGAGGTCGCCGATCGCTCGTAGCATGCCGTCGCGCGTCCCTTCCTCGGAGGCACGCGACGCACGGAGGAAGACCTCGTACGCCTCCGCCGACGGGCCTCTTGCCGCGCTGCTGGCCGAAGACACCGCGTCGCGCGAGATCAGCCGCACCGTGAGCGCCTCCGCGATCCCCTGCGCCACCTGGTCCTGTACCTCGAAGATGTCGGCGAAGCGCAGGTCCACCTTCCCCGCCCAGAGCCCGCGGCCGCTCGGCGTCTCCACGAGACGAGCCGTCGCGCGGAATCGATCGCCAATGCACTGGAACGACGCGTCGAGCACGGCGGAGACGTCGAGCTCCTGTCCCACGCGGCGCGGCTCGACCGGCTGGTTCTCGTAGACCGCGATGGAGCCCGTCGA